>Ga0209069_10000608_pt1 | contig 16851 bp, 15 predicted proteins | sample Str013_2_FD_187202 | JGI IMG/M metagenome (GOLD analysis project Ga0209069, IMG submission 187202) | Freshwater sediment microbial communities in response to fracking from Pennsylvania, USA - Straight Creek_MetaG_SC_2013 (SPAdes) (version 2) | ecosystem: Environmental > Aquatic > Freshwater >...
GCAACGATCACTCTATGGCGCCTAGACGCCGGTGGTAGGGCGCCGTCCACAGCATCATCCCGGACAGCGCTTTTCGCGCTGATCCGGGATCTTCGCGCCCAAAATGTACCATTCTGCGCCAAGATCCCGTGTCTGCACCGCACCGCCAAAGCGCTGCGGGTGCGCACGGGATGACGGAAGTTTCGTGTGTCAGGCATTAATGTTCCGGGTGCTAATCAGCGATATGCATCTGCCGCAGGAACGGGGTCAGGATATCGGAGAAGTCGTCGGTCCAGCCGTGCACGCGGCCGGGGGACAGGGAGCGCACCTGCGCCATCTCCCGGAACGGCTCGAGCGCCGCCTCGCTCCGGGCGATCACGGCGACGGTCGAGCTCAGCGCCTCATAGCCGTCGGTGTCGACGTTGTCCTCGACGATGAGGCCGGCGAGCCCGGGGACCTTGGCGACCGTCGAGGACACCACCGATTCCAGGTCGAGGTAGCGGTTGGAGATGTGCAGCACCAGGATTCCGTCGGCGGAGAGCTTCTGCATGTAGAGCTGCAGCGCCTCCGCGGTCATCAGATGCATCGGGATGGCGTCGGAGGAGAACGCATCGACGATCAACAGATCGAGCCCCGCGTCGGGTTCCCTCGCCAGCGTCAGCCGCGCATCGCCGATCCGGATCGCCAGTTTTGGCAGGCACCGTTTGACGAACGTGAATTTCGCGGTCTCGCTGTTGCCGCTCATGCGGATGACGGTCGGATCGATCTCGAAATACCGCCAGCTCTCGCCTTCCGCCGCATAGCACGCGAGCGAGCCGGTGCCGAGGCCGACAACGCCGAAACCGAGTGGCGGCGCGCCCGCCGGCCGCTCCCGCTCGCGGACGATCTCGATCGCCTTCGCCATTGGTCCTTCGGCGTGATAGTAGGTCACCGGCTCGCTGTCGGTGACCGCCTTGCCGTCCTCGCCCCTGATCCGCTCGGCGCCGTGCAGCGTGGTGCCGTGCGTCAGCAGGCGGAAGTCCCCGTCGGCCGACTCATACACACGATAGACGCCGAAATAGCTGCGCTCGGCCGCCCCCCGGTGCACGTGGGACGGCAGCACCGCGACGGCAGCGAAGGCCAGCAGCCCCGTCACCAGCCGCCGTTCCGGGCGCTGCCAGTCGATCAGGATCATGGCGCCCAGCGCCAGCACCAGGGCGAGCGCCAGCCTGTCGCCGAGCCTGAGCCCATCCCCGTAATAGTCCCTTAGCAGATAGAGCCCGACGAGACCCAGGATGGCGATGGCGACCAGCCAGTGCCGCTCGCTGCTGGATTTGACCATGCGCATCGCGCCCGGACGGCAGGCGAGCGACAGTGCCAGCAGCAGCGGATATTCGAGCACCTCGGAGAACATGCGGGGCGCGATGAGGCCGGCGAACAAGCCGCCGAGCACGCCGCCGAACGACAGCCACAGATAGAACTCTGTCAGGTATTGCGACGGCGGCCGGCTTTCATACAGCGTGCGGTGGGCGACGAGCCCGGTCGCGAAGAAGGCCGCAACCCCGATCGGCGACAGGAACTGCCATTCCGTGTAGGTGGTCTGCGACAGGCTCGCGAGCGCCAGGACCACGGCGATCAGTTGCAGGCTGCCGATCAAGCTGCCGAGCGGTGTCATGGATTCGCCGAACACGCGCCGGCTGAGAGGGTAGCACAGCACGGCGCCGATCACGGCCAATGCGCCGGCGCCGAGCCACCAGCCGCCGATCAGCGTGTCGACGGCGGAGAATATCCCGCCGCCGACGCCGAGCAACCGGGCCATGATCAGCACCAGCATGGCGAACGCCACCGACACGACGGCCCGCACGAGGCGGGTGGGTATTCGCGGCCACGGCCGGAACACCAGCACGAAGGTCAGCAGATAGAGCGCGAGCGGGATCACCCAGATCAGCGGCGCGGAGGCGATGTCGGTGGCGACGTGGGTGGTGAACGCGGTGAGCAGCGCCGACGGGATCAGGGCCAGGCCGACCCAGCGCGCCCGCTCGTCGAATGTCGGCCGCGCGGTGGTCTCCGGTTGTTGAGCGGGCGCCGCGAATAGCCGCTCGGCACCTCCGTCCCGAAGCATCTTCAGGTAGGATGCCAGGATCAGACCGGCGAGCGCCACGTACAGCCCCGCCCAGATGCGGCTTTGCAGCTTGAGGCCCATCACCGGCTCGATCAGGAACGGGTAGGCGATGAGCGCGGTCAGGCTGCCGAGGTTGGATGCCGCATAGAGGAAATAGGGGTCCTGCGCCTGCCGGTGCAGCGTGCGCGCGAACCAGGCCTGCAGCAGCGGCGCGTTCGCGGCGAGCGCCAGGAACGGCAGCCCCACGGCAACCGTGAACAATCCGAGCTGCCATAGGTAGGGATCGCCCTCGGGCGGCTCGGACCAATTCAAGGGCAGCCCGATCGGCAGCGCCAGGAAGGCCGCCGCAAGTAACAGCAGATGCAGCCAGCCGGCGACGCGGGGCCGGACACGATGATTGAGCACGTGCGCGTAGCAATAGCCTGCCAGCAGCGCGGCTTGGAAAAAGAACAGCGCCACCGCCCATACCGACGGCGAGCCGCCGAGCGCCGGCAGCACCATCTTGGCGAACATCGGCTCGACCCAGAACAGCAGCAGCGCCGACAGGAACGAGGTCACCACATAGATGAGCAGCAGCACGGCGGTTCCCTTGAATAACGCCGGCCCTGCGGCCGGTGCCTCAAATCCTGCCTTGATTGACGTCTGATCGACCATAGCCTGCGACCAATGCTGGTTAATCGTGTGCGTTGGCAGACGGTCAGACCGTCACGGTCTGACCGGGCTTGGGCACGATCACGTTGCCCCCGCCCATCTCGGCAACGAATGCGTCGGCGCTCTGGTCGAGCATGCCGAACGTGCCGTAGTGGCAGGGAAACACGGCCTCGAAATTGAAGAACCGCTGACAGGCAAAGGCCGCCGAGCGGGCGCCCATGGTGAAGCGGTCGCCGATCGGCACGATGCCGATGTCCGGCCGGTAGAATTCCGCGATCAGCTCCATGCCGCTGAAGAAGTCGGTGTCGCCCATGTGGTAGAGCGTCTTGCCCTCCTTGGCGCGGATCACGAGGCCATTGGGATTGCCGAGATAGGTCCCCGCCGAGGACGAGGAATGCAGCGCGTTGGTGAGCGAGATCTCGAAATCCGCAGCCTTGACCGTGCCACCGGTGTTCATCGGCTCGAGCTTGGTGGCACCCTTGCCGCCCAGATGCAGGGCGAGCTCGTAGTTGGCGAACAGGGTGGCGCCGCGCAGCTTGCAGATTTCCCCGCTATCGCCGATATGGTCGTCATGGCCGTGCGTCAGGGCCACATGCGTGACGCCCTTGGTCGCCTCGTCCCAGGCAATGCCGGACTTCTCGAACGTCGGATTGCCTTTCAGGTAAGGATCGATGAGCACGATGCTGGCGCCGGTCTCGACGCGGAAGCAGGAATGGCCGAACCAGGTGATCTGCATGGGAGTGCCTCGCGGAAGGGTCAGGAACACGTTTGGCGGCGAGTATAGGGGGGTCGCGTGCGGGCTCAATGACGAATTTTTTCCCGAGCCGGAGGTCCGATGCCGCATCCGCCGCCCGACTTGAAGCCGAAAAAACCAGCGCCCGCCGGGCTGCCGATCGCGGCTTTCCAGGCCCTTTTGCCGCCGCGCGGGGCGCTGTTCGGGCTTGATCTCGGCACCAAGACCATCGGCGTGGCGCTGTCCGACATCACCCGCACCATCGCTTCCCCGTTCGACACGGTCCGCCGCGTCAAGTTCTCGCTCGACGTCAAGCAGCTGCTCGGCTGGGCCGCGAGGCATCAGGTGGCCGGCCTGGTGCTGGGCCTGCCGGTCAATCTCGACGGCAGCGAGGGACCTCGCGCGCAGGCGACCCGCGCCTTCGCCCGCAACCTCGTCCCGCTCACCGACCTGCCGCTGATGTTCTGGGACGAGCGGCTCTCCACCCAGCAGGCCGAGCGGGTGCTCATCGACGCCGATCAGAGCCGCCGCCGCCGCGCCGAGGTGATCGACAAGATGGCCGCCTGCATCATCCTGCAGGGCGCGATCGAGCGCATGCGCGGCTTGCAGACGAGGGGACCAGCACCGTAGCCACACCGCAGCAGGTGCCGGCATGCGGCATTCCCTGCCGCATGGACAACGGTGCGTCATTACCTATGCTGTCGGGCTCGGACACCGCCCCGCCTTTCACTGTCCCGATACCAGGAGCCCCGCCCGTGCCAGTCGATTTGACCCCCCTGCGAGCGGCCGTGCTCGGCTGGCTGCCGCCGGCCGATGCGTTTGCGCTCGGCTGGTTCCTGCTGTGCGCGCTCGGCTACAACCTGTTGACCAAATACCAGCCGGTCTACCGCCGCTCCATGATGGCCGGCATGCAGGAGCAGCGGCGCGCCTGGATGCGCGAGATGGCGGTGCGGGAAGGCCGCTTCCAGGACATCCAGCTGCTCGGCAATCTCGCCAACGGCCACACGTTTTTCGCCTCCACCAGCGCCATCGTGGTGGGCGGCCTGTCGGCGATGCTGGGCTCCGGCGAGAAGGTGCAGGCCTATTTCGAGCAGCTGCCGTTCTCCACCCGCGCGGCGCCGGTCCTGTGGGAAATGAAGCTGATGCTGCTGATGGGGCTGTTCGTCTACGCGTTCTTCAAGTTCGCCTGGGCGTTCCGTCTCGCCCACTACAGCATGATCCTGATCGGGGCGGCACCCGTCTACGATGCCGCCAGACCGGCCAGCGCGCTCGCCGCCACCGATCATGCCGACCTCACCGCGCATCTGATAGGCCTCTCCGCCGAGCACGGCCAGGCCGGCCTCAGAAGCTATTTCTACGCGGTGGCCGGCATCGCCTGGTTCGTGTCGCCCTATGCGTTCATTCTGGTGACGACCTGGGTGCTGGTGATCCTGGTGCGGCGCGAGTTCTACTCCCGCTCGTGTCGGACCATCTGGGCGGCCAAATCGGCCATCAACGGCGAGCTGCGCAGAGAGCCCAAACCGGCACTCAAGTCGGAAGCGCTCGAGCCACGATAGCCTTGACGTCGGCGCGGGCGAGGCCCTGCCCGTAGCTCTGCCGGAAGCCGCCGCCGAGCCGGCTGGCCAGAAACGCATCGCCGACATCCGGCGGGGCGTGCTCGCCGAGCAGCGCGCCTGCCGCCGCCAGCGCCAGACCTTCGATGAGTGCGCGGCCATTGAAATCCAGCGTGCGCGCATCGCCGAGCAGCGCCTGCACTCTCGCAAGATGCGCCTTCAGGTGGCGGTTGTCCTCGGCCGCATCGCCAAGTCCGTCGATCAGCTGCGCGGCCACATCCGGCTCCTTTTGCAACACGCGCAGCACATCCAGCGCCATGACGTTGCCCGAGCCCTCCCAGATGGCGTTGACCGGCACTTCCCGATAGAGCCGTGCCGCGAGGCCTTCCTCGACGTAGCCGTTGCCGCCGAGGCACTCCATGGCTTCATAGACGAGGGCCGGCGCGGTCTTGCACACCCAATACTTGGTCACCGGCGTCATCAGCCGCCGCCAGGCGCTCTCTTGTGGATCGTCGGGGTGCTCGAACGCGCGGGCGAGGCGGAACGACAGCGCCGTTGCCGCCTCCACATCCAGCGCCATGTCGGCGAGCACGGCGGTCATCAGCGGCTGGTCGATCAGCCGTTTCTGGAACGCCTGCCGGTGCCGGCAATGATGCACGGCGTTGGCCACCGCCAGCCGCATCATGCCGGCGCTCGAGACGGCACAATCGAGCCGTGTCCAGGTCACCATCTCGATGATCGCCGGCACGCCGCGACCTTCCTCGCCGATGAGCCAGGCGTGAGCGCCGGCAAACTCTACCTCCGAGGACGCATTGGAGCGGTTGCCGAGCTTGTCCTTGAGCCGCTGGAAGCGAATCGGATTGACGCTGCCGTCGGGCAGAAAGCGCGGCATCAGGAAGCAGGAGAGGCCGGCCTTCGCCTGCGCCAGCACCAGGAAGGCGTCGCACATCGGCGCCGACATGAACCATTTGTGACCGGTGAGGAGATATTCCCCGCCCGCACCGCCGGCACCCACCGGCTCGGCCCGCGTGGTGTTCGCCCGCACGTCCGTGCCGCCCTGCTTCTCGGTCATGCCCATGCCGATCGTGACCGACGACTTCTCGGACATCGGGCGGAACGATTTGTCGTAGCTGCGCGACAGGATCTTGGGCAGCCAGACGCGGGCGAGGGTGGGCTCCAAGCGCAGCGTCGCGACGGCCGCGTTGGTCATGGTGATCGGGCAGCAGTGACCGGCCTCCATCTGCGCGGCGAGGTAGCAGCCGGCGGACCTGGCCACGGTCGCCCCGGCGGCGCGTTTGCCGCCGCTGGCGAGCCGGTTGAGCGGGTCGGCGGCGAGGTGCTGCCAGGGCGCGCAATGCAGGCCCTCGGCCATCGAGAGCGTCATGCATTCGTGATAAGCCGGGTGGAACTCGACGACATCGAGCCGCTCGCCGCGGCTGTCGAAAGTCTTGAGGCGGGGAGGAAACTCGTTGGCGAGCCGCCCGCGCTCGAACGCTTCCGCGCTGCCGACTTTGCCGCCGAACTCCGTCAGCGGTCGGCTCATGCCCTCGGCTCCCTCGCGCACCACGGCCTCCCTGAGCGCGGCGTCGTCGCTGAACAGGTTGCGGCCTTCGAACGGCGGGCTCTGATTGAATACGTCGTGGGTTGCGAATGTGGCGGGCATGGCTAGTCTCGCTGAAACGCTGGACGTGGGCACAATGTATCAGACCCTCGCCGCCACTCCACCGTGGGTTTTGGTTGCTTCGGCCACAAGCCTCGCTATATAAGCTGTTGATCCCCTTACCCTTCAGAGTGCCTGCGCCTTGCCACCCCCGGGCTTGGCCCTCTGATCCCCTTGGAGAAGCCCATGAGCGACCGTAAACCGTTGATGCCAAAGGCAACTGCCGTTTGGCTGGTGGAAAATACCGCCCTCTCGTTCGATCAGATTGCCGCGTTTTGCGGCTTGCACGTGCTCGAGGTCAAGGGCATCGCCGATGGCGACGTCGCGCAAGGCATCAAGGGCATGGACCCGATTGCCTCGCTGCAACTGACGCGCGAGGAGATCAAGCGCTGCGAAGCGGATGAGAACGCGCGCCTCAGCATCGCCGAGTCCAAGGTCACCATCCCGCAGGTCAAATCCAAGCGGGGCCCGCGCTACACGCCCGTGTCCCGCCGCCATGACCGTCCCAACGCGATCCTGTGGCTGCTGAAGAATCATCCCGAGCTGAAGGACAGCCAGGTGATCCGCCTGGTCGGCACCACCAAGCCGACCATCCAGCAGATTCGCGATCGCAGTCACTGGAACTCCAACAACCTCGTCGCGCAGGATCCGGTGACGCTCGGCTTGTGCTCGCAGATCGATCTGGATGCCGAGGTCAAGAAAGCCGCCCGGCGTGTCGATCGGGAACGCAAGGAGCAGGGGCTTCCGCCGCTGGAAAGGGCCGGTACCACCCTGCTCCCGGCCGAGCAGACCACGGCACATGCCGGTGCCGAGACGGCGGCCGAGCAAAGCCCGCAGGAACGCAAGCAGACCGAGGACGAGGAAGCTGCCCGCATGCTGGAGAGGCTCAAGGGTCTCGGCGGGGAGAAGCTGGAGCAACAGGCGGAGGAGGAAGCGCACGACTGAGCGGGGCGAGCCGCTGCTCGCTGCGCTCGAGCATGGCGGCTTTCAGCTCTCCCGCAGCATCCGCCTGCAGCAGATGGTACATCAACGGGTAGTACAGGTCCTCGTCGAACGACACGAGCAGCAGATCGACGCCCGCGTTGATCGCGAGCACGGCGCCGCCACCGATCCCGGGCTTGCTGCCGTAGACGGCGGCCATGCTGAAATCGTCGGTGACGAGGGGGCCGTCGTGCCGCCACTCCCCGCGCAGCAGGCCGCCGACCACCTTCTGTGAGATCGACACCGGCAAATCCGGGTCGATCGCCAGCAGCCGCGCGTGGCCGACCATGGTCATCGCACCGCGCCCCATCAGTGAACGGAACGGCAGCCAGTCGGTCAGCGTCAGCTCGCTGACCGGGGCGGCCAGATCGGCAGCGCCCACGTGCGTGTCGTTGACGACGCGGCCGAGGCCCGGAAAATGCTTCAACGTGCAACGGACTCCGGCCGTCATCAGCACGTCGCAATAGCTGCCGGCAACCTCCGTCACAACGTTTGCGTCGGCAGAAATGGCCCGCTGCGAGATTCGGGAATTGTGATCGTTGGGATTCACCACACTGAAATTGAGATCGACGACCGGCGCGAAATTCAAGTTGATGCCGATGCTGGCGATGCCGCGCGCCTGGGTCTGGGCGTAATCGGCCACCGCGGCGCTCCGTTCGGGGCCTGCCGCGCTCCCGGACACAACCGCGGACAGCGGCGGCTGGCGCGGCAGCGGCGGTGACAACCGGGAGACGATGCCGCCCTCCTGATCGGTCGCAACCCAAAGCGGCGGTAATCCCTGTTCGGTGCGGATCGCCTGCACGCGTGCGATGTCACCGCGAATCTGATCGGCCGTCCGCCCGACCACGTTGCGAACGCTCAAAAAGATGCCGCCGACCGCCTTGCGGCGAACCAGCACCTCGACATCCTCAATCTCTGTGTAGCCGACGATGACGTGACGGCCGAGCCGCTCGAGCCGGGTGGGATCGGCCGTCTGAACGCTATGACGCATCCACTGGTGCCAGCCCTCGACGCCAAGCGTATAGACGATGGCAACTGCAGCGATGAGCAACCCGGCACCGCTGAGCCATCTGGCGATCCCTCTGCCACGGAGCCACCGGCTGTTGCATAGCAACGCGGCGAAGAGCGCGCCGCCGCCGAGCGTCAGGATCAGCCGCAGCTCCTGCGGCCGGTCCTCGGCCAGCATCGGCATGCGCCATTGTGCGGCATGCCAGGCGCCGGCGGAGGCCGCGGCAAGTGCGACCGCGGCCAGTGTCAGCCGCGCGACATTTCGCCCAACGCTCATGCTGGCTCACCCCTTCGCCGGCAACCCCTTCGACGCCAGCGCCGCCGTGATTTCGCTCAGGATCGCCGGGTCATCGATCGTCGCCGGCGTCTTGTAGTCTTCCCCGTCTGCAATCTGGCGCATGGTGGCCCGCAGGATTTTGCCCGATCGGGTCTTGGGCAGCCGTTTGACCGTCACGACCGTCTTGAAGTCCGCCACCGGCCCGATCTTGTCGCGCACCAGCTTGACCACCTCCGCCTCGATCTCCTTTGGATCACGGTTGACGCCGGCATTCAACACGATGAAGCCGGCCGGCACCTGCCCTTTGAGCGCATTGGCGATGCCCACCACGGCGCATTCCCCGACATCCTTGTGCTGGGCGACCACCTCCTCCATGCCCCCGGTCGACAGGCGGTGGCCGGCGACGTTGATGATGTCGTCGGTGCGCGCCATCACGTAGACGTAGCCGTCCGCGTCGATGTAGCCGGCGTCGGAGGTCGAGTAATAGCCCGGAAACTCCTCCAGATAGCTCTTGCGGAACCGCTCGTCGTTCTGCCACAGCGTCGGCAGGCAGCCGGGCGGTAGCGGCAGCCTGACCGCGATCGTGCCGGTCTCCCCGGTCGCGACCGGGTGCCCGCGCTCGTCCAGCACCTGGATGTCATAGCCGGGCATGGCAACCGTCGGCGAGCCGTGCTTGACCGGCAACTGACCGAGCCCGACCGGATTGCCGGCAATGCACCAGCCGGTCTCGGTCTGCCACCAATGATCGATCACCGGCACTTTCAGGTGCTTTTCCGCCCACTTGATGGTTTCTGGATCGGCGCGCTCGCCGGCCAGGAACAGGGTGCGGAAACCGCCGAGATCGTACTTCTTGAGCAACTCGGCGTTGGGGTCTTGCTGCTTGATGGCGCGGAATGCGGTCGGCGCGGTGAACAGCGCCGCGATCTTGTGCTCGGCGATCATGCGCCAGAACGCGCCCGCGTCGGGCGTGCCGACCGGCTTGCCCTCGTAGACGATGGTGGTGCAGCCGGCGAGCAGCGGTGCATAGACGATGTAGGAATGTCCGACCACCCAGCCGACGTCGGATGCCGCCCAGAACACCTCGCCTGGCTTCATGCCGTAGAGATTGGCCATGCTCCAATAGAGCGCCACCATGTGGCCGCCGTTGTCGCGCACGACGCCTTTTGGAATTCCGGTGGTGCCGGAGGTGTAGAGGATGTAGAGGGGGTCGGTTGCCGCCACCGACACGCAGCCTAGGGTCCGACCCTGCTGCCTTGCCCGCGCGATGAGCTCTGCCCAGTCATGGTCCCGCCCGGCGCTGAGCTGCGCCGTCTCCATCGGCCGCTGCAATACCACGACATGGGGCGGCTTGTGACGCGACAGCTCGATCGCCTTGTCGAGCAGCGGCTTGTAGGCCACCACGCGCGACGGCTCGATGCCGCAGGAGGCAGCCAGGATCGCCACCGGCTTGGCGTCATCGAGGCGCGTCGCAAGCTCGGGCGCGGCAAACCCGCCGAACACCACCGAATGCACCGCGCCGATGCGTGCGCACGCCAGCATGGCGATCACCGCCTCGGGGATCATCGGCATATAGACGATCACCCGGTCGCCCTTGGCGATGCCGAGATCATTGAGGACTGCGGCGAAGGTCGCCACCTCGTCGCGCAGCTCGGCGTAGGTGAAGGTTTTCTTCTGGCCGCTGACGGGGCTGTCGAAAATCAGCGCATTCTGCCCGCCGCGCCCCGCCTCCACATGCCGGTCGAGGGCGTTGTAACAGGTGTTGCACTCGGCGCCGGCGAACCAGCGGCCGTATTGCCCGGCATAAGGGTCGAACACCTTGGTCCACGGCTTGTACCACGTGAGGTCGCGCGCCGCCGCCGCCCAGAAGGCGTCCGGATCCTGCTTCCAGGCCGCATAGACCTCAGCGTAACGGCTCATGGCGTTGTCTCCCGGTGTTGTGCCGATTCTTGTTGCCATCCTCGCGCCGACGTTTGTTGAGGACTCTTCGCAAAATACGTGACTCATTTCGGCGCATATCGGTGCAACCCTCTAACACAAACTCAACCGTCCTGGCCGCGGAGGCGGCCATCCACGACACCAATCTGCATGGGAACGGTGCCGGCGATGCGAGTCTGTTGCTACGGCACTTTTTCCCTTCACAACGCACCTTTGCTGAGCCGTGTCGTGGGTGGCCGCCTTCGCGGCCATGACGAAGAGTTTCATGAACGAAGGTTAGGGCGATGGGACTGTAAAAGGCAGCACTTATTGTTCGGAGCGTCCTAAGGCTACACGTCCCGCCCGTCTATAGGCCCGATAATCGGCGTGCAATGAGTTTTACTTCTGCGCTGTTCTGATAGGATTGCACCCATGTCAACCGCCGATCCCGTCCTGATAAAATACCGTGCCGCGCTCGCCGAGCTCTACGGCGACCGCATCGAGCGTGTGGTGCTCTACGGCTCGCGCGCCCGCGGCGACGCCAAGCCCGACAGCGATTACGACATCGCCCTGTTCCTCAAGGATCTGACCAGCCGCTGGGAGGAGTTCGGCAGGCTGGCCGACATCGAAGTCGACGTCCTCGATGATACGGGCGCGGTCGTACATGCCTTGCCTTACCCTGCAGGAAGCTGGCGCGATCGAACACCCTTGATGCACGAGATACGAAACGACGGGCTCGACCTATGAAGCAGGAAACCGCCGCCTATCTGGCCAAAGCTGAGCAGTCTCTGAACAAGGCCCGTAGAGTTCTCGCCATCGATATTCTCGACGAATCTGGCCGTCATGCCTATTACGCAGCCTTCCATGCGGCCCAGGCGCTGATCTTCGAGCACACCGATCGCGCCTCCAAGAGCCACAAGGGTGTCAAAACCCAATTTGCTCGTTTTGCCAAATCCGAGCCCCGGATCGAAAGACAGCTTTCAACTTTCCTCGCCCGCGCCTATCAGCTGAAGTCAGCTGCTGACTACGAAATCGGAACCGCCGACATAATCACCGCTGTCGACATCCGAGACGCGATTGCCAGTGCCGAACACTTTGTTACAGTCATCCGGCAAGTTCTGACAACACCGCTGGTACCACCTAGTCCTTAGGTGCCTCGCAACCGTGCGGATCCGTGTCACTTGGATCCGGACGTCTCAGACGTCACCATGAGCCCGCCCATGAACCCCTTCGAGCAAAACCTCGGCAAAACCGCCGCCAATCACCAGCCGCTGACCCCTTTGACGCTGCTGGAGCGGGCCGCCTTCACGTATCCCGATCATGCCGCCGTGATCCATGGCCGCCAGCATGCGACCTACCATGAGCTTTACTCCCGCGCGCGGCGGCTCGCATCCGCGCTCGCGCAACGCGGGATCGGTCGCGGCGATACGGTCTCGGTGGTGCTGCCCAACGTGCCCGCAATGGTGGAGGCGCACTACGGCGTGCCGATGGCCGGCGCCGTGCTGCATGCGATCAACACGCGGCTCGATGCCGCCATTATCGCCTTCCAGCTCGATCATGCCGAGACGAAAGTGCTGATCACCGATCGTGAGTTTGCCCCGGTCGTGAAGGCGGCGCTGGCGCTGGCCAAGGTCAAGCCGCTGGTGATCGACGCCGACGATCCTGAGTTCCCGCAGACGGGCGAGCGGCTCGGTGCGATCGAGTACGAGCAGCTGCTGTCCTCCGGCGATCCCAATTTCGCCTGGCTGATGCCGAACGATGAATGGGACGCGATCGCGCTCAACTACACCTCCGGCACCACCGGCAACCCCAAGGGCGTTGTCTACCATCACCGCGGCGCGCACCTGATGTGCTATGCCAACGTGGTTGCGGCAGGCATGGCCAAGCACCCGGTGTATCTGTGGACGCTGCCGATGTTCCACTGCAACGGCTGGTGCTTCCCGTGGACGCTGTCTGCGGTTGCCGGCACCCACGTGTGCCTCCGAGGGGTGCGGGCCGGCGCCATTTACCAGGCGATCGCCGAGCACCAGGTCACGCATCTGTGCGGGGCGCCGATCGTGATGTCGACGATGCTGGCGGCAAAGCCGGACGAAAAGCGCCCGATTTCCCAGCCGATCGCATTCATCACCGCCGGCGCGCCGCCGCCCGAGGCCGTGCTCGCCCAGATGGCGGCGGCGGGCCTCGACGTCACGCATGTCTATGGCCTCACCGAATGCTATGGCCCGGCCGTCGTCAACGAGTGGAAGGCCGAGTGGGACAGCCTGCCGGGCGCCGAGCAGGCCGCCAAGAAAGCGCGCCAGGGCGTGCGCTATACTGCGCTCGAAGGCCTCACCGTAATGGATCCTGCCACCATGCGGGGGGTGCCCGCCGACGGCGAGACCATGGGCGAGGTGATGATGCGCGGCAATATCGTGATGAAGGGGTATCTGAAGAATGCGGCAGCCACCGAGGAAGCGTTCGCGGGCGGCTGGTTCCATACCGGCGATCTCGGCGTGCTGTATCCCGACGGCTACATCCAGCTCAAGGACCGCTCCAAGGACATCATCATCTCGGGCGGCGAGAACATCTCCTCGATCGAGGTGGAGGACGTGCTGTTCAAGCATCCGGCGGTGGCGATGGCCGCCGTGGTGGCCAAGCCCGACGAGAAGTGGGGCGAGACGCCGTGCGCGTTCATCGAGCTGAAACCAGGCGCTTCGGCTTCAAAGGATGAAATCCTCGCCTGGTGCAAGCAGCACCTGGCGTCCTACAAATGCCCGCGCTTTGTGGTGTTTGCCGATATCCCGAAAACGTCCACGGGAAAAATCCAGAAATTCGTGCTGCGGGAACGTGCAAAACGGGTTTGACCGGCCCAGCGGGAAGGCTGCCCGGTCAGCGGCAATTTAAAAACGATTGGGTTTGGGACCCACCTGGAGCGGGCGCGAGCGCTGCTCCAGGAGCCGGACTCTGCTAAAATGCAAAAAGGCGCCGTCAGGCGCCCTTGGTTTCCATTCTCAGGATCTGATCCTTGAGCTGCAGTTTCTGCAGTTTGAGCTCAGAGATTTTGGTCAGGTCGGCCGCCGGTCTGGAAAGCTCTTCCTCGATGCGCCGCTTCAGCAACTGATGCTTTTCGGATAGTTCCGTGAGATTGGCTGCACGCCCCATGTTTAAACCTCCGTTGATGAGGTGGACGACCCGTTGACTGTGACAGATTAGCGACGGATTGTCCAACCCCTGCGCAAGGCAGAGCCTCCGCGTCGAGAAACCGTGTGGATATTTTCCGTTCCCGGCCGGCAGGCCGTGCTCGGCACGGTTGCCCCTTCCCGTCAGCTTCGCTGCGGTTTGTATAAGTCCGCCCGAGATGGGTGGCGCACAATTGTTGTAGAAGGACGCGTTGTCCGTATTGCCAACCATCTGATTTCATGAGATTTTCATCGCGGCCATGAGTCAACTGGCGATGCGTCGGGGATGCCGTTGAGACAGCGGGGCGAGGTCGAGGGATGGCGGCTGGGAACGAGCAGGAAGTGCGGGAGGAGCTGGTCAAGCTGCGCGAGGAGCATCGCCGGCTCGACGGCGAGATTCTGGCACTCGAGAACGCAAGCCGAGCAGACCAGCTGCTGATCACCCGACTGAAACGGCGCAAACTAAAGCTCAAGGACCAGATCAAAGCGTTCGAAAGCCAACTGCTGCCCGATATCATCGCCTGAGCTGCGCACGCGCCGAGCCGACAGGCAGCCGAGTTGCTTGTCATGGCACCGGGCCGCCCTATAATCGCAAGTTCCTCTAGCGGCCTTCGTCCGTCCCAGAACCCATTTTCCGCGCCCGGCACGACAGCAACCCGACCATGGCAGCAGCCGCAAACACCTCCAACTGCGACGTCGGCATCATCATGGGCAGCCAGTCCGACTGGCCCACCCTGCAGCGCGCCGCGGCCATGCTGACCGAGCTTGGCGTTTCCCACGAGGTCCGCATCGTCTCGGCCCATCGCACGCCCGACCGGCTCTACCAGTATGCGAAATCGGCCAAGGCACGCGGCCTCAAGGTGATCATCGCCGGCGCCGGCGGGGCAGCGCACCTGCCCGGCATGACCGCAGCCTTGACCAGCTTGCCGGTGCTCGGCGTGCCGGTCATGAGCAAGGCGTTGTCGGGCCAGGACAGCCTTTATTCGATCGTGCAGATGCCGCCGGGGATACCGGTCGGCACGCTCGCCATCGGCGAGGCGGGGGCGCAGAACGCGGCTCTGCTCGCCGCCCAGATCCTGGCCCTCGCCGACCCCGCGCTCGGCCAGCGGATCGAGGACTGGCGCGCGCGGCAGACGGCCGCTATCCCGGACACGCCGCGGGATGGAAGCTGAGATGCCCGCGGGACCGCTGCCCCCCGGCGCGATGATCGGCATCCTCGGCGGCGGCCAGCTCGGCCGCATGCTGGCGATGGCCGCCGCCCGCCTCGGCTTAAGGTGCCACATCTATTCGGACCATCCCGGCCCCGCCTTCGATGTGGCGGCGGCCACCACGCTCGGCGCGTTCGACGATCTCGACAAGATCCGCGCGTTCGCCCGCGCCGTCGACGTGATCACCTACGAGTTCGAGAACGTGCCGGTGAAGGCCGCCGAGGCCGCCGCCGCGATCCGCCCGGTCCGCCCCGGCGCTCAGGCGCTCGCGGTCGCGCAGGATCGGCTCGCCGAGAAGACATTTCTCACCGGCCTCGGCATTCCGGTCGCCCCGTTCGCGGCGGTCGATGGCGTCGCCGATCTGAGCCGGGCGCTGGCCCTGTTCAACGCGCCGGCGATCCTGAAAACCCGCCGCCTCGGCTACGACGGCAAGGGCCAGACGCGCGTGAACCCCGGCGATGATCTTGCCGCGGCCTTTGCTGCCATCGGCCATGCGCCGGCGGTGCTGGAAAAGATGCTGTGCTTTGAGATGGAGGTCTCGGTTCTGGTGGTGCGTCCGGCGGCCGGGCGCGCGGACACGGCGCGGTTCTATGACATTCCCCGCAATGAGCACCGGGAGGGCATTCTGCATAAATCGCACGTGCCATCGGGCCTGCCCGAGCCGGTCGTCGCACGCGCACGGGAAATCGCGCTGCAGGCCGCCGACGCGCTCGCGTACACGGGCGTGCTGGCGGTCGAGATGTTCTATGGCGGAGAGGGCGCGCAGACCCCCATCGTGGTCAACGAAATCGCGCCCCGCGTGCACAATTCCGGCCACTGGACCCTTGACGCCTGCGCCGTCAGCCAGTTCGAGAACCACATCCGCGCCGTCGCCGGCTGGCCGCTCGGCCCGACCGACCGCCACTCGGACGCCGTGATGACCAACCTGATCGGGACGGATTACAACGCCTGGCCGCAGCTGGCGGCGGGCTGCGGCGCGTCTCCCCCCGGCAGTATCTGCCTGCATCTCTATGGCAAGCACGAGGCCCGGGCGGGCCGCAAGATGGGGCACGTGACGGTGCTGAAGGGGCGGGTCTTATCGACATAATGGGTGACGCGATGAGGTGTTTCTGGGACGACGATGCGGGTGGGCATGCTGGCGGCTCGGCAATCCCGCGGCACGCATCATGTCATCGCAAACCAATGCAATGTCCAGTTAGAGGCTACATTGAGGTAATATAGATAAGTAATTTGCGCTCGAATGACACTCGATCGAACTCTCCGTTAGTATCACAGACTATCCAAGATTCAAGCGGGTCTGCAAAATGTTGGGAAATTTTGATTCCGTCGCTTATAACCGCGGCGACATAACTGAAACAGCTTGCGGACATGATAAGAATATCGCCCTCAATCAATTCCTGCATGGTCCATATCGCGTCCACATTAAGAAACACTTCCGCATTTGGTACATTTAATTGTTCAATATCGTCTAGATTATTTTGTGAAAATACCCTAACCTTATAATTTATATAATGTTTACAAAGAATAGACCTTACCACTGATAGGGTTCTTGCAATCGACTCCGTTGGAACCCATATTTCTGGACACGTGTCGGATGTGACGTCGCCCCTGCGAATGTGCACGCAAAT
>Ga0209069_10000610_pt1 | contig 16827 bp, 14 predicted proteins | sample Str013_2_FD_187202 | JGI IMG/M metagenome (GOLD analysis project Ga0209069, IMG submission 187202) | Freshwater sediment microbial communities in response to fracking from Pennsylvania, USA - Straight Creek_MetaG_SC_2013 (SPAdes) (version 2) | ecosystem: Environmental > Aquatic > Freshwater >...
GAAGCGAGCCCGGCATTTCGTGAAAGCAGTGCTTGTACGATGGCGTCATGGTCGCGGCAGTAACCCTGCCTTCGCTCTTCTGTGTAGCGGCGGCGTTTCATTTCTATCCATGCGGGCTGGTTTCGCACCAGACGCAGTATGTCGTGAAGGCTGACCAACAGCTCACTTCTTGTCGCGGCAAATATCTGAACGTGAAACTCGGCATCGAGCTTTTCAAAGCTTGCTGGATCAGTTTCTCTTAACGCATCTTCATGGGCCTCACGTATGCGTGCCAAATCGGATATTGAGGCATTTGACGCCGCCGCCGAAGCAGCATGGGGCTCCACCATCATGCGTGCCGCCATCACATCCACGGGACTTGTCCCGGAAATGTTTTGCAAAAGATCAAGCATATCTGCGCTGTCGGGTTGCCTGATCTCGGCCTTGTGTTGTTGCAGTTGAACTTTCAAGTGGCCCACCTCATTCACCGAAATAATTCTTACGCCGTGTTGCCAGATGATTGCGCATCGCTTCGCTTGCGGCAATGGCATTGCGAGACTTCAGGGCAGAAAGAATTTGGCTGTGCTGATCACAATAATTCAACCTGCGTTCTTCAGAAAACGCCCTTTCACGTATGGCCATGATCGGAACCCGATAGCGCACCACGGCCAACAAGTCGAAAAAATTGATAAGAAAGCTATTATGCGTTGAAGCATAAATTCGCGCATGAAACGTGTTGTCCCATTTCTCGTAAGTCTCCAAATCATGGGATTGATCAGCCAGGGTATTGGCCTCATCAATCGCCGCGAGATCTTGGGCGCTGGCATGAACGGCGCAAGATCCCGCAACTTGAGGCTCGATGATCATGCGAAGGTTCAGGATGTCCAGTGGACTTGCGCCGGATACGCGTTCCAAGATGCGGCGCAATTCGTCACTGGTGCGTTGCTTCACGATGGTGCCGCGACCGACCTCACGACTGATCAAATCTTGTTCTTCCAAATTCAAGAGCGCGCTGCGCACGGTGTTTCTTGCCACACCAAATTCACTCGCGAGAAGCCTTTCGTTGGGAAGAATGTCATCAGATTTCCACATGCCACCCTCAATGCGCTCTTTGAGGATTTTTGAAATATCTGAAGCTCTGTGGCGCGACATTATTACCTTCCGATTGAACCAATGCTGGACCATTAGCATGAATGGTTCAGTTTTAGCCAGTTAAAAACTGATTTCAATCTGTTTTTTGCTCTTGCAAATGCCATTTTGGGCATGCAATCCTCGCAAAAAATAAACCAATAAGTACATTGGTATAGTTGGGAGGATTTCTTGAGAATTGCAACCTTTCAAGTTGGAGGTGAGCGTCGCGTTGGTGTCGTTGACGAACAACGCCAGACGGTAACTCCATTCGACCTCTCTGCTGATGAAGCACAAGATGGCCTTCTGGCGCTCATTGGTCGCGATGTATTACCGCGCACCCTGAACCCTATACCCTTGCGTGAGGTGACGCTAGAAGCGCCAATTCCGCGACCCAAGCGCAACATCTTTTGTGTAGGCAAGAATTACCACGAACACGCCAAGGAATTTGCCTCCAGCGGATTTGATTCAAGTGCTGCCCAAGGAACTGTTCCGCAATACCCCATTATTTTTTCAAAAGTACCTGAGTGTGTAGTTGCCCACCGCGCTCCCGTCTTTTTCTATAAGTCGGTGTCATCGGCAATTGACTATGAAGCTGAGCTAGCAGTGATCATCGGCAAAGGTGGTCGTGGAATATCCAAGAAAGACGCGCTCGATCACGTGTGGGGTTATACCATCATCAATGATGTAACCGCGCGTGATTTGCAGGGCAAGCACAGCCAATGGCTGATCGGCAAATCTCAAGACACTTTTGGTCCCATGGGGCCTTGGGCTGTGACGCGTGATGAAATTGATTTGCAGAATTGTCACGTCAAATGTTGGATCAATGACGAGTTGCGCCAGAACTCCAATACGGCCTCGTTGATCTTCGACGTGCCGACATTGATTGCCACCATCTCCGAGGGGATCACTTTGATGCCGGGGGATATTATCGCCACTGGTACGCCGGCCGGTGTTGGCATTGGCTTCAAGCCACCAAAATATCTGGTGTCAGGCGATGTGATGAAGGTTGAAATTTCAGGCATTGGCATTCTCGAAAATCAATTGCTGGAGAAAGCCGCTTGAGTACAATTTCCACCTCGTTTCTCAAGGCTGAAGTTGCAGGCAATGGAACGCCTCTGATATTCGTGCATGGGTTGGGTGGTTCGTCAAATAGTTTTCAAACTTTAATGCCAGCGCTGGGTGGCTATCGCTGTGTGAGACCTGACCTGCCGGGTTCGGCGCGCTCCAAATTGCCACATGAAAAACTTACCATTGAATGGTTGGCGCAGACCATTATCGAAACTGCGCAAAGTTTAGCGGCTTGCCCCGGTCATTTGGTGGGGCATTCGATGGGCACCATCATCTGCCAACATATTGCTGCTCTGGTTCCCGATGCGATTATGAGCATGACTTTGTTTGCGCCCATTCTGGAACCTGCCGACGCCGCGCGGCAGCGGGTGCGTGAACGTGCGCAGCTAGCAAGAAGCCAAGGCATGTGTGTGGTGGCGGATCAAATTGTTGAAGCGGGTCTCTCTTCTAACACCAAAGTCAATAATCCGCTCGCAGCGGCCTTCGTGCGTGAAAGCCATATGCGGCAAGACGCTGAAGGCTTTGCACAAACTTGTGAAGCTTTGGCATCAGCGACTGCTGCTGACCTGCGCATGATCAAATGCCCCACACTTTTGGTGACAGGCGATGAAGACAAGGTGGCACCACCATCTGCTGTTCAAGCGATGGCAGAAAAGATCAAGGATTCCCGGGTCAAGATTCTCGACCGTTGTGGTCATTGGACCATGATTGAAAAACCGAATGAATGTTCAAAACTGCTTTCCGAATTTTTGAGGGAAGCAAGTCACTAATAAAATTCCGCCACATAAAAGCAAAAGCAAGTCGGACAAATATGGGAGAAACGAAATGGCAGATACAAATTCTTGGGGCAATGGCTCCGACAGCACCTTGTTCACCAATGTGCGCGTTCTCGATGGCACCGGTGAATATCCATACACAGGCGAAGTGCTCGTGCAGGGCAACCGCATCAAGAGCATAAGCAAAGGTTCTTCTCGTTTTTCAACCGGATCAACGTCAGGTGGACAGACGGTCATTGATGGCATGGGGGCAACGCTCATGCCCGGTATGATCGATGCACATTTGCATCTCTCGTGGAATAACGCGCCGGGCATTGATCCCATTCAACGCATGCCGCCTGAAGAACATATGTTGTGGACGGCCCAAATGGCCAAGCTCGTTATTGATGCGGGCTTTACGGCTGGGCGCGGTGCTGCTGCTGCAAAGATGCGCCTCGATGTTGTGGTGCGTGACGCGATCAACTCCGGCATGATTCCAGGCCCGCGTTATTTGGCGGCTGGCCCCGAGATTACCACGGTGGGTGGCCTTGGCGATTCATCTCCACCTCACATCCCGCATGAAGGCCTGAATCTCGGCATCGTAGTGTCAGGGCCGGAAGAAGTGCGCCGTACTGTACGCCAGTTGATTAAGTATGGCGTGGACTCGATCAAGCTCAATCTCTCCGGCGAATCCATCACTGGCATGGGCGCTGAAGAAACGCCGATGTCGGAAGAGGAAGTGGCAATGGCGTGTAGTGAAGCCCGAGCCCGCAATAAGGTCATCGCGGCCCATGCAAGGTCTTCGGAATCGGTGAAGCAATGTATTCGCCACGGCATTCAAAATATTTTCCATGCGTCGTTTGCTGATGAAGAAGCCTTGGATATGTTGGAGGCTGCAAAAGACAAACACTTTGTGGCTCCCGGTCTTGCGTGGCTCATTCAAACAGCACGAGGTGCAGAAAAATGGGGCATTAAGCCCGGCTCGCCTTTGTCGCTTGAGTATGAGCGCGAGTTGGAAGCTGCCGTCGAAACCGCACGTAAAATGCATAAGCGTGGTATTCGTGTGTGCATTGGCGGTGACTATGGCTTTGCGTGGACGCCGCAAGGCACCAACGCGAAAGACTTTGAATATTTCGTCGATATGGTCGGCATGTCACCGATGGAAGCCATTATGGCGGGTACCAAGTTCGGCGGTCAGATTATGGGCATGGGTGATGAACTGGGTCAGCTTAAGCAAGGTTGGCTTGCCGATATGATCCTCGTTGATGGTGATCCGATTTCAAACATTCGAGTGTTGCAAGACAAGTCGCGCATTCTCGCGATTATGAAAGATGGCAAGTTCCACAAAGAACCCAAGATGAATGCGCAAACCCGCCGGCTCACTGCATGAGCATTGCGGGCACCAGCAAGGATGAAGGCTTAACGGCCAAGCAAGCTTGGGGGCTCGTGGGCCTTCTCGCTGTTGCTGTGCTGTTATGGCTATTTCTTGCGGTGTGGCCCGATGAGTTGGTGGCTGCCGTCGGCCCCAAGAAGGTTTTCGTAAACGCTGTCTTCAACGGCGTCACTGTTGCTGGACTTTACTTTCTCGTCGCCTCCGGCTTCACGCTAGTTTTTGGCCTGATGCGCAATGTGAACCTGGCCCATGGTTCGCTCTATCTGCTGGGTGCCTATATTGGATATAGTGCCGCCAACTGGACAGGTTATTGGTTGCTGGGCATTGCCGCTGGCATGTTGTCGATGGCGGTGGCAGGCGTGCTGTTACAATATTTCGTCTTCCGAAAGCTGGAAGGCGACGATCTCAGGCAAACCTTGGTGACGATTGGAATTTCGATTGTCGCTGCCGACCTGATGCTCGCCATTTGGGGCGGTAACACCTATCAGTTCATCATCCCTGATTGGCTTGAAGGTGCGGTTGCCACGCCGATTATCACAGCGGTGAAATCATCCGGCGAAACAGTTTACATGAACTATCCGTTTTATCGTTTGATGGTGTTTGTGGCTGCTGTTGTGATCGGTGTCGCTCTCTGGTTGCTTCTCAATAAGACCAAAATCGGCATGATGATCAGAGCGGGCGTCGATGACCGTGCCATGCTCTCAGCATCTGGCGTCAATGTTCAGTTGATCTTCACAGCGGTCTTTGCCATCGGTGCCGGACTTGCTGGCTTCGCTGGCGTGGTTGGCGGATCGGTTCTTTCCGTGGCGCCTGGTGAAGATGTGCGTTACCTGCTCGCCTCGCTGGTCGTTGTTATCGTGGGCGGCATGGGTTCGGTCTCAGGTGCTGCCATTGGTGCATTACTGGTCGGTCTCGCAGAACAAATCGGCCTTGTCTATTTCCCCACTTACGGAGTGGTTTTAACCTTCGTCATCATGGTTGTGGTTCTCGCCATTCGCCCCCAAGGCTTGATGGGGGCAGCGCGATGAGCATCACCGATGTGCCAGCAGGCCCAAATGCATTTGATCGCTTTTTCCAACAGCTCGGTACGGGGCAAATTCTTCTGGCGGTGGCGCTGGTTCTTTATCCATTTTTAGTGTCGCCATTTTTTGCTTTCCAAATTGGCGGTCAGATTTTGATTTTAGGTATGATCGCCCTCTCGCTTATGATGCTTGCGGGTTATGGCGGCATGGTCAGCTTAGCACAGCTCACGCTGGCCGGAATCGCCAGCTACTCCGTTGCGATATTCGGCACAAACTCTGTTGGCTTGATGGGCTTTGGGTGGCCATGGTGGATTGTCGTTCCATTTTCAATTCTGATTGCAGCATTGGTCGCGGTTTTAATCGGGCTCATCTCAGTACGCACGAGCGGCATCTACACAATCATGATTACGCTGGCGATTGGTACGGCATTTTTCTATTTCGCCACCCAAAACCATTCTTTATTTAATGGCTTTGCAGGCTATCGCGGCATTGATGCACCCACCGTGTTTGGGGTCTATTGGCGCGACCCCATCCCCTTTTACTATCTCTGTCTGGCTGTTGCCGTAGTCGCTTATGGACTGGTGTTGTATTGCGCGCGTTCCAGTTTCGGACTTGCTTTGCAAGCCACGCGCGACAATCCGCGCCGTATGCGGGCCATCGGCTATAATGTGACCGCTGTTAAAGTCTTCGCCTATTTCTTATCGGGCCTGATCGCTGGCACGGCTGGCGTTCTTTACGCGTGGTTCAATGGCCGTATTTCACCGGGCACCATCAGTGTTGGCGAAATTATTGGCGTGCTCGTCATTGCGGTGATTGGTGGCCTGCGCCATCCGATTGGCCCATTTCTTGGCGCTCTTGTTTACGTATTAATGAAAACCTTTGCCATTGATCTCATTGGGGCCGAGCGTTTCAACACGCTCATTGGCCTTGTGTTTCTGGTCATTGTTTTCATTTCACCAGATGGGATTTTGGGACTGTGGGAGAAGCTTAAGCCTCACCTCGCCCCAACATCTCTGCGTTCTTCATAAAAATGGAGGCGGTTCATGATGGAAATAGAATCAAAATTGGGAGGAACTAATATGAGTTTACAACGCAAGGCCATTATGGCCCTCACCCTTGCAACGGCTTTCGTTGCACCGACATTGGCCATGGCCGAGGGCACGATCAAAATAGGCACACTTGCTACCCTGGAAGGCCCATTCACCGTTTTGGGTCAAGACGGCATGCGTGGCGTTGAGCTGGCTATTAAAGAACACAATGGCATGGCTGGCGGCATGAAGATTGAGATCGTCAAAGGCTCAACCGATGCTTCGCCTGACAGCGCTGTAAAAGCAGCCCGCAAACTTGTTGAACAAGACGGCGTTCAACTTGTTGTGGGACCACTGTCAGGTGATGAAGGTCTGGCTGTTAAAGATTACGCCAAGACCAAGCCAAACATCACTTTTGTGAATGGCACATCGGGCGCTCAAGACCTCACGCTGCGTGATCCTGCTGCGAACTACTTCCGCTTCAACACGGACGGCGCACAATGGATGGCTGGTTTGGGCGACTATGCTTACAATGTGAAGGGCTACAAGAAGGTCGCAACTGTTGCTGAAGATTATTCCTTCCCTTACAGCCAAGTGTTTGGCTTTATGGCGGGCTTCTGCAAGGCAGGCGGTCACGTTCCGTCGAAGTCTTGGGTTCCAATTGGCAACAAGGATTTCTCTTCCGTCATCGCGGCTTTGCCTGATGATGTGGATGCGATCTACGTGGCCCTCGGTGGTGCCGATGCTTCCAACTTCCTGTCGCAATATCAACAAGCAGGCGGCAAGGCCCATCTGATCGGTGGTACCATCACAGTTGACCAGACTGTACTTGGCTCTGAAGGCAAGTCCAAGGATGTTGTGATTGGCACGCCTTCGGCTGGCCCAGTGGCTGATAACAATGACTCGCCTGCTTGGGCGAAGTTTGCTGCTGACTATAAGGCAGCCTTCAAAGACGGCTTCCCGGCTCCATCTTTGTTTGCCCACGGCTACTATGTGAACACCAAGGCGCTGCTCTTGGCTCTTGATCAGGTGAAAGGTGACGTTTCCGGCGATCAGAGCAAACTCCGCGATGCCTTGTCGAAACTTTCATTCGACACGCCAACCGGCAAAGTCAGCCTCGATAAAAATCGCAACGCCATTGCGGATATCTATTTGTCAGAAGTGGCCAAAGGTGCCGATGGCAAGCTCTACAACAAGGTTGTGAAGACCATCCCACAGGTCAACGAAACTTTGGGTCAAGACGAAGCTGCATTCTTGAAGCTTGGCGTGGCCAACAAAGACAATCCGGACTGCAAGTAACAAATGACGCAATCAACTGCCGCTTCCCGTCTTTCGGCCTCTGGCGCTTACGCGCTGGAGCTTGATGGCGTGGGGCGGCAGTTTGGAGCCTTAGTGGCGCTCGAAGGCATTGTCATGAAAGTGGCAGCCGGCGAGCGCCGCGCCGTTTTAGGATCGAACGGTGCGGGCAAGACCACACTGTTCAATACGATCACGGGAGACTTCCTGCCGACTTCGGGCAGCATCAAATTCTTTGGCGAAGACATCACCAACTTCCCGGTTCATGAGCGCATTCGGCGCGGCCTGCGCCGTACCTATCAAATATCACAGCTTTTCGGCGGATTGAGTGTGCGCGATAGCGTTTTTCTCGCCTGTCGGGGCGTATCGCGTGGCCGGTTTTCATTGTTACGTCCGGCCGTTGACGATGCCACCATGGTACAAGCTGACCGCATCATCCACGCCACCCATCTGGATCGGCTTAAAGACACTTTGATTTCTGCGCTCAGCCATGGCGAGCAACGCCAGCTTGAAATCGCATTGGCGCTGGCGGGTGCGCCGCGCTTTATCCTTTTTGATGAGCCAGCCGCTGGGCTCTCGCCCGCCGAGCGCGGCGGGCTGGTTGAAATTCTCAACGCTTTGCCATCGCATATTGGCTACATCATTATTGAACATGACCTCGACGTGGCGCTCAAGGTGTCGACCTATGTAACCATGATGCACAACGGGCGGATGTTCAAGGAAGGCACACCTGAAGAGATCGAAAACGATCCACAAGTGCAGGCGATCTATCTCGGAGGTGGCCATGGCTGACACTTCTAAATCTAGGCCCATTCTCCAGATCAATGATCTGCATGTCTATTATGGCGAATCCCACGCCTTGCAGGGCGTGTCACTCACATTGGAAAGAGGTATTCTCTCTGTCGTTGGCCGCAACGGCATGGGCAAATCTACATTGTGCAATACCATCGTCGGTTTGCGCCGTCCGCGCAGTGGCAGCATCAGGCTGGACGGGCGTGAGATATCCGCGCTGGCACCGCATGAAATCAATCGTCTCGGCGTTGGCTATGTACCGCAAGGACGACGCGTTTGGCCCAGCTTGACGGTCGATCAAACTTTGCGCCTCGGTATGCACCGCGCCAAGGATTCCGGTGGCTGGACTTTGGAACGTGTCTATCAGGCTTTTCCACGCCTGGCCGAACGCAAAAGCAATGGTGGTGCGCAGCTTTCGGGCGGCGAACAGCAGATGCTGGCAATTTCGCGCGCACTTCTCTCCAATCCAAAGCTTTTGATCATGGATGAACCCACCGAAGGCTTGGCTCCTGTGATCGTTGATCAAGTGCGCGATTTGTTGATCCGCATCGCCAAGGAAGAGGACGTCTCCATTCTCGTGATCGAGCAGAATATCGGCGTTGCCACTTCCGTTTCGGATGAAGTGGCGATCATGGTCAATGGTCGCATCAACCGAGTGATGGAATCGCGCGCTCTTGCGGCGGACCGTGACTTGCAACAGCGTTTGTTGGGCGTTGGGCGGCATTCGGATGAAGAACCAGTTGTGGTTCCAGCTTCTGACGGTGAGTCCACGCGTGAACGAGTGGCCCAAGTTTACCGTATTGAACGGCCTGCCGTGCAGACATCAACTCCCCGCAGCGCCGAGACTGTCTATCGTGCGCATGAGACGTTGCCCAACCGCTGGGGTGTGAAACTCGAAACAACGCCAATGGCAATTTCAGCGCCGGAAGCAGAAACCGAAAAAATCTTCGCCATTCCCACGGCAGAACGTTTTGGGCGCACGGCCTTGGTGGTGGGCACATACGATACCAAAGGCCCAGAACTGCGGTTCATCCGTGACAAACTTCGGGCCTTGGGCATTCCGACCAAGACTGTTGATCTCTCAACGTCCGGCAAGTCATCCATGGCTGATGTGAGCCCGGTGCAAGTGGCCTCCATGCACCGCGGCGGCTCTTCTGCGGTCTTTACTGGAGATCGCGGACAGTCAGTGTCCGCAATGGCAGAGGCATTCGCGAGGTGGATCGAACGGGAACGTGGCATCGGCGGTGTCATCTCTGCGGGCGGCTCTGGCGGCACTTCACTGGCAACTGCTGGAATGCGCAAACTCCCCGTGGGTATTCCAAAGGTCATGGTGTCAACGGTGGCCTCTGGTGAAGTGGGCACCTATGTTGGCCCCTCCGATATCATGATGATGTATTCTGTCGCCGATGTTCAAGGCATCAATGCCATTAGCGAACAAGTGTTGGGCAATGCCGCACACGCTCTGGCTGGAATGATTGCTGGAATGCCCGATGCCCAAGCCCGCGAAGCACGTCGCAAACTCGCCCGCCCGGCCATCGGCATGACGATGTTTGGTGTCACCACTCAGTGCATTCAGGCGGTACAGAAGCGCTTGGAAGTTGATTATGACTGTATCGTGTTCCACGCGACTGGCACAGGCGGTCGGTCCATGGAGAACTTGGCGGACTCAGGCTTCTTGAGCGGGATTATGGATATTACCACCACTGAAGTTGCTGACATGCTGGTGGGCGGCGTGATGGCTGCCAACAGCGATCGCTTTGGCGCAGTGATCCGCACAGGCCTGCCTTATGTGGGTTCAGTGGGCGCGCTTGACATGGTGAACTTTGGTCCCCGCAACGGCGTTCCCGAAAAATTCAAGTCGCGGAAATTTGTGATCCACAATCCGAGCGTCACTTTGATGCGCACCACGCGTGATGAAAACCGCGCCATTGGCCAATGGATCGGCGAACGACTCAATCAAATGGATGGCCAGGTCCGCTTCCTGCTGCCAGAGGGGGGCGTGTCATCGCTTGATGCCCCAGCTAAGGCCTTTCACGATCCAGAAGCTGACAATGCTTTGTTTGAAGCGATCCAGAAAACAGTGCGTGAAACAACGCGGCGCAAAGTTGAACGCGTCAAAGGCAATATAAACGACGCGAATTTTGTCGACGCGGCGGTTGCTTCCTTCACCTCAATTTCACCTGTCTTGAAGAGGAGGGCGTAAGTGGCACGTTTCGAACGATCCGCCTTGATGGAGCGCTTCCAAGAGATGAGGCGCAAGCGCGTCCCTATTGTCGGTGGTGGCGCTGGCACGGGGCTTTCCGCCAAATGTGAAGAAGCGGGTGGGATTGACCTCATTGTGATTTATAATTCCGGCCGCTACCGCATGGCAGGCCGAGGATCTCTTTCTGGTTTACTCGCTTACGGCAATGCCAACGACATTGTCATGGAAATGGCACGGGAGGTTTTGCCCGCCACTAAGCACACACCCGTTTTGGCGGGCGTCAATGGAACAGATCCATTCTGCATTTTTGACAAGTTCCTCGATGATCTCAAGGCCCTGGGTTTTTCCGGTATCCAGAACTTCCCAACGGTTGGCCTCATCGACGGCACGTTTCGGGCCAATCTCGAAGAAACAGGCATGTCTTATGGGCAAGAAGTTGATCTGATCGCGCTGGCGCACGCCAAAGACATGTTCACCACGCCCTATGTGTTCAACGCAGGCGAAGCAACCGCCATGACCAAAGCTGGAGCGGATATTGTTGTTTGCCATCTTGGCCTAACAATCGGAGGATCGATTGGCTCCAAGACCGCGCTTAAGCTTGATGATTGCCCAGCGCTTGTTGACGCATGGGCCGAAGCGGCGTTGAAAGTGAACAAGGATGCCATCATTCTGGTTCATGGCGGGCCCGTATCTTCACCTGAAGACGCAAGTTTCATTCTGAAAAATACCAAGAATTGCCACGGCTTTTATGGCGCCTCCTCAATGGAGCGATTGCCGACGGAAGTGGCACTCACCGAACAAACAAGAAAATTCAAAGCCATCACCTTCGGGTGAGGCTGGTTATTGGGAGAATAAAAAATGGCAGCTCAAGCACTCGGACAATTGATCCTCTGGCTTATCATTGCGGCGATCATCATCGTTATCGCAGTTTATATTCTGCGCTGGCTCTATCGCCGTTCCACCAAAGATACGGCCTTTGTGCGCACGGGCTTTGGCGGTGAAAAAGTGGTGGTAAATGGCGGGGCTTTCGTCATCCCCGTCCTGCATGAAACAACGCCTGTCAACATGAACGTCATGCGCATAGATGTTGCCCGCAAAGATAATGAGGCTTTGATCACCAAGAACCGCATGCGGGTCAATGTAAGTGCGGAATTCTTCGTCAAGGTTGGATCAACAAAAGACGCTGTTGCGACGGCAGCACAGACCTTGAGCCGACGCACACTTGATTTGGCCGGCATGAGAGATTTGCTGGAAGGTAAGTTTGCCGGTGCCTTGCGCACCATGGCTGCCCAAATGACGCTGGAAGACATGCACGAAGGCCGCAAAGATTATGCGCAACTGGTCAAAGACATGGCCTCAGAAGATTTGGCCAAAAATGGCCTTGATTTGGAGAGTGTGGCCATTGTCGATCTCGATCAGACGAGATTGGAATTCTTCGATCCTTCCAACGCCTTTGATGCCGAAGGCCTGACCCAATTGACAGAGTCCATTGAGAACCGTCGCCGCATGCGCAACGAAATTGAACAGCGCACGCAAGTTGATATTCGCAATCAAAACCTCGATGCACAGCGCAAGGTGTTGGATATTGACCGCGAAAGCGAATATGCGCGCCTTGCCCAAGAGCAGGAAATCGAAGTGCGTCGCGCCACCCAGCGCTCTGACCTAGCCAAAGAGCGGGCCTTGCGTGATCAGGAATCGGAACAGGCACAATTGGCGTCCCGCGAAGAAGTTGAAAAATCACGCATGGCCCAAGAGCGCAGCCTCACCGAGGCGCGGATCAAGCATGAGGTTGATACCCAACACATGGAAATTTCACGCCGCCGCTCAATCGAGCAGGCTGAATTGAAAAATCGTGAACTGACTGCTCGCGAGCAGATAGCCCTCGATCTATCCCTTGAAAAAGCGCGCATTGAACGCGAGCGTGAGGAGAAGGAGCTCAGCCTGAAACAGCGCCGCACGTTGGAATTGGCAGAGATGGAGCGCCAGATTGTAACAGCCGCTAAATCAGTGGAGGTCACCAAGGCTGAATCCGAAAAGAAGCGCGCCGACATCTTGACCAGCCAAGAGTTGGAAGCTGCCCGTATTGCCCAGGAACGCGTTGTGGATCAGGCTAGGTCTGACCGTGAACGCGCTTTGGAAGCTTTGCAAATTGCCAAGCGTCAAGCCTTTGAAGAGGCTGAAATTGCCTCTGGCGAAGAAGTCGAGCGAGCGCGGATCACCATGGAGCGGGGCTTGGGTGAAGCGCGCATCATTCGCGACAGTGAATTGCGTCAGCTCTCGGTTGAAAAGGACAAACTTCTCGAAACGGCAGAAATCCAGAAGTCGATCGATTTGGCCAAAAAGTCAACAGAACGATCTGTTGCCATTGTGGGAGCTGAAACAGCTAGGGCCAAGGCGGTCCAAGCCGAGGAGCAGGCATTCACAGCCCGCGAACGCGAAATTGCTGAGCGCAAGAAGCTGATGGATATCATCAACACGCAGCGCGAATCTGAACGCGATGCGCTGCGTTTGACCTCGAAAGCAGATTCGGAAAAAAAGGCTGCCACGGCCTTTGCCGATGCTAGAAAAATCGCTGCCCAAGGCGAAGCAGATGCCGAGAAGATTTTGGCCAAATCAGCTGCTGAACGCTTTGAGGTCGACGCCAAGGGTCACAAACAAATGGCCGAAGCCGACAATGTTCTGTCGGATGCTTCACGGCAAACCCGCTTCCGCAGCAAGCTGCTCGACAAAATGGAAGGTATCATTCGTGAATCAGTTCGCCCCATGGAGAATATCGAAGGCATCAAAATCCTTCATGTTGACGGCTTGAATGGCGGGGCCGGCGGCAACCGCAACGTGACGGATGAGGTGATTGACTCCGCGCTTCGTTACCGGGTGCAGGCACCAATGATCGACAGCCTCATGAAAGACATCGGAATCGAAGGCGGAAGTCTTGGCCGCATGACCGACGTTTTGCGTGATGCCAAGGATATTGCCAGCCTGACGAAAGACAAGGAAAAGCCCACCAAGGGCAAGACGAAGCCTGCCAAGTCCGACGAAGACAGGGAAGACTGATGGCGGAAGTCTTTGTTTCAAGCGTCATCCCGTCGTCAGCAGGTGCGGTCTGGCAGGTGGTTCGTAATTTCAACGGGCTTGCCGACTGGACGCCGTTTGTTGCCGAAAGCCGCATTGAACAGAACATGCTGGCCGATCAGGTGGGGTGCATCCGGAGTTTTCGGCTGAAGGACGGCCGCAAGTTCAGGGAACGGCTCTTGGCGCTTTCGGATTTTGACATGTCGTGCACCTATTCAATTCTCGAAAGCCCGATGGGTGTTGAGAACTACATCGCAACTTTGGCGCTGTTCCCGATTACCGATGGCAATGGCACTTTGGCCACCTGGCGCGCCACATTTGATGCGGCCCCAGAGCGCGAGGAACAACTCGTAAAGGATATTGGACAAAACGTTTTTCAAGCGGCCTTCACCGAATTAAAATCCCGTTTTGGCCGTCGTTAGCCAATGGTGGAAATTCGCCGATCAACAATTGTAGATGCGCCATTAGAGCGAGTGTGGGATTTGTTGCGGGACTTTAACGGCCATGACACATGGCACCCGGCGGTCAAGCAAAGCCGGATTGAGGAAACTAGACCTGCGGATATGGTCGGTGCTGTCCGTGACTTCCAGCTTTCTGACGGCTCGCGCATTCGCGAGCAGCTTCTATCGCTATCCGATCAAGAGCATAAATTTGAATACTGTATTCTCGAAGCCCCGTTGCCACTCATGGGCTATGTGGCGAGCGTAAAGCTGCTTCCGGTGACTGATGGTGAACAGACTTTCTGGGAATGGCGCTCAAAATTTTTGACCCCGAAAGGCAGAGAAAAAGAGCTCGAAAAACTTGTATCCGAAAGCATCTATGAGGCAGGCTTTCGCGCCATCAAACAGAAATTGCGGGGCCGTATCGACCTTGTTCCAGCTACGGCACCCCAGACAAAGCCTTTAGCCGCTACTTTGACTGGTTCGGGCGATGTTGCGAAGGCCATTGTGATGCAAGCCTATGGCGGACCTGAAGTCTTACAGTTGCAATCCGTTACAGTTGCCAAACCGCAAGAAGGGGAAGTGCGCATCAGGCAGCGCTATATCGGCGTCAACTATATCGATGTTTACGCGCGGACTGGCTATTTCAAACTGGTAGTGCCGCCCGGCATTCTTGGCATGGAGGCTGCTGGCGTAATTGAAAGTGTCGGCCCCTCGGTTCGATCATTTAAGGTGGGAGACCGCGTTGCCTATGCTTGCGCCCCTCCCGGGGCCTATACTGACTTGCGGGTGATGAAGACGGATTTTTTAGTTTCGTCGCCGGACTTTTTGTCTGACGAACTTCTTGCTGCATCACTGTTGAAGGGGATCACGGCAAGTTTCCTTTTACATGATGTTTATCAGGTCAAGCCAGGGGATGTGGTGTTGATCCACGCAGCGGCAGGCGGAGTGGGGCAACTCATGGTGCAATGGGCCAAGGCACTGGGCGCAACAGTAATCGGGACAACATCCACCCAGGAAAAGGTCGACAAGATATTGGCCCTGGGTGGAAATTACGCGATCAACTATGCGGAGCAAGATTTCGGTGAGGCCGTGATGAAAATCACGAATGGGTTAGGTGTTGATGCCGTCTATGACGCGGTTGGTAGAGACACATTTGAAGGCTCGTTGAGTGTTCTCAAACCGCGAGGAAACCTAGTGAGTTTCGGGCAGGCCTCTGGAGACATCGGATCATATGAGATCGGCAAACTGGCCAGTAAATCAGTAACCTTGTCACGTCCGAATTATGGCCACTACACAGAAACGCGCGCGGCGGTTTTGAAACATGCGGGCCGCTTTTTCGACGCCGTGATGAACCAGAAAATACGGATTGACGCCCCGCATCAGTTTGGACTCTTTGAAGCCGCAGCGGCACAAAAGGCGCTGGAAAGTCGGGCTCTCTCCGGTTCAATAGTTTTGCGTGCCTGAGCGTGTCCTGACGGCAAGGATTTCGAGGTAAATCCCTTATGGGAATGGAAGACGACTTTGAATGAAATAGGGACAGGGGGAGTAGAAACTGATGGCAGTGATTGTTTCAGATGGCGAGTGCCAACTCCTTTATCTGCGAAGTGAAGGAGTGTCTTCAGACGAAGCTGATTTCGTAAATTTGGTTTGTTCAGAGTTGAGCATCCCAATCCGCAATTGTAGCGACCACCTCATCAACGTCGCTTGCCTTGCTGAGATTGAATCTGAATTGGCAACTGGTGCGGGAGATGGCAGGCAACGCTTATTGATCGCTGGAGTCTATCTGGAAGAACAAGTCACAACATGCGCTTTGCATGGCCTTGCTATCGGGTTTGAGGTCTTTTTGCTCAAAGACTTTATCGCGGCTCGAAATAATCGTCATTCGCAGGCTTTTGACATGCGTCTTTTTCAGGCTGGCGCGGTTCCCACCACCTTGCGGCAATTGATGTATGAATGGCTCGCGTTGGAAGTCTCGCCAGACCGTCAAAAAGTGATAACGCAATTGCTCAAAGTGATTGACGCAAGAGCTTAGCGCCCCGCGTAAACGCGGCCAGGCTGGCGTGAACCGAGCCCATCATTTTTCCGAATAGCTTTCATCGTTCGATGGTCTCGGCCCTTCGGGCTTTCATCCCTGGCGCGGGAACATGAGGCGCGACTTAGCATTGCTTGGTCGCCGCTGCGCAGCGGCATTTTTTCGATAGAGCCGAACCGAGTCGCGGGTGGGCGTCGCTCCCGTCTAGGCCCGCCGCGGCGGGCCGCAACTGCGCAAGTTCACAAAGACAGTAGAGTTCGACAAAGCTTGTAGTCGCGCAGTCCTTCACTTCGTTACGGCCTGACGGTGCGGCCCACCTTATTCGGCGGGCCTCTTTGGTCGCTTTTCGCCGCCCACCCGCTTTGTCGGGTTCGGATGCGGGAAGAGGAGAGTTAGCAATGGCCAAGGGCATTCAAAGAGATAATCTTTATAGAGAAATCACCGACAAGATCATTGCTGAACTGGAACAAGGCATTGTGCCTTGGCTTCAGCCTTGGACAGGCGGCAGCCAGCTTTGCCCCTTCGGACTTCCCACCAATGGCCTGACGCGGCGCAGCTATTCCGGCATCAACATTTTATTGCTTTGGGCTGCCCTTGAGGAACGCGGTTTTGC
>Ga0209069_10000611_pt1 | contig 16823 bp, 15 predicted proteins | sample Str013_2_FD_187202 | JGI IMG/M metagenome (GOLD analysis project Ga0209069, IMG submission 187202) | Freshwater sediment microbial communities in response to fracking from Pennsylvania, USA - Straight Creek_MetaG_SC_2013 (SPAdes) (version 2) | ecosystem: Environmental > Aquatic > Freshwater >...
GGTGAAATCCATGATTCTCGGCCTCGATGTGCGACGTGCAGAGAAGCGCATCTTCGAATTGATCGCAGAGCAGCCGCGCTCCATCCGCGATTCCTGGCGGCGGTTCGCGATCGAGCAGGGTGTCGAGGTTTAGCCCGCTCCGCTGCCGTCGTCCACCCGACAATTCTAACCCGGCCAGATCGAGCGACCGATCATGACGACAATACCCAAGCAGAAACTGGAGCGGCTGGTCGACCGTTGGGAGGCGGTGCAGGCGGAGCTGTCGCATTCGGCCGGGCAGGCCGGCTTTGCCAAGCTGTCGAAGGAATTTGCCGAGCTGAGCCCCGTCATCGAGGCGATCCGCGCGCTGCAGAAGGTGGAGACCGAGATTGCCGAGCTGAAGGCCATGCAAAGCGATGGGGGGGCCGACAAGGAGATGGCGGCACTGGCGCGCGAGGAGTTGGCCGGGCTCGAGCCGAGATTGGCCCCGCTCGAGCAGCAGCTGAAGGTCCTGCTGCTGCCGAAGGATGCGGCCGATGAGAAGAGCGCCATCCTGGAGGTGCGCGCCGGCACCGGCGGCGATGAGGCGGCCCTGTTCGCCGGCGATTTGTTCCGGATGTACAGCCGCTATGCGGACCGGCATGGCTGGCGAACCGAGATCATCGGCCTCTCCGAGAACGACCTCGGCGGCTATAAGGAGATCATCGCCTCGGTGACCGGCAAGGGCGTCTTCGCCAAATTGAAATACGAGTCGGGTGTGCACCGCGTGCAGCGTATTCCCGTCACCGAGGCGGGTGGCCGCATCCACACCTCGGCGGCGACGGTCGCGGTGCTGCCGGAGGCGGAGGATGTGGAGATCGATATCAGGGCCGAGGATATCCGCATCGATACCATGCGGGCGGGCGGCGCCGGCGGGCAGCACGTCAACAAGACCGACTCGGCCGTTCGCATCACCCACCTTCCGACCGGGATGATCGTCACCTCCATGGAAAAGTCCCAGCATCAGAACCGGCGGCTGGCCATGCAGGTGCTGCGCTCGCGGCTGTTCGATCTGGAGCGCCAGCGGGTCGACAACGAACGGTCGGCCGAGCGGCGCAGCCAGGTCGGCTCGGGGGATCGCTCGCAGCGCATCCGCACCTACAACTTCCCGCAAGGCCGCGTCACCGACCACCGCATCAACCTGACGCTGCACAAGCTCGACAAGGTGCTCGAGGGCGAAGCGCTCGACGAGCTGATCGATGCCTTGATCACAGAGCACCAGGCGAGCCTGCTGGCTGAGATGAACGCGCAGGCCGTGATGTGAGCCGACAACGCAGCAGCACTGCAGCCGGCGAGGCCTGCGCGGATGGCCCCTCGCCGAGCCTCGCCGCCTGGCGCCGCTATCTGACGGCCGAGCTGGCCGCCGCCGGGACCGCAACCCCGGACCTCGATGCGCGCCTGCTGGTCAGCCACTGCTGCGGCCTCGGACCCGTCGATATGATGGCACATCCCGAACGGCCGGTGGCCGAGCGGGATGCCATCGCCCTCCGCCAGGCGCTCACCCGCCGCAAGGCCGGCGAGCCGGTATCGCGGATCGTGGGCCATCGCCAGTTCTGGGGACGCGATTTTCTCATTTCCCCCGCCACCCTCGATCCCCGCCCGGAAACCGAGACGGTTGTCGAGCTGGCGCTTGCCATGATCGATGCCGAGGGATGGCGAGCCGGCCGCAACGGGCAAGGATTGCGAATTCTCGACATAGGAACCGGAACGGGATGCCTGTTGTTGAGTTTATTAGCCGAGATCCCGGGTGCCTGCGGACTTGGAACAGATATCAGCGAGCGGGCGCTGGGAATCGCCACGAAGAATGCCATTCTGCACGGCCTGAGTGATCGTTGCGCCTGGGTTCTGGCGGACTATCTCCAGGGAATTGGCGGGCCCTTTGACGTGATCGTTGCGAATCCGCCGTACATCCCATGTGCTGCCATCGACGGGCTCGAACGGGAGGTTGTCGGTTACGATCCGCGCGGCGCCCTCGACGGTGGCCCCGACGGGCTCGCGGCCTACCGGTTGATCTGCTCCAGCCTCGGCCAGGTATTGCCGGACGGTTGGCTGGTGTTCGAGGTGGGGCAGGGGCAGGCAACCAGTGTGGCCAATTTGTTACGGGTCCCGTGTGCCATTAGCCATGGTCATCGAAGCTCTGTTAACGTGCGTTTCGCAAATGACCTGGGTGGCGTCGTGCGCTGTGTTGCTGCCAGGACACGCAAGCTACGGTAATGCAAAAAAAGGTTGGCAAGCGCCCTTTGTAAGACTAGGTTAAAGACAGTGGAATGTGGTTAGATTGGTCTTAGCACCCGTCGTCGGCGCATATTACAAAGCGTTCCTCCATTGGTGAGGGTGACGATCGAGGGCTGAGGGGCAACCTGGATTGGCGAGCATAGAGGCCGCATCCGAGCAACGACCACGGACATCCGCAATATCTTAGAACACGGTTGGCGACCGGATCGGGCGCCTGAGGGTAGGGTTCGCAGGGATTGTAAACGGCGTCCGGCTCTGCAGCGGAGCTGGTCAGGAGGTCCGAGCTGCACCGAGCGGGCAAGCTGGAAAGCGTTGTGCCTGCAGATGGTCCGGCGGTTGACCTGGAGCAAAGCCGATTTGTTCGAGACATGAGTATGCCGACATGACTCGATCCGGCGATTTCGCCGGCCGACGCGATCGTGTGAGTTCGCGCGGATTTTCTGAGTGGCTTGAACGAAATGGGAGCCCATGAGGCAAGGACAGCAGAATCGCAGAGGCCGCGGTCGCAGCAGCAATAATAATAACACGAGCAACAACGCCAACCGCAAAGGCGGCCAGAACCCGCTGACTCGGAGCTACGAGTCGAATGGCCCGGATATCAAGATCCGTGGCAATGCTTCGCATATCGCCGAGAAGTATCTATCGCTGGCGCGCGATTCGCACTCCTCGGGTGATACCGTCGCGGCGGAGAACTATCTGCAGCATGCCGAGCATTACAATCGGATCATCCTGGCCTATCGCGAGCAGCAGCTGCAGCCGGTCGATGCCGTGAACGGCAGTGGTCCGGCGCGCCCGCGTATGGGTGACGGGGAAGGTGACGGCGGCGAGGATGACAATTCGGATATGTCCGATCCGCTGGCTTTCGGGCGATTCGATTCGCTGCCGGAGCAGCAGCCGACGCTGAACCAGCCGCAACCTTCCAATCCGCCGCCCGGTCCCGATTATCGCCAGCAACGTCATGACCGGCCGGGCTACAACCGGCCCCAGCACGACCGCCACGATCGCAACGAGCGGCAGAACCAGCAGCATCGCGATCCGCGGCGCGAGTATCGCGACCCGCAGCGGGATGTGCAGCGCGAGCCGCAGCGGCAGCCCGATGTGGCGCGCGAGCCGGTTCCGCGCACCGAGGCAGGCGATCCGCCGCAAGACGGCGGTGGGTATCGGCGCCCCTTCGAGCCGCGGCGGCGGCATCGCGCGAATCCGCCGACCGCAAACGGTCCGCAGCAGCCGCGCGACGAGCCGGGCGAAAACTTCAGCCAGCAGCCGGATTTCCTGACCCGGCCGGTCCGCAGACGCCTGCGCGATTCGGCGGAGCCCGGCCCGGGCGCCGGCAGCAACGGACGTGAGGCGAACGGCACGGCGGAGCATGGGCACGAAACAGAGGGCGATACTCCGGCGCCGGTCGATAAATCCACGGTCTAGATCGATTGAATTGAAGCACAAAAGCCGCCAGGCTCGAGCAGAGCGGGCGGCTTTTGCGCGACGCCGCAGTTAATACTGCCAGTATCCCAAGGTTGTTATTGCATGGCTCCGCCGCTGTTGCACCTCAAGCAGATCGAGCTGACCTTTGGCGGCCACCCGTTGCTCGAAAGTGCGGAGTTGGCTGTCTCTCCCTTCGAGCGCCTGTGCCTCGTCGGCCGCAACGGCTCGGGTAAATCCACGCTGCTCAAGATCGCCGCCGGGCTGATCGAGCCCGACAGCGGCGAGCGGTTTGCCCAGCCCGGCGCCACCATCCGATATCTTGCGCAGGAACCCGATTTGTCGGGCTTTGCGACGACGTTGGCGTATGTGGAGTCCGGGCTTGGCCCTTCCGATGACCCCTATCGCGCAAGCGCGCTGCTGAACGAGCTCGGCCTCAGCGGCGAGGAAAGCCCGGCCAATCTCTCCGGTGGCGAGGCGCGCAGGGCCGCGCTCGCGCACGTGCTGGCGCCCGAGCCCGACATTCTGCTGCTCGATGAGCCCACCAACCACCTCGACCTGCCGGCCATCGAGTGGCTCGAGGGGGAGCTGAAGCGGCTGCGCTCGGCGATGGTGCTGATCAGCCATGACCGGCGGTTTCTGCAGAACCTTTCGCGCGCAACCGTGTGGCTCGACCGCGGCAGTTGCCGGCGGCTCGATCAAGGCTTCGGCGCGTTCGAGACCTGGCGCGACGAGACCATCGAGAAGGAGCAATCCGACCGTCACAAGCTCGACCGCAAAATTGCTGCGGAGACCCAATGGCTGCATTATGGCGGTGTCACCGCACGCCGCAAACGCAATCAGGGGCGGCTCGGACGGCTCAATGATCTGCGGCAGGAGCGGGCCGAGGCCCGCCAGGCGTTGGGCACGGTCAAGATGGCCGCGACGGAGGGGGCTACCTCGGGCAAGCTGGTTGCCGAGGCGATCGGCGTTTCCAAATCGTTTGGCAGTCAGCCGATCATCGCGAACCTCGATCTCAGGATCGCACGCGGTGACCGCATCGGTATCGTCGGTCCGAACGGTGTCGGCAAGACAACGCTTTTGAAGCTGCTCACCGGCGAGCTGGCGCCGGACACAGGCACCATCCGGCTCGGCACCACGCTGCAGATGGTCCATCTCGATCAGCGGCGCGAGAGCCTCGATCCCGGTATGACCCTCAAGGATGCATTGACCGGCGGCCGCGGCGATACGGTCAGTGTCGGCGGCCAGACGCGTCACGTGGTCAGCTACATGAAGGACTTCCTGTTCGGGCCGGAGCAGGCGCGGACCGAGGTGGGCGCGCTTTCAGGCGGCGAGCGCGGCCGGCTGACGCTGGCCCGGGCCCTCGCCAAGCCGTCCAATCTGCTGATCCTCGACGAGCCGACCAACGACCTCGACCTCGAAACGCTCGATCTGCTGCAGGAGCTGCTCGGCACCTACGACGGCACCGTGCTGCTGGTCAGCCATGATCGCGATTTTCTCGACCGGGTGGTGACCTCGGTGCTGGCCTCCGAAGGCGGCGGGCGTTGGCTCGAATATGCCGGCGGCTACTCGGACATGGTGGCGCAGCGCGGTTTCGGCGTGTCGGCGCGCGAGGTTGCGCGGGCGGAGCGCAACGGCGGGTCCGATTCGGCAACCCCGGTCCGCCAGCCTCAACCTTCGCCAGCGGCCAAGCGCAAGCTGACCTTCAAGGAGAAGCACGCTCTCGACTCGCTGCCGGGCAAAATGGAGCAGCTCAACACCGAAATCATGCGCCTGCAACAGCAGCTTGCCGATCCTGGCTTGTTCGCCCGCGATGCCAAGGCCTTCCATGCCGCCAGCGATGCGCTGGCCAGGGCCCAGGGCGAGCTGCAGCGTCAGGAGGAGCAGTGGCTGGAGCTCGAGCTGCTGCGCGAGGAATTGAACGCATAGCCCCCCTAAACCAGCTCATAAAACGTCAGCTTGTTGGCGAAGGGGTCGCGGATGGTCTCCTCCTTGGTTCCCCATGAGGTGAGAACGGGCGGTCCGGGCCTGGAATATTTGTAGGCCTTGGCCGACAGCCGCGCGACCAGTGCGTCGACATCTGTGCGAATCCTGAGCGTGCTACCCGGGCAGGCGTCGCCGAAATGCTCGGATAGGTTGATGACGCAGGCCCCGCGCGAGATCTGCATGAACAGCGGTGCGCCCGGCTCGAAGCGGTGCTCAAAATCGATCTGAAACTCCAGAAAGCCGACATAGAACTCGCGCGCCTTGGTCTCATCAAAGCTGCGCAGGATCGGAATCGGAATGGAATAGTCGGGAAGCATGGCATGCTCCATGGGCTCGAGCGATGGGCAGTGACTATGGCCCTTCCCCGACCGTAATCGTATCACCAACCGCTTCGATGACATAATGCGCCTTGCCCGCGACCCGCCGCGTCATGTCGAGCGGTTGCGATTTGAAAATCCCCTGGCTGGCCTTCTGGAATGTCACCGCGACCGGTCCGCACGGACTGTGCGTCATGATAAAGCGAGGCTTGAGCTCCACCGTCTGCACGCCGGCCGTGTAGCTGATCGTCCAGCCCGTCCGGTTTTCGATTTTGAAGCTGTAGCTGAGCGACTGGGGGCGGCCAAGCAGCTGAACCGACAGGTATTTTTCCTTGTCCGCCGCCTTGGCGATGCCGACGCCGATCTCGGTCACGTCGGGGGCCAGGAGGTTCTTGCGGTGCGGCGGGGAGTTGCGCCAGCCGGCCATCGCCTCGGCGGCGAGGCGCCCGGTCGAGAAGCCGCGACTGTCCATATCGAGCGCGAGATTCTCGGCGATGGCGCAATACCGATAGCCGGCGGCTGTTGCGCGCGCCGCGGGCGTGCGCCCGTCCGCCTCGTGCGCGAAGCTGCCGGACTTCGCAAGGTAGGCCGCGAACGCGTGCGCGGCAGCGGTGAGCACCTTGCTCGGGGTCACCTCGCCGAGCCGCTCGGATCTGCGGAACGAGTTGGTCAGCGCGATGATCGCCGCCTCGGTCTGCGGCAGGTCGGGGATGTCGGTCATGGGGAGGCTGCGGGAAGTGCGAGGTCGCGGATGTGAACGATATGCCCGAGGTCCCTCGCAGCCGCGTAATAGCGTTCGTCTGCCGTCACGAGCATCGCGTCGTGCTCGATCGCGACCGCATGATAGAGAGTGTCGAACAGGTGCTGCGATCTGTCTGCCGAAAGCCGGGCCGCCGACTGATAAAGCACCGGGCTGTCGGCGGTCTTGAAGGGGACCGCGTCGAGAAACGCCAGCGTTGGATCGATGCGCGGAGGATCCATTCGGGCGACAACGGCCATCACCTCGGCGATCCAATGCACGGGCTGGATAGCCGACACGCGGGCGTCAGCGATCGCTTGGAGCAACGCGGCAGCTTGCTCCCGGTTGGCCTCGGGTCTATCGCTGCCGAGCACCCATTTCAAGGCAACGCTGGCATCGACAACCAGCCTCACGGACGGCCTTCTTCCCGCGCCTTGCGGATTTGATCGGTGTCGAAGGTGGGCCCCATGTCCCGCAGGCGGAGCATCTGCTCGATCAACGTCGAAACTTTCTGTTTCCGACTGCGTTCCTCGATCGCCTTGCGCATCAGCTCGGCCACCACCGCGCTCTTGTTTTCGCCCTCGAATGTCGCGTTGAACGCCTCCTTGACGTCGTCGGGGATGGAAAAATTCATGGTGGCCATGGGCCCGGCTCCTGCGGCGGTTTTCAACAGCAATCTAATGCGGTGCTTCCCATTCTCCAAGTGTGTGCTGCCTGCCGAGGGCAATCATCGGCAGCGGCTTGAGGACAGCGACAGGGCGGCACTTGCCCGCCGACCCTCCTCGCGTTAACCAACGGCCATGAGCGATACACCGATTCTGCCGGGCGCCGGCCCGATCGAGCCCGTCTCACTGCGCGAGGCGCTGGAGGAGCGTTATCTTTCGTACGCGCTCTCCACCATCATGCACCGGGCGCTGCCCGACGTGCGCGACGGCCTGAAGCCGGTACATCGACGCATTCTCTATGCCATGCGGCAGATGCGCCTGTTGCCCGACGGCGACTACCGCAAGTGCGCCAAGGTGGTCGGCGAGGTGATGGGCAACTTCCATCCGCACGGCGATCAGGCGATCTACGACGCGCTGGTCCGCCTCGCCCAGGATTTCAACGTGCGCTATCCGCTGGTCGATGGCCAGGGCAACTTCGGCAACATCGACGGCGATAACGCGGCGGCGATGCGTTACACCGAAAGCCGCCTCACCGAGATGGCGGCGGCACTGCTCGAAGCCATCGACGACGACACGGTCGATTTCCGCGCCAGCTACGACGGCAAGGAGATGGAGCCGGTGGTGCTGCCGGCGAGCTTCCCCAATCTGCTCGCCAATGGCTCGTCGGGCATTGCCGTCGGCATGGCCACCAACATCCCGCCGCACAATGTCGAGGAGCTGTGCAATGCGGTGCTGCACCTGATCAAGCATCCCAATGCCGGCGTCGAGAAACTGGTCGAGTTCGTGCCGGGCCCGGACTTTCCCACCGGCGGCATCCTGATCGAGCCGCGCGAGCAGATCATGGAAGCCTATCGGACGGGGCGCGGCGGCTTCCGCCTGCGCGCCAAATGGCACAAGGAGGAGACCAGCCGCGGCGGCTATCTGATCATCGTCACCCAAATCCCCTACCAGGTGCAGAAGTCGCGGCTGGTCGAGAAGCTGGCCGAGCTGATCAACGAGAAGAAGGTGCCGTTCCTGGGCGATGTGCGCGATGAGTCGGCCGAGGACATCCGCCTGGTGCTGGAGCCCAAGAGCCGCACCGTCGATGCCATGGTGCTGATGGAGAGCCTGTTCCGCCTGACCGAGCTCGAGGTCCGCTTCGGCCTCAACATGAATGTGCTGTCGAAGGGCCAGATCCCGAACGTGCTCGGACTTCGCGAGGTGCTGAAGGAGTGGCTCGATCACCGCAAGGAGGTGCTGGTCCGCCGCACCAACCACCGCCTCGCCAAGATCGAGCATCGTCTGGAGGTGCTGGCCGGCTTCCTGATCGCCTACCTGAACCTTGACGAGGTGATCCGCATCATCCGCTTCGAGGATGATCCGAAGGCCGAGCTGATGACGGCCTTCAAGCTCAGCGAGGTGCAGGTCGAGGCCATCCTCAACATGCGGTTACGCGCTCTGCACAAGCTGGAGGAGCTCCAGATCCAGGGTGAGCACGACAAGCTGTCGAAGGAACGGGCGGATTTGAAGGGATTGCTCGCATCCGATGACAAGCAGTGGAGCCGGATCGCCGAGGAAGTGCGCGAGACGCGCGAGAAATTCGGCAAGAAGCATCCCGAAGGCAAGCGCCGCACCCAGCTCGCCGACGCCCCGACCATCGAGGTCAATCTCGACGAGGTGCTGATCGAGAAGGAGCCGATCACCGTGATCGTGTCCGATAAGGGCTGGATCCGGGCGATGAAGGGGCACATCGACGACGTGTCGGGCGTGCAGTTCAAACAGGGCGATGCCTTCCGGCGCGCGTTCAAGGCGCAGACCACCGACAAGCTGCTGGTGTTCGCCACCAACGGCAAGTTCTTCACGCTCGGCGCCGACGGGCTGCCGGGCGGCCGGTCGCTGGGTGAGCCGGTGCGGCTGATGGTGGATCTCGAGGAGAACCACGACATCGTCGATGTGTTCGTGCACCAGCCGGGGCGCAAGCTGCTGATCGCCTCAACGGCGGGTAACGGCTTCATCGTGCCCGAGGACGAGGTTGTCGCCTCCACCCGCAAGGGCAAGCAGGTGCTCAACGTCTCGGAGGGCGAGGAGGCGCGCATCTGTGTGCCCTCCGAGGGCGACATGGTCGCGGTCGTGGGAGAAAATCGCAAGCTGCTGATCTTCAACCTCGAGGAAGTCAACGAGATGACCCGTGGCAAAGGCGTGCGCCTGCAAACCTATGCCAAGGGCGGCATTGCCGATGCCAAGGTATTCGCCAGGAAGCAGGGACTGACCTGGCTGGATGGCGCAGGGCGGACGTTCAGCTTCGAGGACTTCAGGGACTGGGTGGGCAAGCGCGCCCAGGCCGGCAAGGAAGCGCCGAAGGGCTTCCCGCGCTCGAACAAGTTCGGCTCGGCGCTGTGAGCAATCCTAAGTTGGACGGGTGATCTGGCCTGTCCCCGTTGCGGTGTCAGCGTTCCTCGCGTGTCATGACGGTTACACAACACGGAGATGCCGATGCTCGACAAATCATACAAGACCTGCCTGCTGCTCGGCTGGCTCAAGGAGTGCCTGCCGTTCGAGGTGACCCTGCCGCAGTCACTCATCGCCCATCTGGCACGGAAGGACGATCCCGTTGTGGTGAAGTCCAGGGAAACCGTCGAGGGGATCTACTATCATGGCGATATGGGCGGGATCATGTGCCAATTGCTCGCGGAAAACGGTGATCTCGTCCTGGTCTCGCTCACGCAGGTGCAGGTCGATCGCTTGCTGCCATGCTCCAGGGACGTGTACGAGTATCAGAAGCACCGGCGCAAGAGGATCAAGAAGGGCTTTCAGGTGAACAATTGTCCCGGACCTCTCGCGCTGATGGTGGCGGGCGTGGTCGAAGGCTGGTGCGATATGACATGGTAAATGCCGGGGCTTGCACTTCGTCCCGGCCTTGGCCAGTCTACAGGCGTCCGGGGCACCGAGGGTATTGATGCGGACTCGCACTCTGATTGCAGTGATTTGGATCGCGCAGCTGGTCGTGTCAGGTTTGGCGCGTGCCGAGACGGAGACGTGCACGCGCGTCGAGTTCGAAAGCGTGGTCGACGAGGCGGCGGCCGCATTGCGCAGCATGAATGGCAAGAACACGCCGCTGTTTCAGGAAAAGCTGCGCTCGCTGAAGGAGCAGCGCGGCTGGACGCACGACCAGTTTCTTGCCGCTGCCGTACCGTTCGTGAAGGACGACGCGATTACCGTCTATGATCAGAAAATCGATGAGTTTCTCAATAAAATCAATAGCATGGGAGAAATCGGCAGCACCGCTTCGATCCCGGATTGCAAATTGCTCTCCAACCTTCGGTCCCACATGAATAGTCTCGTCGAGGCCATGCAGGGCAAATGGGACTACATGTTCAAGAAGATCAACCAGGAATTGGCGCTGGCAAAACCCAAGTAGCGACATCCAGGGCCCTCATGCATTCAACTCCCGAGCCTTCGACGATTCTGATTACCGGGGCGGCCAGGCGCATCGGTCGTGTGGTCGCATTGAGATTCGCAGCTGACGGCTGGCGGGTCGGCGTGCATTACCGGCATTCGCGCGTCGAAGCCGAGCAGGTGGTCGGCGAGATCACGGCCGCCGGCGGTCGGGCTGCGGTGTTGCAGGCCGACCTCGCCGACCTGCCGCAGATGACGGCTCTGGTCGCCGATTGCAGCAGGGCGCTGGGCGCGCCGACGTGCCTGATCAACAACGCCTCTGAATTCGCCCCGGACGAGGCCGGTACGGTCAGCGAGGCGAGCTGGGCCCGCCACCTCGATGTCAATCTGAAGGCGCCGATATTCCTGGCGCAGGCGTTCGCCGCACACCTTCCCGACGGCAAAACCGGCAACATCATCAACATCATCGACCAGAGGGTGTGGCGGCTGAGCCCCGAATTCTTCTCCTACACCATCTCCAAGGCGGCGCTTTGGACGGCGACGCGGACGTTGGCCCAGGCCCTTGCACCCCGGATCCGCGTCAATGCCATTGGTCCCGGCCCGGTGCTGAGGAACATCCATCAAACCGAGGCCAGTTTCGAGCGGGAATGGGGTACGACGCCGCTCGAGCGGGGAACCACGCCCGAGGAAATCGCCACGACGATCCGCTATATCCTTGACGCCCCCGCCCTGACCGGGCAGATGATCGCGCTCGATGGAGGTCAGCATCTGGATTGGCGGCATCCCGGATCGACGCCTGCCAAGGGGGCCTGAGCCGCAGAAGGATTTGGGGCCCGCTCCTGGCCTCGCCTGCATGCGCGGCGAGGCATTGCCCCCGTTGAGCACCCTCTGACGCAACCAGGTCTGCTGCTATGCCCCAGCGTCCCGTCATTCTTGCGACGCCCTATGCCGACGCGTTGGCACAGGTTCGTCACGTGTTTGTCGATGGGCTCGAGGTGTATGCGGTGGTCGGCATTCACGAGCACGAAAAACGCGCCGCACAGCGGGTCATCGTGTCGATTGATCTCGCCGTCGAGGAGCAACAGGCGGCGATCGGCGACAAGCTCGAGAACGTGGTCGACTACGAACGGATCGTGCAGCAGGTCGAGCGGATCTGCCAGGCCGGACATGTCAATCTGATCGAAACCCTGGCGATGCGGATTGCCGAGAGCTGTCTTGCCGATGCCCGGGTGTTGTCTGCACGGGTGCGTCTGGAGAAACCCGATGCGTTCGCCAATGTCCGCTCGGTCGGCATCGAGATCGAGCGGCTGCAAAGCAAGTAGACGGCAGAGCATCGGCACGGCGCCGGCGCGCCCAATAGTGCCGCTTTCCCAATTAGGCTTGTTGCAGGAAAGGCCCCATTCGGACCAGCCGGAACGGAAACTGCCCAAATTTTGCCCCACGTCGCCCTAACTGAAGCCTTGCTTTCCTGATTTTTAACCAGTCCTGCGCAGAATTCACGTTTCCCTATCCGATCGAGGCATCTGGCGCCGTTCGGTTTGGAGGCGATCGAGCGGCAGAGATTGCCAACGGGGGTTGGACGTTAGAAAAGCGGGAAGTTCGGGGGTCGTATGTGGTGTCGAGTGCTTGCCGGACTGTTTTTTAGTCTCGCCGGGTTGCCGGCCGTTGCGGCGCAAGCTGCCGGCCTTCCCGAGGTGCGGGGCGGCCCGAACAACGCTGTGCCGGCCTGTGCCACGCCCGGCCGCCTGACTCTGTACCTGCAGAGCCGCAACAAGTCGCCCGAGCCGAAGTTCCTCGATGCGGCCGCGGCCTACCAGCGGCATGGCACGGCGCTCGGGCTGCGGTGGGACTATGCCTACTTCCAGATGTTGCTCGAGACCAACTATCTCACGTTCCGGCGCGGCAGCGGCCGAAGCGACGTCAGCCCCGCTCAGAACAATTTCGCGGGGCTTGGCGCGGTCGGCGGTGGCGCCGGTGAAAGCTTTCCCGATGTTTCCACCGGGGCATTGGCGCATCTCCAGCACCTGATGCTGTACGCCGGGGAGCAGGTGCTCGACCCGGTGGCCGAGCGCACCCGCAAGGTGCAGCAGTGGGGCGTGCTCGCGTCCTGGCACAAGGCACGCCGTGGGCCGATGGGATACGGCGAGCTGGTGCAGCATTGGGCACCGAGCGATGCCAGCTATGCCGACACGCTGGAAGGCATTGCCAAAAAATTCTACGCCGAGTTCTGCAATCTGCCCGACCCCGGCGCACGCGCGCCGCAAGTTCAGGCGTCGGCCAGACCACCTGCCGTCGCCGGTGGCGCCGGTGTAGCGGCGACGAAGGGCGATCCGGCCGGCAGTGGAGGGCGGTTCGAAGTCCTGAAGAACGCCGAATCTCCGGTCGCAAGGTCGGCCTTGGGTGCGGGCGCGCTGATCGACAAGCCGCCGGCCCTGGCTCCGGTTCCGCCTGCTGCGGTCGCCAACGAGCCGGCCGCCGCGCGCCCGGATCTGCCGGCCAAACCCTCGAACACGGCGGCGCTCGTGCCACCGTCGTCCGGGGCGCCCGGTGCCGCGAGCGCCGGAGGCAAGTGTAATGTCTGGACCGCCAGCTATGGCGGCGGCAAGGCGCTGATCATCAAATCGGTGAGCGGCGACAACATCAATTACACCGTGCTGGAGGTGACCGCTGCCAATGCCGCCCAGGAGCTGCAAAGCTACATCAAGCTGTACGCCCAGGGCGGCTCGCGAATTGCCGAGTTTCCCGATCAAGCCAAGGCGCTCGACAAGGCGTTCGAGCTGTGCCCGGAAGGCTAGCTGAGCATGGCGGGCTCCGCATTTCGGCCGTCACGGGCGCGAGGAGACCCCAAGAACCAGAAAACGGACAATCGCCTGAACTGCGCTCCTACAGGGGGAACCCCTTGATCAAATCAGCACGACAGATCCTGCTTGGACTCGCCAGTCTTGGCATCATGGCATTCGCTTCGGCCGCCCAGGCAACGCCGCCGCCGATCCGAACATCCGCGAGCAACCCGGTGCCGGCCTGCGTGACACCCGGCAAGCTGATGCAATTCCTTGGCACGCGGAACAACCACCTCAAGCCGGAATTCGAGAGCATTGCCGAACTGTACAAGAAGCACGGCGTGGCGCTGAGCGTTCGTTGGGATTACGCCTTCTATCAGATGGCGATCGAGACGAATTTCCTGTCCTATCGCACGGGCAGTGGCAGCTGGGGCGATGTCAATCCCAAGCAATACAATTTCGCCGGCATCGGCACCACCGGCGGTGGCGTGCCCGGCGACGCGTTTCCCGATGCTTCGGCCGGCGTGCTCGCGCAGATGCAGCATCTGGTCGTCTATTCCGGCGAGCGCGTGGCCAATCCAACCGCCAAGCGGACCCGGGAAAAGCAGGATGACATCCTGTCCTGGACGGCCAAGCTGGCCGAGCGGCGGCCGGTGACGTTCAGCGATCTGGCCGGTCGCTGGGCCGTCGATCGGCGCTATGCCCGGTCCATCGAGTCCATCGCCGAGCGCTTCCGGGCCGGCTTCTGCAACAGCCGGGAGGACCAGGCCGCCGCCGCTGCGGAGCAGTCCAACAGCCCGGTTGCCGGCAACGACGAGGACGAGGATACCGCACGTAAAGGCCGCAAGGCGCGCGCGGCTGGGAATGGCAAGACCAGGGTCGCCAAACTGACCAGCAAGAAGCGTAATTCGCGCGACGAGGATGAGGACGACGCCACCGCGCGCAAGTCCACCAAGGGCAAGCCGCGCTCCGCGAGCCGCAACAAAGGTCGCGAAAACGACGAGGACGATGACGGTGCGGCCAAGCGCGGCGGCAAGCTCAGCAAGGCCAACACCGCCGGCGACAAGGGCGATGAGGACCAGGGCAAGCCGGCGCAGGTAGCCAATGGCGCCAAGGGGAGCGCGGCCGCAAAGCCGGGCGCGGCCAACCCCGCGATCGCCGATAGCAAAACCGTCGGGGAACGCATGGAGGCATTGGCGCAGTCGCCGCCGGCGCCACCGCTGCGGTCCGGTCTTGGTCTCGGATTGATGGCGCAGGGCAGCGTTTCCGAGCCGGCGGCTGCGCCCGGCACCTGCAAGGTGTGGACGGCAAGCTACGGCGGCAGCAAGGCCGTGATCATCAAGGCTCCGCTCGGCACCCAGCTTGCGTTCACGGTGCTCGGTGTGACCGACGACAACGCTAAAACGGAAATCGACTCCTACATTGCCGCCTATGCCAAGGGCGGCCAGGCGATCGGCGAGTACAAGAGCGAGGATGCCGCCCTGGCCAAGGCGTTCGAGTTGTGCCCCAAGGCATGAGATGATTTTGATCAGGGTGCGTGGAATGAACGCGCCTTGGCATCGTTAGTTCACTAAGGAGGCTCCGCAGTGATAAGTGAATCGATTGGGAGCAGGTTGATGTTCCTCTGAAGACCCCATTCCAACGTCATGGCCGCGAAGGCGGCCACCCACGACACCTGTCAGAAGCTGTACCGAACCCGCACTTTAAACCGTTGGTTTCATTGCATATATTCTTGTCACCTCACCACTTTTGAGACGTGTCTTGGGTGGCCGCCTTCGCGGCCATGACGTAAAATTTGAGGAATTGTGAGTTCGGCAACGACGCCGGAAAGTCGAGCACTTATTGTTCGGAGTATCCTAAGCAGGTCACCTCGACCCAGGGGCCTCGCACACGATACGGTCAACATACGGTCAACGATCTTCCTGACGGGGGGAGAGTGCGCCTTCTGCTCGCGGCTGTGGCCGAGCCGGTAACGGTGATCGGCGCCCGTCGAGCGGGAGGCGCGATTTTTTTCCGAGGCCGTGCTAAACCGGGCACCGCGCCGCGGCAACAGGCGAGGCGCGCACCGTCGCTGCCGGGGTTGCCATGATGCTCGCCCATGCCCTGCTCGAGGCGCTGAAGGCCTACGGCGCACGGGAAATCTTCGGCATACCCGGCGATTTCGCGCTGCCGTTCTTCCGCGAGATCGAGCGATCGCAAATCCTGCCCTTGTATACGCTGTCGCACGAGCCGGCGGTGGGCTTTGCCGCCGATGCCGCCGCCCGCTATCGCTCCGGCCTGTCGGTGGCCGCCGTGACCTATGGTGCGGGGGCACTCAACATGGTCAACGCCGTGGCGCAGGCCTATGCCGAGAAATCCCCGGTCGTGGTCATTTCGGGTGCGCCCGGCACGCGCGAAGGCGCGCGCGGGCTCGGCCTGCATCATCAGGTCAAGCATCTGGGCAGCCAGTTCTCGATCTACCGCGAGCTGACCGCGGCGCAGACCGTGCTCAACGACGCCGCCACGGCGCCGGCCGAGATCCAGCGCGTGCTGACGACGGCGCGCGAGCTGTCGCGGCCGGTCTACATCGAGCTGCCGCGGGACATGGTGCACGCCGAGTGCGCGGCGGTTCCGGCCTATGTCGAGACGCCCTACGAAGCCGATGCGGCACAGGCGGCCGCGCGGGAAATCCTGGCACGGCTCGACAAGGCCGCGAACCCAGCCCTGCTCTTATGCGTCGAGGTGCGCCGCTATGGCCTGGAGGCCAAGGTCGCGCAACTCGCCGAGACGCTCGCCATCCCCACTGCGACCACCTTCATGGCGCGCGGCATTCTGGCGGCCCGCAACGCGCCGCTGATCGGCACCTACCTCGGTCTTGCCGGCGAGGCGAGGATTCGCGAGAGCATCGAGGGCGCCGATACGCTGCTGATGCTGGGCGTGATCCTCTGCGACACCAACTTCGGCGTCTCGGAAAAGCTCATCGACATGCGCTCGGCGATCCACGCCTTCGATCGTGATATCCGTTTCGGTCACCACCATTATCCGAACGTGCCGCTGCCCGCCCTCGTCGATGCGCTGCTGGAAATGGCAAAGCCGCTCGGAAAGGCCGCAACGCCGGCGGCGCGCAGCTATCCGGCGGGTCTCCTCGCGGATGATGCTGAAATTACGCCGGAGGACATCGCCCGCGCCGTCAATGATCTGTTCGCCCGCCACGGGCGCATGCCGATCGCCGCCGACATGGGCGACTGCCTGTTCACCGCCATGGACATCGTCTACACCGAGCTGGTCGCGCCGGCCTACTATGCCACCA
>Ga0209069_10000613_pt1 | contig 16812 bp, 14 predicted proteins | sample Str013_2_FD_187202 | JGI IMG/M metagenome (GOLD analysis project Ga0209069, IMG submission 187202) | Freshwater sediment microbial communities in response to fracking from Pennsylvania, USA - Straight Creek_MetaG_SC_2013 (SPAdes) (version 2) | ecosystem: Environmental > Aquatic > Freshwater >...
TCTGGTTGGTGGTTAATCGTCTTCACAATCCGATTACCTACCGCAGAAGTGATTCCCGTCTACTCCCTCTTCGTTTACAGGAACTGTACCCCATAACCCAGACACTACGCCGTGCAATGCCAAATACCGAATCAAGGCCCGCGTCGCGGTGACGGGCTGCCCACAGGCGCTGAGTTGGTACTTAGCGGCCTCACGTCGCACGAACTGGGTAAGGACGGAAGCCGTCAGCGTTGCCCAGGCCACTTCCCCATCAGCAAATACCTCCTGGAACAAGCGGCGCGCGTTGCGCACGTAGTTCTTCCGACTCTTGAGGGTACAGCCGGAGACATGGGCCAGGTGATGCGCAAAGTTCCTCAGCCAATACTCCACACTGGAGAACGGACCAGGATCGATCGGGGCAGCAATAACGTCCTGTTGTCGCAATACGCTCAGCAGATGCCGCAGGCCAATCGCCTTGTAAGGACGTGGGCCAGTGAAACTCGGTGCTTGTTGTTGCGCGTGCTGGACATAGCGCGCAACAGTGGCCTCGTTTACATCACCGAGTGTTATCCTCCGTCGCTGCAGCCACGTGCCAAACCGCATGACCGCTCGCAGATGCTGCCGAATGGTCTCCGCCGCATATTCGGCTTGCTCCAGGCTCTGCACCAATGGTGGGAGATAGGGACTAAAGACACTACTCTGCAGCCGTGCTCGGGCACTCGGCTGCGTGACGTACTTCTCAATCATACTTCCTCCTTCTCCGGCTCTGCCGGATAGGAGGACACTCTCAGGATAATGTGGAGGAGCTCAATCGCCTCACGCTGAGTTTTCGCGCGCTACCGCGCACGTGCACGACCTTCTCCACATTACAATTTAGGCCGGGTTACGAGCATTATGTAACGCATTACATAATGGCCCGCTGCTCCCCAATATCGAATAGCGACTGTGATACCGGTGCGAGGGCTGTCCACATTTCAGGCACGACGCGGCTCTGGCTTTCGAGGTCACGACGAAGGTCAGCGCACGATGCAGATCATCCCGCTCAACCGAGTCGAGTTGAAATTCACTACCACTGGGAAAAAGAGCAATGGGTATTTCCCTACCTTAAATATAATCACCAAAAGTGGCCATGAACCGCTGTACTCGCTATCTCACCAACCGCCCCGGACAGTTTGATTATCAGCGGGCCTTAGCTGCCGATCTCTCCCCATTGGCTCGGGCGAGATCGAAAGTGCGCACCGCTATGTGATTCAACAGCGCTTGAAATTGGCAGGAGCATGGTGGAAAGAAGAGACGGCGGCTGACATGTTGGCCCTGCGCACGTTACGCACGAATGGTGAGTGGCCTCAGTATTGGGCTCCTCTTGAACAGTTCGCCGCTTAAGGACCGCCACCACTTTTAATTACACCCTCATGAGACCACAGACTCCATTCTCCTTCTAAAGGAGTAAGAAATGCTCGACCAGAACCTACCGCTAATTCTACAGTAGGGTCAGTAGACTGAATTAGAAGCGGAGTTTGGTAATCATATTTCAAATACGACGAGTGAGTAGCCATCTCTTCAGCATTATAAGGATCCAGCCAGCCCGAAAGAGCAACTGCACCATTCGTCCAAGCATCATAGGCCAATTCTTGTAAAATCTTCCCTATATTACCTGTGCGACCACTAACATGTAGTACTTGACTCATTTTATTAGGATTGGCGTAATACAAGTAATACCCAAGTCTTTGTCCATCATCTTTACGAACTTGTCGGCCAATAAGTTTGCCAAGACGACGTTTTCCTCGCAAAGCGTTAAGTATCCATTGAAATGTATTTTCAGTGTAGATAGGTCTGAGGGTACGGTTAGAAGAAAACTCCTGAATACATTCTAGTAGATTTTCAGCGTTAAGTTCTTCACAAACATGTTGCTGGACTGGGGGTTGAAAAACCCTCAGTCCAGCATAGCGGGCACCACAGTCAAACAGATTAGCAATATAGCTCCCAAAACTTAGGAGCTTTGTTGGGTCAGCGCGATTTTGTAGGCGGTCCACAACATAGGCTGTTGGCCGGAGTAGCCGTATCCACGTTAAGCTGTAAAGTCGGGCTAGCCCTGCACCACACGCACGCCATAGTTTTCGCGATGTTTCGTCAGCTGGCTGACAGACTGAGAATGTTTGCGGGCCTGAAAAGAAAGCCTTGGCGAGACTTACGCTTCCGAGGCTTGATCGATGTTCCGGATCCAGCATGAAATTATGGCTTATTACCATCTGGATTGGCTCTCGATTTAAGAGCATCGGGCGAGGCATAACCCCGAGAAAACCAGATACCTTTCCTGTTGCATCTTCAAAGAGTAACGACGGCAGGCGTTCATCACGCCAAGGATGTTGAAACAAAAGGTTATTCAGATACGATAAACGACGCTCCTGTGATCCTCCTACACCAGATGGATAGATTCTTGCGTGAAGAGCAGCAATTGCAGGAAGGTCTGCGTCAACAGCCGCACGGATTCTTTTTTGTGTCATTCCGTAGCTACCTTGTCGTCTACAGTAAGAATCAAACTCTCAATTTTTGCTCATGTTAAGATCTGTTAAATCTTGGTTTTGTCTAGCACCCTGCAGGCGACACTCTTCTTTCAAAACATAGACCTTCTTTCCAAATATTATCTATCCCCCTTACGTTTTACCAAGCTGTTTTCTAGGAAAAGATACTCAATCCCGGTATGTAAAAAAGTCTGAATTGCTTCTTGCGGCGTGTTGACAATTGGCTGGCCCTTGATATTGAAGCTTGTGTTTAGAACCATCTCGCGACCCGTAGCTTTACCAACAGCCTGTAGAAGAGCATGAAACTCAGGGTTATCTTTAGCGGAAACTGTTTGTACTCTCGCGGAACCATCAACGTGCGTCACCGCAGGTAGCGTTGCTCTATGTTCAGCTTTCACGTTTACAATCATTATCATGTACGGTAACTCAGTGCCTGGCGGTACATCGAACCATTGATGCACATGCGCAAGAGACACAGCAGGCGCAAACGGCCGAAACGCTTCGCGCATTTTCACCATTGAGTTAATCCGCTCTCGCATATTGGGATGACTTGGGTCAGCAAGAATACTTCTATGTCCCAAAGCTCTTGGGCCGTATTCCATACGCCCACGATACCAAGCCACAACTTTTCCCGACGCGATCAAATACGCAGCCTTTGCACAGGTCTCTTCTAAAGTTGGAAAACGTACCACCTCAATCTGCTCGCGATACTCTGTACATGCCATATTAATTGCTTCAGTAGAATACGTAGGGCCAAGAAATGGAACAGATTGTCTACGATTGATTACCTCCCCTGCAAGCGCAGAACGATATAAGGCTGCTCCTAGTGCTGTTCCATCGTCACCTGCTGCGGGTTGGATGTATATCTCATCAAATAGTTCAGAACGGAGGAGTTTACCATTGGCGGTACAATTGAGCGCGACTCCACCCGCCAACGCTAGTTTGCGTAATCCAAGTTTCTTTCCCCAGTAACCGCAGATATGGAGCATGACACGATCAAGACACTCTTGTAGTGATGCCGCGACATCTTTGTGAATCTCCGTAATTTCAGCATCGGGGTGTCGTTCTTCGATCAAATGCTGAGCAAGGTAGGAGCGTGTCACGCGAAGGAACTCGCGATCCTCTCGAGTTCGATTTAAGCGCAGAATCGGAATACGGATAGTGCCCTGGTCACGCTGTTCAACCACATTGTTAAAAAAAGAACGAAACCGCTCAGCATTACCGTACGGCGCTAAACCCATTATCTTGTACTCGTCTGCATTAAAGTCGAATCCAAGATGTAACGTCACTAATGAATACAAAATTCCAATCGAGTCTACCGTTGGAATCTGATATACCATGTCGAGTTTACCCCCATGAGCATGATATATCGTTACGCTATAAGCTTCACCCATCCCGTCAATGACCACAGTCAGGCATTCCTCCCACCCAGAGGTAAAATATGCGCTAGCGGCATGGGCAAGGTGATGCTGAACGTTATGCACCCGCTCGAATGGGTAAGTAGGAAAATCACGATTGACAAGCGCCAAAAGCGCTTCTTGAGAATAAACCTCCTGGTAAGGATCTTTTGGTGTCACATTAAGGGAATAGAGCTTTTTAAAAGGTGTATAGTCAAACCCGTGGACGAGCTCGTCTACCTCAACAAATGAGAGTCCTGCTTCAGCTAAGCAATAACGAATAGCGTTTGCGGGAAAGTCTCCACAATGTTTTTTTCTATTAAAACGCTCTTCAGCAACAGCCGCTACAATAGTCCCATTCACAATGAGTGCAGCAGCAGAATCATGTCCTTGGGAAATACGATACTCACGTTCATCAAGGCCGGGCCAACAATTCTTCTTGAACGAGGTCGAATTTTCAAATCCACTGATTCCTATGATCTTCATATCTTTTTACTTTGCTATCAATAAGTGATAAATTATACTGAGAGTACAGACGCAAACCATATTTATGCTGCATGCTGGGAAGCAATAGTAGTAACTAATTTTGCAATCTTTGAAATTGTACTGAAATCTGACATCTCAATATCCTGGATGGCAATTCTCGCTCCAAACTCTTCTTCGAGATGCATTAGCAAAGTCACAAACATCATTGAATCAAGAATTCCTGCTTCAACGAGATCGTCGCTAAACGCCGGCGGATCAATCTGCAATTCTTGGTGGAAGATCGACTGGAGGCGTTCACAAACATCGGTAAAGTCTTTCATGTTCAGGTTCCTCTATAAAAGGAGTATGGCAACGATGCGTACTAACCCAGATGTCTGGGTTAGCGCGTTTCGTTGTCATACCCGGGATAAGCCGAGTGAAATCCAGAAGAGTCTCCCTGGACTTTGCGGCACTTCCTCCCGGCTTACAAAGTCACTACCCCAGACTTGTATGTAGATTCGCTAAAGATGCACGATCAGAGGTCGGCCACCATCAAGGCATTGGCCATGATCCGACCTTCGGGCTTGAAGTAACGAGTCGCATTCGCTTTGAATCCGACTAGAGTATAACCGTTGGGCTCAAAGAGGACATCCATGAGTCGATACTTGTCGGCCAAAGAGAGGTGCTCATAGGACTCTTGCAACAGTGGCGACTGCAAGTGCGAAGCGACGTTGATAGTCCCGGCCACCGCACCCTCGGCCGGTGCATAGCGTGTATCAAACAGCCCACCACGCTTTTCAAGCGTGAGTCCATAGATAGAGAATCCATCGAGACCGGACTCACGCATTAAATCAAAGAGGCCGTCGGCATCGAAGAGCGTCTCATTGATATTAAGATACGAATCGACAATCAACGCGTCTCGGGATTCTTCATCATCAAAGTTGAGATTCCAACCGTAGTCGAAAGAGCCGAAGCCGAGTTCTTTCACTAAGCGGATACCCTGGTCAAAGTCCTGTCGGTTCTTGCCATTCAACAGCGAAACAACTTGCTTGCGTCGCATACGCTCACGAGCACCATGTTTTCCATAAATATAGAGGAAAACGATGCCGTCATCAGACAGATTGCGGATGAGCGTACGTAAGCCACGGGCCGGATTGGACAGATGGTGAATAACTCCCATGCTGAGGATGACGTCAAAAGTGCCCAACGTTTGGTCGTCCTCCATGATATTACAGAGGCGGAAATCAATGTTCTGCACCCCTTCGTGGGCAGCAGCCTGACGTGCGATAACGAGAGGAGGTTCGCTAATGTCGACAGCAACAAAGTGAGCCTGCTTAAAGGCACGTGCCGCTTCGATCAAACGGTGACCGGTGCCAGTCCCCGCATCAAGCACACGCTTACCGCTGAAATCAAAACGATTTTCTAAGGAAAACAGCTTCAACAAATTGTAGAGTTCCTTGAGTTTCCGACCCCGCCCTTGCGGAGACGGGTACGGGAATTTTGCGTACATTTCGCTGACTTGCCTGGTCACATCGTCCATAAGCTCCTCAGAGTAGGTATGCACAGAGTACAAGGGGACACGTGAAAGTCCTCACTTCCCGATGATGGAGAAGGACTTCCTTTCCATACAAGAATAACACTTCTGTATAGTTCTCTGTGCTCGTCAAGAATCATTTCATTAGAAGCTTTCTGCCAATGATTGTCAAATTCAACAGCAATGGGGAGTCTTTACGTGGATTCATTCGGGCTTGGGGGTGCGACCTACCATAGCATGCTGGGCTGGCAACACGACTTGGGCTTTATCATTCGTGTGCATGGACAAGAGGTCAACAGTTACCAACGGCGGTCGCGTGGGAAGCGGCTGCGCGATTTGCAGTTACGACGGCAAGAGAAATTGCTCTACATCTGTAAGAACCTGTTCATGATCTTTTAAGAGATAAATGAGTTAAAGAGTCCTCACGAACAGGGAGGACAAGATGAGAAGAAACTACCCCAGCGAGCCTTAGCCGCCGATCTCCCCATTGGCTCGGGTGAGATCGAAAGTGCACATCGCTATGTACTTCAACAGCGCTTGAAACTGGCGGGAGCCTGGGGGAAAGAAGCGACCACAGCCGCCATGCTGGCCCTGCGCACGCTGCGCGCCAATGGCGAGTGGAATCAGTATTGGGCCGCACGTGAACAGCTTGCCGCTTGAGGGGCTACACCACTTTTAATTACACCCGCCTAAAGGAACGCGGGTACGCAACGAACGTGAGGTCAGCGCACGGGGAGGTACGATAGGAAAGCATGATGGGAGACAGGACGGCACGGTACCATTTTCCACAAGTTTCCGTCGCGCAAACGGACAGCAAACAGCAAGGGTCTGGTCGAATGAAATTCTCTCACAGTGAGCCTCATTCCTGATAAGCGAATTCTGACAATGCACAAATCACGAGAGATACAATCGTACGGTCCCGCTCAACTGATCGAGCGCGATACGAAGCTCCCCCAGTCGATCCATCGAGAAGCCGCCACATCCCATGACGACCCGGGCAACCCACTACTACGGCTCTTGTCCCTCACCCAGCTATCCGTTAGCATATCGCCAGTGATATGAGGGTTGCGTTGGATACGGATGTGATTGTCGCGACAGTGCGCAGTCAGAGCGGCGCCTCCAACGCGTTGTTAGCCGCGTTGCGCCAGGGCCGTCTCGAAGCGGTGGCTTCCGTCCCCATGGTCCTCGAATACGAAGCCGTGCTGATGCGGCCGGAACACCGGCGCGTCAGTGGTTTCACCGTCGCCCAGGTTCAGCAATTTATGGATGGTCTCGCCGCGCTCGTGATTCCGGTCACCCCGTATTTTCTCTGGCGGCCGAGCCTGCGAGATCCTGATGATGAGATGGTAGTAGATGCGGCCGTCAATGGGCAGGCAGACGCCATCGTCACCTTTAATGTCCGGCATTTCCGGCCAGCCGCAACGCAGTTTCACCTCGACGTCCTCACACCAGCGCAGACCCTACGGAGGCTCTAATGGCACGAACCAGTAACTATGCGTTGCGATTATTGACCTCAGTCAAGGCGGAGGCAGAGAAAGTCGCCGCCGCTGAGGGCACCACCTTGAATCAGTTCATTAATGTCGCCGTGGCGGAAAAACTCGCCGCGCTCCGGACAGCGCAGTTCTTTCAAGAACGTGCGGCACGGGCTGACCTCGCCGTGTTTGATCGCCTGTTAACCCGTGCGGGCGACGAACCACCGCGTCCCGGCGATGAGCTCGACGAGGATCTCCGTCGTGGTGCGCAGCGAGCGCGCAAGCCGCACCCACGGCCACAGAAACAGGGCGTGCGACCCTACGCCAAGCGAACTGCGTAGGACGGATGCGGAACCGACGGTTGGGACAGAACACGCACGCATGGACATCGTACCTGCCAATCACGCCGGTATAGAAAACTTCTTGTGAAGTACAGAAGACGATCATCTACAGGAACATCTCTCACTGTGAACATAATGTCCGATAAGACGAATTATGACAATAAATAAATCACGAGAGAAAGTCGCCGATGTCCCATAGCCGATTGGTACAGGCTTTCCGATAGTGGCGTTCTCCCATTCAATCGACGTCACCGCTGGTTATTACGGGCAGTGCTGCACCAAGATTCTCTTCGCGAATAACTTGTCCTCACGAGTCGTTGCCATCCATGTTGCGATTGCTGGTGACGCGTATCATACGGTGTGCGTGCACGAACCGCCAGGCGACACGACCGTCCTGGGGAACACAATGAACCGTGCGATACGTGGTCACAGGAATCCCACTTGTTCCTTTGGATGCGCAAAGAATCGGCAAGCACTGGTGAGTGGGAAGAAGGAATTCCATCCATGATCAGCACCGGCACTTTATGACCACAGGAACCTCAACGCAGAGGGAGTTCGGAGTTCTCTCGCGTCTTATCGTTGCTTCCCTTGTGCTGTCCCTTCATTCGATATTCGTACAAGTGGGAATATCCCACTTGAATGCATTTCCTACCAGCAGTACAATCGAACAAGAATAGAGGAGTTCATATGCCAGGGAACACGAAAAAAGCACTGGGATTGGCACAGAAACGGGCCACATTCCCGGCCACATCACTTAAGGTTGCTGATGCAAAGGGACGTGTCTTGCTCGGGCCGAACGTTGCTAAACAGTCAGTGCAGGTGGAAGAGAGCGGTGAGGGCGAGTGGACGATTCGGCTGGTCGAACCAGTTCCAGTGAAGGAAGCGTGGCTCTTCAAAAACCCGGAAGCTTTGCGGCGTGTGCAAGAGGGTTTTCTGCAAGCCCAGAATCGTCAGTTCGCGGCAGACCCGCGGAAAGGGCAGAACTACTCCTGGCTAGACGACGTGGACGAAAAGAATGTTTAAGATGGTATGGACCCCGGAGGCAGCACGGAATTTCCGAGCACTGGAAGAAGCTGCCTTGGCGGCCAGAGCAAATCGTCAGACAAAGAAGCAAACCAAATCATCGAAAGTCGAGGGGCTCTTTAAGCAGGTACATGAGGCCATCGCGAAGCTGGAACAGAATCCTCGTCATCCGGGACTGCATACCCACGAATACAATGGCATCCCGAATCCCTACGACAAAAACCGGAAAGTCTTTGAGGCGTACGCGCAAAACAAGACCCCTGGCGCCTATCGCATCTTTTGGTGCTATGGGCCAGCGAGACAACAGCTCACGATCCTTGCGATTACCCCCCATCTATAAAAAGTGCGCCCGCCCTCCTCCTTGATTGCATTAGCATCCCGGGGTGAGAGTCGTCAAAGATGGCCCCTTCCGTGAAATCAAGAAACCGATGCTCTGCACCCAAGTGCGTGGCAATAGCCTCAATTTTCTCCTTCCATTCCTCTTCGTACGAGGCCGAGACCATGAGGATGAAACCCACCTCTGGTTGCAACCTCACCGTCCTGCAGGATATGTCAGGGTCACGATCGCCGGTGCTCCTGATGGCCGAACGTGGCCTCGCGTTTGCTGGAGACACCCAGCAGGAGTACACAATGAGCACAAGAATATCCTCTCCTATCTTAACAACGAGTGACTTCGACGCGGTGCTCTTCGACCTTGATGGCGTCATCACAGATACGGCGGCGCTGCACATCGCGGCCTGGAAGGAACTCTTCGACCACTACCTGAAGGCACGAGCCACGCACGAGCAGGTGCACTTTCATTCGTTCGACCCTGAGACGAATTACCTTCAGTATGTTGATGGCAAGGCACGAGACGATGGCATCACGAGTTTCTTGGCGTCGCGTGGGATCGCCCTACCCTATGGCAGCCCAGAGGATGCACCAGAGCAGGAAACCATCTGTGGCCTAGGAAACAAGAAAAACCGTATCTTCCAAGCTCTGTTACAGACACAGGGCATCACCGTTTTTGCGTCGTCCGTTGCTTTCATCCACCAGCTCAGAGCGCGCGGCCTGCACACCGCTATCGTCTCATCCAGCAGGAATTGTGCAGCAGTCCTGGCAAAAGCGGGGCTCACTGCGCTGTTCGACGTTCGTATCGATGGCGTCGAGAGCCAACGTCTTGCACTGCCTGGCAAACCCGCACCCGATATGTTCCTCGAAGCCGTGCGACGCCTGGGGGTCGAGCCTGCGCGAGCCATGGTGGTGGAAGACTCCATTGCTGGGGTGCACGCCGCACGGACTGGTCAGTTCGGCCTGGTGATCGGCGTGGCCAGGGCAGACCATCGCGCTGCCTTGCGAGCCCACGGTGCAGATGTGGTGGTAGCAGATCTTGGAGAAATCACCCTAAACGACAGCGGGACGACCGGCAGCTCGAAGACAACTATCGCTCCGTCGGTGGTGGTGCGGAAAGAATAACAGCGACGCGCAGGTTGCTTCTTTGTTTTCCCTTTCTCTTCATTGTCTCATACGTGAGAAGAGAAACACTGTTTATTCTCAGATCTGCAAATACCGACACAGAGAGAAATGCTCTCACACAGTATCACCGCCTCGTTTTCATTAACATAACGCATCGCGTTCACCACCCAACCGCTGCATGCCACCTCCATGGCGCAGTTATTGCTCTCCTACCCTGACACTGCAGCACACCCGCTCTCGGCGGTCACAGTCGACATCCGCAGAAAAGGAGAACGCTATGCGCATCGCTCAAGTTGCTCCGCTCTATGAACGCGTGCCACCCGTCCTCTACGGTGGAACGGAACGAGTCGTGTCGTATCTCACCGAAGAACTCGTGCGGGTGGGACACGACGTCACCCTGTTTGCGAGTGGCGACTCGCTGACGCAGGCGAAGTTAGAAGCGCCGTGTACCCGCGCCGTTCGGCTCGATCCCACCTGTCAGGATCCGTTAGCGCTCCATGTGCGGATGCTCGGTCAGGTGTATCAACGCGCTCATGAATTCGATGTGATCCATTGCCATACTGATTATTTGGGATTACCGCTGAGCTCGTTTGTCTCCACCCCCACCGTACTCACCTTACACGGGCGATTGGATATTCCAGAACTTGGGCCACTGTTTCGCACGTATCCACACACCCCGCTCGTCTCTATTAGTGACGTGCAACGGCAGCCGTTATCTGGCGTGTCCTGGGCACGCACGATCTACCATGGACTGCCCCTCGATCTCTATCCATTTCAGCCACGACCACGGAACAGTTTGTTGTTCCTCGGGCGTATCTCTCCGGAGAAGCGACCAGACTCGGCCATTCGGATCGCATGTCAAGCGGGCGTGCCCTTACGCATTGCGGCCAAAGTCGACAAGGTCGATCAAGCGTATTTTGACGCTCGTATTCGGCCACTCTTGCATCACCCGCTGATCGAGTTCATTGGCGAGGTCGATGAGCAGCAAAAGCGTACGCTGCTTGGTGATGCACTGGCCTTGTTGTTTCCGATCGATTGGCCGGAACCGTTTGGCTTAGCGATGATCGAAGCGTTGGCCTGTGGCACGCCGATTATCGCCCGGCGTCGCGGCGCCGTACCGGAGGTGGTGCACGATGGCGTCACGGGGTTCATTTGCGAGACCGACGATGACATGGTCGCAGCCATCCACCGTGTGGCAGAATTAGACCGTGCAACGTGTCGTCACGAATTCGAGCACCGCTTCTCGGTCCAGCGTATGGCGAGGGAGTATGTGACGGTGTATGAACGCTGTCTACGAGCGTCACGGTCAGCAGCCGCAGTCATCACACCACCTGTCGTTTCGCCTGCGGTCACCCACACTGCACGTCCTTAGCCTGTGCGCTACTATACGCATCATAGGGGGAACTCGCGATGACGACGCCGACACCGCCTTACCCTGCAGAGACGCTGGAGCGCATCCGTGTTGGTGAACACTATTACCTCTTAGCCTCAGCGTTGGCGCCGCGGCGGCCACAAGTTTTGCTCAATCATCAGGATAGTTTTGCCATTTTTGATCTGGCGGGCGATGTGCCACTCACGACCGATGAACCGTATGGCCTGTTTCATTGTGGCACGCGCTTTTTGCATCGCTTTGAACTGCGACTCAATGGTGGCTTTCCGGTGTTGCTCAGTACGACGCCCATCGACCACGGCAACGCGCTGGTCACCTATCTTGCGAATGCAGATGAGCGTGTGGGCGATGAGGTCACCCTCCAGCGGGATACGCTGGCCATTGAGCGACGCAAGACCATCCTTGCGCATACGTTGTATGAGCACGTGCGGTTGCATCACTATGGTCAGGTGCCGCTGCAGGTGCGGTTAACCATTCTCTTCGGGGCGGATTTTGCCGACATTTTTGAGCTGCGGGGTGCGACCCGTGCGCAGCGCGGGTCGCTGACTCCTCCCACCGTCGAGGCTGATTGTGTACGCCTGGGGTATCGCGGCTTGGATAACGTCGCACGGGAAACCTGGTGTACGTTTTCTCCCACGCCAACGTCGTTGACGGCGTCCAGTGCGGACTTCCATCTGACCGTCGCACCAGGAGAAGAGGTGACGGTGGAGGTTCGCATTGCCTGCATTGTCGCGACGCCCAAGACATCGCTCCCGACGTTTCACGCCGCCTTGGCGCACGTCCATCACGAGCGTAGCACGTGGGAGGAACAGTTCCCGCGCGTCTCCTCCACTAATGAGAACTTCAATGCGTGGTTCAGTCGGTCGTTGCACGACCTTGCGGTGTTATACACTACGAGTGACAACAGCACCTATGTGTACGCTGGCATTCCCTGGTTTGCGACCGTCTTCGGTCGTGATGGTCTCATCACCGCGTTAGAAACCATGGCTTTTGCGCCGGGGATCGCTGCCGGAGTGTTACGCACCTTGGCACGGCTGCAAGGACAGCAGCTCAATGCCGAGCGTGATGAAGAACCTGGCAAGATCCTGCATGAATTGCGGCACGGCGAAATGGCGGCGACCGGCGAGATTCCGTTTGGCCGGTACTACGGGAGTATCGACGCGACGCCCTTGTTCCTGGTGCTGTTTGCAGAGTATGCCGACCGGACCGGCGATCTGCAGTTCATCGAGGAATTCTGGCCAGCGGCACTGGCCGCGATGCGCTGGATTGATGCAACGTCGGATGAAGAAGGCTATGTGAGCTATGTGCGGCGGAGTCCTCATGGACTCATCAACCAAGGATGGAAAGATTCCCACGACGCCATCTTCCATGCCGATGGCACGCTCGCCGAGCCACCCATTGCGCTCGCCGAAGTGCAATCCTATGTCTATGCAGCGAAGCGCGGGATGGCGCGACTCGCTCGACGGCTGGAGCGGTTTGTCGAGGCGGCGACGTGGGACGGACACGCCACACGGCTGCGCGAGCAGTTCAATCGTGATTTCTGGATCAGTGAAGAAGGGACGTTTGGCCTCGCGCTTGATGGCAATCGACAACTCTGCCGTGTGGTCACCTCCAACGCTGGACACTGTTTATTTGGCGGCATCGCCGACCACGGGAAAGCAGAAGCCACAATGTCCCGGTTGACCCACGAGGACATGCTGTGTGGATGGGGAGTGCGCACGCTGTCAGCCAAGGAACGGCGCTACAATCCCATGAGTTACCACAATGGCTCGGTATGGCCCCACGATAACGCGCTCATTGCTGCTGGGTGTGCCCGCTACGGCGCTGCGTATCATGCCGCACAGATCCTGACGGCGCTCTTCGACGCCAGTCATACGCTGGAGGGGCACCGTATGCCGGAGCTGTTCTGTGGTTTTCCGCGGCAGATGCACCACACCCCTGTCCCGTACCCGGTGGCCTGTAAGCCCCAAGCTTGGGCAGCAGCCAGTGTCTTCTTGTTGCTGCAAGCGACACTCAATCTGACCGTCAATGCCTGGGAGCACAGCGTGACGGTCAATCGCGCGGATCTCCCACCGTGGCTCAGACAGCTGGAGATTCGTGGCTTGATGGTCGGTGATGCACGGGTCGATCTCGGGATCAGTCGGGGCCGTCGCAGTGCCACCGTAGAGGTGTTGGAGAGACATGGAGAGGTTGAAGTTATTGTACGAAAATGAGGCGAGCGGCACGTATGCACGGCTTGTCACGAAGGGTGATCTTGCGCTGACTATTAGGTGAATGCCCATGCTCCATCGTGAACGTTTTACCCCGCCACCCTACATCTATCCGGTTGATGAATGGCAAATGATTGAACAACAATTTGCCCCGCAGTTTTTGGCCCAGGCCGAAACCATCTTTGCCACGGCCAACGGCTACCTTGGGATGCGAGGAAACTGTGACGAGTGTGAGCCCGTCGCCGAACGTGGGGTGTTCATCAATGGGTTCTATGAATCGTGGCCTATCGTGTATGGCGAACGCGCGTACGGCTTTGCAAAAAACGGACAGACCATGCTCAATGTCACCGACAGTCGCATCATACGCCTCTATGTCGACGACGAGCTGTTTTCGCTGACCTCAGCGGCGCTCGTGAAGTACCAGCGCGTGCTCGACATGCGCGCAGGGACCTTAACACGTGCACTCGTGTGGGCGATGCCTTCAGGTATTCAGGTACGGATCGCGACCTGTCGCCTGGTCTCATTCGCGCACCGGCACCTGGCCGCGATCGCGTACGATGTCACACTGCTCAATGCCACGGTGCCGGTGGTCCTCTCCTCGGAGGTGCGGTACGACCCCGTGACGCAGATGCGGGAGGAGGACCCACGCACGGCGCGCGGCTTCACTGAGCGGCCCTTATTGCCGCACTTCCACGCCGTGACAGAACAGCGCGTCATGCTGGGCCATATCACCAAAAATAGTCAGATGGCACTGGTCTGCGGGGTCGATCACGTGCTGGCCACAGAGTGTCCGTTCTCGGTCACTACGAGTGTAGCTGAGGATCTCGGCAACGTCGTGTATGCCGTCGAGGCGCAGCCCGGACAAGCGATCTCGCTCATCAAGTATATGGCGTATCATACGGCCCAGAACACGGTCGATCATGAATTGCGGGAGCGAGTCGACCGCACCCTGGACCGCGCGAAGCACGAAGGCTTCCCGACGCTGCTAGCCAGCCAGCGACGTTTTCTCGATGAGTTTTGGCGGCGGAGTGACATCCGCATTGAAGGCGATCCGCGGCTGCAACAATATCTACGCTGGAATCTCTTTCAGCTGGCCCAGGCGACGAGCCGAGCGGAAGGCACTGGCGTCGGCCCGCGAGGTCTTACTGGCCAGGCGTATGACGGCAACTACTTTTGGGATACCGAGATTTATGTCTTGCCGTTTTTGACCTACACCACACCACGCATCGCCCGCAACCTGCTGAAATTCCGCCACGGGATGCTCGATAAAGCCCGCGTGCGTGCGCAGGAAGTCAGCCAACGCGGCGCGCTCTTTCCCTGGCGGACGATCAACGGCGAGGAGGCCTCCGCCTACTACGCCGCTGGCACAGCGCAATATCACATCAACGCCGACATCATGTATGCGCTGAAGAAATACGTCGACGCAACCGACGACCGAGAGTTTCTCTATCACGAAGGGGTGGAAATGTTGGTCGAGACGGCGCGGCTGTGGTGCGATCTCGGGTTTTATTCCGAACAGCGCAACGGCCAGTTCTGTATTCATGGCGTGACCGGTCCCGATGAATACAACACGGTGGTGGACAACAACACCTATACCAATCTCATGGCCCGCGAGAATTTACGGTATGCGGCGGCCGTGGTTGAAACGGTACGTCAGGAACGGCCAGGGCTGTTCGCCGCGCTGGTCGACAAGACCGGACTTCAGTGGCCAGAGATCGCAGACTGGAAACGCGCCGCCGAGTGTATGTATATCCCCTATAACGAGCTGCTCGACATTCATCCGCAGGATGAGCGGTTCCTTGAGAAAGAGCCCTGGGATTTTGCCAACACCCCAGACGATCACTACCCCCTGCTGCTGCATTATCATCCGCTCGTGATCTATCGGCGGCAAGTCATCAAACAGGCAGATATTGTGCTAGCCATGTTTCTCCTGGGACACGAGTTCTCGCCGGAACAGAAACGGCGCAATTTCGACTTCTACGATCCCTTGACCACCGGCGACTCTTCACTCTCGGTGAGTATTCAGAGTATCATTGCCTTCGAGATTGGCTATCAGGAGAAAGCCCGGGAATACGCGCGCTACGCCGCACTGATGGATCTGGCCGATGTCGGCGGCAATGTCACGCACGGCGCACATATTGCCTCGATTGGCGGGACCTGGATGGCCGTGGTCTATGGGGTCGCGGGCATGCGCGATTACGGTGGCGTCATTCGCTTCCATCCGCAGCTGCCGGAGGGGATCACGCGGATGCAGTTTGCGTTGACGATTCGCGGGCAGGAGTTGGAAGTCGATATCACAACCGACGGGGTCCGCTACCAGTTGCGCGCCGGAGAGTCGCTGACGATCTTCCATCAGGACAACGAACTGCGCCTTTCCCTCAATATGCCGGTGTTGATGCAATTCAACGGCGTCGTGGACTGTCCATGCACCAGCGCCGTGTAGTCGGACGCTCACCGCACGAGCCGTACCATAAGTTCACCTATTTTCCTGTCAAGGAGCGACGAGGCCGGAGTAACGGTGTCTCCGCATGAGTGCGGCTCCATGCGACAGGTCTTTTTATGGCGTGTCCACGAGCCAAATGCGTGCCGTGCAACACTCGTGTGTATATCGCGGCCAGGCGCCGAATGCGTCGCAATTGTGCGAAAATCGCGGGCAAAACTTCGCAGAAGTGGGAACCCGCAACGCGGTGCGTCACAAGAAACGACTGGTACAGCTCTTGCGATGAACGTGTGACTACACAGCGTTGTTGGACGAACAACGCACAACGGGGTTCTTGTGTGATGCACATGCGTGCTCTTTTCAATGGTTTGTTGCATACCTGTGGTCAGGCAATCGTGACAGGTGGCGGGCTGCTGCTCCATCCATGGACGAGACGGGCAGTGTTCGCCCTTCTGCTGGGTGGCGCCTTGGCATACGAGTTCCAAACCTCGGCGCTGCAAGCCAGCGTCTTGTCGCGGTATGCCGCGCGGTTGTCGTTCGCGGTGGCCGCCGGTCCAAGCCCGCAGATCGCCTTTCCACAGAAT
>Ga0209069_10000614_pt1 | contig 16789 bp, 15 predicted proteins | sample Str013_2_FD_187202 | JGI IMG/M metagenome (GOLD analysis project Ga0209069, IMG submission 187202) | Freshwater sediment microbial communities in response to fracking from Pennsylvania, USA - Straight Creek_MetaG_SC_2013 (SPAdes) (version 2) | ecosystem: Environmental > Aquatic > Freshwater >...
GTACAGATGAGCGGGCCGGCGGTGTCAGACCCTCCGGGTCTGACACCGTTGCGCGCGCTATCGGTGTGTCGGAGGACCTCACACCGTCCGCAACCAGGTGCCAGGGTGTCAGACCCAGAGGGTCTGACACCATCGGAAGGGAAACATGCTGACAGCCTTCTTCTTCTATCTCTACGCGATCGTGACGGTGGGCGCGGCGGTGATGGTGATCACGGCGCGGAACCCGGTGCACGCCGTGCTGTTCCTGATCCTGGCGTTCTTCTCGGCGGCGGGGCTGTTCCTGCTGTTGGGCGCGGAGTTCCTCGCCATGATCCTGGTGATCGTCTATGTCGGCGCGGTGGCGGTGCTGTTCCTGTTCGTCGTGATGATGCTCGACGTCGATTTCGCGGAGCTGAGGGCGGGTTTCAACAAGAACGCGCCGGTGGGCGCCGCGGTCGGGCTCCTGGTGCTCGCCGAGCTGGTGCTGATGGTGTGGAGCTACGTCGCCAAGCCGTCGGCGTTGCCGGCTCTGAATCCGCAGGCGGCGCAGGCAGTCACCAACACCGAGGCGATCGGGCAGGTGCTGTACACCAAGTACGTGTATTACTTCGAAGTCGCCGGCCTCATCCTGCTGGTCGCCATGATCGGCGCCATCGTGCTCACCTTGCGCCACAAGCCCGGCGTGCGCCGCCAGTCGATCCCGGCGCAAAACGCGCGCACCAAGAAGACCGCCATGGAGGTGGTGAAGGTTGCAAGCGGGGGCAGCGTGATTCCGCCCGAAAAAGTCGCCGCCGGTCCAGCGAAGCAGGGGTGATTGCCATGGCCATGGGCCTCAACCGAATTCTGGCCGCTTCGGTGACATTATCACTTGCCGGGGAATCGCTTGCGCAGAGCTATGTGGACCGGCTGACCGCCGCGGAGCCTGCCGCGGCTGCACTTTTGGTCTCCAAGAGTCGCGACTGGCTTGTCGCCAGTGATATCGTCAAGGATCGTGCTGCGTTTATGGTCTTTGCGAAACCCTTTCCCAAACGATCCGCGATGTCACCCAATGATCTGATTGCTTGCCTCGATAAGGCTGCAACCAAGGTCGCCGCTGACACCTCAGTTGTCACCTTATTGAGGGGCTGCACCCAATGATTATCGGCCTTGCCCATTACCTCACCGTCGCCGCGATCCTGTTCACGCTCGGGATCTTCGGCATCTTTCTCAACCGCAAGAACGTGATCGTGATCCTGATGTCGATCGAGCTGATGCTGCTTGCGGTGAATATCAACCTGGTGGCGTTCTCGGCGCACCTCAATGACATCACCGGCCAGATCTATGCGCTGATGATCCTCACCGTCGCCGCCGGCGAGGCGGCGATCGGGCTCGCCATCGTCGTCGTCTATTTCCGCAACCGCGGCTCGATCGCGGTCGAGGACATCAACATGATGAAGGGGTGAGGGAAGGCAGTAGGCAATAGGCAGTAGGCAGTAGGGGAAGATCATGACATCAAGCATTTTGTCCCTATTGCCTACTGCCTACTGCCTACTGCCCCTTCAAGAAACATGATCTACACCACCATCGTCTTCCTCCCGCTCCTCGGCGCCCTCACCGCCGGCCTCATCGGCCGTGCCATCGGCGACCGTCCGTCCGAACTGATCACGTCCGGCTTCCTACTGATCGCGGCGGCGCTGTCGTGGCTCGCCTTCTACAAGGTCGGCCTGCATCACGAGACCGCGAAGGTGCTGGTGATGCCGTGGGTGAGGTCGGGCGATTTCGAGGTGGCCTGGTCGCTCCGCATCGATACGCTGACAGCGGTCATGCTGGTCGTCGTGACCACCGTCTCGGCGCTCGTGCACGTGTATTCGATCGGCTACATGCACGAGGACGATTCGCGTCCGCGGTTTTTCGCCTTCCTGTCGCTGTTCACCTTCGCCATGCTGATGCTGGTGACCGCCGACAACCTGTTGCAGATGTTCTTCGGCTGGGAAGGCGTGGGCCTCGCATCCTACCTGCTGATCGGGTTCTGGTATCACAAGCCCGAGGCCAACGCGGCGGCGATCAAGGCGTTCGTGGTCAACCGGGTCGGTGATTTCGGCTTCGCGCTCGGCATCTTCGGACTGTTCCTGGTGGCCGGCTCGATCAATCTGGATCAGGTGTTCGATGCGGCGCCCAAGCTGGTCGGCAAGCCGATGACGTTCCTGTCGTGGCAGGTCGATACGCTGACTGCTCTGTCGCTGCTGCTGTTCATGGGCGCGTGCGGGAAGTCGGCGCAGCTGTTCCTGCACACCTGGCTGCCCGACGCGATGGAGGGTCCGACGCCGGTATCGGCGCTGATCCATGCCGCCACCATGGTGACCGCCGGCATATTCATGGTGGCGCGCATGTCACCCGTGTTCGAGCTGGCCCCCGAGGCGCTGAAGGTCGTCACGGTGATCGGCGCCTCGACGGCGTTTTTCGCCGCCACCATCGGCCTCGTGCAGAACGACATCAAACGGGTGATCGCCTACTCCACCTGCTCGCAGCTCGGCTACATGTTCGCCGCGCTCGGTGTCGGCGCCTACTCCGCCGGCATTTTCCATCTGTTCACGCACGCCTTCTTCAAGGCGCTGCTGTTCCTCGGCGCCGGCTCCGTGATCCATGCCATGCATCATGAGCAGGACATGCGCAGGATGGGGGCGCTCAAGCAGAAAATCCCGACCACGTGGCTGATGATGCTGATCGGCACGCTGGCGCTCACCGGCGTCGGCATCCCGCATCTGGGAGGTTTTGCCGGATTTCACTCCAAGGACGCCATCATCGAGGCGACGTTTGCGGCACATACCGCCGTCGGCCAGTATGCCTTCTACCTGCTTTGCGCCGCCGCCTTCATGACCTCGTTCTACTCCTGGCGGCTGATGTTTCTGACCTTCCACGGCAACACGCGCGCCGACCACGAGACCTACGATCACGCCCATGAGAGCCCCAACGTCATGCTGGTGCCTTTGTATGGCCTGGCTTTGGGGGCGGTCATTGCAGGCTTCGTCTGCGAGAAGCTGTTCATCGGCTCCGGCTACGCGCGGTTCTGGGGCCACGCGTTTGATGTCGAGAAGGGCGAGGAGGTGCTGCATCACATGCACGAGGTGCCCAACTGGGTCGGATTGGTGCCGACCGCCGCCATGGCCGCCGGGTTCGTGCTGTCCTACCTGTTCTACATCGGCCAGCCGTGGTTGCCGGCGGCAACCGCCCGCGCCTTCCGCCCGCTGTACCTGCTGTTCCTCAACAAGTGGTATTTCGATGAGTTCTACGACTGGCTGCTGGTGCGGCCGGCGCATCGGCTCGGCCGGCTGTTGTGGAAGGGCGGCGACGGCAGGATCATCGACGGGCTGGGACCGGACGGTGTCTCCGCGCGGGTCATCGACGTCACCAACCGCGTGGTGCGGCTGCAGACCGGCTACGTCTATCACTACGCGTTCGCGATGCTGATCGGGCTGGCGCTGTTTGTGACCTATTTCATGTTCGCGCCGAGCCTGCCGGGCGGCTCGTTCAGTGGACTTGTGCAGCGCCTGATGAGCGGACTTGCAAAATGACCTTCGATTTTCCGATCCTTTCGACCATCACCTTCTTCCCGCTGGTCGGCGCGCTGCTCATCGCGTTGTTCGTCGACCGCGATGCGGCCGGCAACGCGCGCTTTGCGGCACTGTTCACGACGCTGATCACGTTCGCCGTCTCGCTGCTGATCTGGTGGGGGTTCGACAAGGGCAACGCCGGCTTTCAGTTCGTCGAGGAACGGGCATGGCTCGCCAACACCATCCGCTACAAGATGGGTGTCGACGGCATCTCCATGCTGTTCGTGATCCTGACCACGTTCTTGATGCCGCTCTGCATTCTGGCGAGTTGGGACTCGATCGAGACGCGCGTCAAGGAATACATGATCGCGTTCCTGGTGCTCGAGACCATGATGATCGGCGTGTTCACCGCGCTCGATCTGGTGCTGTTCTATATTTTCTTCGAGGCGGGCCTCATCCCGATGTTCCTGATCATCGGCGTGTGGGGCGGTGCGCGGCGGGTATATGCCAGCTTCAAGTTCTTCCTCTACACGCTGCTCGGCTCGGTGCTGATGCTGCTGGCGCTGATGGCGATGTACTGGCAGGCGGGCACCACCGATATCCCGACCCTGCTCACCACCAAGTTCCCCGCCGACATGCAGTGGTGGCTGTGGCTCGCCTTCTTCGCCTCGTTCGCGGTGAAGATGCCGATGTGGCCAGTGCATACCTGGCTGCCCGATGCGCACGTGGAGGCACCAACGGGCGGCTCGGTCATCCTGGCCGCGATCCTGTTGAAGATGGGTGGCTACGGCTTCCTCAGGTTCTCGATGCCGATGTTCCCGCTGGCGAGCCACGAGTTCGCGCCGTTCGTGTTCGTGCTGTCGGTGGTGGCGATCATCTACACCTCGCTCGTCGCGCTGGCGCAGGAGGACGTGAAGAAGCTGATCGCCTATTCCTCGGTCGCGCACATGGGCTACGTCACCATGGGCATCTTCACCTTCACCGTGCAGGGCGTCGATGGCGCGATTTTCCAGATGCTGTCGCACGGCATCGTCTCGGCTGCGCTGTTCCTGTGCGTCGGCGTCGTATACGACCGCATGCACACCCGCGAGATCGCGGCCTATGGCGGCCTCGTCAACCGGATGCCGCTCTATGCGTTCTGCTTCATGGTGTTCACCATGGCCAATGTCGGATTGCCTGGCACCTCCGGTTTCATCGGCGAGTTCCTGACGCTGCTCGGCGCCTTCAAGGTCAATACCTGGGTGGCGTTTCTCGCCACCAGCGGCGTGATCCTTTCGGCGTGCTACGCGCTCTATCTCTACCGCCGCATGATCTTCGGCACGATCGAGAAGGCGAGCCTGAAGGGCATTCTCGACTTGAGCCCGCGCGAGATCGTGGTAATGGCGCCGCTGGTGGCGCTGACCGTGCTGTTCGGCGTGTGGCCGGCGCCTTTGCTCGATGTGACGGCGGCGGCGGTGAAGAAGCTGGTGGCCGGCTACAACCAGGCGCTGGCGGAGGCGGGCAAGGCGACGCTGGCGCTGGTATTGCAGTAAAGGTTCTTCCTTTTTCTCCTTCCCCCTTGTGGGGGAGGCAGGGAGGGGGGTATTCCAGGACGGCCGCTGGGGGCCCCCGACCCCACCACGAGGGGAGGGGAAAATCAAATCGGAAAACGCTCTAATGAATGGCATAGCGCAACTCTCGCTCTACGCGCCGCTGCTGCCGGAAGCGATTCTGCTCGCAGGGGCCATGCTGCTGCTCATGCTCGGCGTGTTCCGCGACGCGGAATCGGCAAGGCCGGCTGAGCCGATCACCTGGCTCGCCGTGATCGTGCTGGCGCTGGCGGGATTCGCGGTTCTGCAGCAGAGCGGACCCGCGCAGACGCTGTTCGACGGCGCGGTGATCGTCGATCCGTTCGCGCGCTTCATGAAGCTGCTGGTGCTGGTTGCATCAGCGGGCGCCCTGGTGCTCGCCATCGATGATATGCGCGAGGTGAAGCTGCTGAAATTCGAGTACCCGGTGCTGGTGCTGCTGGCCACCACCGGCATGCTGCTGATGATCTCAGCCAACGATCTGATCTCGCTCTACCTCGGCCTCGAGTTGCAGAATCTGGCCCTCTACGTCATTGCGGCGTTCCGGCGCGATGCCGTCAAATCCAGCGAGGCGGGGCTCAAATATTTCGTGCTCGGCGCGCTCTCCTCGGGGCTGATGCTGTATGGCGCCTCGCTGGTCTATGGTTTCACGGGTGCGACCACGTTCCCCAGGATTGCCGAGGCGGTGCAGGTGCTCGCCAAGGCCGGCACCATCGACGTCGGGCTGGTGTTCGGCCTCGTGTTCCTGCTGGCCGGCCTCGCGTTCAAAATCGCGGCCGTGCCGTTCCACATGTGGACACCCGACGTTTACGAGGGTGCGCCGACGCCGGTCACGACCTTCTTCGCGGCAGCGCCCAAATCGGCGGCGATGGCCATGATCCTGCGGCTGGTGCTCGGCGCATTTCCCGATGCCGGAGGGCAGTGGAAGCAGATCATCGTATTCCTCGCCATGGCCTCGATGGTGCTCGGCGCGTTCGCGGCGATCGGTCAGACCAACATCAAGCGGCTGATGGCGTATTCCTCGATCGCGAACATGGGCTACGCGCTGGTCGGGCTTGCGGCAGGCAGTGTTGCGGGCGTGCAGGGCGTGCTGATCTATCTCGCGATCTACCTCGCCATGACGCTCGGTGCGTTCGCCTGCATTCTGTCCATGCGCCGCGCGGAGGGATCGGTGGAGGAGATCGATGAATTGAAGGGATTGGCGCAGAACAACCCGCCGATGGCGTTCCTGCTGGCGATGTTGTTCTTCTCGCTGGCCGGGGTGCCGCCGCTGGCCGGGTTTTTCGCCAAGTTCTACGTGTTCACCGCGGCGGTGCAGGCCAATCTCTGGCCGCTGGCTGTGGTCGGGGTGCTGTCGAGCGTGGTCGGTGCCTATTATTACCTGAAGGTTGTGAAAGTGATGTTCTTCGATGCCCCCGCCGAGCGGTTCCTGCCCATGTCGCCCAAGGTCCTGGCGGTGCTGCTGCTGTGCGGCGCGTTCGTGCTCGGCTATGTGGCGTTTCCGGCTCCCCTGGTGTCCGCGGCCGAGCAGGCGGCCAAGTCGTCGTTTCGATTTCCGTGATTGAGCGCAGCGACAGTCCTGGGTGTCTGCGGCTGGCTTGCGGCCATGATGCCCTGTTACTTCCCAACGTCGATTCGACCAATGCCGAGGTGTTGCGCAGGGCGCGGTCCGGCGCGCGGGGGCCGCTATGGATTCTCGCCGCGCGCCAGTCCTCAGGCCGCGGTCGAGAGGGTCGGGTTTGGGCCTCAGAGCCCGGTAATTTTTTTGCGACGCTGCTGATGACACTCGATTGCCCCTCCGCCTTACTGCCGCAGCTGTCGCTGGTGGCAGGCTTGGCCGCGATCGAAGCCGTTTGCGAGGCTTCAGGCGATCGGCTGGCGGGGCATCGCTTGACACTGAAATGGCCGAACGACGTGATGCTCGATGCGGCCAAGCTCGCCGGTGTGCTGTGCGAGAGCCTGCGCGCGGGTTCTACGGGTCCGGTCGTGATCGCACTGGGTACCGGCATCAATCTCGCGTCGCATCCGACCAATCTCGGCCGGCCTGTCACGCATTTGTCCGGTGCGGGCGTATCTGTATTGCCACAGCAGATGCTCGACGTGCTCGCTACGACTACGGACCGATGGCTCGGGCGGTGGCAAAACGGCGCAAACTTCGCCGCCGTTCGGGAGGGCTGGCTGCGGTATGGGCCGCGCTGTGGGGATCGTATCACCATCAAGGCGGGAGGTGACGTCAGCGACAAAACATTTACCGGCTGGTTCATGGGGCTTGGAACGGATGGGTGCCTGCAACTCGCCGATGAGGGAGGCAAGGAGCACCGATTCAACTTTGGGGATGTCGCCGATCCAGTGTAAAGCTCCTGTCACGCAACGGCGCAGTCGCCGGATTGCCAGTAACAAAGATCGCACCAAAGCATGGCTCAACAGACGCGGACCGCAACCACGCACTCGGCACGTTCCTCCGGTTCGGGCGACGAGCTGGTCTATCTGCCGCTCGGTGGCGCCGGCGAGATAGGGATGAACCTGTACCTCTACGGCTTCGGGCCTTCGGATGCGCGCCAATGGCTGATGGTCGACCTCGGCATCACCTTTCCCGAGGAAGGGCAGCCGGGTGTCGATATCATCCTGCCCGATATCCGCTTCATCGAGGAGGAGGCAAAGGGCCTGCAGGGCATCGTCCTCACCCACGCGCACGAAGACCATTTCGGGGCCGTGATCGAATTGTGGCCCCGCCTGAAAGCACCTGTCTATGCAACTCCGTTCACCGCCGCCCTGCTGAAGGCCAAGATGGCGGAGCAGGGCGTGCGCGTGCCAATCCCGATCCGCGAGGTGCCGCTCAAGGGCCGGGTGAAAATCGGGCCGTTCGACGTCGAATTCGTCACCGTCGCCCACTCGATCCCGGAGCCCAATGCGCTGGCGATCCGCACTCCGCTCGGCCTCGTTTTCCACTCCGGCGACTGGAAGCTTGATCCCGATCCCGTCGCGGGGGCTGCGACCGATCTTGAGCGCATCAAGCAGATTGCCGATGAAGGCATCATGGCGTTCGTTTGCGACTCGACCAATGCCATGCGGGATGGATTTTCGCCTTCCGAGGCGGCAGTCACCAAGAGCATTACCGAGATCATCCGTGGCGCCAAACGCGCCGTGGCCGTCACCACGTTCGCGTCCAACGTCGCCCGCCTCAAGGCGGTCGCGGATGCGGCAAGCGCCGCAGGCCGGCATCTGGTAGTGGCCGGCCGCTCGATGCACCGTGTGATCGAGGTGGCGCGGGAGACCGGCTATCTGCCGCGCAACTTCAAATACTACGACCAGAACGAGTACGGGTATCTGGAGCCTTCGGAGGTGGTGTGCCTGTGCACCGGCAGCCAGGGGGAGCCCCGTGCGGCGATGGCTCGGATTGCCGAAGATCAACACCCGGCCATCGCCCTCAAGCGTGGCGACTTGGTGATCTTCTCCTCGCGTACGATCCCGGGGAACGAGACCGCGATCGGCCGCATCCAGAACCAGCTGGCCGGGCTCGGCTGCGAGATCATTACCGACGCGAACGCGCTCGTGCATGTCACGGGGCATCCACGTCGCGGCGAGCTGAAGCAGATGTATGCGCTGACCAAGCCCGGACTGGCGGTTCCCATGCACGGCGAGCTGCGCCACATGGAGGAACATGCGCGCCTGGCGCGCGAGGCCGGCATCAAGGACGTTCGCACCGTGCACAACGGACAGATACTGCGGCTCGCACCGGGCGCACCCAAAATCATCGACGAGGCACCGACCGGCCGTCTCTACCGGGACGGCCGGTTGATCATCTCAGCCGAGGACGTGCCGGTGCGCCAGCGCCGCAAACTGGCCGTGGTGGGGCTGGTTGCGGTGGCCATCGTGGTTGACAAGAAGGGGGAGTTGCTGGCCGACCCCGAGATCGAGCTCGACGGCATCCCCGAGCGTGATGCTGCCGGCCGCGCGATGCTGGAGCTGGTCGCCGACGCGGTCGAGGGAACCATCGAGAGCATTCCTCGTCCCCGTCGCCGCGATCTCAACACGATCAGCGAGGCGGTGCGCCGTTCGGTGCGGGCGCGGGTCGATGAGGCGTGGGGCAAGAAGCCGATTTGCAAGGTGCTGCTGACGCAGGTGTGAGCCGCGTCGCAGCGCTGGTGAGGCTCGATTGGCGGTCAGCTGGCGATCGGCTGGCGCTGCGCATTCGGCAGCCGGTGTGCTATTCCGGCAATCTCCAGGAAATTGGCGAGAATTTTATGGCCATACTCCGAGGCGATGCTCTCGGGATGGAACTGAACGCCATGCACAGGATGGCTGCGGTGGCTGAGACCCATGATCAGTCCGTCCTCGGAGGTCGCGGTCACCTCGAGCACGCTCGGCAGGCTGGTGCGCGCGACGATCAGGGAATGATAGCGGGTGGCCCGGAATTTGTCGGGCAAGCCTTTGAAAACTCCCTTTCCGCGGGTCAAGATCGTCGAAACCTTGCCATGCATCGGCTCGGCAGCGCGGATCACTCGGCCACCGTAGACCTGTCCGATCGCCTGATGTCCGAGGCAGACCCCGAGGATTGGAATTTTGGGTCCTGCCTGCCGGATCAGCTCGCAGCAGATGCCCGCCTCATTGGGCGTGCACGGGCCTGGCGACAGCACAATGCCCTGGGGTTGCTTTGCGGTCACCTCGGCGACCGATAATTTGTCGTTGCGCACCACCAGACAATCAGCGCCAAGCTCGCCCAGGCAATGGACGAGATTGTAGGTGAAGCTGTCGTAATTATCGATCAGGATCAGCATCAGCCGGTTTTAGCAGCCGTCAGAGGCGCGTCAAGCCGATGCCACCGGGGGCGATCGCAGGATCAAAAACGATATTTCAACGCCAGTGTGGCGATCGGCCAGAATTGACCATATTTGCCCACGGAATCCTGCAGTTTCTGCTGTTCCTTCGCGATGTCGCTCGAAAGTCCGGCGACCGTGCTCGTCGTGGTGATCGTGGCGTCTGGTTTGCCCATGTAGACGGCACCCAAATAGACGGCACCCAAATCAATTCCAAGGGCCCAATGTCCGGCGCTGAAATGAGTGGAATCCCACCCGAGCCCCAGGTACGGCGCCACGGTGCTCGCCGATTTCACGCTGGCATTCAGCGTGCCGATCTGGGCGGCAGTGTAGGTATTGCTTCCGATCGTATAGCTCTTGGCCGCGGCAGCGGTGCCCGTGAAGTCGATGTTGTGGTAGCGGCCGCCCGCGCTCAACCGGAAGCTGCCCGCAAACGGATGCCAATCCAGCGAGGCGCCGGCACTCACGATATTTGCGCGCAGGTTGAAGGTGGTCGAGCTGCCGGTGAAGTCGTGGTCGATGGCGAGCCAGCTGCCTTGCGGGCGGATCACCAGGGTATTGCCGGCCTTGAACGTCAGCTCGCCGCCGATGCCGGTAGTGCCGGCCACCAGTCCGATGCCAAGCCCCTTGCCGCTGTCCTCGTCCGCGGACACGGGCCACGCCGTGGCAAGTGATGCGATGATCCCGACAACGCCGATAGCACACCGCATCGTGACACCCTCCCCCCAGTCCGAGTGAAATATCGGCACGCTTAGCCGCGATTGTCAAATACCGGATTGTGACAGGACAATTGAATTGGAGCGTGAAAGCATGCCAGTGTTTCTGAATTGCTTAAGTATAATTACGTATTGACCTGGAACTGTTATTCAGGCGGGGCCGCTGAGGGGAGGGTGCAATGTTACTGCGCGAGCAGCTTCGGTGTCATGAACTGTCGTAATGTTCCTGAAATCGGCGCGACGTCAGGCCAGGTCTCGACCGGGAAATCGATGACAAGCAGTCCTGCCGTCGGCAGCTTGCGCGCCAGTGCGATGATCGCGACGGGCGGACCCTCGCCAATCAATTCCAGCGCCAGGGCGTGCAGTCCAGGGTTATGTCCGACGATCATGGCGTGCTCAACCGTATCCGGAATTTTCCGGATACGGGACAGCAACTGCGAAGGGGTAGCCATGTAAAGCAGCTTTTCGAACCGTGTCCGCGGCTTTGGATCCAAATGCGCCAGCAGCAAGGCCAGGGTCTCCCGGGTACGTGCCGCGCTCGAGCACAGCACCAGGCCGGGCTGGATCGCCTCCTGTTTGACATAGCTGCCGATCCGCTGCATCCCCTCATGCCCGCGCTCGGAAAGGGGCCGCGCGAAATCCTTGAGCTTGGCATCCTCCCAGCTCGACTTGGCATGGCGAAGCAGGGTCAGGGTACGCATCAGGCACGCAGCTGGCTGGGGTGAACTACTCATACCCGATTACCACAACCCGCCGCAGCTTCGATGACAGGGCACCGACAAACTGCGAAAAATCAGCAACTGAGATTAATTGCGGCCCCCGCTCATCGGCTGCCGCGCGTTCCCCTGGCAGCGAAGCGCACGGCCTCCTCGGCGGCCTTGAACAGGGCTTTCGCTTTCATCATGCATTCGTCCTGCTCGGACTGGGCAACCGAGTCCGCGACCACCCCGGCACCCGCCTGCACGTGCATCATGCCGTCCTTGACCACCGCAGTACGCAAAGTGATGCAGGTGTCCATCTGTCCATCTGCGGAGAAATAGCCGACGCAGCCGCCGTAAGGGCCGCGCTTGTCGATCTCCAACTCGTCGATGATCTGCATGGCCCGCACCTTCGGCGCACCCGAAAGTGTGCCGGCCGGCAAGCCGGCCATCAAGGCATCGATAGCATCATGGCGGGGATCCAGCTCGCCGGTGACGTTCGATGAAATATGCATCACCTGGCTGTAGCGCTCGACGACGAAGCTCTCGGTAACTCGGACGGTGCCGATGCTGGCGACCCGGCCCACATCATTGCGTCCGAGGTCGAGCAGCATCAGATGCTCGGCTCGCTCCTTGGGGTCGGCCAGCAGCTCCCGCTCGAGCGCCTGGTCCTCCTCGATCGAAGCGCCCCTGCGGCGCGTGCCGGCCAACGGACGGATCGTCACCTGGCCGTCGCGTACGCGAACCAGAATTTCGGGTGAGGAGCCGACCAGAGCGAACGTGCCGAAGTCGAGGTGGAACAGGAACGGCGACGGGTTGGTCCGCCTGAGGGCGCGATAGAGCGCAATTGGGGGTAACGTGAACGGGGTTGAGAATCTTTGCGACAGCACGACCTGGAAGATGTCGCCAGCGGCGATCAGCTCCTTCGCCCGCAGCACCATGGCCATGTAGTCGTCGGCCGGGGTGTTGGAGACGGCGGGAGGGGGTTCTGCAGCTGTATCGGCGGCATGACTGGAGACATGCGGCAACGGCTGGTCCAGGAGCCACACAACCCGCGCGAGTCTGGCGACCGCGTCGGCGTAAGCCGTTTCGCTGCCAATTGCGGTGTCTGCGTAGACCGGCGTGACGATGGTCATCTCGTCCTTGACGCTGTCGAAGATCACCATCAGCGTCGGGCGGATCAGAATGCTGTCGGGGACATCCAGCCGGTCGGGGCGTTCGCTGGGAAGCCGCTCGATGAGCCGTACCGTGTCATAGCCCATGTAGCCGAACACGCCCGCCGACATCGGCGGCAGGTGCCCGGGCAGATTGATGCGGCTTTGCGCCAATAGCTGACGGAGGGAGGCAAGGGTACCGAGGCTTTCGGGCACGAACGCCGCCGGGTCGGCGAGCGGCGTGCGGTTGATGGCGGCGCGATCGCCGTTGGCGCGCCAGATCAGGTCCGGCTCGAGCCCGATGATGGAGTAGCGCCCGCGCTGGACGCCGCCCTCGACGGATTCGAACAGAAAGCTCATGGGTTTGCCGGCCCCGAGTTTGAGCATGGCAGAAACCGGCGTCTCGAGGTCGGCGACCAGGCGCGTGGAAACCACCTGCGCCGTGCCGGCCAGGTACTTCGCGGCGAATGCCGCCAGCGACGGCTCGGTCTCAAGGTGGGTCTCGGGCATCAGTGGCTCCGGCCTCCGGATCGGTGAACTGGCATCACTGGTCCTCGCCGGTGGCTCCCGTCATCACCCGCTGAATTTCCTTCTGGTTGATGGTGAGGCCATAGCGGCCCTGCAGTGCGGCGACATATTGCGAGACCACATCGTTCTGCAGCTGGCGGGTGATCTCGCTCTTCAGTTGCTGCTGGGTGACGCCGCTCGCCTTGGCGGGGAGCGTGATATCGGTGACCTTGAAGATCACGCGGCCCTTGCCGTCTGCGGCCTCTGCCGAGCCGGCACCATTGAGCGGCAGGCTGAAAGCGAATGCGACTGCAGCGGGAGGCAACTCGGTCGGCCGTGCACTGCGCTTGAAAGGTGGTACCATAACGAGCTTGCCGGCGCTCTCTTTGGCGAGCGCCTCGATGGTCTCGCCCTTGCCGATGCGCTCGACGATCAGTCGCGCTTTTTCCTGCAGGGCCTGGCGCCGCTCGTTCTCGGAATACCTGGTCTTGACCTCGTCCTTCACCTCTTCAAGCGATTTTTGCTTCTCGGGCGTCACCGCCACCACGTCGAACCAGGCAAACCCGCCGTCGGGTAGCTGCAAAGCCTCGTTCTCGACGCCGACGCCTGCCCCGCCAAATGCCGCATTGAGCACTTCCGCCTCGCCCGGGAAGGCCGGCACCGGCTTGCCGTCGGGGCCATTCCCGCGCCGGTCGATGCTGGTGATGTCCTGGAAGGCGAGGCTGAATTTTGCCGCGATGTCCTTCAGCGGCTGGCCCCCGGCGCGCGCGTCCTCGACGGCCTTGTACACCTCGTCCAGCTTGGCTTGCGCCTTGCTGCCGGCCAGCTTGTCGCGGATCTCGGTCTTGACCTCTTCGAAGCTGCGCGTCTTGCCCGGCTCGACCTCGGTCGCGCGTAGGATGGCAAAGGCGAATTCTCCCTCGATCACGCCCGAAGGCTTGCCCTTCGCCAGCTTGAAGGCGGCCGCGGCGATTTTGGGATCGAGCATCTGGCGCTCGGTCAGCGTGCCCAGATCGACCTCGCTGTCCTTGCGGCCGAGCACCTTGGCCACCTCCATGAAGTCCTTGCCCGCCTTGATCTGCTTTTCGGCGTCCTCGGCGGCGGCGCGACTGGGAAACGACAACTGCTGCAGATGGCGCTTCTCGGCGACCTCGAAACTGGCCTTGTTTGCTTCATAGTCGGCTTTGATATCGGCGTCGGGAATTTCAATCGCCTTCTTCACGCTGTCCGCGCTCAGTGTCGTCAGCGCAATGCGGCGTTGCTCCGGCGTCACGAACTGGCGCTTCTGCTCCTCGTAGTAGGCCTTCAGCTTGGTCTCGTCGGGCTCAGCCAGCGGAGCGATCTGGTCGGGTCCCAGCACGAAGCTGGCGGCGGCGCGGGTCTCGTTCTGGAACCGGTTCATGGCCTCGATCATGGGCTCGGGCGGCGCGACGCCGGTAATCATCGTGTCGGTCAGCTGGTGGCGGATCGATTCGGCGCGCTGGCGGGCGATGAAACCCCCTTCGTTGACACCCACCTGTCGCAGCAAGCCATCGAATGCGGCTTTGTTGAAGCTTCCGTCGGTGTTCTGGAAGTTCGGGTCCGAGCGGATCATCTCGGCGATCGCGGTATCGGATAGGCCAAGCTTCAATTCCTGCGCGTGCTGGTCGATCGCAGCCTGGCTGATCAGCCGCGACAGCACCTGCTGGCCGCCGAACAACCGCGCCTGCTCGGCCGACAGGCGCTGGCCGTAGCGAGCCGCCAGCTGCATCTCGCGCTGCACTTCGCGCTGCAACTCGAAATTGAACTCGTTGGCATTGATCTCGGTCCGCCCGACCTTTGCCAGTGCGCCCTGTCCATATCCGCGAAATACGTCGGCGATTCCCCAGATGCCGAAGCTGACGATGAGCAGGCCCATGAGCACGGCCAGCAGGTATTTGCCGGGACCGCTGGTGCCGAAACGGCGGAAGGAATCAAGCATGGGAGGTGGCTATCCGATTCTCTTTGAATGTTGACGCGCCAGGGTACATTCGCTCTTTCGAGGCACCCGGCCATTGCCGTATAACCCGAACACTGCCGCCTCGCCCCATCAAGTCGTGCAAGCTGACCAGGTGCATCATATGGACCTGCGCCAAGCCGGGCAAGTTGCGGCAGCGATAGACTCGCTCGGGCTATAGACCAAGTTAACAGGGAACGACAACAGATGGCCGCTCTCAAACCGCTCGTGGCAGGCAACTGGAAAATGCACGGAGTTGCGGCTGCCCTCGCCGAGATCGAGCTGTTGAAGGCGGGCATCGCCAAGCGGCCCGGGGGACACAAAGCCGATGTAATGGTGTGCCCGCCGGCAACGCTGCTCAGCCGCATGGCCGAGCGCATCGGGGGTGCCGGCATTGCTGTCGGGGGCCAGGATTGCCACACCCATGCAACCGGCGCCCACACCGGCTGCATCTCCGCCGAGATGCTGAAGGATGCCGGCGCGAGTGCGGTGATCGTCGGGCACTCGGAGCGCCGCAGCGACAACGGTGAGACCTCGGGCGAGGTCAGGGCGAAGGCGCAGGCGGCGCATCGGGCCGGGCTCTTGGCCATCGTCTGCGTCGGGGAGACGGCTGGCGAACGGTCGGCCGGGCTGACCCTCGCCGTGGTTCGGCGGCAGTTGACAGCCTCGCTGCCGGCCGCATTCGCTGCCGGCGATACGGTTATTGCCTACGAGCCGGTCTGGGCCATCGGCACCGGCATGACGCCAACTGCCGAGGACGTGGCCACGGTGCATGCCGCGATTCGTGCCAGGCTGGTCGAGTTGAATGGCGCTGAAGGGGGTCGGCTGCGCATCCTCTATGGCGGCTCGGTCAAGCCGTCCAACGCCCGCGAGTTGATGGCGGTGGCTGACGTCGACGGGGCGCTGGTCGGTGGCGCAAGCCTGAAAGCCGCCGACTTTCTTGGCATACTTGCGGCCTATGGTTAATGTCCCGATATCCAAAATTCGGAGCGATCTTGCCAATGGAAATGTCAACACGGATGATTAACGCTGGTCGTTCATTTGCCATTGCCGTCGCGCTGAGCCTCGCCGGAACCGCTGCATGGGCGGAGACGCTCGACAAGGCGAGCTGTGACAAGCTCAAGACCGAGCAGCAGGCCCTCGTCAAGGATGGCGTCAAGGCCGACCTCGACAAAGGCGCGGACGCCGGCAAGGCCGCCCTTCAGCCCGCCCGTCTCGATGCCATCAAACGGTACATAGCGATCGAGGAGGATCTGAAATTCCGTTGCCGCCATGGGCCGGTGCCGGTTGGCGACGACGACGGCGCTGAGCCGGCAGGTGGTGCGGCGGCTGCGAAGAAAAAACCGGCTGTAAAAGCGCAGTCGACCGATGCCAAACCCGCCGCAAAAGTCAAGGCCGCTGCGAAATCCGAGCCGGCCAAAACCGGCACGGTCAAATCTGGCGGAGTTAAATCGGCCGGGACGGACAGTGGAGGCTCTGCCGAAACCCAGGCAGAAAAGTCCAAGGTGACGGTCAAGGCGAAGGCCAAGTCAAAAGCAAAACCGGCGGCCGAAGATGTCGCCAACTGACCGCTGGGCGAGGCCGGGCCAATCGCGGTAGGGACGGTCAAATACCCCGAACAGGCGGCCGTGCCATCGTGCCATGATGACAGCGAAGGGCGATGAATGAAATCGGCCTGAATCAGAGCTCGCGCCCAGCGCGCCAGCGTGCGATTCGGGCGCGCAGCCGACTGGACGCGCGGCCAACGATGGTGCCCGCCTCCGCCAACCCGATCTGAGCCACCGGTCGCAGCCGGGCCAGCGCCTCGCGCAGGTATTCGCGGGCCGTGAGCGCACTGGCGGAGTG
>Ga0209069_10000615_pt1 | contig 16773 bp, 17 predicted proteins | sample Str013_2_FD_187202 | JGI IMG/M metagenome (GOLD analysis project Ga0209069, IMG submission 187202) | Freshwater sediment microbial communities in response to fracking from Pennsylvania, USA - Straight Creek_MetaG_SC_2013 (SPAdes) (version 2) | ecosystem: Environmental > Aquatic > Freshwater >...
GTAGTGCTGCATCCGGTTGGGGTTCTCGCCATAGCGGCCATCCTTGGGCCGGCGCGAGGGCTGGACGTAGGCGGCGTTCCAGGGCTTTGGCCCGAGCGAGCGCAGCGTCGTCGCCGGATGGAACGTGCCCGCCCCAACCTCCATGTCATAGGGCTGGAGAATGACGCAGCCCTGCTCGGCCCAGTAGCGCTGAAGCGTCTGGATCAAGTCCTGGAACGACTTTTCCGGGTGCAGGCCATAGGCGTTGCCGGTGGCGGCGGCAGATTTGGCGGCGGATTTGGGCATGAGCGGGCCGTGGCTGGAGTGATTTGCTGGGTTGGCATAGCACAGTTGATTGGCCGGTCCACCTACACACATGATATGTGTAGGCCAAGAATGGAGGCCGCGATGGTGAGGAAGCAGTTGTTTATCCGGGAAGATCAGCAACATCAGCTCAAGGCCGCTGCCTCGCGAGCCGGTGTCGCCGAGGCAGAGCTGATGCGCGAAGGCATAGACCTAGTGCTGAAAAAAAAGAAAGCTGCGGAGCCTGTTGACGACAGTTGGAAGGAAGGTTTCCGTCAAGCTGCGGGGATCTGGAAGGACCGAACGGACCTGGACGAGTTATATGCCGCTTCACGGCGGCGGCGTGCGGAGCGGCGTAAGAGAATGAACGCGCGCATGAGTGAATAAATTTGCTCCTGGACACCAATATTCTCGTTGATGTCTTGCGGCAATTGCCGGACGCAATTCGATTCATCGAGGCACTGGACACAAAGCCCAGCGTCTCAGTCGTCACGATCCAGGAACTTTATCATGGAGCTGCGTCGGCCCGGGACGAAGCGCGCATCGAGTCCATGCTTTCCAGCACAACAATATTGCTCGCAACAATTCCAATCGCCCGCTCCGCCGGCCAGCACATGCGCCACTTCGCGCCCTCGCACGGCCTTGACGATCTCGACGCCCTCATCGCCGCCACCGCCGAACATCATGGTTTGGAACTGGCGACGATCAACGTCAGGCACTTCCCCATGTTCCGGCGGCTCAAGCGCGCCTATTGACGTGGCCCTGGCTAACCTTACTGCTCAGTGTTACGCTTTTGCGACAAGCCCGCAGCCAGCGGGCATCACAGGGAAGGAACCGCCATGTCCGTACTCAAAGTCATTGAACTGATGGCCGACAGCTCCAAGAGCTGGGAGGACGCCACGCAAAACGCCGTGACCAAGGCGGGCAAAAGCCTCAAGGGCATCCGCTCGGTCTGGGTCAAGGACATGAGCGCGACAGTGGACGGCAAGGGCAAGGTGACGAGCTACCGCGTGGGCGTGAAGCTGAGCTTTGAGGTGAAGGATTAGGGCTAAGCGGATTATTCGGCCAACACCCCAAGCCCTTTGCGCTTGATCAGCGCCAGCAGGGTCAGTGCCGGACCGCTTGGCTTGCGCTCGCCGCGTTCCCACTGGCTGATGAGGCCCTTGGTCACGTTGAGATGTTTGGCCATGACGGCCTGGCTGATATTCTCGCGAACGCGCAAGGCTGCGATTTCCCGTGCGGTCAAGATTTCGACTTTCGCCAGGCCCATCGCATCGAACCTGCGCATCGTCGTCTTGCCCATGACGCCGGCCTCGTGAGCATCGGTGGCTGCCTCGTGGATAACGCGGGCGATGCGGCTGGCGAATTTATTTGTCATCAGTGTCAACCTCTACCTACGCGCCGGACTTGACCAGCTCAGCCACTTGCCGGCCGTCATAGTTTAGAAATTCCATTGCCAACGCCTTCAATCTCGACACGTCACTTCGTGAGATGTTGTCCAGATCGCTCTTGGCGAAGCCGTCAACAAAAATAGTGCGCAATCCCTGCCGGTAAAAAATCAAGGTCCGGTAACCACCCGATCGCCCCTCGCCTTCGCGGGCGATACGCTGCTTTATAACGCCGCCGCCAAGATCGGCGTCGATCAGACCACGCTCGGCCCTCCGGACCGCCTCCCGGAGTGACCGGGTGCTTATGCGCTCGCGGCGTGCAAATCTCGCAAAGCCCTTGGTCTGATAGAGGCGCACCGTCACTCATTCCACTATTTATATAACACTTTGTGCTATGAATCAACTACACAACAGGCGTCCACAGCACGTCATTGATCTGCCCTGCGCCGGTCGCCAGCATCACCAGCCGGTCGAAGCCCAGCGCCGCGCCGCAGGCAGGCGGCATCACGGCTAGCGCCGCAAGAAAATCCTCGTCGATTGGATAGCGTGTCCCGTAGATTCGCGCCTTTTCCGCCATGTCGGCCTCGAAGCGGGTGCGCTGCTCGGCGGGGTCCGTCAGCTCGCGGAAGGCGTTGGCCAGTTCCACTCCGCAGGCGTAAAGCTCGAAGCGTTCGGCGACGCGCGGATCGCCCGGTTTCAGCGCCGCCAGCGCCGCCTCGCTGGCCGGGTATTCGCACAGGATGGTGGGGCGGCCAGTTCCGAGGCCCGGCTCAATCCGGTCTGACAGCACTTTCGAGAACAAATCGCTCCACGTATCGTCCGCCGCCACCGTCAGGCCGATCCGCGCCGCTTCCGCCGCCAGCGATCCGCCAAACAGCTCGATACCCGCATCGCGCCGGAACGCCTGCTCCAGCGTCAGCCGCTCGAACGGCGCGAACGGATCGGCCTCGCGGCCTCGGTGACGCAGGCGCTCTGCCCCCGCCTCCTTCGCCGCGATGGCGACAATCGCCCGGCAATCCTCCATCAACGCCTCATAGGGTTCTCCCGCGCGATACCACTCCAGCATGGTGAACTCGGGGCTATGAGTTGCACTGACCTCCCGGTCCCGGAACACGCGGGCAAAGCTGAAAATCCGGGTCTCGCCCGCCGCCAGCAGCTTCTTCATGGCAAATTCGGGCGAAGTCGCGAGGTAGCGCGGCAGCCGCGCGCCGTCCTCGCGCCGCAACTCCACCGCCAGCCCGTGCAGATGCGTCTCGTTGCCAGGCGAAACCTGGATTTGCGCGGTCTCGACCTCAGTGAAGCCTTCCGCCACAAAATAGGCCCGCAACCGGCGCAGTATCCGCCCGCGCGCCAGCAGCAGCGGCCGCCGGTCCTGGTGCCGCTCCGGCGACCACCACGGCGTATCTGTCGCATTCGCGTCACCCTGCTTGCCCATTTCGGCCTTTTCCACATTGCTGGTATGGGCTATCAGTTCGCCCAAAGTTCCACCGACTCGCAAGGGCCCGGCGCCGCCAATCGCGGCTGGCGCGGCCCATCCATTCCAAACACGAGGGTTACATGGTCAAGGTCATGGCAAGCCAGTTGCGCAAAGGCAACGTGGTCGATCTGGAAGGCAAGCTCGCCGTGGTGATGACCGCCGAGAGCACGCGCCCCGGCAAGGGCACGCCGACCACGCAGCTGGAACTGCGCCGCATCAGCGATGGCGTCAAGGTGGTGCAGCGCACCAAGACCACGGATCAGCTTGAACGAGCGTTCATCGACGAGAAGCCGCACAACTACTTGTTCAAGGATGGCGACAGTTTCACCTTCATGAACAACGAGACCTACGATCAGGTTGCGATCAACAAGGACATCATGGGCGACCAGGACGTCTACCTGCAAGAAAACATGACGGTGACGATCAGCCTGCACCAGGGCGTGCCGGTGGCGATCGAGTTGCCGCAGAAGGTGATCCTGGAAATCACCGAGACAGAACCGACCATGAAGGGGCAGACCGCCTCGGGCTCGTTCAAGCCCGCGATCCTCTCCAATGGCGTGCGCACCATGGTGCCGGGGCACATCACCCCAGGCACCAAGGTCGTCATCATGACCGACGATGGCTCCTATGTGGAACGGTCGCGGGAATAGGCTCGCCGCAATGCCCCTATGGCAGCCGCGTGGCCGTCAAGCTGTGGCTCCCCTGCAATGGACAGGGCGTATCCAGAGCGCCTAGTATGGCCCTGCCGGAAGAGACGGGCAGGGAGTAGCGTAACATGGCCTCCGCACCGGATTATGCGCCGGGGATTGAGCCGGTTGAACAGCTTGAGCACCTGGTTGGCCAGTTCCGTGCGCGGCTCATGGCCCATGAAGCGTTCCGCGCCCTGGTGCAGCTTGAGGCGCGCGAAGCCGAGGGGCGTCCCTTGCAGGGGCTCGGCTCCAGCGGCGTCGTCAGGCACCTTGAGACCGAACTCAGTACTATCAGGGATTTTCGCGCGTACCGGTTGTTGCGGCAAGCGCGAGCTGAGCTGAGCGGTGCGCCGGTCGCTGAGGCGGCGATGCCAAGCGCCGGACTCAAGGCCGGGACAGGCCAAGCGGAAACATCGGCCGGAGTCGCAGCGCCTCCAACAGAACCCGTGCAGAAGCCGGCAACGGCCGCCGCCAGCGCCGCCCCCGATCATTCCGCATCCAGCGCCGCCGTGGCGGCTATTTTCGCGGCCCGGATAGCTCACCCGACACAACCTGCGGAGCCGCCCACAGCCCGGGCGGAACCCGCAAAGCCTGTGGCTACGCCAACAAAACCGGCAAGCCGCCCCGCCCTGATCGAGGTCATCGCGGCTACGCCGCCCGCCGCCGCCAACCCAACCCTTCCCGCCTTCCAGCGTGTTGACGCGGCCGGCGCTGATGTCCTGGCTTCCGTCGCCAGATTGCGCAGCCCAGAATCGCCGCCACCAGCAGCAGCTGTGATTGCCGCGCCCCCGGTAAGTGCCGGGGTTGTCCCCCCGGCCAGTTTTGCCCCATCGCTGGTGCTGGACACGGTTCCTGCTGATCCGCGTGCAGCGGCAGCCTCGATGGAGGGGACAATGGCAAGTATGGCCAAAGCCGTGGCGGTTACGGTGGCCGCAGCAGGAAGGCTGGCGGGCCAGGGCGGCGACATGCCAAAGCCTTTTGCCGCGTCTGCCACGCCGGCGCTGGAGGCGGAGCTTTTCGCCCGGCAAGGTGGTCAATCGGCCCGCACTTTGGAGACGGCCGCAAGCCAGGGAGCAACCGCCGAAATCCGCTTCGTGGCCCGCCCGGCAAATCCGGGCACGGATGCGCTGCCCCGCGCGCTCGGCGAGGCTCCAGCAGCAGCTATCCAGGTGGGGCTTGCACGCCAGCCCGCCATGGGGCCGCAATCGGGCTACGAAGAAGCCAGCGTCGAAATCCGCCGGCCCGATGCGCCCGGAGCCCAGCGGCGGGACGGTCAGCGAACAGGCTTAGCTGGCAATGGGCATGGCGCGACCCGCACCGAAGGCGTGCTCAATCGATTCGTCAAAGTGCTGCGCCGCGACAAGGATTAGCAAATTCAATTCTGCGGGACGTGGATGATCTTGATGCGCGGCGCTTCGGCCTCGGCCAGGGCCACCTTCAGCGGTGCGCGGGCAGTTGCGGCGACCACTGTCGCGGTCTCGGGCGGAGCCTGCTCAGCGCCGCCGCCAAGCAGGCTGAAGCTGCCCGCACTGGGGTAGTCGTCGGCAACCGTGATGTAGGGGACCTCGCGCGGCGCACCTGTATCAACCTCGGCCCCCCAGCCGTCCGCGACTGCACTCGCGGTGGCCTCTGCCGCCGCCGGCGGCTTGGTCCCGGCGCTGGCGCTTTCGCTCGTGCCCGTGAAGAAATCGAACAGCGAACTTGCGTCCGCCGAAGCAAGGGCCACTTTTGCGGGTCTGGCTTTTGTGGTGTAGATTTTTTGCACCGTCGGCGACCAGGTGCCGAAGTCGATCCCCGCCGCAAAGAACCCGGTCGTATCGGCGCTGGCCACCGCCCCGCCGCCGTGCTGGCGCGCGGCCAGCAGATCGTAGACCTGGCCGACGCTGCGCGGCCCGGCGTCACTGAAGAAGATGGGCCGATTGGCCTTGGCGGCGGCTGGGAAGAGGTCCGGAGCGCTTAGTGCCGGCTGGTTGTCGCGGTAATTGATCAAACGCACGGCATCGGCCGGCCCGAGGAAATGGGCGATGTAAAGCTCGTCCGATGTGGGCCGGCGGCCGATGGCGCTGCGCACGAACTCCTCGTTCTGCCGCGCATAGGCTGCCGCCATCATGGCCGCAACCTTGGGATCGTTGCGCAGCTTGAGCAGCAGGGCGCGGTGCTCGGGCGTGTCGACCTGGTAGCGCCCGCCCGCCGTCTTGCTGATCCAGGTGGCGTATTTCGCGAGGCCCAGGCGCGGACCCTCATCCTTGATGGTGCGGATCCAGGTCTCTTCGATGAACTGGAACAGCCCTTGCGCGCTCGATGTCGGCGCCTTGGCCTCGGCCTGAAAACTGCTCTCGGTGCGGGCGGTGTTGACCAGGTAATGGTAGTCGGCGCCGGTGGAGGACGAGGCCAGCGACAGCGCCAGCGCTATCTGGGCCGGCAGATCGGCGATCGACACATCGGTCATGACTGACAATTCCCGCTTGCCGCGAGAAGGCACGCGGCATCCAGGGACGATAATGCAGGGCGGCGGGTTAATGTGGGGTTAAGCGGTGTGCCGGGGCGGGACGGTCAGCGGCTTAGCGGCGCGAATAGCTGCTTGGCGCGGGCGGCGTCCAGCCAGCCAGTGCTGCGGCATCAGGGCGGAAAATCTCCAACTTCAGCGGAAAGCACTGGGCGGCGTCGCTGGAGTGGGTGGCGCTGCAATCGCCGCCGGGGCAGGAGGACAGGGCCGCCAACAGATCAATTTCGGCGAAGAACTCGATGTAGTCGCCGGGCCGCACCGGGCTCGCCTTCATGAAATACTGGTGCGTGTCGCGGGTGAAGCCGGTGCACATGAAGACGTTGAGCACGTCATGAATATGCGGTTCGGCCTCGGCAAAGCTGATACCGTGATAGGCCGCCAGCGCACGGGTGAGGTTGGAATGGCAGCAGTGGTGGTACTCGCCGCCGCTCAGGAGGCGGCTGGTGTAGGGATCGCAGCGCGTGCCGATGACATCATGCACGCCGCCGCCATCGGCGTCCCAGCCGTACCAGCCCAGCGTATCGTGGGTGATGGTTGCGAGCGGCCGCAGATAGGGCAGCGTGCTCCACAACCGGTCGCCGGTGCTGACATGGGTGGCGTGCAGCGCGCGGGTTTTGCCGCTGAAGAAGCGCTCCGAAATGTCTTGCGCGTTCCACAGGTTGAGATCGCCGACCTGCGGCCCCTCGGTGCTGACGATCCGGAAGACGTGCCCGGCGGGAACCTCGAAAGCCCTGGCGTTGCGCGGCGGCACCAGGATTTCTCTGGTTTTGGTCAGGCTGCCGCAGACACGCGCGTAGAAGGCTGCGTCGAAGGCGGGTAGCCCCGCCACCGGGTAGCACACCACAGCGGGAGCCGCGCGCCGCCGGTCCGCGTCGGCTGGAGCCTCGATGTCTGAACGCCGCGTCATGCCACTTGCCACCCTGAAAAATCCCGAACAGCTTTCTCCGGAAAATCGGACGGCAATGCAACCTTGCGGCTTTCGCCCACCCGCTATTTCTCCCGGCCGCCCTTGTACATTACGTCGATGATGGGCCGCGCGAGGTACTGGAACATCGTGCGCTCGCCCGTCTTCATGTAGACCTCGGCGGGCATGCCTGGCGAAATCTTGACCTTGCCGACGCGCTCCTTGATTGAGGCTTCGTCGAGCTCGATGCGGGCGAGGTAGTAGGACTCGGCGCCGGCAACCCGGGCGTTGGGGTTGGTGATTTTGTCGGCCGACACATAGGTGACGTTGCCCAGCACCAGCGGCGTCGTGCGCTGGTTGAGCGCGGTCAGCCGCACCGATGCCTGCTGGCCGACATGGATGAAGTCGATCTCCTCGGGCCGCACTTGCGCCTCGACAATGAGCTTTTCGTCCGTCGGCAGGATTTCCAGCACCGGCTGGCTGGGCGGCAGCACACCGCCTGCCGTGTGGTACTGCAACTTGACGATAAGCCCATGCACAGGCGCGCGCAGGATGTGCCGGTCCAGCACGCCGCGCGCCGCCGTAAGCCGCTGCTCATTGTCCGAGAGTTCAGCAGTGGTCTGGCGGTAGATGTCCGCGTCGTCCAGGAACATCTTGGAGCGCAGATGCGTGAGGTTGGTCTTGGTCTCGAGGATGTGCTGCTCGGCCTTGCCGATCTCGGACACGAACTGGCCGATGTCGCCCTCCAGCTTGGCCCTGGTGCGCTGCTGGTCCGATACGCGGGAGCGCTCGGTCAGCCCCTTTTCCAAGAGCCGCTGCGACGTTTCGAGCTGCGCGGTCATCAGGTCGAGCTGGGTCTCGGTCGAGAGCTTCTGCGACTTGAGGCCCTCGATCTCCTGCTCAATTGCCCCGATCTGGCGCTCGTTGATCTCGCGCTGCGATTCGAACTCGGCCGTGCGCGAGGCGAACAGCGAGCGCTGCGCCTGCACGGTCTTGGCGACCTCGGGGTTGCCCATGAGCTTGGTCAATTCCTCGGGAAACGCGACATCGGGGAGTCCATCGCGCTGCGCCTCGATGCGGGCCTTGGTGGCCAGCAGCATCGCCCCCTTGATCTCGATACGCTGCTCTTCCGAGCGCGTGGTGGTGTCGTCCATCTCCATCAGTGGCTGGCCGGCCTGCACCTCGTCGCCTTCGTTGACCAGGATCTTGCTGATGATGCCGCCTTCCAGGTGGCTGACGATCTTGTTCTGGCCGGTGGCCACGAATGTGCCGTGCGAAACCACGGCGCTGGTGAGCGGCGCGGTGGTTGCCCACAGGCCGAGGCCGAAGACGAAGACAACCATCATCACCGTTCCGGCCTGAGCGGGACGGCGGATCGACTGGTCGATGCCGCGTGTCCAGCCATGCAGCTGGCTGGAAATGTCGGAGGCCACGCCGCCAGGGCCGCCGGCCATTGCCGCAATAGGTTCTGACGCGCCGCCGGCTAGGCCCTCCAGCGATTGCACGAGCCGCGCACCCACCGGCGTCGCCTTGTCGAGCGCCGAACCCAGAGACTTGCGCCAGGTATCGTTAGTGCTTGGCATGGATGCGCACCGGCTGGGGGCCGGCCTCCTCGGATGAAACGGCGGGTTTGGCGGCGGAGGGCTGCGTGGCCTGGGCAATCTTGGCGAGCACCTGGTCGCGCGGGCCGTACATTTCGATCATGCCGTCGCGCATCAGCAGCACGCGCTCGATGGCGGACAGGATGTTGCGCCGCTGGGTGGTGACGATGACAGTCATGCCGGCGGCGCGGGCATTGTTGAGCGCGCCGATCAGCGCCGTCTCACCGTCGGTATCGAGCGCGGCGTCGGGCTCGTCGAGCACGACCACCTTGGGATGGCCGAAGAAGGCGCGGGCAAGCGCCACGCGCTGGCGCTGGCCGCCCGAGAGCGGCGCGCCGCGTTCTTGCACAACGGTCTCATAGCCGTCCTTGAGGCGCACGATCAGGTCATGAACGCCGGCAAACTTGGCGGCGGCGACGATCTCCTCCGAAGTTGCTTCGGCGCGGAACCGGGAGATGTTCTCGGCGATGGTGCCCGGGAACAGTTCGACATCCTGGGGCAGATAGCCGACGCTGCGGCCAAGCTGCTGCGGGTCCCAGTTGCGCAAATCGGACCCGTCCAGCCGCACCGTGCCGCCGGTGGCGGGCAATGCGCCGATGAGCAGGCGGCCAAGCGTCGACTTGCCCGCGCCGGTGGAGCCGATCAAGGCGACAGACGTGCCGGGGAAAATGCCGAAGCTGATATGCTTGATGATCATGTCGCGCGACGTGGGCACGCCGAAGGCGAGCTTTTCGACGACGATCTCTCCCTTGGGATCGGGCAGCCGGGTGCGCGGCATGGAGAGTTGGCTCACCGACAACAGCCGGTTGACGCGGGCGTAGGATTCCAGCGCCATGGTGACGCTCTTCCAGCTCTCGATGGCCGCTTCCACCGGGGCCAAAGCGCGTGCGCCGATGATCGAGCAGGCGATGCTCATGCCCGAGGTGATCTCGCCGTTCATGGCGAGATAGCTGCCCCAGCCGAGGATAGCGATTTGCAGCAGCAGGCGCGAGAGCTTGGATAGAGACGAGACGACCGAGTTGGCGTTGGCCGCCTCAAGTTGCAGGTTCATCGACCGGGCATTGTGCTCGCCCCAGACCGCGACGCACTCGCCGATCATGCCCATGGAGCGGACCGCATCGGCGTTGCGCACCTGGGACGAGGCGCGGGCAAGCGCGATGTTACCCGCCACGCCCGAAGCCTCCAGCGGCTTCTTGGTGATGACCTGGTTGAGGCGGGCAAAGAAGGCAAGGATGATGACGCCGAAGGTGTTGATGACGCCGAGCTGCCAATGGATGAGGAACACGAACAGCAGATAGATGGGCACCGTCGGCACGTCGAACAGCGTTGGCATCACGCCGCCATTCATGAAGCCGCGCAGCGTGCTGAGGTCGCGAAGGCCTTGTGCGTCGGACGAGCCGCCGCCGATCGAGCGCTCGATGGAGGCTGCCAGCAGCGGGCCTCCGAGCTGGGATTCCAGCTTCATGCCGAGCTTGGTCAGGATGATCTTGCGCAGAAAATCAAAGCCCGAGAGAATGACGAGGGCAAACACCGCGCCAATGGTCAGCAGCACCAGCGTCTCGCCGCTGTGGCTGACCATCACCCGGTCGGAGATTTGCATCAGGTAGACCGAGGTGGTCAGCATCAGCACGTTGACCACGACGCTGAAGGCGCCAACCAGCAGCAGGCCGGAGCGGCAGCTTGCAATGGCCTTCTTGATCAGGGGGTGGTCGCTGGCCGGGCGCGGGCCGGAGAACCAGCTGTCGCTGGGAAGTGCTGTCGCCATGGTGCCGGATGCTCGCTTGGGGTGGATTGCGGCGGGTTCGCTGAATGAGGCCCCAGGCTTGCGCCCGAATCAGTTAATCGCGGATTAAACTCTCTCTTGCTTGCCGCTGGCGACTCCCCGGAGGGGAGTCGCCAGCGTCTGTTGCCTACCGGCAGTATTGCTCCCTCTCCCCTTCGCGATCTTTCCGCGAAGGGGAGAGGGAATCCTCCCCCCAAAAAGCAATTCGGCCCCCGCTTTTGGCGAGGGCCGTTTTGATACTTAGAGAGTTACGCTGCTACGCTGCCTGCGGAACCTTGTCGGGACGGTGTTTCGCATCCTCCCGTTCACGGTGCGGCAGCTTGATGCCGATGTACCTGATCTTGCCGTTGAACTTGATCTTCTGCACGCCAATCGCGTTCAGTTCACGTCCGAATGTTGTGAGAGCTTCCGGCTCCTTGCCGTTCTCGTTGCACCAGTCGGTATAGTCCTCGTAAAGTTCAGTAGCAGTCAGATTGGCGCCTTCGGCGCTGACGACCTTCTCCTTGTAGTAGCGGTGAATGTTGTCCTCGGGCGCCTGCAAACGGGCAGGGGCCTGGCGGTTGTCGTTGGCGATCGCCGCGAGCGGCAAGGCCGGCGCGGGAGCCTCGATGGCCACGGCCGGAACCACCTGTTGGGCGGGTGCGACCATGATCGGGGCGGCAACCGTCTCGGCTTTGGGCGCCGGAACGGGGACCTGCTTCTTGGTTTCGTAGATCTTCCAGTTGGAGAACACGACGTAGAAGCCCAGCGACGACCCAAGCTCGACCAGCAGCGCCACCATGAGGATGAGGCTGGTCTGGACGATGGCCTTGGTCTGGCCCGACAGGTTGGACAGGGTGTCCACCTGCGGATCGACGGTGGTAGCCAGGGCAACACCCGTGGCAGCCGTGCTCAGCTTGCCGCGGATCTCGTCGATCCGCGCTTGCAGCTTGTCGGCCTTCTGGCCTGCGCCAAGTTCGGCGAGAAGCTGGAAGTAGCCGGAGCAGAACGTCTTGCTGGGCCCAGTGGTCGCGTCAGTGCACGACTTGGACATATCCCAGCGGCGGTTCTGCTTCTGGACTTCCACCTCCTGCGCGACCATGTCGGCCGGACGGTGTTGCGGCACCCAGTTCAGGCTCTCGCGCGTCTTGTCGAGTTCCGTCCTGAGATCGCCATAGGCGGCCGCCTCTGCCACACGCTGGCCGGTGGTGTCGGCGCGATTGATCGCCGAGAAACCCAGGGCCGAGGTGAAGGAGTAGGTCAGGCACACGCCCCACAGCAGTCCGGCGGCCGCGGCTTGCGACCACTGCCGGTTGCGTAGGGCAGCGAAGAGGAAGAACGGAATCAACGCCTTGAGGCAGTCGGACGCAGCACTGGCTAGCCCCAACAACTGAGAGTCGAGCTCGGAATGCCCGAGACTGTAGCCGAACCGCCAATTCATGGCGGCCGATACAGCTAGCAGCAGGCTTGCTGCTAGTACGCCTAGTACACCTAGAGCGTGGCGCATATTTTTCTTGCCCCCGTCATAGAAACGGGCGCCCGGAACGGATTTTCACGGGTGCCTTACGCATGACATGAGGAGGTTTTCCGCCCGGAACAAACACAAGAGCCCGTCGCCGGAGTTAAGTCTCCGGACGCGACACAATCAGCTCTGGCGTTACGCAGCCCCCGGTCAGTCTTGCCTGCCGTTGGTCAGCCAGTTTCCACTAAATCAACCATTGGTTGTGTGGATAACTTTTTGCGGCGAACCTGCGGCAAGCCCGTACACGAGACGAATACAGACCCCTTCGAATCAGGAAGCTAGCATTAAAACGCCGCGATTTCAGCTCCGTATTGCTCCAATTTGCCGATCACGCTTGGCAGCGGGATGAAAAAACCACGCCCGCTGACCTGTGGATAACAATTCACAGCCTGCAACACCCCTGGTTGCCTGCAACTTCGAGGATCTGTTGCTCAATTGCCTCGGAAGCGCTTTTTCGCGACCGCCGCCGAAAGCAAGCCAGCCGGTTTGCCGCCCGTTGCCGGTGGTTGTGCCTGCCACCAAAGTCTTTTCACAGAGGGTGATGCGCGCTACAGTGAGCATCGCGCTGCCTGGATCGGGCGCGGACGTGCGGGAGTTTGCGTGATGTGGCGGTTGCTGGCGGTAGTGGCGCTCGTCGCTTTGGTCTGGGGCGCCAACGAACTGTTGCCCGCGACAAACAACGAAGAGCAGCTTCGCGCCGTGACCGGTATCGCTGCTGGGGCCGCGCCCACCTTTGCCAAGGCCATGGCGGTAACCAAGGCCGCAGCTCCGGTCAGCGATGCCCAGCCGCTTCAGCCTGTGCCGTCAGCGCGAGCCAGCCTCAGCCTGGTCATGAGCTTGCAGGAGGAGCTAACCCGGGTGGGCTGTTACAAGGGCGCGCTGGATGGCAGCTGGAGCCCTGCGACACAGAGGGCCGCCGCGCGCTTTGCTGGCCGGATAGAGACCAGGATCGACGCTGATGTGCCACCGGCTGCCTTGCTGCCGATGGTCGTGAAGTATGGCGACCGGGCCTGTGGCACGCCCTGTCCACCCGGCTCGCAGCCCAACCGCCAGGGTGCCTGCACGACCAAGCAGACCGTGGCGCTGGCCGCCCCGGCCGAGGCCAATCCATCCACTCCCCTGCTGAGGGAACCGGCCCAGGTCGCCAGCTACGTCATCGTCAGTCCGGGGCGCGGGCGTGAGGGTCCGGCGGGTTATCAAAACTCCGCCAACGCTCAAGCTGCCCTGGCCGAAGCCAATCCTGGATCGCTGGCCGGGAAGGTTGCGGCGGCTGAAGCCGGGGCCACTCGCACCCAATTCTCTGCCTTGGCCAACCTTGGCAGCGAGGCATCGCCGCCAGCACCGGTTGTAGGCGATGCTGTCCGGCAGGCTGGCCCCGATGCGCAGCCCCTGGCGGTAGCGGCGGCGGCGCCGCTGTTAACTGTTTCCGCAGGCCCACCGGCCGAAACAGCGCGGCCGCAGAATTCGACGCGCCCCACGGGGCTCGTGACGTTCCAGATCAGCCCGGGCGCAGCGGAACAGCATCTCGCCGCCGTCTTGCCCATTCTGGTGGTGGCAAATCAGGAGAAGCCGGCGCCGCCGAGCCCGCAGGCTTCTGATGCAGCGCAGGCGTCCGCGGGCCTTCCTGCCGAACCGCTGCGCGCCAAACACAAGCGGTTCCGTAAACCCGCGATTGCTCGCGCCGCTGTGCCCCAACTCGCGGCGGCGCAGGACGTAACCGCGCCCAGCCTGCACAAGCGGCGCGCCAGCGCCAGGACCGTGACAACTTCGTTTGGCTTTGCCGGCGGCGGTGGTGGCAGCTCGAGCCCACCGCTGGCCATCGTGTTGTCGAGACACTGAGCCGCTCGCCGCCTGCTATGCCTGCATGGACTCGACGAGCTTGACCTGCTGAGGCAGGCAGATCGAGGCCAGATCGTAGCGCTCGACCACCGTGGTGCGGGCCCGTGCACGCATGGCGCGGTAGACCTTGGGCCGGGCCAGCGCGTCGATGACCGCCTCCGACCAGCCCTCCACGTCAAAGAAGTCCACCAGCTTGCCGTTCTGGCCGTCGGTGATGACTTCCTCCACCGGCTTGGTGCGCGAGCCGATGATCAAGGCCCCGCAGCTCATCGCCTCCAGCATCGACCAGGACAGCACGAACGGATAGGTCAAGTACGGATGCACCGCCGACACCTGCATGAGCTGGATGAAGGTCGTGTACGGGATCTTGCCGACAAAATGCACCCGTGACAGATCGAGTTGGTCGCGCACCTCGCGGAAATAGATCTCGCGCCAGGTCTTGCCATCCTTGGGGTTTGGCGCGCCGCCGTAGCTGATCTCATCGCCGCCGACGATCACCACCCGCGCCTTGGGCCGTGCCTTGAGGATGGCGGGGAGCGCCCGCATGAAGATGTGGTAACCCCTGTAGGGTTCCAGGTTGCGGTTGACGAAGGTGATCACCTCGTCACCCGGCCGCAACGTCACTGTGCCGCCCTTCAACTGGATGAATGTCTCGGCATTGGGCACGCAGCGCTCGGTGTTGATGCCCTCATGCACCACGGTGATCTTCTTGCGCAGGTCCTCGGGGAAAACCTGGGCTTGCCAGTTGGTCGCCGTTTGCGCGCGATCCGCGGTGCTCATGGCCAGTTGCAGCGAGGCCTGGCGTGCACGCACCCGCACCCGCGCACCGAGCGTCAGTGGATAGACCTCGGCGTCAAACCCCACGTCGGCCCCCTCGGACTGGTAGAAAAATTCGGCGTGGATCAACAGTTTGGTGTCCGGCCAGACATCCTTGAGGAACAGTGTCTCGCCCCAGCCCAGATGCCCGCAAATCAGGTCCGGCGTGTAGCCGCCGGCCTTCATCTTGGCCGCCATCTGGGCGACGATCTGTCCGCGCGTCACATGCTCGTTGAACTGTTCGGCATGGGTATTGATCCCCGGCGGCGGCTTCAGCGAGATTGCGTAGCGTTCGGTGGGCAGAATGTCCGGCTTGCGGTTGTTGGCGTCCGCGATTGCCCGCAACTCATGGCCGCGAGCCAGCAGGGCCGGTGCGACGTTCTGATACTGGGCAGGAAAGTTCTGATGGACGAACAGGATTTTCATTGCGGCGGTGCCCCCGGCGGCGCGCGCAGAAAGCCCGAGCCGCAGCCTCAAATATTTCGAGGCTGCGGCCCAACTGTTAGCAGTGATTCGGCCGGACTGAGAAGCCTCCCGGCACTTGACGGCCGCCCATCAGCCGCGGCGGCAAGGCCGCGCTTCGACCGAGCAGCTCCAGCCGCCGCTTCGCGAGCAGCTTATTGATTTGCCGCGCGCCAGGCTGAAATGGCTGAAGGCACTGCCGTATTCGATGTCAACCAGGCCCGCCCAATTGGCTGCGGCGTCGGCCAGGGCAGCCCCCCTGCTGGAGCCGGAGCCCGATCCGTAGTGAGCGTGGTCGGGCATGCAACATTCGCCGCCTTCGCGCCGGGTTTCGCGCCAAGTGCCTGAGTCCGAGCACGAAGAGGCCGCATGGGCCTTGCCGCCGTGAGGCATCAGGGCGCCAAACGCAAGTACGCAGACCGCGAGCGCTGGAACAGCCAGCAGAGCGCTGAGTTTTCGCATGATAATCCCCACAGAATCAAAAGTTTCCGACTAAGACCCTGAATTCACCGAGGCCGCCGCCAGCGGACCCGCGACAACGCCCGGCAGACGGCTTTTAGATGCCAAAACGCTAGAATGGCCCCACTTTGAGTGCAAGCCGGTCTGGACCTTTCGCCGCTGGCCCTCGGGGATGTTCGTAGCGATTGGCGTTGCACCTGTTGCGTGCTGGCAACGCCGTAGCCTGGTCATCGCCACTCGTCGGCGATCCAACGCACGGGCCGCAGACTCTTGTAATGCTTCTTGTACCACTTGGCCGGCCACTCGCCCTTGGCCGCTTCGTGTGGGCGCGGATGGCCGGTGAACACGACGACGCGCGCGTCCAGCGGGCGCGGCGCCTCCACCCAGAGGTTGCGCGGAAAGCGCGGCATGATCTCGTGCTTGAAGCTGGCGCACCAGCCCTGCGGCCAGAAGGCGATGGGCAGACGCGATTCGCGGGTTAGGAAAATCTGCTCGTTGGTGTGCTTGAACGACAGCGCCACCGCGTCGGCCTCAAAATCATCCACCAGATGCGGCGCGCCGCCCGCCGGAAACCGCATGACCGAGGAATTGCCGATTTCGGCGTCCTTCTGCGTCCAGTTGCGGATCAGGCAAAGTTTTCCGGGCTCGAAGTCGAAGAAGCCCGCAAGCGGCCCAGTGATCACCACGTCGAGGTCGAGAAACAGCACGTCGCCCGCCAGCCCCAGATCGCGCGACCAGAGCGCCAGCTTGCGCCATGGCCCGCGCCGGAGCCCGGTCGCGGGCAACCGGATCGCCGGAATGGGCCGCGCCACGATGCCGGGATCGAGCCCTGCCGGATCGTCGGTCAGACAGGCAAACCGCGTGCCCGCTGGCGCGTGCCGCACCACACCGCGATGGAGACGGTTGACATAGTCAGCAGGGAACGCCGTGCCCCATTTCATGCAGACGATTGTGGGCATGGCGATCAATCCCTACGCCCCCGTCCGCTCCGCAATCGTCCCAGGTCCGTGCTTGTTCTCGTTGGCTTCGCTGGGCAGCAGCGTCAGCACCAGGACGACGATGCCGC
>Ga0209069_10000616_pt1 | contig 16765 bp, 17 predicted proteins | sample Str013_2_FD_187202 | JGI IMG/M metagenome (GOLD analysis project Ga0209069, IMG submission 187202) | Freshwater sediment microbial communities in response to fracking from Pennsylvania, USA - Straight Creek_MetaG_SC_2013 (SPAdes) (version 2) | ecosystem: Environmental > Aquatic > Freshwater >...
GCGGCGTTCTCGACGGCGAACTTAAGAAGCACCGCTATGTCGCGGGCGAGACGCTGACGGTTGCGGACCTGTCGCTTGGAGCTGCAATGTGCATTGCCGATCAGGCGCGCTTTCCGGTCGAGAACTTTCGCGCGATCCAGCGATGGCACAACGATTTGAAAGCCCTGCCGTCTTGGGCGAAGTCGGTGGCGATGCAAATGCCGAAAGCGGCGTAGCGCGCAGGCGCTTCGAGACGCCCTTAAGGATACCCGCAATCACCGCCCGCTTAAGGGCGGCGATTGGCCTGGGTAACGGCCGATCGAGGCGACCGCCAACGCATCCCACTGGAACTCTCCTTGACTTTCGTCGGCGACAGCTAAATCTCTCACTCAAGACGATGAGCCTCGATAGGCGTGCCGCCGGTGCGATATCTGGGCTCGGAGATAGTCATGTTCATCCAAACCGAATCGACGCCCAATCCGGCCTCGCTCAAGTTTCTGCCGGGGCGCGATGTGCTCGGCGCGGGGACCGCGGACTTTCCGACGCGCGAGGCGGCGGCGAAATCGCCGCTGGCAATGCGCCTCTTCGAGATCGACGGGGTGAGCGGCGTCTTCTTCGGCTCGGACTTCGTCACCGTCAGCAAAGCGAGCGGCGACTGGCCGCAGTTGAAGCCGATGATCCTGGGCGCGATCATGGAGCACTTTACCAATGGCCTGCCTGTGATAGACGGCGACGCAGCCAAACCGGCCGGTCTTGAGGAAACCTATGACGCGGCGGACGAGGAGATCGTTGTGCAGATCAAGGACCTGCTCGACACGCGGGTGCGGCCGGCGGTGGCGCAGGACGGCGGCGACATCATCTTCCGCGGCTTCGAGAGCAAGTCGGGGACCGTGTTCTTGAATCTGCGCGGCTCGTGCGCGGGCTGCCCGTCGTCGACCGCGACCCTCAAGAACGGCATCGAGAACATGCTGCGGCACTATATCCCCGAAGTGAATGCGGTGGAGGCCGTGTCGGTCTAGCCTTTCGAGGCTCCGGCGTTCTTGGTACAAGCGCGGCTCACGATCTTTCGCGCGGGAGCCAACCTTGCAGCACGCCATCAACGACGAAGCGCTCGACCAATTGTTCCGCTCGGCGCGATCTCAAAATCAGTGGCAGGACAAGCCGGTCAGCGCGACGATTCTGGAGGCGATCTACGATCTGATGCGCTGGGGTCCGACGAGCGCGAATTGCTCGCCGGCGCGCTTCGTCTTCGTGACGACGCCGGAGGCAAAGGAGCGCCTGAAGCCCCATCTCTTGCCCGGCAACGTGGCCAAGGTGATGGCGGCGCCGGTCACCGCGATCATCGGCTACGACCTGCATTTCTACGAGAGGCTGCCCTATCTGTTTCCGCACGCGGACGCGAAGAGCTGGTTCTTCGGCAATCACCCGCTGATCCAGACGACGGCGTTTCGCAACGGCACGCTGCAGGGCGCCTATTTCATGATGGCGGCGCGCGCGCTCGGACTCGATTGCGGGCCGATGTCGGGCTTCAACAACGAAGAGGTCGACAAAGCGTTTTTTCCCGAAGGCCACGTAAAGTCGAACTTCATCTGCGCCATCGGCACGGGCGATCCTGCCGGACTCTTCAGCCGCAGCCCGCGTCTGACGTTCGATGAGGCGTGCCGGGTCGTATGAACGACGGCGCGGTCCTGGCGATCGACACGGCGTTCGGTCCGATCGGCATTGCGCTCTGTTCGAGCCGCGGCGAGATAATCGCAAGCGAATCCATGGCCGACGCGCTCGGCGCCCAAGCCGAGAAGCTGGGGCCCTTGGTCGCGCAGATGTTCGCCGGCGCGCGGTTGGCGCCGGCGAGCTTGGCACGGATCGCGGTGACGGTCGGCCCCGGCGCGTTCACCGGCGTTCGCGTGGGGCTCGCGTTCGCCAAGGGCTTGGCATTGGCGCTCAAGATTCCACTGCTCGGCTTCACAACACTGGAGTGCCTCGCGGCCCAGGCGCGCGCCGTGAGGTTGGGTGCGACAACTTACGCGAGCGTGATCGATGCTCGACGCGGTGAGTTTTTCGCCCAAGGATTTGACGGCGCGCTGAAGACCGTCTTTGGTCCCGGCGTCGTGACGGCGGCCAATTTGGCGTCGGAGTTCGGGCGTGGGGCGGGATCACTGGTGCTCGCGGGAAGCGGCGCGGCGATGGTCGGCGACGATCTTGGGGGACGAGAGGTGGAGGTGCTGGGGATACAGGCAATCGACGCCCGTGCACTTGTGCTCGCGGCGTGCAGCGCCGAGCCGAGCGCACATCCGCCCGTGCCGTGCTACCTGCGCGCGCCGGACGCACGATTGCCGTCATGAGCGCCCACAGACTTTGGCTCGCGACGCCGCTTGACGCAGCAACCATGGCCGAGCTGCACCGGCCGGCGTTCGACGACGCGTGGCCGGAGGAGGCGTTCGCGTCGTTGCTGACGCGCGAAGAAGTGTTCGCGATATTGGGCGCGACGGCGAGCGACCGCGTGGCGCAAGGCTTGGTCTTGATGCGCGCTGTGGCGGAGGAAGCGGAAGTCTTGACGATCTGCGTCGCCAACGAAGCGCGGCGCGACGGACTTGGCCAATCGTTGCTGATCGAGGCGTGCAAGATCGCACGGGCGCGCGGCGCCGATCATCTGTTCTTGGAAGTGGCGGACACCAATCTGCCGGCAACCCGGCTTTACCATAAGCTCGGGTTCAAAACAGTGGGCCGGCGCGCCGCCTATTACCGGCAAGCGGACAACGCAGCAGATGCGCTGGTGATGCGGCGCGAACTCGAGCCGGTAAGACCGGAGGAAACCTAGGGCCTTCGTGCGCGGCTTCCGGCGGCTGGAGGAATCGACTAGAACAAGCGCATGGATCGCATCGAGAAGCTCTGTGTCGAGAAAGGTCTAAGAATGACGGGACAGCGGCGCGTCATCGCGCGCGTGCTGTCGGAGTCGCATGACCATCCCGATGCCGAAGAAATGCATCGGCGCGCCGCCGCGATCGATCCCCATATCTCGATCGCGACGGTCTATCGAACGGTCCGGTTGCTCGAAGAAGCAGGGATCCTGGAGCGGCACGACTTCCGCGACGGGCGAGCGCGCTTCGAGGAAATGCCCGACGAGCACCACGACCATCTCATCGACATTCAAAGCGGGAAGGTGATCGAGTTTCACAACGAGCAAATCGAGGAGTTGCAGCGCTTCGTCGCCGAGACGCTGGGCTACAAGCTCGTCGATCATCGGCTGGAGCTCTACGGCGTGCCGCTCGAGGTCGACGGCGACGCGAAATCCAAACGGAAGAAATAGCGTTCAACCATGCGCACACTCAGAGCCGTCGGTATTGCAATCGCCTTCGTCACGCTGACGTTGGGCATGATCCCGCTGCAATGGACGGCGACACGCCTCAACTGGCCGATCGGGGAGGTCATCAAGATCAAATTTGCGCGTCTTATTTGCCGGTTGATGGGCATCCGGATCGAGACGTTCGGACGTCCGGTGCGCGATCGCGGCGTATTCTTGGCCGCCAACCACACGTCTTATCTCGACGTTCCGGTGCTGAGCGCCGTCATTCCGGTTTGTTTCGTGGCCAAGGCGGACGTGGCGAACTGGCCGTTCTTTGGAACGTTGGCCCGGATTTGGCGCACGGTGTTTGTCGAGCGCGACCGCCGTTCGCGCACGGCCGAGCAACGCGATCGGATCCGCGAACGGCTCGAAGAGGGCGGCACGATCGTACTTTTTCCGGAAGGCACGTCCAGCGATGGCAACCGGGTTCTGGATTTCAAAAGCGCTCTCTTGAGCGCCGCAGATGCAACGGTCAGGGGCGCCGACGGGCAGATGCGGCGGGTGATCGTGCAGCCGGTCTCCGTCGCATACACGCGCCTGCACGGCATGCCGATGGGACGCGAGTTCCGCCCCTTCTTCGCCTGGTACGGCGACATGGATCTCGTGCCTCATCTTTGGGAAATGTTCAGATTGGGACCGGTGGACGTGATGGTTCACTACCATCCGCCGATGACGGTCGATCAATTTCCCTCGCGCAAGGAACTGGCTGCGGAGTGCGAGCGCTTGGTCGCGGCCGGCGTATCGCACGCGCTTGCCGGGCGGCCAGGCGCCGTCGGCCCCGCCTACGAAGACGACCGCCCGATCATCGACGGCACGGGGCTCAAGGTTGCTTGAGTTCGTACCGGTGCGGGCTCATAAGACCGGCAACGGGGAAGGCAAAAAGCCTCAGCAATTCGTGACGCGCAAGATCTTCATCAAGACCTATGGCTGCCAAATGAACGCGTATGATTCCGCGCGGATCGCGGACGTCATGGCGCCGCACGGCTACAGCCTCGTCGATGACGCGGCGGGCGCGGATATGGTCGTGCTCAACACCTGTCACATCCGCGAGAAGGCAGCGGAAAAAGTCTACTCCGAGCTCGGTCGTTTGCGCGCCGCAAAGGAAGCGAAAGCGGCCCAAGGCAAGCGCATGCTCATCGCGGTCGCGGGCTGCGTCGCGCAGGCCGAGGGCGCGGAAATCATCGCGCGCGCGCCCATGGTCGACATCGTGGTCGGACCGCAGGTCTATCACCGCCTGCCGGAGATGGTCGCCAGAATCGATCGGGGCGCGGCACAAGCCTTGGATACCGAGTTTCCGGCGATCGACAAGTTCGACAAACTGCCCGAGACGACGCGTGCGCAGGGGCCGAGTGCGTTCCTCACGGTGCAAGAAGGCTGCGACAAATTCTGTACGTTCTGCGTCGTGCCCTACACGCGCGGGGCGGAGTACTCGCGCTCGGTGGCGCAAATCGAAGCCGAGGCGCGACACCTCGTCGATATGGGCGTCAAAGAGCTCACGCTCCTGGGGCAGAACGTCAACGCCTATCACGGTGCGGGGCTCGACGGCGAAATTTGGGGCTTGGGTCGACTCATCCGGCACCTTGCAAAAATCGAAGGCCTGGCGCGGCTGCGTTACACGACCAGTCACCCGCGCGACATGAACGACGATCTGATCGCAGCGCACGGCGATGAAGCGAAATTGATGCCGTATCTGCATCTGCCGGTGCAGTCGGGGTCGGACCGAGTTCTCGAAGCGATGAACCGTGGACATAGCGCCGACGACTACAAACGGCTTGTCGATCGCATCCGCCGGGCGCGCAGCGACATCGCCTTGTCGTCGGATTTCATCGTCGGGTTTCCCGGCGAAACGGATCAGGATTTCGCGGCGACGATGTCGCTGGTGGGCGAAATCGGATTTGTGCAGGCCTACTCGTTCAAATATTCGCCGCGACCCGGCACGCCGGCTGCCGCCGCCAGAAAGCAGATCGCCGACTGCACCAAGTCGGAGCGCTTGAGTGCGTTGCAAGATTTGTTGCGCGAGCAAAGCGATGCGTTTGCGCGGCGCAGCGTCGGCGAGGCGACGGACGTTCTGTTCGAGCGACCGGGCCGTTACGCCGGGCAGCTGGTTGGGCGCAGCGCCTATTTGCAAGCCGTGCATGCGCGCGCCCCGGAGACACTCATCGGGCAGGTGGCGCGCGTGCGAATCACGGAGGTCAAGACGAACAGCTTGGCGGGCGAACTGCTCGAGCAGTGCAAGGTGGCGCGTTGACGGGCCGCGGAAAGAAAGACCACGGCAACGGCGCCGCCATGGCGCTCGAATTCGGCGACAATGCCGTGCTTGCACGGGTCGTCGGGCCGCACAATCGGCACCTCGCCGAGATCGAACGCAAACTGGCGGTCGAAATCGCGCATCGCGGCAATCGTCTGACGGTGACGGGGCCGGCACACGCCCGGGCTCACGCAGGTCAAGTTTTGCGGGATCTTTATCAACACGCCGAGCGCGGCAACGACGTCGCCAACGCCGACATCGACAGTGCCGTCCGTCTCGGACTCCAGAGCGAGAAGTCGAACGGCGACGGGGTCAACGTCACTACGCCCAAGCGGATCATTCGACCGCGGACGAAAAACCAGGCGCGCTATCTCGAAGCGTTGCTTGTGCATGATTTGGTCTTGGGACTCGGCCCGGCCGGGACCGGCAAGACCTATTTGGCGGTTGCCGTCGGCGTCATGATGCTGGCGCGAGGGCAGGTCGAACGACTGATCCTGTCGCGGCCGGCGGTCGAAGCGGGGGAGCGCTTGGGCTTCCTTCCCGGCGACATGAAGGAAAAAGTCGACCCTTATCTTCAACCGCTCTACGACGCTTTGCGCGACATGCTGCCGGCGGAGCAAATCGAACGGCGCATGGAGATCGGCGAGATCGAGGTCGCGCCTCTCGCCTTCATGCGCGGGCGAACGCTCGCCAATTGCTTCGTCATCCTGGACGAAGCGCAGAACTCGACGACGCAGCAGATGAAGATGTTTCTGACGCGGCTGGGCGAGAATGCGCGGATGGCGGTGACCGGAGATCCGACGCAAACGGATCTGCCGGCGGCCCAGCCCTCCGGCCTGAATGAAGCGCGCGCGATCCTCGGCGGAGTCGAGGGCGTGGCGGTGGTCGAATTCGGCGAGGAAGACGTCGTGCGCCACCCGCTGGTGCGCCGTATCGTGCGCGCGTACGCCGCCCACGATGCAAGCCGAATGGACAAGCGCCGGTCCTGATGAAGCGATCCGGGATCGAGCTGACGATCGACGTCGAACATCCGGCGTGGCGAAAAAAATGGCCGTCGCTGCGCCGCGATGCGTCGCGCCTGCTGAACGCGGCCGCCCTTCATCCCGCTCTCAAGGCGAAGGCGCAGGGTGTCGTCGCTCTGGTGCTCACGAACGATCGGGCCCTGCGCCGGCTCAATCGCCAGTTCCGAGGGAAAGACCGGCCGACGAATGTGCTGTCCTTCCAGGATCAAACCGAACCCTTGGGCGGCATCGCGATCGCTTTCGAGACCGTCGCGGCGGAAGGCCAGGCACAAAATAAGGACTTTGTTAACCACGCCAAACATATGATTTTGCACGGGTTTTTGCATTTGTTAGGACACGATCATGTCACCAAAGGCCAGGCGAGCTTGATGGAACAAGTCGAAATCGCCATCCTAGGAGACGTGGGCATCCCCAACCCCTACGTGATCGAGACGACGTCGAGTGCCTGACAACCAGCCGGGCGGCAAGGCCGCGCCGGACCAAATCCCCGACCGACCTTCGACCTGGTTTGAAAACGCCATGGCAACGCTACGCTCGTTGCTGCGCGGGCGGACCGACGTGGCCAAGCTGCGCGAGAGCCTGGAAGGGATCATCGAGGAAAGCGAGGGGACCGATCGCGAGCTGGCGCGCGAAGAGCGCTCGATGCTGCTCAATCTGCTCAATTTCGGCGAGCTCAAAGTCATCGACGTCATGGTGCCGCGGGCGGACATCGTCGCGGTCGAGGCCGACACGCCGCTGAATGAACTTGTGCGAATCTTCCGCGATGCGCAGCACTCGCGTCTGCCCGTCTACCGCGACACGCTCGATAACCCGATCGGCATGGTCCATATCAAGGAGTTGATCGGGCTCGCCGTACCGGAAGACGGGACGCGGCGCCCGACGTCGATCGCCGACGTGCGGCGCGAGGTCTTGTTCGTGCCGCCGTCGATGCCGGTCGTCGATCTGCTGGTCAAAATGCAAGCGACGCGAATTCATATGGCACTGGTGATCGACGAGTACGGCGGAACCGACGGGCTGGTCTCGATCGAGGATTTGGTCGAGCAGATCGTCGGCGACATCGAGGACGAACACGACACAGACGAGAGCGCAATGCTGGTCGCGCGCAAAGACGGCGGGTTCGATGCGAGCGCGCGAACGCCGCGCGAAGAAGTCGAGAAGGCGGTGGGCTTCCCGCTCGTCAATGAAGAACAAGCCGAGGAGATCGATACGCTGGCGGGGCTGGTGTTTTCGCTCGTCGGCCGCGTGCCGCAACGCGGCGAAATCCTAATCCATCCCGCAGGCGTCGAATTCGAAGTGCTCGATGCCGATCCGCGCCGCTTGAAGCGGCTGCGCATTCGGGCAACCAGGCCGATCGAAGATGGGCAGGACTCAAAGTCCGAGGCTGCGCCCGCCAAATCCCAACAATCTCGCGAGCCGACGGCCGTCGTGAATGGCTGAGACGAGCGTATTCGGGCGATGGCAAGAACGCCTTGCCGCGCCCATTGCGGATTTTGCCGCGGGTCTGCGCAGGCTATCGACCTGGCAGCGCGTCGCGGCCGCGGCGGCTGCCGGCGGCGTTTCGGCGCTCGGGCAAGCGCCGTTCTATCTCTGGCCCGCGATTTTTCTGACGCTACCGACCCTCGTCTGGTTGATCGACGCGACGGGCGCCGCGCGGCGGGGCAAATCGGCTGGGCGTTCGGCTTTGGTTATTTCGCGATCGGCTTGCATTGGATTGCCTTCGCCTTCCTGGTCGATATTCGAGCGCATCTCTGGCTGTTGCCGTTCGCGGCCGTGCTCTTGCCGAGCGGCCTTGCGTTCTTTTTCGCCGTGCCGGCGGCTCTCGCGCGGTCGGCGTGGCCGAGCGATTGGCGCCGTGTCGCAACGTTGGCCGCGAGCCTGGCGGCGTTCGAATGGCTGCGCGGCCATGTGCTGACGGGCTTCCCGTGGAATTTGTTCGGTTACGCTTGGAGCGGTTCGGACTGGATGATCCAGGCGGCGTCGCTGTTTGGAATCTACGCGCTGAGTTTGATCACGATCGCAGCCGCAGCGGCGCCGGGCGCCATTTTGCATGAAGACGGGAGCCAAGCGTCCGCCAGACTGCCGCCGGCGCTCACGGTGCTTGCGCTGTTGGGAGTGCTTGCATTTGGAATTTGGCGCCTGCCCTCGAGCCCGGTGCCCGGGGTCGACGGCGTGGCGCTGCGCATCGTGCAACCCAACGTCGCGCAAGCGGAGCGCTGGAAGGACGCGTTTTTTCTACGAAACTGGCGCCATTTGATCGATCTGACGCGCGCGCCCGGGCTCGAGAGCCGCACGCACGTCATTTGGCCGGAAGCAGCGCCGCCACTCCTGATGCTAACCGAGCCCGAGGCGCTGAAAGTCGTCGGTGACATCCTGCCCGATCGTGCCGTGCTTCTGACCGGGGTGGTCAGGCGCGAGCCGGCGCAGCCGCGCGCCCGGTTCTTCAACAGTATGGCCGTCATCGACGGCAAGGGACGGGTGCTCGCAACCTTCGACAAAGCGCATCTGGTGCCCTTTGGCGAGTATTTGCCGTTCGAGCCTCTGCTCGAATCATTGGGCATAACGAAGATCACGGGGGGAAATGGGGGCTATTCGGTCGGGCCGGGCGTCAAGACGCTGACGCTGCCGTTAGGGCCGCCGGTCGGGCCCCTGATTTGCTACGAAATTATCTTTCCCGCAGCTGTCGTCGACCCGGCGGCGCGTCCGCAATGGCTGGTCAACATGACCGATGATTCGTGGTTCGGTCCTTGGGTCGGGCCGTATCAGCATTTGGGAATAGCGCGGGTGAGGGCGGTCGAGGAAGGATTGCCGATCGCGAGGGCCGCCAATACCGGCGTCTCGGCGATCATCGATCCCTACGGCCGAATCGTTGCTTCACTCGATCTGAATCAGCGCGGAATCGTCGACGGCATTTTGCCAAAAGCGTTGCCGCCGACTCTCTATGGCCGATACGGAGACCTTCTGTTCTTCGTTTTTTTGGCCTTGACAGCAATTGTTGGCGCCATTCCGCGTCCTCGCAGGCGATTAGACTGTTGACCATTACAACTTTGTCGCATTAAGTGAGTGTCAGAGCCAGGATCCGGCAGCTGGGGCTGAGATCGAGTGGTCGGTGCGCATCGAGAGGGACGATGCACATCGTCATTAGCCCCTGCAGCTATCGGTGTACGTGCAGGCATGGGCGGGGCAAGGCCGACTCCAAAGCGGCCACACTAAAGAGCGCAAACGGGCGCGAACGGATACCGGCCGAAACCGGGGGTATCTGGTGGTGTCCTTGTCAGTCGAGTTCAGGAGAGTCCCTTGGCCAAAAAACAACCCAGTTCTATCGACGCCCATGTCGGCAGCCGCGTTCGCTTACGCCGGATGCTTATCGGAATGAGCCAGGAAAAGCTCGGAGAGCTTCTCGGTCTCACGTTCCAACAAGTGCAAAAATACGAAAAGGGAGCCAACCGTATCGGTGCGAGCCGCCTTTACGATATTTCGCAGATTCTTGCAGTGCCCGTGTCGTACTTCTTTGATGACGTGTCCGATGAAGTCGCCGCCCAACATCGTTTGTCGAGCGGCCGCGGAAACGGCAACGGTCATGGCAACGGACAGTACAAGGACCTGGAGTCCGGACCCCACATGATGGAGTTCGTGTCCAGCGCGGAAGGTTTTCAGCTTATTCGCGCCTACACGAAAATCACCGATCCGCGCGTGCGCAAGCGGGTGCTCGATCTGGTGAAGTCGCTGACGGGCGACGAAGAAGTGGTCCGTGACTTCCACGTCATCGACACGCGCGAAGCCCAGCGCGCTTGACGCAGTGACCCAAGCCTGACAGAAAGCCGCGCTTTCTCGGGCCGCACTCCGGCGGCCCGTTTCAGGGGAGGGCGGCGTGTCGTCCCGTAAGAACTTTATTTTCACGAGCGAGTCCGTTTCCGAGGGCCACCCCGACAAGGTGTGCGACCGGATTTCGGACTCGATCGTCGATCTTTATCTAAGCAAAGAGCCCGAAGCGCGCATTGCACTGGAGACGCTCGCGACCACGAACCGCGTGGTGCTGGCCGGTGAAGTGCGCGGGCCTGAGGGTCTGGGCCACGACGAGCTGATCGAAACGACGCGCTTGGCGGTCAAAGATATCGGCTACGAGCAAGAGGGCTTCGACTGGCGCAAGCTGCGCGTCGAGTGCTTGGTCCACGCGCAGTCCGCAGACATCGCCATGGGCGTCGATGCGCACGGCAACAAGGACGAGGGCGCCGGCGACCAAGGCATCATGTTCGGCTATGCCTGCCGCGAAACCGATGAATTCATGCCGGCGCCGATTTTCTACTCCCACCGAATCCTGAAGGCGTTGTCCGATGCGCGCCGCTCGGGCCGAGCCAAAGAGCTTCTGCCCGACGCCAAAAGCCAAGTGACGCTGCAATACGAAAACGGCAAACCGGTCAGAGCCACCAAGATCGTGGTCTCGACGCAGCATGTCGACGGCCTCGAGCAAGGCGATGTTCGAGGCATCGTGAAGCCCTACATCGAAAAAACGATGCCGCAGGGCTGGATGTGTCCGGACGACGGACTCTACATCAATCCAACCGGGCGCTTCGTCATCGGCGGACCGGACGGCGATTGCGGTCTCACGGGGCGCAAGATCATCGTCGACACCTATGGCGGCGCGGCGCCGCACGGCGGCGGCGCTTTCTCGGGCAAAGACCCGACGAAGGTCGACCGCTCCGCCGCTTACGCAGCGCGCTATTTGGCAAAGAACGTCGTGGCGGCGGGCCTCGCCGAACGCTGTACGATCCAAATCGCTTACGCGATCGGTGTCGCCGATCCGATGTCGTTCTATGTCGATCTGCACGACACGGGACAAATCGATGCGGCGAAGCTCGAAGACATTTTGCCGCAAATGATGAGCCTCAAGCCGCGCGGCATCAGAGAGCACCTTGGTCTCAACAAGCCGATTTACGCGCGCACGTCGGCCTATGGGCATTTCGGACGCGCTCCGGAAGCGGATGGCGGGTTCTCGTGGGAAAAGACGGACCTCGCGGCGGGGCTGAAGCGTCACTTCCATTGAACGATGCCGAGGCGTTCAAGCGGCGCGAGCGGCTCTATGGCCGGCGCATCGGCAAGCCGTTGCGCGCACATCAGCAAGCGCTGATCGATGTGCGGCTTGGCTCGCTCAGTATTCCGCCGGAGGGGCCGCTTGACCCAGCGGCGCTCTTTCCGCCCGCCGCCGGATTTGCCTTCGAAGTCGGTTTTGGCGGTGGCGAACATCTCATCGCGCAAGCTCGAATGCACGGCGATTGGGGCTTCATCGGCTGCGAGCCATTCGTCAACGGCGCCGCGAAGCTGGTCGCGCAAATCGAAGAGCACAAATTGGACAGCATTCGCCTGCATGTCGGCGATGCGCGCGAGGTCATGCCGCGGCTGCCGGACAGATGCCTCGACGCGTTCTATCTCCTCTTCCCCGACCCTTGGCCCAAGGCGCGTCATCACAAACGCCGTTTCGTGAACGCGAAGAATCTCGACGAAATGGCCCGCGTTTTGCGGCCGGGCGCGGAGCTGCGGATCGCGACGGATATTATGGACTACGCGCGCTGGACGCTTGAGCACGTCACCCGGCACGACGCGTTTTGCTGGACGGCGGAACAAGCGACGGACTGGCGTAACCGCCCGGCTAATTGGCCCGCCACGCGGTACGAGCAAAAGGCGCTGCGCCAGGGCCGGACCTGCGTTTATCTGCGATTTATCCGGCTCTAAGGGCAAAGTTGCCCTTGGCGGCGTCGGGGGCCGTCGCTATATTCCGCGCAATTCCGGACAAGAGAACATGCTTGTTCGCTGGTTGGGTTCAACTCAACCGGGCGGGCGAAGCGCATGTCCGGCGACGCAGAGACGATGGCCAAAGTGAGCGAACTTCAAGCCCTGATCGAGCCGGTCGCGCAATCGCTCGGCTATGCCGTCGTGCGCGTGCGGCTGTCGGCGGCGCATCAGCCGGTGCTGCAGGTGATGGCGGAGCGCGCCGACGGATCGATGGAGGTCGAGGACTGCGCACGATTGTCGCGCGCGATCTCGGCCTTGTTCGACGAGGTCGATCCGATCGAGAGCGAATATTCATTGGAAGTGTCGTCGCCGGGGATCGATCGGCCGCTGACGCGACGTCGCGACTTCGAAGCCTATGCGGGGCACCAAGCGCGGCTCGAACTGCGCGCGCCGATCGACGGGCGCAAGCGCGTCAAAGGAACGCTCAAAGGTCTCAGCGGCGAAGACGTTTTGATCGAGGCGGCCGGCGGCGAACAAACGGCGGCGATCTTGACGGTGCCGTTCTCGCTGATCGGCGACGCCAAGCTCGTGCTCACCGATGCGCTGATCGAAGAAGATTTGAAACGCAGAAAGGCGGCGGATAAAGCCGCGCCCAAAACGGAGTAGGAAGAATGGCCATCAGTGCAAACCGGCTCGAACTCTTGCAAATCGCCGACGCGGTCGCGCGCGAGAAATCGATCGACAAGCAAGTTGTGATCTCGGCGATGGAAGAGGCGATCCAAAAGGCGGCGAAGTCGCGCTATGGCCAGGAAAACGAAATCAAGGCCGAGATCGACCCCAAGACCGGCGAGACGCGGCTGCACCGGTTGCGGCTGGTGGTCGAGAAAGTCGAAAACGAATCGACCGAAATAACGCTCGACGAAGCGCAGATCCGCAACCCGGCGGCGCAAACGGGCGATTTGATCGCCGAGCCGCTGCCGCCGATCGATTTCGGCCGTATTGCCGCGCAGGCCGCTAAGCAGGTCATTTTCCAAAAGGTGCGCGATGCGGAGCGCGAGCGCCAGTACGACGAATTCAAGGATCGCATCGGCGAAATCGTCCACGGCATCGTCAAGCGCGTCGAATACGGCAATGTGATCGTCGATCTCGGCCGCGGCGAAGCGTTCGTGCGGCGCGACGAGCTCCTGCCGCGCGAGACTTTCCGCACCGGCGACCGGGTTCGCGCTTATGTCTTCGACGTGCGCCGCGAAGCGCGCGGTCCGCAAATCTTCTTGTCGCGCACGCATCCTCAATTCATGGCGAAATTGTTCGCCCAGGAAGTGCCGGAAATCTACGACGGCATCATAGAAATCAAGTCGGTGGCGCGCGATCCGGGAAGCCGGGCAAAAATCGCCGTGGTCTCGAAGGATTCATCGATCGATCCGGTCGGTGCCTGCGTCGGTATGCGCGGCAGCCGCGTGCAGGCGGTCGTGCAAGAGCTGCAAGGCGAGAAGATCGACATCATTCCGTGGTCGCTCGACCCGGCAAATTTCATCGTCAACTCTCTGGCGCCGGCCGAAGTCGCCAAGGTGGTGCTCGACGAGGATACGCGGCGCATCGAAGTGGTGGTTCCCGACGACCAATTGTCCCTGGCGATCGGGCGGCGCGGGCAAAACGTGCGGCTGGCCTCACAACTCACGGGCTGGCAAATCGACATTTTGACCGAGGCCGAGGAATCCGAACGGCGCCAGGAACAATTCCGCACACGAACGAGTCTGTTCATGACGGCGCTCGATGCCGACGAAACGCTGGCGCAGCTGTTGGCCTCGGAAGGTTTTGCCACGGTCGAAGAGGTGGCGTTCATTCCGGCCGAAGAGCTGGCCGAGATCCAAGGCATCGGCGAGGAAACGGCGCAGGAACTGCAAGCCCGCGCCACCGATTTCCTGGAGAAACAGACCGCGGTGCTGGAGGCGAAGCGGCGCGAGCTCGGCGTTGAAGACGCAATGGCCGAAATCGAAGGCCTGACACCGTCGATGGTGGTGGCGCTCGGCGAAGGCGGGATCAAGACGCTCGACGATCTGGCCGGTTGCGCGAGCGACGATCTGACGGGTTGGAACGAAAGCGTGAACGGCGAGCGCAAGCATCAAGCGGGGCTGCTCGAAACTTTCGGCGTGGGTATCGAGGAAGCCAACGCGATCGTGATGAATGCGCGCCGTGCCGCGGGCTGGATCAAAGACGACGAGCCGGCGGAACCAGCGGAGGCCGCGGAGGCTTGAGTCGAGGGGCGCGAACGACGAAACGGGAAGAGGACGAGGGCGTCGAAGGGCCGCTGCGGCGCTGTATCGCCACGGGCGAGGTCCGCTCGCCCGGCGAGATGATTCGTTTCGTCGCGGCGCCCGACGGCCATGTGGTGCCCGATGTCGCGCATAAATTGCCGGGGCGCGGCATGTGGCTGACGGCGTCGTGTGAAGCCGTCACGCGCGCCGCGACCAAGGGTCTATTCGCGAAAGCCGCCAAGGCGCCGCTTCAGAGTTCGGTGACACTGGCCGGCGACGTCGAAGCGTTGTTGGTCAGGCGGCTGCAGGATCATCTGGGACTCGCAAGGCGCGCGGGCGCGCTGATCGCCGGGTTTCAGAAAGTGGAAGAGGCGTTTCAGACGCGGCGGCCGAAAATCGAAGCCCTGATCGAAGCACAGGATTCCGGTGCGTCAGACCGCGCAAAACTCATACATTGGGCGCAGCGCGTGGGGGATATCACCATCATCGGCTGCCTGACGGGTGAGGAAATCGGCTTGGCATTGGGCCGGGAAAGTGTGGTACATGCAGCCCTCACGTCTCACCCGCTTGCGGCGCGTATCGTTGCTGAAGCCAAGCGGCTCGGCGGTTTCCGCGTTTTGTGTCCGCTAGAATGGGGCGCGGCGCCGCCCCAGGCCCAGTCGGCTGACGATTTGGGCTGAAGCGGCGTTGAACTATCGAAGTCAAGTGGCCGAAGGAAAAACGACTGGTATGACTGAAGGCAAGACCCCGGACAGCAAGACCGCGAGCGAAAAAACGCTGCACGCGGGATCGAAGACGTTGTCGGTGAAGCGACCGGAATCGGGTGTCGTGCGCCAAGCGTTCAGTCATGGCCGCTCCAAGGCGGTGGTGGTCGAGAAGAAGCGCGTGGCACTGCGCCCTGGCGCGCCCGCAAAGCCGGAACCAACGAGACCCGCCGAGCCGGCGAAAATCGAAGCCGCAGCGCCGGCTCCAGCAGCCGTCCCTGAAAAGGCGGCAAAGCCCGCGCCGGTGCAGCCGAAGTCCGGCGGCATGGTGTTGCGCACTCTGACGGAAACGGAAAAAGCGGCGCGTCAGCTCGCGCTCAAGGATGCGCGCGTCGCGGAAGAAGAAGCGCGACGCAAAGTGGAAGAAGAGGCAAAGCGGCGCACGATCGAAGACGAACGGGCGACGCGCGAGCGCGAGGCGGCGCTCAAGCGCAAGAGCGAGGAAGACGCCCGGCGCAGTACCGACGACGACATCCGGCGCAAGGCGGAAGACGATGCGCGGCGCCGGCTCGAGACACCCGAAGAGCGCGCGGCAAACGCCGCGGCGCCGGCCGCGAAAGCGGCTGCCGGAAAGGTTGTCGCTGCCGCCCCCGTCAACACGAGACGCGTCGTCAACGAAGAAGAGGAAGACAACGCGGCAGCGCGGCGGCGTGCCGCTGCCAAGGGTCTCGCGCCCAAGGCACCACCGCCGACCCGCAAAGTCACCGACGATCGCCGGCGGACCGGCAAGCTCAGCGTCGTGACCGCGCTCGACGAGAACGAGCGCGTGCGCTCGATCGCCGCCTATAAGCGCCATGTGCAACGCGCGCAACGGGCGCAAATGGGCTTGAAGGAACAGCTGGCGCCGCAAAAAATCGTGCGCGACGTCGTCATTCCCGAGGCCATCACCGTTCAAGAACTTGCCAATCGCATGGCGACGCGGGCCGTCGACATCATCAAAAGCCTGATGAAGCAGGGCGAGATGGTGACGATCAATTCGGTGCTCGACGCCGATACCGCACAGCTCATCGCCGAGGAGTTCGGTCACACCGTGCGCCGCGTCGCGGAGGCCGACGTGCTTGAAGGCCTTGTGAGCAACGACGATCTGGCCGACGATCTCGAACCGCGCGCGCCGGTCGTGACAATCATGGGCCACGTCGACCACGGCAAGACCTCGCTGCTCGACTCGTTGCGTCAGACCGATGTGGCGGCCGGAGAGGCCGGCGGGATCACCCAGCACATCGGCGCCTATCAGGTGAAGCTGCACGGCGGTCAGGCGATCACCTTCCTGGATACGCCGGGTCATGCTGCCTTTACCGCCATGCGCTCGCGCGGCGCCAAGGTGACCGACATCGTGGTGCTGGTGGTCGCCGCCGACGACGGCGTCATGCCGCAAACGGTCGAAGCGCTCAATCACGCCAAGGCGGCGCATGTGCCGATCATCGTGG
>Ga0209069_10000619_pt1 | contig 16754 bp, 12 predicted proteins | sample Str013_2_FD_187202 | JGI IMG/M metagenome (GOLD analysis project Ga0209069, IMG submission 187202) | Freshwater sediment microbial communities in response to fracking from Pennsylvania, USA - Straight Creek_MetaG_SC_2013 (SPAdes) (version 2) | ecosystem: Environmental > Aquatic > Freshwater >...
ACAAAAGAGTATGAATAATATTTGAGTTGGTTTATTCCGTCCCTATGAGACTCCCTGGATTATTTAAAAACATGGTGAGGAAGTAAACGTTCCCATTTGAGTTTATTCTTTTCATAGGACCCCGGCGAAACAAAAGGATTATAAATTCCTATTTGCTTCCATCAGAAACCCGGCGCTTTCGTAAATTTGTGCATGTATCAGTTCTTAACAGTACCAGGACTTCTGAAGATATGTAAATCAAACTGATGATATTTTCTGCTGCTGTTTGGGTTCATAAAATGGATTTTATAACTGCAAAGATAATCGGTAGAAAAGCGAGGCACAGTAGAAAAAGTTCGGTTGGGTTATAGAATTTTTTCTATACGAAACCTTGTAATGACCAGGACCGCTCGTAAGTATTCCACCACAGGCTGGGTTATCCACAAAGTGCGCCTTTAGTGTCTTCCCATGCTATACCCAAAGCATGGCTGTTTCTTGCAGTGCAACAGCATTAATACCGCCTTTAATTATTCAGCAATACAATTCTGCCGGCTTTGTGATTGTTGCATTTATTCCACCAACATATTACTCATTGAATGGATATATAGAAATAATTCTATTCTAGTATAGAATAAATTCGATGACAAAGTTGCAGTCACCATTCACTATTCTTTGATTTGGTGGATCAGTACATTTTTTGTCTTGCATTCATAATCAAGTATTTACTTTTTTGGGACTTCTGCCGACCAACCAGGGACCTGCTTCGATCCATCTTCGATCCATGTTCGATCCAGATTCGATATATTTCTCTACCCTCCATTATCATCTGCCAATTTAGCAGGCCGTGGAGTAGAACCTTATAGAAGCAGTATGAATTCAGTCAGGAGTCGGGAGTAGAGGAGGGGCAGTTAATGTGGAAATGTGGAGATGTGGAAATGTGAAATGGACTTTAAGTTGTAAGTATTAAGTTTTAAGTTTTTAGTTCTTGGTATTCGTGGCGTTCGTTGCTTCGGGGCGGGCTTGAAATAATTGTGCTATTCGATTATAGTAAGTGAGTACCATCCGTTTCATACTATTTTATTTCTTCACACAGATAACAATCCCGGTTGCCCATGACTGTTTGGTTACAATAAGATCATCTCTTTGTTCCAATCTTTCCAGCAGTTGAATGGCCTTTTCGTGGTGACCATCGGGCCAATTGGGCTGGGGGAGCATATCGTCGATAATATAGAGCGCGCCCCTGTTTAGCATGAACAAAGCGTCGTCCAGCAAAAGGTATTTGCCATGCCAGGTATCGGCGAATATATAATCAAACTTCTCTTGTTTGTTTTCCTTAAACCATTTCTCACCGTCGGTAAGCACCAATTCCAGGCGTTTGTCATTTCCCAGGAATTGCCTAGCTATAGAAAGAAAAGCCGGATCGTTGTCGATGGAAATTAACGAGGAATCCTTATCCATGCCATCCAGTATCCAGGAAGTGGACAGGCCTGTACCGGTACCCAATTCCAGGAAACGGGCGCCGGTTTTTGATGCAGCCAATGTGCGCAACAGTGAACAGGTGAGGATATCAGAAGCCATGGTAAAGCCAGATGCCCTGGTGGCTGTGTCAATTTCATAATACTGCGGAGGTACGGGTTGGTTCACTGTTTCTGTCATGGGTTATTCTGTTTTTCAACATTTACGATCCGGTATACATTTCCCTGGTAGATTAATTTGCCTTCCATTTTATTTCCTTTTACCTGTAATTCCCAGCTTGCATTGCGTTGTTTGTCTACCGAAATTAAGAGTTGTTTTGCGGGTTCATAAGTAAAGAACAATGTACCCATATATTCTTCCTGTCCATTGACAATTTTATTGCCAATATTCCTATACACATTGATAGTGTCGGTACTGGAAATATGATACACTACTGTTTCATCATGGCAGGGTGAGTTTTTGATTTGGCAGAGGGAAGTTCCCTTCCAAATACCGGGGATTGCATCGGTTTGCTGCGCAATGGCCGTATAAGAGATAAATAATAAAAGCAGCAGCGGTAGAGTTTGTATTATCCGCTTCATGTTGTTGATTATTTTAAAAGTTTCCAAAACTACTTCAGTATCATTTAACAGTTTTCCGAATTTACAATTTTACTGCTGACAAAAAATTATCGGTAATAAAAAACAGGTGCTTCTTAATACGGTGAAAGAGCACCTGTCATCCTTTATCCTGTCATTATGCTGCCGGACTTGCCTGTTTTTCTACATAATCTTTTAGCGCAGTATTTACAATATGGTTCCATCCTGCCTCGAAATTTGTAATTGCGAAATCCGGGATTTCTTTCGGGAAACTGTCAATACCGGTATGTGTTAGTCTCAGGAGCGTCTTCTTGCCTTGTTCAATCAATTCAAAAGTTACATGTGATATTCCTTCGTATCCAACATACCGCCAGCTATAAGTGAGTTTTTTGCCGGGCACCACTTCGGTGACAACACATTCATGCAGGAATTGTTTTTCAGGACTTGAGCCACCTGAAAATTGAAAGGTAAATCCTTTCTCTGCTTTGAATTCTTTTAAATTGAAATACCATTGCTTCATTTCGTCATTATCAGTAAGGGCTTTCCAAACTTTTGTGGCCGGCGCATTGAGCACCCTTTCGATTGTTACGATTTGATGGCTCATACAATTTGATTTTATTATTTATTTCTTGTTGTTCTTTTTTGATTGTCTTGCCAGGTGCAGTTCCAAAGCATCCAGCTTATTGTTCCAGAAGAGCCTGTATTGATCAATCCATTTAGAAACCAGTTTTAGTCCATTCAGTTTCGCCTCGCAATAGCGTTCCCGTCCTGACTGGGTGATGACGATGAGGCCACATTCGGTGAGGATTTTAATTTGCTTGGAAATGGCCGGCCTGCTGATATCAAAATGGGCGGCCACTTCATTCAGGTTCAATTGTTTTTTGGCAACCAGCTGAATAATCTCTCTCCTGGTGGGGTCGGCAATGGCCTGGAATACATCTCTTCGCATGATGGTATTGGTTTAAAGCGTAACTAATCGGTTACAAATATATGTGTAACTGTTCGGTTACGAAAAATATATTTTTTGGAACTGTAAACCTGGTTGAAATAGAATGGAGCCATACTATTGGGATTTAACAACTTCCCAATAGGCTTTTTTTGGCAGAAGGTTTTTATCAAATAAGAGGGGATAATCTTTTCTTCCGCGTACGGGGAAATTATCCAGCCAGCTGTTTCGGTCGGAAATGTTCCAGAAAGTAATTCCAGAAATGAACTGTTTGTATTTCCTGAATTTTTCAAAACAGGTTTTGTATTCCGCCAATTGTTCTGCCTCTTTTGCGGATGAGAAACTGGTGTCGGCATCTTCCGGTTTTCTTTCCCGGGCATTGTGTTCCTTTGGATACACAGAGATATCGAGCTCAGTTATTTGAAGTGTTAACTTCAATTGAGAAAAATCTTTCAGGGTTTGTTCCAGTTGGTCAGCCGTTGGTTCATTGATGGCCCAATGGCTCTGCAAGCCAATACCGTTAATGGGGATTCCTTTTTCCTGCAAAGACTTTACGAGGCGGATTATCTTTTCTCTTTTAGCAGGATTGATTTCATTGTAATCGTTATAAAACAACAAGGCATTGGGGTCGGCTTCGTGGGCCCATTGGAATGCCTTGTATATAAACTCCTCCCCGCATATTTGGTACCACAATGAATTGCGTAGATATTCCTCTTTATTGTCACTGACGGCTTCATTCACCACATCCCATGCATATACTTCACCCTTGTACCTTGTTACTACTGTTGTAATATGCTCTTTCAGTCTTGCCAGCAATACTTCTTTTGTAACCTGTTTGCCCGTAGCCGAATCGGTAAACAACCATCGCGGGGCCTGGTTGTGCCAGCACAATGTATGTCCGCGTAGTTTTAAATGATGGCGTTTTGCAAAAGCAAGGATTGAGTCTGCATCTTTCCAATAATAAACATTTTCACGAGGGTGGATGGGACCCATCTTCATGGCATTTTCGGGTGTCATGCTGCCAAATTGCTGTACCACCAATTCTGCTTCATCGGAATGTAAAGCGCGGGGAGAAACGGCAACACCCATTGTAAAGTAATCCTTATAATAATCCTTCAAACCCTTTGAAGTAGAAGTGTTGGTCTGCTGCGCCTGTAAAGGTGCGTACAGCATACTAATTACCAAGACAGAAATAGAATATCTTATCGTTGAACGCATATGTTTCAATTCATTATTTAAAATACCTGGTTGCAAAATCAAAAAAGTACGGATAATTGGGAGCAGGAGTATGACCACCGTTGTGCTGACGGAACACAATGTCACCTTCCAGTAATCCTTTTTCTACTCCGGGAAATTCACTGGTACCGAGATCTTTCTTGCCCAATAATTTATATACAGGTCCTGCGGCTACGGTTGCCATAAACATACCCCTTACATCCACCCATGCGTCACCGACATTGCCACTGCTGATGAATAACGGGCGTGGGGCGCACATTGCAATCAATTCGTGTGCATCCACGGGCAAATCGTTCCAGTGCAGTGGGCCAGCATATTTTATAAAATTACCCGCCATCCAGTGGTACTCACCACTGCCTGCAATATTCTCTACTATTTCTCCGGCATTGCGGCGATGTAGTTTTGCACCTGCTTCACCGGATGAACTGATATAACCAATGGCAAAACGGTTGTCATAGGCCATCGTAACCAGTGCAGCCTTGCCATATCTTGAATGTCCGCTGATGGCAATCTTCCTGGCATCAATCCGCGGATTGCTTTCAAAATAGTCCATCACGCGACTTGCTCCCCAAGCCCATGCACGCAAAGCGCCCCAGTCATCCGGTTTGCGCCGGCCTCCTTTGTTCATTAAACCAATAATACCCTGCGTCAATCCGGCGCCAAAGTCAGCCTGTATAGTGGTAGGAATTAAAATGGCAAAACCCCATCCTCTTTTTAAACAATCCACCTGCCATGCTGGCGCAGTAATGCGGGATGTATCATTTGGTCTTCGGGGAAATATAAAGCTAAACTCCATTACTACAGGAACTTTCTTTGTTACCTGCGCAGGCAATACAATGGTGAGTTGAATGTCGACTGTAATGCCGGGATAGATTGAATTATCCACTTTACCAATAAGATTCTGTTTAATAGCTGCAATGCCTTCATAAATTGTATCAGCAGATTGCAATACGATCCAGTTTACTTTAGGCGTATTGGCGGGAACCCTTCCAACTATTTCCCTGTCGAAATCTTCTTCAATTTCTTTTCTTTTTTGCCACCAGTCCTTCGCGCTGTTTACTTTCTTCCCATTCTTAAAAACAAGGGGGTCGGGAAGGGATGGATAGGGATTGGCCTTTGCTTCATCATAATTGGCTGCATTCGGCGCTTTGGGATCATTGCCATTGGCGCCGGGGCGAATGGAATCGATACCCAGTTGTTTCATCATGATGCGATGGTCTTCGTTGCTGAGCTGGTTAATACTATCCCTTACTCTTTGCGAAAACTGTGCATTACCTATTACAGATACACTTATTGTCAGTAGGAATAAAAATAATTTTTGCATACCATGTATTATTTTTTGTCGGTTGAATAATGATCGGTTCTGAACGGCGCTGCAGGAAGACCTTCTTTGTTATAAAAGTTGACAGGTTCCGGGTCATCGGCCCATGCATAGCGTACGGCAACTGGCTTATTGATGCTATCACTCCAGACAATTACTGTTTTACCTTTTATTGTAGCATTGGCCCATACAAAATGATTGTCTGCCCCAGCTATTTCAAATTGATGCAATGGTTTACCGTCGTTGCTTAATAATCCGGAACCTATATTGGAAAATGATAGAACAATTTTATTGCTGCTAATTTTCATGTTTTGGTAAACCGGTCCGCTGTATAAAATATTCTTTTCATCATAGGCGACGCGTCTTGCAGCAAGGGCCAACCTTTGGCCAACATCTTTTTTGTTTAGCGGGTGTATATCGTTCCATTCACCAATATCAATAGTAACAATCATGGCGGTATTGGGTGTGGATTGTAATTTTGATTGTTGTTCCCTCAACAGGGCCCAATTGCTTTCACCCGGAGATTTTGCCGGTTCACCAAAATTGGGCAACTGAACATAGAGGAAAGAGTAATTGCCCTGGTTGAATTGAATTCGCCATTGTTGGATGAGTGTTTGCATCAATTCAGTATAATCATTGGGGTGGCCTGCATTTGACTCTCCCTGGTACCAGATTACTCCTTTGATGGCATAGTTGGTTAACGGTGCAATCATTGCATTGTACAAGCCTCCTGGTTTCCAGCGGATGGTAGTGGAGGAAGGTGCAGGTGGCATTACGGCCCCTATTTTATATTTCCATTCTCCTTCCAGTGAAATACTGGTATTATTTACATCAATGCGGTATTTCTTTTCGGGCACAAAACCTCCTTTACCGGAATTATTGACCACCCTTACTACAATGGTATTATCGCCCGATTTTAAAACTGTGGCAGGTATTTTATAAATACGGGGAGGGTATTGATAAGTTGTAGTACCGATAAACTGATCGTTAATAAAAACAGAATCAGCGTCTACAATTCTTCCCATCCACAGCAGGCCTTCTTTGCCTGCATGTGCAGCGGGCACATTAAATTTCTTCCTGAACCATACAACGCCATTGACGTGATTCTTATCAGCCCAATAACCTGGCAGCATCATCTGATTCCAATCATTGTCATTAAAGGAGGATAATTTCCAGTCCATTTTTAATCCTGCGTCACCTGCGTTCAACTGTGCATACCAGTCGTTTGTATTGGTGCGGTCCCTTGACTCTGTTTCTGTGATCAGTCTTGCGCTTTTGTATTTTTGCAATGAATCAAAATAAGCGGGAAATTGTTTAAGGCCCGTTTCATTTATCCATGCTTCGGCAGGTGAGCCGCCGAGGGCGGCATTGATTAAACCAATGGGTACCTTATACTTTGCATATAATTCTTTGGCGAAAAAGTAGGCAACCGCGGAAAACTCCCATATATTTTTATTGTTCACGGCAAGCCATTCGCCAGCTTCCAAATCATCGCGTTCTTTCTGGAAATCATATTTATCAGGTACTGTAAATTGCCTGATAAGGGGATTGTTTGCATTGGTTATTTCTTCGGGATATTTATATTTAACCCTTGTCATCATCAGCTCCATATTCGATTGTCCGCTGCAGAGCCATACATCACCCACCAGGATGTCTTTAATAGAAATAACATTACCGGACGCAATGGTCATCTCGAAAGGGCCACTTGCAGGTAATGCCGGTAGTATAATTTTCCAATTTCCTTTTGTGTCGGCTTTTCCTTTAAAGGTTTTATTCTTCCATCGAATGCTTACTGAATCATTTGGATTTGTCCATCCCCATATATTCACCGGAAGATTTCGCTGCAATACCATGCCATCGCCAATGAGCCGTGGCAACTTAAGTTGTGCGGTTCCTGCAGTATACTGCAGCAATCCGAGGCAAAGCAAATAAAATATCTTTCTCTTCATTGGTTAATGATTGCGTGTTTCCGGAGGTCCGAGATAACTTTGTTTAACGCCACCCAAATCAACTACCAGTTTCTGTAGTACTACACCAGGGTCAATTACCCAATATTTAATGGTATGCTTTCCCGGTTTGCCTAATTGGTGGTTGGATATTTTATTGATAATATTATTGGATACCCAGTTGTTCCATTCATTTACATTTTTATCGTCTTTATTGATGCTGATAACCTGGGGCTGCTCTTCATCAATAGAAATGGCATATTGTAAACCCGTATCAGTATTATGGAAATTCAGCGTAGGAGAGAAATAGGCATTGATGGTACACCTACCCTGGCTACTACTATTAAATTCATATTCCAGGTGCGGCGTTTTATTATTCAAAGCTTGTGTTGCATGTGTGACAGGGAAAGAAGTAACAGCGCTACCGGTCTTACCGAGGTCGGGCAATACTTTCCAGGTAATACCATTGGTGTTTACTGCGGAAGAAAAATGATTTGCTTCAATAGAAATAAAGCCATCCCTTTGGTAAAAAATATTTCCCTTATTGGTTTTAGGTAAAAGGAGTTTTGCTGATGAGACGGATATGTCAGATTTTACAGGTTCACTTATAGCGGATTGTCCTGGGACATATTTTACTTCCGGCATTTTATTTACGGGTGGTTGCTGCCAGTAAGTATACCCAATATGCGTTTGATCCATCATGTGGTTCCATTTACCATTGGCGATGCTATGGTACTGAATGGAAATGAGGGAGTCATTTTTATACAATTCATTTACTTTGTCTGCATATTGATTCGCATAAATATACTTGTGCTGGTAGGCTTGTTTATTCAAGGCTGCGTTGTAATACATTTCATTCAGGTTGGCGCATGCTTTTACCGGGTGCAGTACCAATTGAAAAAATGCATCCTGGTAATTGACGGGCAGGGCCTTGTTTATTTTTTCAGCTTTTGCCAGGAGACTATTATAATCATTGGTTACTCTTTCAAATTCACTGTAGTGATCCAGGCTATAGGTTTGATCATCGAGTAATTCCGGTTTTCTTCTGCCATTGTATTTTCCGTATTGGGAAATAATATTGGCTATTTCTTTTGCATGTTCCTTTCCGAATTGCGCGGCGCTCCATTGTATTGTGTATTGCTGTATGTCATTGGCCTGTATCCGTTCCGGGTTCCAGGCATAATTAAGGAAGAAGGAGATGGGGAATTCCATGGGTTTGATATCTCCTACATTTACGATCCATATTTGCCGTACGTTGTATTCCCATGCCATATGCATTTGCTCCCATACGCGGGGAATGGGATTTGTATTCAGCCATTTGTAATTCCTGGGTCCGCCAACATAGTCAAAATGATAATAAATGCCATAACCGCCGCTTCTTGGTTTTTCACTCAGTTTAGGAAGCTTACGGATATTACCCCAGTTATCGTCACATAACAGTAAAGTAACGTCGTCGGGTACGCGCATCCCCTTGTCGTAATAGTCCTGCACTTCCTTGTAGAGCGCCCATAATTGTGGTGTAGCGGAAGCAGGTTTGCCGGTCACTTCTTCAATTATTCTGCGTTGGTCCTTTACTATTCTTTCCAGTAAAGCCGTAGCGGTTTCCCTGGTCATGGGTTCATCCCCGTCACCACGCATTCCAACGCTTACGATTTTCTCATTGGTGGCACGCTGCATTCCCTTACGCCAGAAGTCCTGCAGTCCCGATTGAGTGCTATCGTAGTTCCATTTTTGTTTATTACCATACCTGCGCCACTCATTGTGCGCGCGCATCAGGGGCTCGTGGTGACTGGTTCCTATGACTACGCCGAATTCATCGGCCGACCTGATATTTAAAGAGTCGTCATCGTAAAATGCATTTCCCCACATGGCGGGCCATAGGTAGTTTCCTTTTAATCTTAGAATCAGTTCAAATACTTTTTCATAAAACAAATGATTAAAACCTCCGAATTTCTCCCTGCTCCAGTTGCTGAGTGCAGGCGCTTCATCATTGATAAATATGCCGCGGTACTTTACTTTGGGGGCATCGGTGATAATAGTATTTGCTTTAACATACAGCTCTTTGTTTTCCTTTACCGGAACATCGGCCCACCAGTACCAGGGGGAAACCCCTATTTGTTTGGACAGTTCAAATACTCCATAGGCAGTGCCCCTTCTGTCGCTTCCTGCAATGACCAGCGCGTTGTCTACACCTTTAAAAGGTTGTTTGATGGTTTGAATGAGATAAGCTTCCCATTTATTGGTGATAGGTGCAATATTTATTTTCTTTTCGCTGATAAGTTCTTTTATTAAGGAGGAGTTAGTGATAGTCCCGATAATGACAATATTGTTCTTTAATTGGCGCTTATCTGTTACTAATTTTGATTTGACTCCAGATACCATTTCTATATCCTGCTGGAAAAGGGAAGCCGATTTTTGTACCAATGGGAGGTCGTTTGGATCTGTATAAATAGTTGCATTCAGGATATTGAATGAACCGGGTTGCTTATTTCCGGAAATAATATTTTGCGCTGATAGGTTAATGACAGCCGTACAAAATAGGAAAAGGAACCCAAAATATTTATAAGTTATTACCACGATAAAATATTTTATTGCTGAGTAAATTGACTGGGTACAAGTATGTGATCCCGTATAGCCGGGATTGTTTCATTTGGCTTAGCCAGATGAAACATCGCAATAGAGATTTTCATAGGAACATTGTTGCAGTAACAAAATTAAAAGCCGATGCTATTACCACCATCAACAGGGAGGATAACACCAGTGATGTATTTGGCGGCATCGCTTGCCAGGAACAAAGCTGCTTCACCTATATCTGCCGGGTCACCCATAAATCCCATCGGGGTACGGTCCAGGGCTTTGGATTTACGTTCAGGGTCGCTGTCCAGTGCCACTTCCGTCATAGCCGTTTTTATAAAACCAGGCGCTATCGCGTTTACGCGTATACCCATCGGGGATAGTTCTGATGCCATCGCGCGTGTAAGTCCATCTATAGCGGATTTGCTGGCGCTATAAGCAATTACTTTTGGTAAACCATATTGTGCAGCCATGGAGCTGATATTAATAATGCTGCCATTTTTTTGTTTGATCATTTGCTTTACTACCTCGCGACTCATTGCAAATACTGAGGATAGGTTGGTGGTTATAACTGACTGGAATTCTTCATCTGTAACTTCTGTAAAGTTTTTTTTCATGTTCACTCCCGCATTGTTGACCAGGATATCTATATGACCAAAGGATTTTATGATGTTTTCAATCAATACAGGGATAGCGGATAGGTTACTCAGGTCGCAGGTAAGGGCTGTACAGCTATCACCCAATATTTTCTTTGCGGACTGAAGTTTTGATTCATCCCGGCCAATGATGATAGTTTGCAGGCCGCTTGCACTAAATTTATTCGCAATGGCCAGGCCGATGCCTGAGCCGCCACCTGTTACAATTGCCACTTTTTTGGGAGATGTACTCATACTATTTATTTTTTGCTTATCCTGCGGGCTGTGTTCAGTTTCAGGGTTTAGTTTTTCGAAGGGAAGATTTTCTTATAATGAGTTCGGAACGCACGATGATGGTATTTGTATACCTGACACTGGAAACACCCCTGAGTGAGTTGATAAGATTTCTGGCTGCAATTTCACCCATATCCAATCCGGGATAATTGACGGTGGTAAGTTTTGGTTCCACCATTTTGCCAATGGCATCATTGTTAAAGCCTACCAGTGCAATATCCTCCGGGATATTTACTCCATGTTCTTTTAAGGTTTGCATACACACTACGGCCGAAAAATCATTGGTAATAAAAGCTCCGTCGGGCAAAGGCTTCATTTTCATGATTTCCATAGCTGATTCCACACCGCAATGTTCACTCAGGTCTTTGATAAGGATAAGGTTTTTATTGTAGGGTATATTATTATCGAACAAGGCGTCCATATAGCCCTTATGTCTTTGTGAATATACATTTCTCTGCAGACTGGCGGTAACCAGGACGATTCTCTTACATCCCTGGTCGATTAAATGTTTAGTAGCAATATAACCACATTTATAATTATCGATGATTACCTTGGTACAATCTGATTGTTCTTCCACCCTGTCAAAAAAGATAACTGGTATGCCTTTGTCCATGAACATTTTATAATGGTCGATTCCCCTGGTATTAAATGCCAGTGAGGCGATTAGGCCATCTACTCTCTTATGAAACAGGTTAAGCACATTGGCGGCTTCTTTTTCAAAGCTCTCTGATGAATGTGCTATGATAAGGTCGTATCCTGCTTCTGTAGACACTTTCTCTATACCTGCGAGTACGGAAGTAATAAAGTTACTGTTCAGTTCGTGTACAATCACGCCGATGGTATTGGTTCTTTGTTTACGGAGGCTGCTGGCAAAGGTATTGTGACGATAACCGAGTTCCCTGGCGGTCTCCTGGATACGCTTGCGGGTGGACTTATTGACGGCTGGATTGTCTTGGAGGGCACGACTTACAGTGGCCGATGAGAGGGCCAGTTTTTGGGCAATATCGTAAATTGTAACTTCCTTCTTAACCTTCATAATTGAAATCGGTTGCATAAAAATCGCAAAAAAAGTCTCAATTACAAATTTTTGTTTTTTAAAGAGGAGGCGCGGATGACTAATTCGGATCGGAGAATGATAGTGTTGGTGGTTTTAACGGCGGTGATGCCATTGAGGTTGTCAATAATTGAGTTAACGGCGGATTCACCTATATTATAACCGGGATAGTTAACTGTTGTGAGATTGGGTTCAATTATCTTGCTAATGGGATCATTGTTGAAACCTGCGAATGCGATGTTATCGGGAATGGTAAGTCCGGCCTCTTTTAATTTGATCATGCAAAAAACCGCTGCCGTATCGTTGGCGGAGAATACCGCATCTGGTCTTGTTTTCATTTTTAGGATTAACTCCGCAGCCTGTGTGCCCGCCTCTTCGCTTAATTTACTTATATATAATTGTTTTTTCTCGTCAAAAGGAAGCTTATGATCGTGCAAAGCCTGCTTAAAGCCGCGTAACCTGTCTGAATATACATTTCTTAAAAGGTTGCCGCCGAGGTGCATGATGCGTTTGCATCCCTGCAGCGCCAGGTGCTTTGTTACCTCGTACGCCGCCTTATAATTATCGATTACTATACTGGTGCTATCGTTGTGGGGAAAGGTGCGATCGAAGAATACCACCGGGATTCCTTTTTTAAAGAAGGGATCAAAATGATGGATGTTTTCGGTATTATATGATAGGGAAACCAGCAGGCCATCCACTCTTTTATTGAACATGGTATGGGCGTTGGCTACTTCCTTGGCAGCGTCTTCCAGTGACTGGCTGATGATAAGATTATAATTTTCTTTTCTGGCCGCATCCTCCATGCCCGCCAGCACAGAACTCATAAAATAACTATTCATCCTTGGGATAATAACACCTAAAGTGAAAGTTTTTTTACTGCGTAAACTGCTTGCAAATGTGTTTGATCGGTAACCGAGTTGTCTTGCAGCCTCCGCGATTTTCTTTCGTGTATTCTTGTTAATGGCAGGGTGGTCCTTTAATCCACGGCTGACCGTAGTGGCAGAAATGTTCAGGTGTTTTGCGATGTCGTAAATGGTTACTTCCTTCTCATTGTTCATATCAGTCGGCTTTCTTTTACAAATAAAAGGAGCATTTTTTGAAAAAAAAATTGCAATCGGTTGCAATTTTCAAAAAAAACTCTTTACATTCGAATTGTCAACTCGACTTGTATGCTTGCTATACTGCCAGAAAAAACTGCTTCCCGCCAAGGAGACCTTTACTGCACAAGGGTTTCAACGATATTCAATTTTGTAGATAATCGGGTTTCAACCACATTCAGCCTTGTTTTTGGGGGCAGGACAGGAATTTCTGTGTTCCGGTTTCATTACTAAACGCAAGCAAGTGTTCAGAGTTGTGGTCTAGCTACGGTAATTCAACTGATCCAGACTGAATCAATTGAATGGCGCCGGATACAAATCCAATTCCAAAGAATGATTTCTGACCTAACCTCAGAAAGACTGGTTGCCGGCTTACTACACTAAAAAATTAAAAACGCTGTTTATGAAAGTATCATTAAAAAGAATTGTACAAAAAATCTTACCTAACCGAAATCACCATTTGCGATTTGGAAAATTACCTGGTGCAGTCCTGGTGTTACTGTTCTTCCTGGCAATTCCGGGTTATGCGCAGAATACCATCCGTGTGAAAGGAAGAATTACCAACGAAACCAACCAACCAGTACAGCGCGCCTCCGTGCTGGTAAAAGGTAGTACCAATGGGGCAACAGCCGATGACGATGGAAATTTTGAAATATCGGTGCTTCCCAATGGTATATTGGTGATTTCTGCAGTGGATTATGCCCAGCAGGAAATAAAAGTAAATGCGAGAACCAATATTAATGTAACACTGGCCTCGTTGAATAAAATTGAAAACGAGGTAGTAGTGATAGGATATGGCACCGCGCGTTCGAAAGATGTAACTGGTTCCGTTGTAAAAGTAAAAGGAGAAACACTTCGTGAAATAGCAGCGCCCAATATTATTGCACAATTAAAAGGAAGAACGGCTGGTGTTGATATCATCAGTAATAGTTCAACACCAGGTGGTGGAGGACAAATCCGAATTCGCGGAAACCGGTCACTGGCCAAGACCCAGGGTGAAGCGGATGGTCTGGACAATCCATTGATTGTACTGGATGGGATTCCATTTGGTGGTAGTATCAATGATATAAACAGCGAAGACGTATCCAGTATTGAAATATTAAAAGATGCTTCGGCCACCGCCATATATGGATCAAGGGGCGCAGGCGGAGTAATATTAGTGACCACTAAACGAGGTCGTTCAGGAAAAGCTGTAATGTCTTACGATGGATATCACGGTATAACCAGTGTAATGGGCAACCTGAAAGTTTTTAACGGAGCGGAATATGCGCAATTTAAACAGGACGCCGCAACGTACAATCGTACCGGACCCGGAACCACTGCATATGGATTAACTGCTGCAGAGCAGGCTGCGCTGGCTGCAGGGGTTTCTACCAACTGGCAGAACCTTATCTACCAGCATGGATTTATAACCAGTCACCAGTTTGGTGTATCCGGTGGCGGCAATGGTACACAGTTTGGATTAAGCGGTGGCTATTTTAAAGAGGAAGGAATAATTCCCAACCAGGACTTCGAGCGTTTTTCTTTACGAGCCACCATTGATCAGCAAATTAGTAAAAGAATAAAGATTGGTCTCAATACTTTGAATACATTGTCTTATACAAATACACCGGGAGGTTCCGGTGTTACCAGCGGTTTAATCAGGCTTACGCCACTCGCATCACCGTATAACCCGGATGGTACAGTAAATCTGCAGCCACAATTTGGATCTATTGATGCAGCCACCATCAGTCCGCTGACACTGCTTACCAAAAAAGATGCAATACTCGCCAAGACCAGGCGCATTAGGACATTCAATAGTTTGTATGGGGAATTGCTCATCCTGGATGGATTAAAATACAGAATTAATGTAGGCTTGGATTTCAGGGAAGATCAGGGTGGCAGTTATAATGGCCCCGGTACATTTACCAATAACAATACATCGCAGGCATCTTCCAATGCCAGCATCAGCAACGCCGAAGCCTGGACCTATACCATTGAAAATATTTTATCGTACGATAAAACATTTAAAGAAAAACACAGAATCGGATTTACTGGTTTGTTTAGCGTTCAAAAAGATCATAACCTTAGCAGCAGGTTTGATGTAACCGGAGTTCCTGCTGATTATATTCTAAATTCTAACTTTGCTCTGGCTAGTGGTACAGTAACTGCGAATACAACTCCTGGTGCCAATTCATTTTCGGAAAGAGGGCTCATTTCTTACATGGGCCGTGTGAATTACGCATATGATAATCGGTACCTGGTAACAGCAACCGTGCGTACTGATGGTGCATCGGTTTTATCACCCGGTAACCAGTATTTTACTTATCCCGCATTCTCGTTGGGGTGGAACATTACGAATGAATCGTTCATGCGGCATGTTGGATTGTTTTCTAACCTGAAACTCAGAGGTGGTTGGGGTAAGACTTCCAACCAGGGAGTAAGTCCGTATGCAACATTGGGATTGCTGAGTACGAGTACATATAATTTTGGACAAGGATCATCAGGACAACAGGCGGCTTACCTTGTAACCACATTAGCGAACAATGCACTTAAATGGCAATCCACCTCACAATGGAATGTAGGTTTGGATTTTGCGCTGTTGAAAAATCGTATTTCCGGTTCTATTGATGTATATGAGCAAAAGACTAAAGACATTCTTCTCGACTTTAACCTGCCACAGAGTAATGGTGCCGGTACTACAAGGAAAAACCTGGGTAGGACAAGTGGCAATGGTTTGGAAATAAACCTGAGTACGATAAACATTGAGAACAAGGACGGTTTTTCATGGACTACTGATTTCAACTTCTATTTTAACAAGGAAAAGATTATCCAGTTGCAGAACGCCAGTATCAAGTCAGATATAAGTAATGGATGGTTTGTTGGGCAACCCCTCACAGTAATTTATGATCTCAAGAAAATTGGCATCTGGCAGACGGCTGATTCCGCCAAAGGAACCATCGCTGCTCAAACAGGGCCAGTACAATATCCCGGTCAAATAAGGATACAAGATGTAAATGGTGATAATAAAATAGATGCTGCAGACAGGCAGATACTGGGGAACTTCCAGCCTAAATGGGAAGGCGGTTTTACGAACCGGTTTACTTATAAAGGTTTCGATTTATCGGTTGTCATTTTTGCAAGAATGGGTATGCAGGTGTTGGTGCCTTATGTAACAGCTGATGGAGGCGCCCAGGGATTCCCGTTTTTTATGCAAGGCAGAAACAACCAGTTGAAAGTGAATTACTGGACCCGTTCCAATCCTAACAATGCATTTCCTGCACCTGATGCCGGAACTGATAAATTATTGTTTGGTTCAACATTGGGTTACGTGGATGGGTCATTTATTAAATGCAGAAGCATCAATATTGGATATGATATTCCTTCAACTGTTTTGAAAAGGTCAGGAATAAGCTCATTACGGGTATATGTTAATGCAACCAACCCTTTCATTATTTATTCTCCGTTTGTACGCGATGGTTATGGGCCAGATCCTGAAGGCAATGGTTACGGCAATGCAGTAGGTACACCGGCCATTACTGGTAGCGTGGCTCAACAGTCAAGGCAGGTAAGTGTAAACGCCAACAATCCTTCTGTGCGCCAGTTTATCATTGGACTCAATTTAAAATTCTAAAC
>Ga0209069_10000620_pt1 | contig 16736 bp, 13 predicted proteins | sample Str013_2_FD_187202 | JGI IMG/M metagenome (GOLD analysis project Ga0209069, IMG submission 187202) | Freshwater sediment microbial communities in response to fracking from Pennsylvania, USA - Straight Creek_MetaG_SC_2013 (SPAdes) (version 2) | ecosystem: Environmental > Aquatic > Freshwater >...
CCCTCACCCCGGCCCTCTCCCCGTTCGTGAAGAACGACGGGGAGAGGGAGCGCACTTTCCCTGAACCGTCCACGGCTCACAACACCTTGCACACCTCATCGAAATTGAAGCGCGGGCTGCGGGGGAACAGCTTGGCGCCGTCGCCGTGGCCGAGGTTGCAGAGGAAATTCGACTTCACCGTGCCGTCCGGCCAGAACTCCTTGTCGACCTTGGCGTTGTCGAACCCGGACATGCCCCCGACATCGAGCCCGACCGCGCGTGCGGCGATCATGAAATAGGCCCCCTGCAGGCTGGAGTTGCGGAAGGCGGTGGTCTCGATATGGGCGGGCTTGCCTTCGAACCAGCTTTTCGCCGTCTGGTTATGGGGAAAGTTCTTCGGCAGGTGCTCGTAGAACTTCAGATCATAGCCGAGCACGGCGGTTACCGGGGCCGCCATGGTCTTCGCCAGATTGCCTTCCGACAGCGCCGGCTTCAGCCGCTCCTTGGCGGCGGGGGTGCGAAGGAACAGGATGCGCTGCGGCTGGCAGTTGGCCGAGGTCGGACCCATCTTCAGAATATCATAGATCGCCTTCAGATCGGCGTCCGTCACCGGCTCGGCGGTGAACTCGTTGAACGTGCGCGCGCTGCGGAACAACAAGTCCAGCGACGTGTCGTCGAGCTTGTCCGCAGCCTTGCCCATGATCGATTTCCACATAATTGGTCTCCGGTTGGCGGGACACCTGGGGGCGGCAAACCGCCGGCCGGTGCAGCGGCTATGGATGGCAGGACCGCGGCCCGTCGGTCAACCGCTTCCGTCTCGCCGGGCAGTGCTCGGTTTTGCTGGAGCGCTGTGCTCCTGACCTGGTTCATCTGACTGTTTTCTTCCTCCCCTGATGCGAGGGAGGTAAGGTGGGGGTGCTGCCGCTGGCCATGCTCTTGACGTGGCTGAGCCTCGAGGTTGGCGACATGCGAGCCAAGCGTGCACCGGTTGCGGACGGAAAGGTTGCGGAGCCTGTTGCATGAGCACAGGGCCAAATTGGACGCGCCGGGCGTTTCAGGCGCGGCTGACCGCAACCGGATTCGCCGCTGCTTTGGGACGAGCGGCTGCCGCCTCGGCGGCGGATGGCAGGGGAGTCAAAAGCATGATCGCGACGCGGCCGATTCCTGCGAGCGGTGAGGCCCTGCCGATCCTCGGCTTCGGCACCTGGCAGACCTTCGACACCGGCCCGGCGGAACAGGACCGCGCGCCGCGCCGCGAGGTGCTGCGCCTGCTGTTCGAGGCGGGCGGCCGGGTGATCGATTCCTCCCCCATGTACGGCCGCGCGGAGGCGGTGGTCGGCGACCTGCTCACCCAGATGAAGGCGCGCGACAAGGCGTTTCTCGCCACCAAGGTGTGGACCACGGGCGAGCAAGCCGGCATCGCGCAAATGCAGGCGTCCTCGGCCAGGCTGCAGAGCCAAACCATCGACCTTATGCAGATCCATAATCTGGTCGACTGGAAAACACAGTTGAAGACCATGCGCGCCTGGAAGGAGCAGGGACGTTTCCGCTATCTCGGCATCACGCATTATACCACCGGAGCGCTCGACGAGCTGGCCGACATCCTCGGCCGCGAGCCGCTCGATTTCGTGCAGATGGGCTATTCGATCGGCGGCACCGAGGCGGAGCGGCGGCTGCTGCCGGTGGCGCGCGAGCGCGGCGTTGCCGTAATCGTCAACCAGCCGTTCGAATCGGGAACACTGTTTGCCCGCGTCAAGGGCAAGCCGCTGCCGGCATTCGCGGCGGAGCTCGACTGCAGCAGCTGGGGACAGTTCTTTCTGAAATTCATCCTCGGGCACCCGGCCGTCACCTGCGTGATCCCGGGCACCGAGCGGCCCGACCACGCCGCGGACAACATCAAGGCCGGCATCGGACGCCAGCCGGATCAGGCGGAGCGGCAGCGCATGCGGGCCGCCTGGCAGAGCATATGAGGCCGACCCGAACACGATCGCTTGACCTCTCGTCGCTTCCGACCGACCTTGGGCTGCAATGCTCCCTCGTCCCGTTCGCACTTCACGAACGGGGTGGAGGGTGTCAGACCCTGAGGGTCTGACACCAGACCTCGACCGACGTTGACGGAGCCTGTTCCCGCGAGCGGACAGATTTTTTTCGTTCGCGCTATAGCGTAGCGTATTGCGCGACGGCGGCCCCCCACGCAGGGCGGGCTGTAGGCGCATTCGAGGCATTTTCATTTGGCATACCTTTCAACTCCTGGGAGGCCTTCGTGGCAGTCGTAACGACAGAGCGGCACGGCGAGATCGCCGTCATCAGCATCGCCAATCCGCCGGTCAACGCCTTGTCGTTTGCGGTAAGATCGCAATTGCAGGCCGCCGTTCGCGCGGCCAATGCCGATGCCGCCGTGAAGGCCATCGTGCTGACCGGCAACGGTCGCGCTTTTTCCGCCGGTGCCGACATCACCGAGTTCAAATCGGCGCCGAAGGAGCCTTTCCTGCCCGATGTCATCAACGAGATCGAGGCCTCGGAGAAGCCGGTGGTGGCGGCCATCAACGGGCTGGCGCTGGGTGGCGGGTTCGAGGTCACCCTGGGATGTCATGCGCGGCTGGCCGCTTCGAGCGTGACGCAACTTGGCTTGCCGGAGGTGAAGATCGGCGTGCTGCCGGGGGCCGGTGGAACGCAGCGCCTGCCGCGGCTGATCGGCGTCGAGCCGGCGCTCGACATGATTACGACCGGTGCCCCGATCGATGCCGGCAAGGCCAAGGCGGCGGGACTCGTGGCCGAGGTCGTCGATGGTGACGTGGTGGCTGCCGCCGTCGCCTTTGCGCGCAAGCTCGCGACCGAAGGTGGCAGCCCGAGGCGGGTCTCCCAAATCACTATCGACCCGGCGAGCGTGCCGGCCGGACTGTTCGACAAGAAACGCGCCGCGCTCGCCCGCCATCCCTCGGGACCGATGGCCGCCAAATCCTGCGTCGATGCGGTCGAGCTCGCCGTCACGATGCCGTTCGCCGAGGCGTTGAAGAAGGAGCGGGCGATCTTCTGGGAGTGCGCGCAAAGCCCCTACGCCAAGGCCATGCAATATGCGTTCTTTGCCGAGCGCGCGGCCCAGCAGATCCCCGACATCGGCCCCGAAGTGAAGCCGCGGAGCGTGGCACGGGTCGGCATTCTCGGCGCCGGCACCATGGGCACCGGCATCGGCCTCGCGTTTCTCAACGCCGGCATTCCGGTGACCCTGATCGAAACCCAGCAGGCGGCGCTCGACAAGGGCGCGGCCTACATGACATCGACCGTCGAATCGCTCGCCAAGCGCGGCCGCATCAGCGAGGCGGAGGCAAAGTCGCGGATCGGCAAGCTGGCGCCGAGCTTGCGTTTCGAGGACCTGGCCGATTGCGACCTGATCATCGAGGCGGTGTTCGAGAGCATGGCGGTGAAGCAGGAGGTATTCGGCAAGCTCGATCGCATCGCCAAGCCGGGCACGATCCTCGCCAGCAACACCTCCACCCTCGACGTCAATGTGATCGCGGCGGCCACCAGCCGGCCCGCCGACGTGCTCGGCCTGCACTTCTTCTCGCCCGCCAACATCATGCGGCTGCTGGAAATCGTGCGGGCCGACAAGACCTCGAAAGAGGTGATGGCGACGGTGATGGGCCTGTCGAAGCGGATCGGCAAGGTCGGCGTGGTCGCCGGCGTCTGTTTCGGCTTCATCGGCAATCGCATGCTCGAATCCTACCTGGAGGAGGTGCGGGCGATGATGCTGGAGGGCGCCAGCCCCCGCGATATCGATACCGCGCTCGAAGGCTGGGGGCTCGCCATGGGACCCAACGCCATGATGGACCTCGCCGGGCTCGATGTCGGCTACAAGATCGCCAAGGAACGCAAGCTCTCCAACGCGCAGACGCAGAACCACGCGATCGCCTATCGCATCGTCGAGCTGGGCCGCCTCGGCCAGAAATCCGGCGCAGGCTTCTACAAGTACGTGCCGGGCGATCGCAAGGGGCAGGTCGATCCCGAGATCGAGGCATTGATCCGCGACGAGGCGAAGCGGCAGGGTATTGCACAAAGGCAGCTCACGGCAGACGAGATTGTGGAGCGGTCGTTGCTGCGCCTCATCAACGAGGGGGCTTTCATCCTCGAGGAGCGCATTGCGCTGCGCGCCTCCGATATCGATACCATCTACCTGAACGGCTACGGCTTCCCGGCTTGGCGCGGCGGGCCGATGTGGCAGGCCGATTTCATGGGGTTGCACGTCGTCGCCGACAAAATCCGCGCCTATGAGGCGAAATACGGATCGCGCTGGGCGCTGGCACCGCTGATCGCACGGCTCGCCAAGGACGGCACGAGCTTCGCCGACCTCGACCGCGGCGGGGCCGGCGCATGACGGTCCGCAACGGCCGCGAATTCCTCGCCATCCCGGGGCCGACCAACGTGCCGGACGAGGTGCTGGCGGCCATGCACCGGCCGGCGCTCGATATCTATGCCGGCGCCATGCTCGGCATCTCGGACAAGTGCCACGAGGATTTGCGCGCCATCTTCCGCACCGAGGGCCGCGTCTACATCTACGCCGCCAACGGCCACGGCGGCTGGGAGGCGGCGCTGTCCAACGTGCTGTCGCGCGGAGAGACGGTGCTGGTGCTCGAGAGCGGCCGTTTCGCGCCTGGCTGGGGGCTGATGGGCGCGGCCATCGGCCTCGATGTGGAGACGCTCGCCGGCGATTGGCGGCGGGCGGTCATCCCCGCCAAGGTCGAGGAACGGCTCCGCGCCGACACGGCGCACAGGATCAAGGCGGTGCTGGTCGTGCAGATCGACACCGCCTCGGGCGTCGTCAACGACATCCCGGCGATCCGCAAGGCGATGTCCGCGGCCAGGCATCCGGCGCTGCTGCTGGTCGATACCGTCGCCTCGCTCGCGACCATGCCGTTCGAGATGGACGCCTGGGGCGTCGATGTCACCATGTCGGGCTCGCAGAAGGGCCTCATGTCGCCGCCCGGCCTCGCCTTCGTTGCCGCCGGCCCGCGGGCGCGGGAAGCTCACCAGCGGGCCAGCCTCAGGACCAACTACTGGGATTGGACCGCGCGCGAGGGCCATGAGCACTATTCGCGGTACTGCGGCACGCCGCCCGAGCACCTGCTGTTCGGCCTTGCCAAGGCGCTGGAAATGATCCGCGCCGAAGGGCTCGAAAACGTGATCCGCCGGCATGCGCTGCTGGCCGAGGCGGTGCGGCGGTCGGTTGCGGTGTGGAGCGAAGGGCAGGCACTGTCGTTCAACGCCACCGAGCCCAGGGAGCGCGCCAATTCCGTCACCACCGTGCTGATCAACGATCCGGCACCCCTGATCGCGTTCTGCAAGCAGAAATGCGGCCTGGTGCTCGGCAGCGGCATCGGCGCCTTGAGCGGCAAGGCCATCCGCATCGCCCACATGGGCCATATCAACGCGCCGATGGTGCTGGGCACGCTCGGCGTCACCGAGGTCGGCCTCAAGGCACTTGGCATCCCGCACGGCTCGGGCGGCGTCGCAGCCGCCATCGATTGGCTCGGCAGCCAGGTGCCGGCTTGATTCATCCTTCATTCGGGACATGAGGTCCACCATGGCAAAGCACCTCCTGAAGGCCACCCCCGATACGGCGCACTGGGGGTTTTTCGACGCCAGCCTGAAGCCAGTCCTGACCATCGCCAGCGGCGATGTGGTCACGGTGGAGACCGTCAGCGGCGGGCCGGAGGTGCTGCCCGCCTCCGGTTTCGATGTGCTGGCCGAGCACCGCGAAATCCATGCCAACGTGCCGCGCCGGCTGCCCGGGCATATCCTGACCGGCCCGATCGCCGTGCGCGGGGCACGACCGGGGCAGGTGCTCGAGATCGCCGTCGAGGATATCGAGCTCAGGCAGGATTGGGGCTGGAACAGCATCCGTCCGCTCGCCGGCGCGCTGCCGCACGACTTCAAGCAAACCCGCATCGTCCATATCCCGCTCGACCGCACGCGCAGGGTGGGCCGGCTGTCCTGGGGAGCGGAAATCCCATTGCGGCCGTTCTTCGGCGTGATGGGCGTCGCACCGCCGCCGGCCTGGGGCATGATCACCACGATCGCGCCGCGCCAGCACGGCGGCAATCTCGACAACAAGGAGCTGGTGGCGGGGACCACGCTCTACCTGCCGGTGCACGCCGAGGGGGCGCTCATCTCGGTCGGCGACGGGCACGCCGCGCAGGGCGACGGCGAGGTCTGCGTCACCGCCATCGAGACCGCGCTCACCGGCCGGTTCAGGATCACGCTCCGCGACGACATGCAGCTCGACTGGCCGATGGCGGAAACGCCGAGCCATGTGCTGACCATGGCGTCCGACCCCGATCTCGATGATGCGGCACGCACGGCGCTCAGGGAAATGATCCAGCTGATCTGCGCGCGACGCGGTCTCTCCCGCGAGGACGCCTACATGCTGTGCAGCCTCGCCGCCGACCTGCGCGTGACGCAGCTGGTCAACCAGCACAACGGCATCCATGTCATGCTGGAGAAACGGTATCTGGAGTGAGGGCGCGGCTCAACGCCTGTGCCATATCGGGTGACCAACGCCGGCTATCGCTTCCAGGCCGACTTCAATTTGTCGAGGCACTCCGAGTTGTGGGCGCTGGTCAGTTCCTCCCCCATGCGCAGGATGTCGGATTGCGGCTGGAACCAATTGAAACCGCCATCGCGACTGTCGGAAAATTCGATGTGGGTGAACACGTTGTTGGGGAATATCGTCTCCAGCAGCTTGATCTGCTGACGGTTGGCGAAGCTGCCTGTAGCCACCCGCGAGGCCACGATGCCCTCGAGCGGCGTCGTCAGCCAGGTCAACGCCGAGGCGAGCCAGGGGAAGGCGGACCCGGGCGCCGTGCTGGCGATCGGCGAGCGTGCGCAGCTGGGCGTTTGCAGACTGGCAAAGGCGTTGATCTGGATCAGAACGACGCCGGAGGTATTTTCATCCAGCCATTGCTTCACGCTCTTGCTGGTTAAAAATGCCGTGGCAACGGCAATGCCGTCGTTGTCGCGGTAGCCGGCGTCCACCACCCGCTCGCGCCGTACCTGGTGATCGAGCGTTGGCACCGGGATCTGGCCGGCAGGGGAGATGTAAGGGAACGTCGCGTTCATGCGCACGGCGGTGCTGAGCCGCAGGGTCCGCCGGGTGTCGGGCATATGACGGAACAACTCGACGCTATCGGGAGTGGCCGCGCTCAGCTCGGACAGATCGAGGTTGGAGATCAGCAGGGGCCGGCCGCTCGGCACCAGCACGGGCGAGAGGATGATCGAAGGGCGCAAGCCTTCCGCTTCGGCGGCGCCGAGGCTGGCGAAGGTTCCGTATGTGTCATCGTCGATGCGGCGCCACTGCCGCTCGAGCGCGATGCCCCGATCATAGCGCGCGCCGACACCGACCGCTTTGCCATCGCGGGTGCAGGGATAGAAATGCAGGCTGAAGGGCCAGAACAGCGACCAGAAATCGCATTGGATCGCGGTGACGACGACGGTGGCCAGCGAGTCGCGCCGGGCATTCCTGAAGGTGCCGTTGAAGCTGCCTTCCGGGGCCTGGCTGGACAAATCGCCGTCGATGATCGCTTCGACCCCCGGATTGCGGGCGGTATCGCTGCGGGTCGCGACGAAGTAGGCCGCGCCCACCATGCCGCCGGATGCGCCGGTGAACAGGCGGATGCTGTCGGTAATACCGGGGAGACCCTTGTCCTCCTGTGCGGTCAGATGATCGAGCACTTTTGCAGTCCAATAGGTTGCACGATATGCGCCGCCGGACGCGGCAACCACGACGAACTTGGGTTTGGCGGCACCGTTGCGCTGACCGACGCGGGCGCGCCATTTCTCGAGCACCGCCACCGGGCTCAGCAGCTGGGACGGGGAGGCCGATAGTGCATCACGATTGATCCGGACGGGATTTGCGGCGCCTTCGAGGCCCGGCAGGAACAATTTCTGCGTGGGCAGGTGACCGATGAGCAGCAGCGCGAGCGCGCCCAGCATCAGCGGAAAGCGCCAGACCGGCGGGGTCCTGGCAAGGCAGACGTATGCAAGGATGAACCAGGCCTGGGCGATGAAAATCGCAGAGCCCGGCATCAGCCAGGAGAACGATGCGCTGATGGAAAGAATCGCTGCAGAAATGCTGCAGATCAGGAACAGGTGCGAGTACCTGACGCGGTCGGCCAGCAGCATCGAGGCCTTCACCGCCAGACCGACGACGATGAGCCCGATCAGGCTGCCGCACAAGCCGTTGAGGAAGGTCTGCAGGGTCGCGGCGGGCAGTCCGGTGGAGAGCGACATTTGTGCGGCGAGAAGCTGCACGCCGGACAGGACCACGACGCCGGGCCACAACACGCTCACAACGCTGTCGATCGGCCGCTCGGCATCCTTGTCGTTCTCGTATTGATTGATCAGCAGGAACACGGTCCAGATCAGCCCCATCAGGGCGGTTGCAAACACCTGGGTCTGGCAACTGACCGACCGGAACAGCGTATAGAGACCCGGCGGCCGATCGAACTCGCCCGGCAGGTCGCGGAACAGATTCGGCAGACCGAATTCGGTGCCGAGCCCGCCGGCGATGATGACGAATGTGCCGGCGACTACCGGAAACAGCAGAAATCCCTGGCGACTGAGGATTTTAACAGTATCGGTGACGGTGACGCGTAATCGGGAATGCTGCGGGACGAGCTCCGGCGACATGCGATCCCTCATGCAATGCAGAAACGATGCGGACCCGGCAATCCATGACGTTCGAGCGGCAAGGCTGGTTTTTGCAAGTATAGAGTGTCGGAAAACTTGCCGCAATCGATTGTCCGGACATCGATTGTCCGGGCGCCCGGCCCCGCATGATCGGTGTCGGCCCGTTATACCGGATCCGGCCGATCAATGCGCCACGTGTAGGTTCTGAGGTCCGATCGGCCGAAAACGGCGGCCATCAATCGTGGGGCGCGCGCAACGCACCCGCGAACATCAGCGCGCCGCCGAGCATCACGGCGGCATCGAGCAGCCCGTTGTGCATGCGTGCCGTGATCCGGTTGGACAGCCACCGGGCAATGAATGCGCCCGGCAACGCCAGCACGCCGATCAGCATGGCCATCAGCCACGAGGAGAGCGGCAGCGCGCCGAATGTCTGGAATATCGCGATCTTGGCGAGCCCGAGGCCCATCGAGATACCCGCGTCGGTGGCGATCACGGCGGTGGCCTCGAGCCCGGCCGCCATCAGGATCGAGAGCAGCACGATGCCGGTCCCCGAGGTGCCGCCGACCAGCAGACCGTAGCCGATGCTGGCCGCGGCGACCGCGGGCGGCGAGAGCGTGAGCTGCAGCCGCTTCAGCAGCCGCCGCAGCGGCACCAGCCCGATCAGCATGGCGCCGATCAGCAGCGAGGCGCCGCGCCCGCCGAGCCGGGTGTAGCCCCAGGCGCCGAGCAGGCAGGTCGGCAGCGCGGTGATCATCACCAGGAGCGCGGTGCGGGGTTCGAACTTGGCGCGAAACGCGATGACGCGCCCCAAGTTGGTCAGGATCGCCGACACGGTGATCACCGGCACCACCGCCTCCGCGCCGATGATCGGCACCAGCACCAGCGGCAGCAGCAGTCCCGTGCCGTAGCCGGCCAGCCCGCCGACGATCGAGGCGAATACGGTCATGCCGGAAACCAGCGCCAATTGCGCCCATGTGACCGTTGAAAACAGCATCGAGCCCCCGCATCCCTCGGCGAATTCCCATCACAGCCGATACGATCACGGCCCACCCCCGGCCACAAGGCCAAGCGGCTCGTACCCCAGGGCAATTCACTTCAACCGTCGCAACCGTCATCTCCCCTCACCTGTCGCTGCCGCGACATCCCAGGGAGAGGAAAAAAGAGCGGTCGCGACGCGCACTCTGCCCTCACTTTCTTCCTTCTCCCTCGGGAGAAGGTGCCCGGAGGGCGGATGAGGGGTCTGCCTCCAGTGCAACCGTCGCAACCGTCAGCTCCCCTCACCTGTCGCTGCCGCGACATCCTCTCCCAAGGGAGAGGAAAGGAAGAGGGCGGCCATGCGCGAGGCGCCCTCGTTTTCTTCCTTCTCCCTCGGAAGAAGAGCCGGCCCCGGACTTTGATCCGGGGTGCCCCGGAGGGGCGGATGGGTCTGTCGCCGACGGGTGAGACGATGAATTAAATCGCCCGTGCCTCCCCCGGCCACCGGCTTTGCGGGCTTGCCCTCCGCCGCGCAGTCGGGCAGTGAAGGGCCAGCCATCGATCAGGAACCCCATGAGCCAGTTCGTCGAGCATCGCGAGGTCAAACGGGACGAGGACGGCCTGCGCCTCGACCGTTGGTTCCGCACGTACTTTCCCGATATCCCGCAGGGCCGGCTGCAGAAATTGCTCAGAACCGGACAGGTGCGGGTCGACGGTGGCCGGGTGAAGGCCAACCACCGCCTGGCGGCGGGCCAGGAAATCCGCGTTCCGAACTTCACCAAGCTGCCCGAGCACGACAGCCAAACGGCGTTGAAGGCCCCCCCGGGCATCTCGAAGGCCGACCGCGATTTCATCGAGAGCCTGATCCTGTTCGAGGACGACGACGTGGTGGTGCTGAACAAGCCGTGGGGCCTCGCCGTGCAGGGCGGCTCGGGCACCAGGCGGCATCTGGATGGCTTGCTGGAGGGCATGAGCGACCGGTTCGGCGACCGGCCGCGGCTGGTGCACCGGCTCGACCGCGACACCTCGGGCGTGCTGGTGGTGGCCAAGACCCGTACCGCCGCCGCCAAGCTCGGCCGCGTGTTCCAGACCCGCTCGGCGCAGAAAACCTACTGGGCGCTGGTCAAGGGCGTGCCGCGGCCGCCGCAGGGCAAGGTGGAGGCGGCCTTGGTCAAGGCCGAAGGCCCGGACGGCGACCGGGTGCGCAAGGCGCTGCCGGGCGAGCAGGACGTGGCCATGCACGCCACCACGCATTATTCGGTCGTCGACCACGTCGCCTCAAAGGCCGCGTGGATGTCGCTGAAGCCGGTCACGGGACGCCAGCACCAGCTGCGGGCGCACATGGCACTGCTCGGCCATCCGATCGTCGGCGACAACAAGTACGAAGGGGACACGAGCCTGCCCGCCGAGAACATGGACAACAAGCTGCACCTGCATGCCCGCCGCATCGCGGTGCCGCATCCCTCGGGCACCGGCAAGATCGACATCACAGCCCCGCTTCCCGAGCACATGCGCCGCAGCTGGGCGCTGCTCGGGCTCGATGACACCAAATTCGAGTGACGGTGGCACGCCAGGGCCCATTCCATTCACCACCCCTCCGTTGTCATGGCCCGGCCTCTTGTCCGGGCCATCCAGTATCCCTGAACCGCTCAGGAGTACTGGATACCCCGGATGCTGGCGCACCGGGGTATGACAACGCTGGAATAGAATTGCCCGATTGCCCCCCGTGCGGCAAAATCCGCACAGGCAGGCCGGGATCGGCCGGGCTTGCACCGCGGCGCTTCCTGTGCGGCCGGTTTGACGATATAAGCGAACGATAACAATGACGCAGGCGACTGGGCATGGGCGCTTGGACGAGCGAAACCTGTGAGGGCGCTGCAAGAAGGGGCTGATGCGCGGATTTCCTGCTTCAGGCGGCGGACTGAGGGGCGTGCTGACCGGCGTCTGCATCGCGCTGCTGGCCGCCGGCTGCACCTATAACAGCAGCGGACCGGTGGAGCAGCATTTCCAGGATTTCGCGACGCGGCCGCCGCAGAAGAACCGCATCACCGTCTGCAGCGCTTACGGCTGCAAGGCGCAGACCGATTTCCGCTTCACCGCCGCCGATATCACCCACCTGCAGAAGCTGATGCGCCCGGGCAAGGCGCCGCCCACCCCAGCGCAGGAGCGCAAGCTGATCTCGGACACGCTGGCGTGGATGGAGAAGCGCGTCGGCGATGTGGTCGGCACCTCGGCGGACCGGCCGGGCGACGACCTCGCCGGCGGCGGCGATCCGACCCAGATGGATTGCGTCGACGTGGCGACCAACCTGACCAGCTACATGCTGGTGCTGCAGACCAACGGCCTCATCAAGAGCCATACCGTCGGCCCCATTGTCATCAAGGAGGACCTGACGCGCGGCTTCGACGGCTGGCCCCACTACGCCGCGGTTCTGGTCGAGCACGGCACGCGGCAGCGCTTCGCCGTCGATGGCTGGAAGCTCGCCAGCGGCATAGCGCCCGAGATCGTCGAGGTGGAACGCTGGTATATTCCGGACGCCACCGTCTCGATGCGCAATTGAAGCCCAGCCGGCGTCCCATGCGTTTGATCATCTTCGATTGCGACGGCACGCTGGTCGACAGTCAGCTGACCATTGTTGCGGCCATGACCGGCGCGTTCCTGGCGCGCGGGATCGCCCCGCCATCGCGGCAACGCATCCTGTCGATCGTCGGGCTCTCCTTGCCGCAGGCGGTGGCGCGGCTGTTGCCGGAGGCAGGTCCGAGGCTGGTGCTGTCCCTGGCCGAGAGCTACAAGAATGCGTTCACGGATCTGCGCCAGGACCAGCCGGACCAGGACCCGCTGTTTCCGGGCGCCCGCGATGCGGTGCTCGCGCTGGCCGGTCGCGAGGGGCTGTGCCTCGGCATCGCCACCGGCAAGTCCCGGCGGGGCATGCAGCGGCTGTTCGACCGGGAAGGCTGGCACACCCACTTCGCCACCATCCAGACCGCCGACGACGCGCCCTCCAAGCCGCATCCGGCCATGATCACGCAGGCGATGGCGGAGGTCGGCGCGCTGCCGCGCCATACCGTGATGATCGGCGACACCAGCTTCGACATGGAGATGGCGCGGGCGGCGGGCGTGCATGCGCTCGGCGTCGGCTGGGGCTATCATCCGGTGGCCGAGCTGCATGCGGCGGGCGCGCATCACGTCGCCGGCACCTACGGCGAGCTGGTGCCGAGCATCGAGCGACTGATCGAGTGCACGTCATGAGCCATCGCAAGGATTTCGAGATCAAGGACGGGCGTAACGCGGCCGGAACCATGCTGGGCCGGCCCGAGAAAAAACCGCTGCCCAAGCGGTTCTATGCCGAGGCCGCGGTCGAGGCAGCCGGCAGCGGCTTTCGCGTCGTGCTCGATCGCCGGGCGATCAAGACCCCGGGCAAGCTGCTGCTGGCGGTGCCGACCGCCGCGCTCGCCGAAGCGATTGCCGGCGAGTGGCGGGCCCAAGCCATCACCATCGATCCTCATACCATGCCGCTGACCCGCCTCGCCAATACCGCGCTCGACGGCGTTTCCGGCCGCGAGGCGGAGGTGGCCGAGGACATCGTCAGCTACGCCGCCAGCGACTTGCTCTGTTATCGGGCCGAGAGCCCGGAGGGCCTCGTGCGCCGGCAGTCGGCCGCCTGGGACCCGGTGCTCGCGTGGGCTTCGGCTGCGCTCGGCGCCGACATGCGCGTGGCGCCGGGCATCATGCCGGTCACGCAGAGCCCGGGTGCACTCGAGCGGATCCGCTCGCACGTGACGCCGCTCGATGCGCTGCGGCTCACCGCCCTGCACGTGATGACGACGCTGATGGGCTCGGGCCTGCTGGCGCTGGCCACCGCCAAAGGCCGGTTGACGGCAGAACAGGCCTGGGCCTGCGCCCATGTCGACGAGGACTGGCAGATCAGCCAATGGGGCACTGATGGCGAAGCCGCCGCGCGGCGGGAACACCGCTGGCAGGAGATGCAGGCGGCGGCGCCGTTTTTGAAGTTGCTGGAATAATCTGAGCTGGAAGCGGCGGCTCAGGCGGCGACTTCCTGAACGCCGGCTTGCCGCCGTCAAACCTGAATGGATCGTCGATGCACGCAGCTAAAGGTTTCAAGTTAACGTCCCATGGCGCCGCCATGCCGGTGGTCGGGTATGGCACCATGGAATTTCCCGAGCCGGAACGGGCCGCGGGGCTCGTCGCGCACGCGATCGGCTGCGGCTATCGCCATATCGACACGGCGCGCAAATACGGCTCGGAGGCGTGGGTCGGCGAGGGCATTCGTGCGAGCGGCATTGCCCGCGATGAGCTGTTCGTCACCACCAAGGTGACGGAAGACAATGCGCGCGCCGCCGACTTTGCGCGCTCGGTCGAAACCAGCCTCACGACCCTGGGCCTCGACTATGTCGATCTCCTGCTGGTTCACTGGCCGCAACCGCGCGTGCCGCTGGCCGAAACGCTGGGGGCGCTGGCCAAGGCCAGGCGCGACGGGCTGACCCGCCATATCGGCGTGTCGAACTATACCGTGGCGCTGCTCGATGAGGCGGTGCGGGTGTGCCCCGAGCCGCTGGTGACGAACCAGATCGAGTATCACGCCTATATTCGCCAGGACAAGCTGCTTGCCGCCTGCCGCCGCCACGGCGTGCTGGTGACCTGCCACGTGCCGCTGGCGCGCGGCCTGCTTCTGCAGGACCCGGTGATCTGCGCAATTGCGGCGGCGCATGGCAAATCCGCCGCGCAGGTGGCATTGCGCTGGCTCATTCAGCAGCCCGGCGTCGCCGTGGTTCCGCGCGCGCTCGCGGCGCACGAGATCGAGCAGAACATCGACGTGTTCGACTTCACGCTCAGCGATGAGGAAATGCGGCGGATCGACGTGCTGCGCGACAAAAGCGTCCGCGTCGTCGATCCGCAGGTACGCCGGCCGGTTTGGGATGTGGGCTAGGCCTGCCCCACGACTGGCCCGTTCGAGGCTGCCCAGGACTTCATGGCGAGAAGGAGCGGGTCTGATGCGCCTGCCGCGGGCCGACCGGTTGTTCCCGCACGACATGCGGCTTGGCTGGCGGGCCACTTCGTTGCTGGCGGCGCTGGCGCTGCTGATTTTTCTGCCTGGCTTCACATCGTTGCCGCCGATCGACCGGGACGAGGCGCGGTTCGCGCAGGCGACGCGCCAGATGCTGGAAACGGGCGACTACATCGATATCCGCTTTCAGAACGCCGCACGCTACAAGAAGCCGATCGGCATCTACTGGCTGCAGGCGGTCGCGGTTAAGGCTTGGCAGTCCGTCACCGGAACCGCGGCAACCGATGTGATCTGGCCGTATCGGCTGCCCTCGCTCGTGGCCGCTATTGCGAGCGCAACGTTGACCGGCGCGCTCGGTGCCTTGCTGTTCGGCGCGCGTGCCGGCTTTGCCGCCGGGCTGCTGCTGGCGCTGTCCTTGATCATGAATTTCGAGGCGCGCGCTGCCACCACGGATGCCGCGCTGCTCGCTTCGGTGCTGACGGCGCAGTACGTTCTGGCGACGGCCTACTGCCGTGCCGAGGGTGCAGCACGACTCGATGGCCGCTTGGCGCTGATCGGCTGGGGCGCGGTCGGGATCGGCATTCTGATCAAGGGGCCGATCATCCTGCTGGTGCTCGGCGGCACCGTGGCGGCGTTGGCCTGGATCGATCCCGACCGGCGCTGGCTCAAATCCTTGCACCCGCGTACGGGCGCCCTGCTCAGTGCCGCCATCGTGCTGCCCTGGCTCATGCTGATCATCTGGAAGTCGAAGGGCGCTTTCGTGCAGGACTCGGTCGGTCAGGACCTGCTCGGCAAGGTGCTCGACGGGGAGACCACCGGGCGCGTGCCGCCGGGTTTTCATACCTTGATGCTGTGGGTCGGGTTCTGGCCGGGCTCACTCTTGCTATTGTCGGCGCTGCCGTGGATCTGGGCGCATCGCCGGGACAAGGCGGTGCAGTTCTGCCTCGCCTGGACCCTGCCGACGTGGATCGCGTTCGAGATTCCGATGACCAAGCTGCCGCATTATGTGCTGCCGGCGTACCCGGCGCTGGCCATGCTGGGCGCGAGCTGGCTGATCAAAGGCGCGCCAGCGGAGACGCGCTGGTCGTGGGACAGGCTGATCGCCGGCATCTGGGCGCTGGTGAGCGGCGCACTGTCCCTGACGGTTCTGGTGCTGCCGCTCTATTTCGAGCGGCGGCTGCTGGCGATACCGGCGCTGCTCAGCATGATTGCCATGCTGTCGCTCGGCGCGGCCTATCTGCTGGTGGCGGGGCGGAGCAGCCTCGCATCGCTGGCGCTCGGTCTATCGGGCGTCGCCTTCATCAGCGCCGCGACGCTGACGCTCGCCGACATGCCGTTTCTGTTTCCGTCCAGGCAGATCACGTCGGCGATACGCCCGCTGCAGGGCTGCCCGAGAACCGAGCTGGTGAGCGCCGGCTTCGAGGAGCCGAGCCTCGTGTTCCTCGCCGGGACGCAAATCCGGTTCCTCGATGGGGCGACGGCCGCCAGCACGGCGGCGGCGAGCCGCTGCACGCTCGCAATCGTGGAGAGCGCGCAGGAGGAGACGTTTCTCGCCCGCGCGCGCGAGCTCGGCCGGACGCCGCGGCGGCTGGCGCTGGCAAAGGGTCTCAATCACGCCAACTCGAAGCGCTGCACGCTGACGCTCTACGCCATACCGTGACCGGAGCCATCGATCACCGCCCGTCCCCCGCGTCGTGGCTTCGCGGCAGCCAGCAGCAGCCCGACCAGCCGCATCGTGGACAGGCGCGCCGGCCGCTTTTGCAGGGCCAGCAGACGCAGGATCGCCCGGCGCGCCAGCACGCGCTCTGCATGGGGTAGCGCGGCCAAGATGCCGGCGTCGGGCGGCTCGAGTGCTGCAAGGCGCGTCGCAGTGACGGAGCTTGCATCCGCCATGTCCAGAAAACGCATGAGCAATGCATCGGCGCCATAAAACTGCGCGGGCGCCTCCGGCATCCACCAGTCCGGCAACTCGGCCAGGGCCGCCAGCGGATCGGGCACGCCCGAGCTGCGCGCGGCGGCGGCGCGGCGCACCAGCCGCGCCGAGAAGCACTGGCGCGTGCGCGAGGTACGGGTG
>Ga0209069_10000621_pt1 | contig 16736 bp, 14 predicted proteins | sample Str013_2_FD_187202 | JGI IMG/M metagenome (GOLD analysis project Ga0209069, IMG submission 187202) | Freshwater sediment microbial communities in response to fracking from Pennsylvania, USA - Straight Creek_MetaG_SC_2013 (SPAdes) (version 2) | ecosystem: Environmental > Aquatic > Freshwater >...
GACCGTTGTGCGCATCGTAGTTCACCCGCAGGATCGTGCCGTCCTCGAGGCGCACGCGGGCCGAGCCCTGGATCTGGATCGAGAACGCATCGAACGGATCCTTCAGCCAGCAGATTTCGAGCTTCTGGCCGTCGAGCGCGCCATTCTCGATGTCGGCGCGATCGTAATAGGGCACAAGCTCGTTCTGCGCATTGCGGCGATTGATCGTGGCCCGATTGGGAACATCGGCCTTGCCGACCGGACGGCCTGCGACCAGGAGATCGTGCGGACGCCGGTAAAGCGGCGTGTAGAATTCCGGGTTCGGAAAGCGCGAGCCGTCGACCACAGGCTCGAAATAACCGGTCAGCAGGCCCTTGGATTCGCCGATGCGGGCGATCGACACCGGCCGGAAATTCTCCTCGAAGAAAGCCTGTGCTTCGGCCGCCGTGGTCGGCCGCAAGGGTGCCGCCCGCCGGCACACATGCCAGAGCGCGGTATGGATCGGGCGGCCTTCGCGCGGCTCCTTGCTGGCGAGGAACGGCGTGCAGCTCTTGAGAAACGCCGAGAACGAAGCCACGTGATCGTCGGCCGACCAACCGTCGAGGGCGGTCCAGCTCAGCGGCTCCAGCTGCGTGTCCGAAAGCTTCAGTGGATCGGAATCTTGCCCGCGCGCGGCCGAAGCCATGCAAAGCGCGAACAGCGCCGTCCCGGCGATCCTTGCAAGTGTACCGGCAGGAGGCAGTGCCATCGCCTCCTGCTCCGGTTACTGCCCGGCTTCGGTCGCGACCAGCTTCCAGTTGGGGTCGCGCGACGACAGGTCGCGTGCAAATGTCCACACGTCGGTGACGTCGGTGACCTTCTCCGGGCTGCCGTCGATCACGGCGCCCTCGCGGTCGCGGGTGACCGAGACCAGCTGCGAGACGAAACGAATCGTGATCTGCGCGGTGTGCCCGCGCAATTCGGCGTCCGTGATGTCGGACTTGTCGATGGAGACAAACCGGCTTTCGCTGGTCTCGCCCTTGGCTTCCCGCTCGCGGATCGCCGCCTCGAAGCCATCATAGACATCCCGGGAGAGCAGGTTCTTGAGGGTACGCCGATCGCCTTCCGCATAGGCTGTCACGATCATCTCGTAAGCCGCCCGGGCGCCGGCGATGAAATGCTTCCCGTCGAAACTCTTGTCCTCGCGCGCGACGGCATCGAGTCCGACCGCGACCGCCGAGCCGAGCTCGGCGATCCCGCTCCACCGATCCGCCGGAACTGCCGCATCGGCAGGCTTGGTATCGCCAGGCTTGGGCACCGGCTCCGGGGCAGCGCGGCCCGGCAGTGCCACCACATTGTCATTGGTCGAGGAGCGCTCGCTCGCCGAGGGGCGCACGGCATCACGCGCCGAATAGGGGTCATAGGGAGGCCGCTCGCGCCCGGTGCGCTGCCCGAGCACACTGCGAAGCTTGACGAAGATCACCACGGCGATCGTGGCATATATGATCCACCAAAAATCGAACACGTCTTGCATGCTTTCGCAGCTGTGACGACCGAACCACAGGGGTCAGCAAGGGTTCCGCAGACCGGCAACCTGCGGATCAGAAGTCGGTTCCCACGTCTCAATTAGGCATGTCTTGAGTAGGCATGTCCTGTGTAAGCCTGCTCCTGTGCAAGCCTACCCTATGTAAGCACGCCGCCGGATTGATCCAGTGGCACGCGCCGGGCAACCGACACAGGTCGACACTCATGTGCGACCATAGACGATCCTGCAAGCTGCGCCAACCTGGTCGGTAGCAGATAGGAGCGATGCAATTGTACATAGGGGCTTTTTTCGGACCCATGGCAGCCGCGCCCGATGGGGCTGGGAGCGCTTTGGCGGCGACGCCTCAGCCACACTGATTCGTTTCGGCAGCCTTGCTCCAGGATGGGCGCAGGCGATCGGCGCTCCGGGTTGCGTTCGGCGCGCGCCATGCGAAGAATTCTTTGGGTATTTCAACTGTTTATCACGAACGTCCGGAACCCGAGAGGCTCGCCAGGCCGGCGCCACCGTTCGGACCCGCGTCGAGGGGGCTTGGAGCCACTGCCGTGACGGTCGCAAGATCATCAGATCGTCCGCGCGGGGATCCGCCGGTACTTTCCGACCTGCCCCCGGCAATCGCTGCGGTTTCAGCCTTAGACACATTGTGGCGGGTCAGCGACCGACCGGCTGGTTTTCCATTCTTCAAAATTGCCCGGCGCGGTCCCCTGAGTGTCCTTGTTCGTGCCGGGCCCCTATGTTAGCCAGCCCGCCTGGACATCGTGACGCAGTCTCGCGGAGGTGGAGCTCATGACCATGGCGACCAACGGCGGCGAACAACCGCAACCGCAGCAGAATGCGCCGCAGCTCAATGTGCTCGCCCAGTATATCAAGGACTTCTCGTTCGAGAATCCGAATGCGCCACGTTCGTTGGCGCCGAGCCAGTCGCAGCCTGCCATCAACATCCAGATCAATGTCGGCGTGGGCCAGCTGGCGGCCACCGATTACGAGGTCTCGGTAAAGCTCGAAGGCAAGGCGGAAGGCCCGGACGCGACCCTCCTGTTCGCGTTCGATTTGACCTATGCGGGCGTGTTTCGCATCCAGAACGTGCCACAGGAACAGGTGCATCCGGTGGTCATGATCGAATGCCCGAGGTTGCTGTTTCCATTCGCCCGCGAGATCATCGCGAGCTCGGTTCGGGCAGGCGGTTTTCCGCCCCTGCTGCTCGATCCGGTCGATTTCGTCGCGCTCTATCAGCAGCGCGTGGCGCAAATGCAGCAGCAGCCGGCACCCGCCACTGCCTGATCGCCGAAGCGTTTCCGCCGGCGAACGAGATTCCGGATTTTCAAGAACCCGTCCGCAAATAGTCGTCCCAGATCGCATGGTCGCCGAGGCTGGCGCGGAAATCCGCGTGCGCGGCCCGCTCCGCCTCGGTGAGGCGCGGCGCCAACGCGATCGGCCGCGGCCGAATCACCAGGGCCCGACCCATCCCGGTCGCGGCGCTGTCGTTGCCGGTCTCCACCAGGATGAGCTGCGCCTGCCGGCCGCCGATCAATTCCAGATAGACCTCGGCCAGAATTTCGGCATCGAGCAACGCGCCGTGCTTCACGCGCCGCGAATTGTCGATACTGTAGCGGGCGCACAGATCATCGAGACGATTGGGGCTGCCGGGATGCTTGCGGCGGGCGAGCAACAAGGTATCGATGATGCGATCACGCGTGACCGCAGCCTTGCCGGCGCGCTCGAACTCGGCATTGATGAAGTTCAGGTCGAACGACGCGTTGTGGGCCACCAGCGGGGCATCCCCGATGAACGCGATCAGTTCATCGGCCACGTCGGCAAACAGCGGCTTGTCCTTGAGGAAATCGCCCGAGAGGCCGTGAATCGCGAAGGCCTCGGCCGGCACGTCACGCTGCGGATTGACATAGCGGTGAAAAGTCTGCCCGCTCGGGATGCGGTTGAGGAGCTCGATGCAGCCGATCTCGATCAGCCGGTGACCCTGATAGGGATCAAGGCCGGTGGTTTCGGTGTCGAACACGATCTCGCGCATGATTTCGTCTCGCCTCGCCTGCTGTCGTGATTCGCCAAGGACGAATCATCGCCGCCGCTTGGGCATAGTAGCAACAGCGCGCAAGATCTCCTTCACCTGCGCGCGCGCGGCCTCGAATCCGCGCGAGGTATCCACCACAAAATCCGCGTGCCTTCGCTTGTCGCTGTCGGCCATCTGCCGGGCCAGCAACGCGTCGAGCTTGTCTTGGGTCATTCCGGGCCGCTCGAGCACCCGTTGCCTTTGGCTTTCGCGCGGAGCCGTCACCACCACGACGGCATCGACCCTTTGATCGCTCGCGGTCTCGAGCAGGAGCGGAATGTCGAGCACCACAACCTCGGCGCCGCGCGCCCGGGCCTCGGCCAGGAAGCGCGCTTCGGCTTCGCGCACCAGCGGGTGGACGATGGCTTCGAGCCGCTGCAAGGCCGCAGGATGGTCGAGAACCCGGGCCGCGAGCTTGACGCGATCGACCTTGCCGGCCGCGGTGGTGCCGGGAAATGCCGCCTCGATCGCCGCCACCGCCTCGCCTTCATAGAGACGGTGCACGACCGCGTCGGCATCATGCACCGGCACGCCGGCTTCCGCGAAAAAGCCCGCCGTCGTCGTTTTTCCCATCCCGAGCGAGCCGGTCAGGCCGAGGATGAACATGCCGCGCCCGCACTATCGCGATCACCGGGCTGTTCCCGGCCGTCCCGCTTATGGACGCCTCGCCCGCGCCGATCAATCGGCTAATCGGCGAGACAGCGCTCGCGCCGCAGATGGTGCAGCAGCGGAAGCAACGGCAAACCAAGAATCGTGAAATGGTCGCCGTCGATGCGCTCGAACAGCTGGATCCCGGCGCCTTCCACCTGATAGCCGCCGACGCTCGCGGTGACCGCCAGGCCGACGGTCTCGACATAGGACTCCAAAAAGCGATCGGAGAATTCCCGCATGCTGAGCCGGGCGGTCTCGCAGTGCTCGAACAGGACAGCACCGTCGCGAACCAGCACGACAGCTGAATGAAGCGCATGGGTCCGGCCGCGCAGGTCCTTGAGCTGATCGCGCGCGGCCGCCAAATCCGCCGGCTTGGCGAACAGACGATCTCCGAGCGCCAGGGTCTGGTCGGCGCCGAGCACGAGCCGTCCCGGCAGCTTGGCCGAAACCGCGCCGGCTTTGGCGCGCGCCAGCAAGAGAGCGATGTCGCTCGGGGATTTCGTGCCGGCACGCGCCTCGATCGCGCGCTCGTCGACATCGGCGGGCAGGACTTCAACCGGAATCGCGGCGCCGGCCAGCACAGCGCGCCGGCTCGCGCTCCGGGAGGCGAGCACCAGCGGCTGGCCTGCGAGCCACAGCCCCATCATGGCCGGTCGGCTCACGAAACCGGCATCCGCCGGCGCTCGGCCAGGAGCTTGAGCACGGCCGCGGCGGTTTCCTCGATCGATCGGCGGGTCACATCGATGATCGGCCAGTTGTGCTTGGCACACAGCCGCCGCGACAAGGTGACCTCCTCGGCCACGGCTTTGCGATCGATATACTGATCGTCGTCCTGATGGGACTTTAGGCCGAGCAAGCGATTTTGCCGGATCTGCACGATCCGCTCCGGACTCGCAAAGAGGCCGACCACCAGCGGGTGCGCCAGCACCTCGACCTGGGGGGCCACCATGATCCCGGGCACCAGGGGGACATTGCCGGTCTTGATGCCGCGATTGGCCAGATAGATGGAGGTCGGCGTCTTCGACGTGCGCGACACGCCGACCAGGACCACATCGGCTTGCTCGAGATCCTCGATGTGCTGCCCGTCGTCGTGCAGCATGGTGTAGTTCAAGGCATCGATACGCTTGAAATATTCCGCGTTGAGGGTGTGCTGGGCGCCGACCCGATGGCTTGTTTCAGCACCCAAATAGGACCGCATGAGTTGCAGGACGGGGCCCAGGATGGAAAGGCAGGGCAGGCTGAGCTCGCGGCAGTGGTCCTCGAGCCGCTTGACCAGGTCCTCCTCGAGCAGCGTGTAGAGCACGATCCCGGGCGCCTCCTCGATCTCGGTCAAGGCACGATCGAGTTGCTTCTGGGTGCGAACCAACGGATAGACGTGCTCGACCGGAGACATCTTGGTGTATTGGGCGGTCGCCGCCCGGGCGACCGTCGTCAGGGTCTCGCCGGTCGCATCGGACACGAGATGAAGATGGAAGAAGCTGCCGGTTCGCTGGGGCATATGTTACGCCGGGACAACCTGTGAAAGCCTGGGGAGGAGGCCAAGCCGCAAGCCCCGCGGCACGGCAGGCTCGACCCATGATATGCAGACTTTCCCCAAAGGTGCCAAGAGGAGGAGAATGGGACGCGATTGCGGAAACAGCGGTGACATGTGAATTGCCTGTGAACCCTTTCGCCAGGTGCAGGCCGGAAGGGCAGCAAATCCAGCTCAAACGGCGGGTGGCAGCTCATCCCCCCAATTACTTTGCGCAAGGTGCCCATGTGGGCAGCGAGTGGACGGGCGGTTGATGAAAATGCATGAGTCTAATCCACCGCCTAAGAATCATAACAAGAAGACTCAAGCTTAGTTTTTGTAGGGAAGCTCGCCCCATGGAGACGCTGTGAACAAATCGTTTCTCGAGGTTCTGGACGGTAGCCCGCAGAACCCGCCCCCGATCTGGCTGATGCGCCAGGCGGGTCGCTATTTGCCGGAATATCGCGCCTTGCGTGCGAAGGCCGGCGACTTTCTCAATCTCATTTTTACGCCCGAGCACGCGGTCGAGGTGACGCTGCAGCCGGTGCGCCGGTTTGGTTTCGATGCCGCGATCCTGTTCTCGGATATTCTGGTGATACCCCACGCACTCGGCCAATCGGTGCGATTTGCGGCCGGGGAGGGACCGCGGCTCGAGCCGCTCGCCAGCGGCGATGCCGTAAAGCGTCTGGCGGGCGAGGTCGATCAGAAGGTGCTGGCTCCGATTTACGAGACCGTTCGATTGGTCAAGGCCAAGCTGGACGGCGGAACCGCGTTGTTGGGTTTTTGCGGGGCGCCTTGGACGGTTGCGAGCTACATGATCGCCGGTCAGGGCACGCCCGATCAGGCGCCGGCGCGGTTGTTTGCCTACCGGGAGACGGCGGCATTTGCGGCCTTGATCGATCTGCTGATCGAGGCGTCTGCCGCTTATCTGGTTCGACAATTGCAGGCCGGGGCCGACGCGGTGCAGATTTTCGATACCTGGGCGGGTGTGCTGCCGCCCGAGGAATTTGCCCGTTGGTGCATCGAGCCCACACGGCAGATCGTGGCCAAGGTGCGGGCGCAGGTCCCGGGCGCCAAGGTGATCGGATTTCCGCGCGGCGCCGGCATGCTGCTGCCGCGTTATGTCGAGGAGATACCGGTCAATGCGGTAGGTCTTGATTGGACCGTGGACCGCGGTTTTGTACGCGACCGGGTGCAGAGCCGCGTGGCGGTGCAGGGAAATCTCGATCCGTTGGTGCTGGTGGCGGGCGGGGAAGGGCTCGATCGTGGGGTCGACGCTGTGCTCGAAGCGTTTGCGGGCCAGCCGTTCATTTTCAATCTCGGGCACGGGATCGTGCCGGAAACGCCGATTGCCCACGTCGAGACCATGCTCAGGCGCATCCGCGGCAGGTGAACGAGGGGGTGCTGGTGTACGACTGGGCCAAGGCTCTGCACGTCATCGCGGTCATCGCCTGGATGGCCGGGATGCTCTATTTGCCGCGGCTGTTCGTCTATCATTGCGAGGCGGAACCCGGCTCCAAGCAGTCCGAAACCTTCAAGGTGATGGAACGCCGGCTGCTGAAGGCAATCATCAATCCGGCCATGATCGCGGCTTGGCTGCTGGGTCTTGGACTGGCCTGGGAGGGCGGCTGGTTTGCATTCCACTGGCTGCAGGCCAAAATTGTGCTGGTCTTGGCGCTTTCCGGTATCCACGGATTGCTGGTGCGCTGGGTACGGGATTTCGCGGCTGATCAAAATCGGCATTCTCAGAATTTTTACAGGATCATCAATGAGATACCGGCGATCCTCATGGTCGGAATCGTGATCCTGGCGGTGGTTAAGCCGTTCTAAAAAAGTGCCTGCGGCAGTGCAGGACCGCGGACAGACCCTTGCGTAGCGAACTTTCTTTTCATATGTTTGCGCTATCTCCCCGAACGCAGGCAGATGCAACCGAGTGCCGGTCCGCGTAGTGGGACCTGCCGCTGCATCGGGCCAGATGGCCTGACGCCTCTCCCAAGATCTGCGATCTCCCCCCTTCCGCGCGCCGACCAGCCATTGTCTTTGCTGCCATCGCCGCCGGTCATCCCCACAGGACTAACCCGCATGCGGGAAATGAAACTCCAAGACCTCAAGGCCAAGACTCCGGCCGAGCTCGTCTCCTTTGCGGAGGAGCTCGAGGTCGAAAATGCCAGCACCATGCGCAAGCAAGAGCTGATGTTCGGCATCCTCAAGCAACTATCGATGCGCGAGACCGACATTGTCGGCGAAGGCGTGGTCGAGGTTCTCTCCGACGGTTTCGGCTTTCTGCGCTCGCCGGAAGCCAACTATCTGCCGGGCCCCGACGATATCTACGTTTCGCCTTCGCAAATCCGCCGCTTCGGCTTGCGTACCGGCGACACGCTGGACGGCCACATCCGCAGCCCGAAGGAAGGCGAGCGCTACTTCGCCTTGCTCAAGGTCAATACGATCAATTTCGAAGATCCTGAAAAGGCCCGCCACAAGGTCAACTTCGACAACCTGACGCCGCTCTATCCCGATGAACGGCTCAACATGGAGCACGAGAATCCGACCTCGAAGGATCTGTCGGCGCGGGTCATCGATATCGTGTCACCGATCGGCAAGGGCCAGCGCGCGCTGATCGTGTCGCCGCCCAGAACCGGCAAGACCGTGCTGCTGCAGAACATCGCCCACTCGATCACCGCCAACCATCCGGAATGCTATCTGATCGTGCTGCTGATCGATGAGCGCCCGGAGGAAGTGACCGACATGCAGCGGTCGGTGAAGGGCGAGGTGGTGTCCTCGACCTTCGACGAACCGGCCGCCCGCCACGTGGCGGTGGCCGAAATGGTGATCGAGAAGGCCAAGCGCCTGGTCGAGCACGGCCGCGACGTAGTCATCCTGCTCGATTCGATCACTCGGCTCGGGCGCGCCTACAACACGGTGGTGCCGTCCTCCGGGAAGGTGCTGACCGGCGGTGTCGATGCCAATGCGCTGCAACGTCCCAAGCGATTCTTCGGCGCCGCGCGCAATATCGAGGAGGGTGGCTCCCTCACCATCATCGCCACCGCGCTGATCGATACCGGCAGCCGCATGGACGAGGTGATCTTCGAGGAGTTCAAGGGCACCGGCAATTCGGAAATCATCCTCGACCGCAAGGTGGCCGACAAGCGCACCTTCCCGGCCATCGACATCACCCGCTCCGGCACCCGCAAGGAAGAGCTGCTCACCTCGCCCGACCAGCTCAAAAAGATGTACGTCCTGCGCCGCATCCTCAATCCGATGGGCACCATGGATGCCATCGACTTCCTGCTCGACAAGCTGCGCAACACCAAGCACAACAGCGAATTCTTCGAGTCGATGAATACCTAAACTTTATTCGGCTGTGCGAGGGGTTTGCAAGGCCGCGAGCGTCTGCGAAAGTTGCTCGCGGTTCGCCACAGGCAGCGAACAAGTTTCTCCCACGCACACGAAGGCCGCGACCCCCGGGGCAGTCCGAATCTTGTCCTGGGCTGGATGTCGCTCCGGCAGCTTTGCGGCTGTGGGGGCGCGCAGCACGATGCGATCGAGGAACGGCGCCGCGACTGCGGCGGCGACGAGATCGTCGGCCTGCGGACCGGACCCGACCACCACGATCTCGGCGGCGTGGAGCCGCAGATCGAGGGCGTTGAGAAGCGCCACGTGCATAAAGAGATTTTCGTTGGCGATCGGAAGCAGCCCGTCGAACAATCTATCCGCCTGCGCCCGCCAGGCGTCCTGGCCGCTGTAGAAGGCGAGCCGCACCAGGTTCTGGGCCGCGATCGCATTCGGGTTGGGGGTGGCTTCGTCGGCGCTGGAATTGGGGCGCACCACCAATCCCTCGGCATCGTCGGCGGTCAGGAAATAGCCGCCGGTTTCCGGATTGGCGTAGTGACGGTCGAGCGCAGCCTGCCAGGCAATCGCTCGCTCCAGATAGCCGCCCTCCCCGGTCGCCTCATGGAGCGCGAGGGCTGCCCGAATCATGGCGGCGTGGTCCGAGGCCAGACCCGGAAACAGCAATCGCCCATCGCGCCATGAATGGCCGAGCCGATCGCCGCGGCCCATCTTGCCGTCAACGAACAGGAAGGCGCGTGCAGCGATTTGAAGCCAGGACGGCTCGTCGAGAGTGAGGCTGGCATTGGCCAGGGCGGCGATCATCAGGCCGTTCCAATCGGCGAGAATCTTGTCGTCGAGCCCGGGCCGAACGCGTCGGCTGCGCGCCAAGAGCAATTTCTGGCGCAGCGGCCCGAGCCTGTCCTCGTCGTCCATGTTGCGCGGTAAGTCATTAAGGCGATTGAGGATATTGTGATCTTCGAAGTTGCCATCGGGGGTCACGTCGTAACGTGCAGCGAAGTATTGCGCATCCTGCGGGCCAAGCACCTCCATGATCTCGGCCAGCGACCAGACGTAGAACTTCCCCTCCTCACCTTCCGAGTCGGCGTCGAGCGAGGCACTGAAGGCCCCTTCCGGGGTGGTCATCTCGCGTTCGAGCCAGGCCACGGTTTCGCGCGCGCGGGTCCGGAACAGCTCACGGCCAGTGCGCTGATGGGCGAGCGCCAGCAGCTCCAGGAGCAGCGCATTGTCGTAGAGCATCTTCTCGAAGTGCGGCACCAGCCAGCGCTCGTCGACCGAATAGCGCGAGAAGCCGCCCCCCAGATGATCATAGATGCCGCCCTGGCAGATTCGCTCCAGGGTCAGCTCGACGGCCGCGAAATAGCGCGGCGCGCCGGTGCGCCGGCCGGCCCGCCAGAGAAATTCCAGCATCATGGCCTGCGGGAATTTCGGCGCGCCACGCAACCCGCCGTGCATCGGATCGATCAGGCCGCCGATTTGTGCGGCGGCGCGGTCGAGCTCGGACGGCCCGATGGTGACCCGGTCCTTGGGGCGCGCGCTCTCCGCCAGGCGGGCCATGAGGGCGGCCCGGTTCTGCTCCACGCTTTGGGGCTCTTCGTGGAAGATGCGCGCCACGTTGTGCAGGACGTCCTTGAAGCCGGGCCGGCCGTATTGACTGGTGTTGGGAAAATAAGTGCCGCCCCAGAATGGCTCGCCATCGGGGGTCAGGAACATGGTCATGGGCCAGCCGCCGCGCTCGCCCAGAAGGTGGAGCGCCGACATGTAGATCTGATCGATATCGGGGCGTTCCTCGCGGTCGACTTTGATATTGACGAAGAGTTCGTTCATGATCCTGGCAGTCGCCTCGTCCTCGAAGCTCTCATGGGCCATGACGTGGCACCAATGGCAGGCCGCATAACCGACCGAGAGCAGGATCGGCCTGTTGCTGCGCTTGGCTTCGACCAGGGCGGCGGGACCCCAGGGCCACCAATCGACAGGGTTGGATTTGTGCTGCAGCAAATAGGGGCTGGTCTCTTGAGCGAGACGATTCTGGTGACGATTGTGTTGGGTGCCTTGAGGGGCTGACATGGGGGCTTTCTGGGCTTTTTTCGGGTCGCGTTCTGCTGCGGCTTAGGATAACGCACAGCCGGCGAGCGTGGATCAAATTCGTGCGGCAGAATAATCCCGTCCGCGGCGCGCGCTGACCGTCAGTGGCCGACTGGGTCGCTGGACCAGGCGTTGCGGCTGCCGACAAAAGTGATTCGTACCCATCGTCTCCGGCTGATTTACGAGGCCGCCATCTCGAGCCAAGACCCTTGAACCAAGACCGCGACACGATTTTTGCGCTTTCATCCGGCCGGCTGCCGGCCGCGATTGCGGTCATCCGGATTTCCGGACCGCGGGCGCGACAGGCGCTGCTGGCGACATGCGGCCGCGTCCCGGAGCCGCGCCGCGCCACATTTGCACGGCTGCGGGATCCGGCGAGCCGGGAGATGATCGACGAGGCCTTGGTGCTTTGGTTTGCAGGGCCGGGCAGCGAGACCGGTGAGGACATGGTCGAGCTACAGGTGCATGGCGGCCGCGCCATCGTGGCGCGGGTTTTTGCGGTGCTGGGGCAGCTGGCAGGATTCCGCATGGCGGAGCCGGGCGAGTTCACCCGCCGCGCCTTCGAGAACGGGCGCCTCGATCTGACCGCCGTCGAGGGTCTGGCGGACCTGATCAACGCAGACACCGAGGCCCAGCGCCGGCAGGCGTTTCGGCAATTCAAGGGCGTGCTGGGGAACCGGGCCGATACTTGGCGTGGCCGGATGATCGAGGCCCAGGCCTTGGTGGAGGCCGGCATCGACTTCTCCGATGAGGGCGACGTGCCGGGCGATTTGGCGGCGCGGGCCATCGAGATCATTCGGCCGCTGGCGCGCGAGATCCGGCAAGCCGGGGCCGGGCAGGGCGAGCGGTTGCGCGAAGGGCTCGCAGTCGCCATTGCGGGCGCCCCCAATGTGGGCAAGTCGACCTTGCTCAATCGGCTGGCCCGGCGGGATGCCGCGATCGTATCCCCCCACGCCGGCACCACCCGCGATGTGATCGAAGTCCAACTCGACCTCGGGGGCTTTCCGGTGATTTTGCGGGATACCGCGGGCTTGCGGGAAGCGACCGACCCGGTGGAGCAGGAGGGTGTGCGGCGGGCCTGGAGTGCGGTCACGGAGGCCAATTTGGTGCTCTGGGTCGTGGATGCATCCAGGATCGAAGCCGGCTTGTCGTTGGCGCAGCAGCCAACCCCAGGGGCCGATACGGAGCACTGGATCATCCTCAACAAGTCGGATTTGTTGGCCCCTGGGGCCGCAGAGGCGCTGGTGTCGAAATTGGCGGAACGGTTCGGCGTTAACCCTTTGTTAACCATATCCGCAACTTCCGGGGCGGGCATCGATGACCTGGTGCAGGCCCTTGCCGGGTTCGCGGAACGGTTCTTCACGGCCGAACCGGCGTTAGTCACGCGCGAACGCCATCGGGTCGCATTGCGTGAGGCCGGCCAGGCGCTGGATGATGCGGTGCGGCTGGGACCTCAGGGTGGCGAGGAGCTGGTAGCCGAGCAGATCAGACTGGCGACCCGTGCGCTGGAACGGCTGACCGGGCGCATCGGGGTCGAAGATATTCTCGATGTGATCTTCCGGGATTTTTGCATCGGCAAGTGAGGCGGCCGGCTGGAATGGCCAAAACGAATCGTTAGCGATGTTTCACGTGAAACGGTGGCGGGCCCAAAGACCGGCGCGCCCTTTGACCTCAATGGCTCGCTTGAATACAAGGCGCTTGGCGGAGATGACTGCCCATGGATGCCAAGTTTGATGTGCTCGTGGTCGGCGGCGGCCACGCCGGCTGCGAGGCGGCTGCGGCTGCGGCCCGCATGGGGGCGGTGACGGCTTTGGTCACGCACCGCTTCGCGACCATCGGGGCGATGTCCTGCAATCCGGCCATCGGAGGTCTGGGCAAGGGCCATCTGGTTCGAGAGATCGATGCGCTCGATGGCCTCATGGGTCGCGTGGCTGATCGCGGCGGGATTCAGTTCCGGGTTCTCAATCGCCGCAAGGGTCCCGCGGTCCGCGGCCCGCGCGCCCAGGCCGATCGTGCCCGCTATGCGGCCGCCATGCAGGAGGCCATTGGGGCGACCGCAAATCTCACGGTGATCGAGGCCGAGGCCGACGATCTCATCATGGACGACGGCAGGGTCTCAGGGCTCCGGCTGTGCGATGGCCGGGCGCTCCGGGCAGGCGCGGTGGTGCTCACGACCGGAACTTTTCTGCGCGGCCTCATCCATATCGGGGAGCAGAAGATCGCGGCCGGCCGGGTGGGCGAGGCGCCGGCAATCGGGCTTGCGCTCACGCTCGAACGGCTGGGTTTCGCGCTTGGACGGCTCAAGACCGGCACGCCGCCGCGGCTCGACGGGCGCAGCATCGATTGGGGGGCGGTCGAGATGCAGCCGGGCGACGAGCCGCCGGAGCCGTTTTCGATGCTGACTGAGCGGATCGAAAATCCGCAGGTGGAGTGTGGGATCACGCGCACCAACACGGCCACGCACCAGATCATCCGCGACAATGTTCATCGCTCGCCGATGTATTCGGGACAGATATCGAGCCGCGGCCCGCGCTACTGCCCATCGATCGAGGACAAGATCGTGCGCTTCGGAGAACGCGACGGGCATCAGATTTTTCTGGAGCCGGAAGGGCTCGAAGATCCCACGGTCTATCCCAACGGCATTTCGACATCGCTGCCCGAGGAGGTCCAGCGCGCCCTGGTGGCGACCATCGCGGGCTTGGAAAAGGCCCGCGTGATCCGGCCCGGCTATGCGATCGAATACGACTACGTGGATCCGCGCGAGCTCAAGCCGACTTTGGAGACTAAACGCCTGCGTGGGCTTTTTCTCGCCGGCCAGATCAACGGCACGACCGGATATGAGGAAGCCGCCGCCCAGGGTTTGGTGGCGGGCCTCAACGCGGCTGGCCGAGCGGGCGAGGGGCCTGAGATCACCTTCGACCGCGCCGAAGGTTATCTGGCGGTGATGATCGATGATCTGGTGACGCGCGGCGTCACCGAGCCCTACCGTATGTTCACCTCGCGGGCGGAGTACCGGCTCACCTTGCGGGCCGATAACGCCGACCAGCGCCTGACCCAGAAGGGGATTGCGATCGGTTGCGTCAGCCCCATCCGGCAGCGCCGGCACGCCGAAAAAATGTCCGCGCTTGCGGCCGCCCATGCCTATGCGGCCTCGGTCTCGCTCACTCCGACGCAAGCCAACCGCCATGGGCTTGCCCTCAACCTGGATGGCCAACGGCGCACAGGCTTCGAGTTGCTGTCCCATCCGAATATCGGAGTGCAGGAGCTGGCCCGCATATGGCCAGGCTTCAATGAGCTTGCGCCCCAAATCGCGGGTCAACTGGAGATCGACGCGAAATACGCGGTCTATCTCGACCGGCAGGCCGCCGACATTTCGGCGTTTCGCCGGGATGAAGGGCTCGAGCTGCCGGAGGAAATCGACTATGCGCACCTGGGCGGGCTTTCCAATGAGATCAAGCAAAAGCTGGAAGCGGTGCGGCCCCGCACGGTCGGCCAAGCCGGTCGCATCGATGGCATGACACCGGTGGCTCTGAGCTTGCTCTTGGCGCATATTCGGCGGAGCCGACACGCCGCGAAAGTCGCCGAAGGCAGAGGCTGACGTTCGCGCGATCATCTACCTCATCCTGAGGAGCATCGCGTAGCGATGCGTCTCGAAGGATGGATGCCAGGCACAGACTTGCCGCCATCCTTCGAGACGCGCACATCCTTCGCCAAACGCTCAGGAGCGCGCTCCTCAGGATGAGGTCTCTCGGCGTCGATGCACGCCGATATACTTCGTTAGCTCAGCGGGGCGATTTGCTTTCGGTCAATGTGATGCCGCACCCATGTCCGCTCACGATGTCACGCCCGATCTGACTGCCGATCGCAGCCGTGCACTCGCGCTTAACCCTGTTTCACGTGAAACAGCGGCGCGGCTCGATCGATTCGTGGCGCTCCTGTTGAAATGGCAGGACATCACACATTTGATCGCGCCCTCCACGGTGCCAATTCTGTGGACGCGTCACATCGCGGATTCGCTGCAGCTTCTCGACCTGGCACCCGAGGCGAAAATCTGGGTCGATCTCGGCACAGGCGGGGGATTTCCGGGCCTGGTGATCGCCTGCGCGCTCCATGGAAAAGCCGGACGGCTGGTCCACCTGGTCGAAAGCAATTCCAAGAAGGCCGCGTTCCTGCGCGAGGCGGTGGCGGCAACCGAAGCGCCGGCCGTGGTGCAGGGGGTGCGGATGGAGAAATTCGTGGAAACTTTTGCCGGCAGGGCCGACATTGTGACTGCCCGGGCGGTTTCTCCCTTAAGCTCGCTGCTCGGCCAGTGTTTGCCGCTGCTGAAACAGGGAACGCTTGGGGTGTTTCCAAAGGGACAAGATGTAGAGGCTGAATTGACCGAAGCCTCTAAATGTTGGAAGATGACGGTTGATCTCGTTCCCAGCAGAACCGATCCCAAGGCGCGCATTGTGATGATCCGCGCCCTGGAACCACGGCAGTTTGTGCCGTAAGTCTTAAAAGAGGTTAAGGTTTCTGCGGGGCGGATTTGGGTCGATGACACAAACGACGGATGCTCCTGTGGCTGCGCTGGCCGACATCGCCGGCCCGGCGGGCCTGACGGTAGCGCCCAAGCTGCCGCGCGTGCTGGCCATCGCCAACCAAAAGGGCGGCGTGGGCAAGACCACGACCGCGATCAATCTCGGCACGGCGCTCGCCGCCATCGGGGAGCAAGTGCTGATCGTCGATCTCGATCCGCAGGGCAACGCATCGACGGGGCTCGGCATCGATCGCCGCAGCCGCCGCCATTCGACCTATGACGTGCTGATCGGCGAGGCGAGCCTGCGCGACGCGGTCTTGCCGACGGCGGTTCCTCGCCTCTTCATTGCGCCCTCCACTCTCGACTTGTCCGGCCTCGAGCTGCAGATCGGCCAGGCGCGCGACCGCGCCTTCCGTCTGCGCAGCGCATTTGCGCCGCTCAACGTCGCGCAGCCGGACGCCGTCGATTTCACTTACGTGCTGGTCGATTGCCCGCCTTCGCTCAATCTGCTCACCGTCAACGCCATGGCGTCCGCGCACGCCATCCTGGTCCCGCTGCAATGCGAGTTCTTTGCGCTGGAAGGCCTGTCGCAGCTGATCAAGACGGTCGAGCAGGTCAAGGAGACCCTCAATCCGGGCCTCATCATTCACGGCATCGTGCTCACCATGTACGATGCGCGCAACAATCTCGCCAATCAGGTCGTCGCCGACGTCCGCGAGTTCATGGGCCGCAAGGTCTACGACACCATCATCCCGCGCAATGTACGGGTCTCGGAGGCTCCGTCCTACGGCAAGCCGGTGCTGGTCTATGATCTGAAATGCGTCGGCAGCGAAGCCTATCTGCGGCTCGCGACCGAGATCATCCAGCGCGAGAAGGAGCTGCGCGCGGAAGCGTCGAATCCGGACGGCCTGGCACCTCCGCCCTCGCCGCAACAAGTTTCTTGACGCGGCGTGATGACAAATTCGGGAGACGCCGACATGGCAGATGACGCCGGGAGATCGCGACTTGGACGCGGCCTTGCCGCGCTCATGGGCGATGTCGGCGAGGCAACCAGGAA
>Ga0209069_10000622_pt1 | contig 16733 bp, 11 predicted proteins | sample Str013_2_FD_187202 | JGI IMG/M metagenome (GOLD analysis project Ga0209069, IMG submission 187202) | Freshwater sediment microbial communities in response to fracking from Pennsylvania, USA - Straight Creek_MetaG_SC_2013 (SPAdes) (version 2) | ecosystem: Environmental > Aquatic > Freshwater >...
TGATATGGGCGGGCAGCACCTCACCGGCTATGAGCTGAAGCTGGAAGGCGACCCGTCCAGTGGCGCACCCTATTCCACCCTGCATCTCTACGTTGACCCCAAGACCGGCCTGCCCGTCAGCCTCGACATGAGCGGCCAGGGCGAAACCGGATTAGCCAGGGCAAAGCAGACCTTTGAGTATCTCAAGGGCTTCAAACTCGTGTTCTGACCCATACCGTTTGTACCCACCCTAGTCATCCTCGGGCTCGTCCCGAGGATCCATCACGCAACTGGCGGGTGGTTGAATGGATCCTCGGGACAAGCCCGAGGATGACATTGGGATTCCATATGGCAGGGTCATGACACCAACAGCGCCTTGAACCGCTCGCGCAGCTGCGCCTTGCCCACCTTGCCCATGGAATTGCGCGGCAGCTCGTCCAGCACCACCACGCGCTTGGGGCATTTGAATTTGGCGAGCGTCTGCGAAAGTTCGGCGATGATGTCCGCCTCGGACGCAACTTTCGCATCAGCCCCAGTGGTCACGACCACGGCCACCACCGCCTCGCCGAAGTCGGGATGCGGCACGCCGATCACAGCGGATTCGCCGACGCCGGGCATGGCGTTCAGCGCCTGCTCGATCTCGATCGGATAGACATTGAGGCCGCCGGTGATGATGAGGTCCTTGGCGCGGCCAACCAGCGCGAGCCGCCCGTCCGCCGCCATCACCCCCTGGTCGCCGGTGATGAAGAAGCCATCGGCGCGGAACTCCTCGCGCGTCTTTTCCGGCAGCCGCCAATAGCCGGCAAACACGTTCGGCCCCTTCACCTCGACATTGCCCGTCTCGCCGCGCGGCAGTTCGCGGCCCACATCGTCCGTCACGCGGACCGAAACTCCGGGTAAGGCATAGCCCACCGTGCCCGCCAGCCGTTCGCCGCGATAGGGGTTGGAGGTGTTCATGCCGGTCTCGGTCATGCCGTAGCGCTCAAGGACGGCGTGGCCCGTGCGCTGCTGGAAAGACGCGAACGTCTCATTGAGCAGCGGCGCGGAGCCGCTGATGAACAGCCGCATTCCGGTGCAGCTCTCGCGCGTCAATCCGGGCTCGGCCAGCAGCCGGGTGAAAAACGTCGGCACCCCCATCATCACCTGCGCGCCAGCAAAGGCGGCCAGCACGGCGCGGGCGTCGAACTTCTCCATCCAGAGCATCTTCAGCCCGCCGAGCAGCGCGGTGTTGAGCGCCACGAACAGGCCGTGGACGTGGTAGACGGGCAGCGCGTGGATGAGCGTTTCGCCCGGCGCCAGCTCCCAATAGCCGATGAGCGTCAGTGCGTTGGAGGCAAGATTGCCGTGGGTGATCATCGCGCCCTTGGCGCGGCCCGTGGTGCCGGACGTATAGAGCAGCGCCGCCATGTCGCCAGGGTCGCGCGCCACGGCCTTGCCAAAACTGGCGGCGGACGCGGCTGTGGTCATAAGACTGCCGCTGCCATCGGCTTCGAGCGAGAACCGCGACTTAGAGCGCCCGCCGCCGGCCATCTCGCCGAGCCGCGCCGCATTGGCGATGAACGCCGCGGGCTCCGCGTCGCCGATGAAGAACGCGACCTCGGCGGGCGTGTACGCCGTGTTGAGCGGGTGGAACACCGCGCCAATCTTCAGCACCGCCAGGTAGAGCGCGACGAAGGCGATGGATTTCTCCGCCTGCACCGTCACCCGGTCGCCCGGCGCGATTCCCGCCGCCGCCAGCGCACCCGCCATCCGGTCCGCCTGCTCCAGCAGCGCGGCGCGACTGACCGTTTCGCCGTTCGGGCGCTCGAACAGCGGACTGCCGGCGTGGCCCGCGGAGGCGGCCTCAATCTGCGCCGCCAGATTTTGATTCTGCCCCATCAGGCCCGCCGCCACATTCTATTTCGCCAACTTGGCGTCGCTGATCGAGGGGCGTGGCGGACCGGCGGTGACCGGCGCAGCGTTCGGCTTGATGGCGGGCGAGGGAACGGGCGCGGGGCGCACCGGCGTTGCCACGCGCAGATGCGGCATCGCGGCGGCGCTGTCCTTGGCGAAGGTCGAGGCGATGGTTGGGCGCGCGCCGGGCGGGCCTTGCACCGGCACGGAGGGCGACGGCGCGGGCGCGCCCGCAGCGACCGGCTTTGGCGCTGGCGCCGAAGCGGACGGAGCCGCCGCCTTGGCCACCGTCGCCTCGGCGGGCTTGCCGGCCAGCCGGGCGATCACCTCCTGCGTCACGGCGCGGATGCTCTGGCCCGCATCGCCCGGATATTTGGCGATGTAGGTGCGCTTGCCGAGGTCAAAGTCGGCGGCGCGCTGGATGTAGGCGCGGCGTGGGATGTGGGTCTTGAAGCAGCGGTTGGCGGGATCGGCGGCCAGCTTGGCGTGCCATTCCTCTTCGGACGCGATGCGGCCATCCTTGAGGTTGATCAGCACGCCCAAAAGCTCGGCGAAACTGGGCTGGGCGAACTCCTCGCGGAACTTCTTGAGTATCGCCAGCCCTCGCACCGCCAGATAGTCGGGCTTGGTCGGCGGGATGAAATACTGCACTTCGCGCAGCCAGCATTCGGTCAACAGCGACAGGCCGGGCGGACAATCGACGATGACGATGTCGAACATCCGCGTCGTCTCTTCCAGCAGCGTGCGCACGGCGGTGCGCAACTCGCCCTCGCGCTTCTGGCCCGACACCTCGCGCTCGAACAGCGACAGTTCCATGTGGCTGGGGATGAGATAGACGCTGCGCGCGTCCTCGACATCCGACACGCCGCTGGCGATCACATCCTTCCAGCTCATGTCGGCGGGGCCAAGCACGCGGTTCATCAGGTAGTCGACCAGCGTGCGGTGCTGGCGCTCCATGTGCTCCCAGCTTGTGCTGTGCATGAGCATATGGCTCATGCTGGTCTGGCTGTCGCTGTCGATCACCAGCACATTCTTGCCATGATAGGCCGAGAGCGTCTCGGCAAGCGACATCACCACCGTGGACTTGCCCACGCCCCCCTTGGTGTTCATGACCGCTATGGATTGACCCATGTGACTCAACTCTACCCAGGACAGCCGCTGCACCCTCGCAAGCCCATGCGCCTTGGCCGAACTTATCGGCCAATGTTGGGCGGCTGCCACTGGGTAGCAACCGGCGGCGGGCAACTCCACAGTTTTCGGCTTATGGAGCGCCTAGGCCACCAGGGCTGCGTCAATTGCCGCAAGCTCTTCCGCGCCGAATCTTGGTGATTCTACCGCCTTGGCGCAATCCTCGATCTGTTCCGGCCGGCTCGCGCCGATCAGGGCGGAGGTGACGCGGGGGTCGCGCAGCACCCAGGCGAGCGCCATTTGCGCCAGCGTCTGGCCGCGCGCCTTGGCGATGGCGGCCAGCGCCGTCAGCTTCATGCGCAGCTTGTCGTCAATGGCATCCGGCCTCAGCCACTTGCCCTGCGTCGCCCGGCTGCCCTCGGGAATGCCGCCCAGATACCGGTCCGTCAGCAGACCTTGCGCCAGCGGCGAGAAGGGTATGCAACCCATGCCCGCCTCGCCGATGGCATCGAGCACGCCGCCGGCTTCTGGCGCGCGGTCGAGCATGTTGTAGCGCGGCTGGTGGATCAGGCAGGGCGTGCCGAGCGCCTTCAGGATGCGCGCGGCCTCGCGGGTCTGCGCCGCGCCATAGTTGGAGATGCCCACATAGAGCGCGCGGCCCGAGCGCACGGCAGTATCGAGCGCGCCCACGGTCTCCTCAAGCGGCGTATCCGGATCGAAGCGGTGCGAGTAGAAAATGTCCACATAGGGCAGGCCGAGCCGCTTGAGGCTCTGGTCGAGGCTGGCGAGCATATACTTGCGGCTGCCCCATTCGCCATAGGGCCCGTCCCACATATGGTAGCCGGCCTTGGTGGAGATGATCATCTCATCCCGGTGCGCCTTAAAGTCAGCGCGCAGGATTTCGCCGAAAGCAGTTTCGGCGCTGCCGGCCGGCGGCCCGTAATTGTTGGCGAGGTCGAAATGGGTGATGCCGAGGTCGAAGGCCTTGCGGCAAAGCGCGCGCTTGGTGGCGTGTAAGGCATCCTCGCCAAATGTGTGCCACAGGCCGAGGGAGATGGCGGGGAGTTTGAGGCCGGACTTGCCGCAGCGATTGTAGAGCATGGTGAAACTCCAAAAAGGGGGCAGCGGGCAGCGGTGCGCGGGCAACGGGGTTTCTCCCGCTGCCTGCTGCCTGCTGCCCGCTGCCCCACTTCCTACTTCAACATTCCTTTAGCCTCGTCTGGCCCCAGATAGGCCGGCTGGGTGCAAGTGGTTTTCATCTCGACGAACTTGCCGTCGGCGCCCGACTTCAGCACGCTCGTCATCACATCCACCGCGTGCAGCGTGCGCTCCAGCGAGCAGCGTGCGTCGCGGTTCCCGTGCACGGCGGCGGCCAAATCGGCCAAGCCCGCCGAGCGGTAGTTGGCGACCATGTTGCCGTGGTTGTCCTGGTTGCCAACTCCAAAGGGGTGGTCCCAGGCTGATAGCGGCTCGGGCGGGCCGGAGCGCTTGGTGGCCAGCACCTCGCCGCCAAAGAAGTTGGGGTCGGGCACGAACATCGCGCCCTCGGTGCCATACAACTCCATGTTGGCGTGCCGGTTGGCCCAGACGTCCCAGCTCGCCGACAGCGTCACCGCCGCGCCATTGTGGAACTCAAGCAGCGCGTGAATGTTGGTGGGCGTCTCGACCGGGATGGTTTCGCCGGCGCGCGGCTGGCTGGAGATGGTGCGGGTCGCGCGCGCCATGTTGGTCAGCGCCGCCACGCGCTTGACCGGCCCGATCAGGTTGATCAGGTTGCCGATGTAGTAAGGTCCCATGTCGAGGATCGGCCCGCCGCCCGGCTTGAAGAAGAAGTCCGGGTTTGGGTGCCAGTGTTCCATGCCAAAGCCCATGACATGCGCCGTGCCGGACGTAATTTTTCCCACCGCGCCATCGTCAATCGCCTTGCGCGCGCGCTGGTGCGCGCCGCCCAAGAACGTGTCGGGCGCGCAGCAGACTTTCACGCCCTTTGCCTCGGCGGCATCGCGCAGCTTCATGCCGTCCTTCAGCGCCAGCACCAGAGGTTTTTCCGAATAGACGTGCTTGCCCGCCTTCACCGCCGCCAGCGACACCGCGTAGTGCTGGTCGGGGATGGTGAGGTTGAGAACGATGTCCACATCCTTGCTCTTGATGAGCTTGGCCGGCTCCATGGCCGTGACGTGGTAGGCCTCGGCGGCGTGCCGCGCGGCCTTCGAATTGATGTCGGCGCAGGCGGTGATCTCGATGCCCTTGAACAGCGGCGCGTACTTGAAATAGGTGGCCGAGATGTTGCCGCAGCCCATCACGCCGATGCGGAGGTTGTTTGCCATTGGTTATGCGTCCCGATACTGAGTTATGTCATCCTCGGGCTTGTCCCGGGGATCCATCCAACAACGAGTCCTTTGCACAATGGACCCTCGGGACAAGCCCGAGGATGACATCGTGTGTGGGTGTTTCCGCGCCCCTCAGATCGACTTGAGATAGCCGATCGCCCTCCTGGCGAAGCGCTCGAAATCCTTGGGCTTGTCGTGCTCGAGCACAAAGTGCGTGCAGCGCGTCGCCTTGATCGCGGTCATCAGCTTGGGCCAGTCCATGGTGCCCTGGCCAATGTCGGCCCAGCCATCCTCGTCCTCATTCTCGCCCTTCCTGGCGATGTCCTTGATGTGGACCGTGGTGATGCGGCTGGCATAGGCCTTGATGTACTTGAACGGATCGCCCTTGCCCTTGACCACCCAGGCGACGTCGATTTCCCAATCGAGCAGCGGCGCGCCTTCGAACATGAGGTCGTGCGGCACCGAGCCATCCTTCAACTTTGCGAACTCGAAGTCGTGATTGTGCCAGGCCAGCGGATAGCCCTCGGCCCGGTAGGTCTCGCCGATGGCGGCCAGCCGCTTGCCGAAGTCGCGCCAGCCCTTGGCGCTGGCGGGGCGGTCATCCGGCATCAGGTAGGGCGCGACCAGCTTCTGGACGCCAAGCGTGGAGGCGATGGAAAGAACCTTCTTCTTCTCCTTCTCCAGCATATCGACCGAGAAATGCGCGGTCGGCATGGAGATGCCGTTCTTGTCCATCACCGCGCGCAGCTTGTCAGGGTCACCGAAAACGCCGCCGAAGCCCTCGATCTGGGTGTAGCCAAACTTGGCCAGCGCCACGATGGTCTTGTCGATGGGGGGATGGTTGCGGGCGGAGTAGAGCTGCATTGAGTAGTTGGCGGGCACTGGCGGGGTCCTCTTCAAGTTTGGCAGGTGGCGGAATAGAGCGTGCGGATGATCAGCGAGGCGGCGGCATCCTCCAGGTCGCCGGGCTTGTCCGGGCGGAAGCATACCGTCCGGGGCTGACCGGGCAGGAGATCGAAGGCGGCATCGCTGAAATGTCCTGGAACGCCGCATTCGAGCGCGGCGAAGTAGGCGGGAAGTCTGACGCCGACATTAATCATCAGTTGGCCGTCCGTCGAGTGTTTTGACATCTCGATGCCGGGATCGGCGAAGGCGTAGGTCTTGTACGGTTTTGGCGCGAAGTGGCGGGTGATGGCGGAACCACCGGCCAGCCGGGTGGTGACGTGGAGGATGGAGTCTTCGGGGATGGCGGCGGCATCGAGGGTCGCGGCTTCGGCGGCGCGGTCCGGCGGCAGCGTGATTTTATGCGCGCCAAGCTCTTTGCGCGCGCCGCTGACCGACATGGCGAAAAGCTCCACCTCCACGTCCGCCGGTTCCGCCAGGTCGTTGACGCCGCTGATGGTGATCGTCCGGCCATCCTTGGACGGAATGGCGAAGGCGGCGACGGGCGCATAGAAATCGCGCGCCATGTGGTGCAGCAGCTTCCAGCCGCCGCCGTGGTCGAGGCCGGACCAGGACGCGACCGGCCAGGTGTCGTTGAGCTGCCAATACAGCGTGCCCATGCAGTGTGGCTTGAGCGAGCGCCAGTATTCGATGGCGGTGCGCATGGCGAGGCCCTGCTGGACTTGGGACAGGTACACGAAGTCGGCGAAGGCCATCGGAAAGCGGAAATAGCGGAACATCGTCCCCGCGATCCGCTCGTTGCCGCCGGCATTGCGCTGGTGGTGGTCCATCACCGGCGAGGCGATGTTCATGTCTTGCGGCGCGGCGAACTGCTTTATAACGTTCAGGGACGGATAGGACTGGAAGCCGAACTCCGAGCAGAAGCGCGGTTTGACATCCCGGTAGTGGTCAAAGCTCTTGTTCTCGTGCCAGACGCTCCAGAAGTGCATGTCGCCCGAGCGGTCGTCGTGCCAGGCGTCGCCAAAGTTTTTCACGCCCGAGGAGGGCGACGACGGCCACCAGCTGATGGTGTGGTCGGCGGCTTTTGCGGCCTCCTCGATGGTGCGGTTGAGGCGGTCATAGTCCACCAGGTAGCGGTCGCGGTTCTTTCGTGATTCCTCGAACCAGATGAGCGCGCCGATCGTCTCGTTGTCGCCGCACCAGAGCGCGATGCAGGCATGGTGGCCGAGGCGGCGGACCTGGTGGTCCACCTCCTGCTTCACTTGCGCGAGGAATGCATCGTCGGCCGGATAGAGCGAGCAGGAGAACATGAAATCCTGCCAGACCATGAGGCCGAGCCGGTCGCAGATGTCGTAGAACCAGTTCTGCTCATAGAACCCACCGCCCCAGACGCGGATCATGTTCATGTTGGCATCGACGGCGGCTTTGAGCAGTTTCTCGGTCAGCTCCGGAGTGGCGCGGGACGGCAGCGCGTCTGCCGGAATCCAGTTCGCTCCCTTGGCGAAAATCTCAGCGCCGTTGACGCGGAAGGCGAAGCGCGCGCCGGGGCCGTCTTTGTCATTGTCCGTAAGCAGCTCGATCTTGCGCAGGCCGATCTTGCGCCGCTCGACTTGCCCGGGAATCTCGACAGTCAGGTCATAGAGATGCTGTTCGCCCTGCCCGACGGGCCACCAGAATCTGGGATCGGCAACGCGCAACACGCTGGAATAGCTGATGTTACCCCGGCTCAAACGCCCACTATCTGTCATCCTCGGGCTTGTCCCGAGGATCCATTCTTCCACAGACCCCGGAGCCCGTTGCACGATGGATCCTCGGGACAAGCCCGAGGATGACAGCCTTGCTGCTGAAAGGTTAACGGCGATGGGAACTTCGCTGGTGACCGATCCAGTGAGCGTCACAACGACCTCAACATCGACCGAACCATCAGCATTGTGCAGTTGATGCGTCTGCACATGTTCGATCCGCGCAGCGTCCATCTTCTGCAGCTTGATCCGCCCGTACAGCCCGAACGGCGCAATTGCGAGGTTCCAATCCCAGCCGAAATGGCATTGCGGCTTGCGCAGCATGTTGCCGTCCGGGATCGGACAGTTCTGCACGATGTAGGGGATTTTGTAGGGCAGCTCTTTGGCAAGAGTCGTCGCGGCGCGGGTGTTCGACTTGAACTGGATTTCGATGTGGTTTTCGCCAGGTTTCAGTACCCGTGACACGTCGCGCCGGTAGCGGCGGAACGTATTTTGGGCGGTTTCAACTTTTTGCCCGTTAAGGTGGATTTCGGTAACCGTGTCGAGAAAATCGACGTCGAGATACCAAGTGATCCCAGCATGATCGCCATCCCAAACAAACGTCCTCGACGCCACCCAGTCCCGGTCCGCCAGCCCGCGCACGGCCAGCTCATTCCGCCCCACATACGGGTCCGGTATCAGCCCCGCCGTCAGCAGCGCCGAATGCGCATCGCCGGGGATCGGCATGTCGCAGGCGTATTCGCCATGCTCGTCCCGCAAAGACCAAATTCCGGCAAGATCAATCATCGCCCGCCTCGCATCCGTTCCAGCGCTCGCCGCGCCTTGTAGCGCATGGCCGGCCTTGAAGCCCAGCGGATCGCGCCATTCCTTTCCCCCGCATCGGAGCAAAGGGTCACGGCAAGGGGCCGCCGCATCCCCAGCCTTGGCCGGCGCGCGTGTCCTTATTCCTGTGGATGCCCGCCTTGCCGACTCACGGCGGGTTACGCTTCTGTGACGCAAATTTGTTGCAGCGCAGCACGTTTGCCTTGTAGATGCCGTCAACAAGCGGCGGGCGTGCCGCTTTCCGATTCCGCCAATGCGGTGAGGAGTTTGGATGATCCACCGGATCGAGGTTGGCGCAAAGCCGGGGCGGCGCGACACGCGCGGCGAAAAGCTGGCGCGCCAGATCGCCCAGGCCGGTATCGGCGGCGTGACCGGCGTGGCGGTGAGCGATCTCTACTTCATCGAGGGCGCGCTGGAGCCGCCGCAGCTTCGCCATCTGATTGAGACGTTGCTTGTCGATGACATCCTGGAACAGCCGCATCTTGGCGTCAGCCCTGCCTCTGGCGCGCACAGCATAGAAGTCACTTTGCTGCCCGGCGTCACCGACAGCGCGGCGGAGAGCCTGCGCACGGGTGCGGAGGTGATCGGCATCGAGCAGCTTGGCCAGATCGCGGTTGGCCAGCGCTACGACTTGCACGGCTCATTGTCGGCGGCGGACGCCAAGGCTATCGCCGAGCGGCTGATCGTCAACACTGTGGTGCAGACTTACGCCGTGCACGCGCCCATCGCCGCACCGTTCGTCGCCACGGCCTCCGCGACTGGCCCCCTGTTCGAAATCATCCGTTTGCGCGAGGCTGGCGATGATGCGCTTCTGGGCATCAGCAAATCCCGCCGCCTGGCGCTCGACCTCGCCGAAATGCGCGCCATCCAGCTTTACTACCGCAAGGAAGGGCGCGACCCCACCGACGCCGAAATCGAGATGCTGGCGCAAACCTGGTCGGAGCACTGCGTCCACAAGACGTTCCGGGCCAAGATCAGCTATTCGGAGAATGGCGCGCCGCCTCGCGTTATCGACGGCCTGCTGAAATCCTACATCCGCGCCGCGACCGAAAAGATTAACAAGCCCTGGGTGCGCTCGGCCTTTGTCGACAATGCCGGCGTGGTGGCGTTCACGGACGACTATGACCTCGCCTTCAAGGTAGAGACCCACAATCACCCCTCCGCCCTGGAGCCGTTCGGCGGCGCTAACACCGGCGTCGGCGGCGTGGTGCGCGATGTCATCGGCGTCTCGGCCCGCCCCATCGCCAACACCGACGTGCTCTGTTTCGGGCCCGCCGATACCGATCCCGCCTCGCTGCCCGCCGGCGTGCTGCACCCCGCCCGCATCGCCGAAGGGGTGACGCACGGCATCGAGGACTACGGCAACAAGATGGGCATCCCCACCGTCAACGGCGCGTTCTGCTATGACGAGGGGTACACGGCCAATCCGCTGGTGTTCTGCGGCTGCCTCGGCATCGTGCCAGTTGGCGCGCATCCCCGCGCCGCCAATCCCGGCGATCTCGTGGTCGTGCTTGGCGGGCGCACGGGGCGCGACGGCATCGGCGGGGCGACGTTCTCGTCGATGGAAATGGGCGTCGAGACGGCCGCGATTGCCGGCAGCAGCGTGCAGATCGGCCACCCGATCCACGAGAAGCAGGCGCTGGAAGCGGTGATGACCGCCCGCGACGAAAAACTGTACACGGCGATCACCGATTGCGGCGCGGGTGGATTGTCGTCCTCCATCGGCGAGATGGCTGCGGAACTGGGCGCGGTGGTGCATCTGGACCGCGTGCCGCTGAAATATGCCGGGCTTCGCCCGTGGGAGGTGTGGCTCAGCGAGGCCCAGGAGCGCATGGTGCTGGCCGTTCCGCCCGCTTTTTGGCCACGGCTGAAGGCGATCTGCGATGGCATCGACATTGACGCCACGGCGCTCGGCGAGTTTACCGGCGACAAGCGTATCAAGCTGCTCTGGAACGGCGCGCAGGTTGGCGATTTGTCCACGGAGTTCTTGAACGAGGGCATCCCGCGCATGGAGCTGGCTGCGGAGTGGTCTAACACCTCGCTCTCCCCCTCTTCAGGGGGAGAGGGTCGGGGTGAGGGGCGGCAGCCAATTCCACAACTCGCGGCTGCCCCTCACCCTAACCCTCTCCCCCTAAGCAGGGGGAGAGGGGATAAGAGTGACCTCACGCCCGACCTCCTCGCGCTTTTGGCTCGCCCCGGCACCCGCTCCAGTGAGGATGTGGTGCGCCGCTACGACCACGAGGTGCAGGGCGCAACTGTGGTGAAACCCTTCGTCGGCCCCGGCCGCGACGGCCCGTCCGACGCCGCCGTGCTCTGGCCGCAGGACTTGGCGCGCACCGGCTCAAAGCGCGGCGTGGCGCTCAGTACCGGGATGAACGTGCCGCTGGGCAAGCTCGACCCCTATGCCATGGCCTGGGCCGCCATCGACGAAGCCGTGCGCAACTGCGTCGCCGTGGGCGCGGACCCGGACCAGATCGCCATTTTGGACAATTTCTGCTGGGGCAATCCGAGGCTCCCTGATCGTCTGGGCTCACTCGTGCGCTGTTGCGAGGGCTGCCATGATGCGGCGCTCGCCTACGGCACACCGTTCGTGTCGGGCAAGGACAGCCTCAACAACGAGTTTTTAGGCGCGGACGGCAAGAAGCACGCAATACCGGGTACACTGCTGATCTCGGCGATGGGCATCGTGCCGGATGTGACGAAGACGGTGACGATGGATTTTAAGAAGGTTGGCAACGCGATTTATCTGCTCGGGAACGGGGACACGATGTTCATATTCGGCGGCCAAGCCGATGGTGCAGCGTCAAGTGTCCCGGGCGCCGAATATGAACATCGTGTCCCCGTTGGCGCGCTCCCTCTATACCGCGCCCTGCACGCAGCCATCGCAACTGGCCTCGTTGCCGCCTGCCACGATTGCTCCGAGGGCGGAGCGGCCCTCGCTATCGCCGAAATGGCCTTCAGCGGCGGCCTCGGCGCGCGCGCTGACCTTGGCAACGCACAGCCTGCGAGCGTGCTGGCCTTCGCCGAAGGGCTTGGGCGGCTGATAGTCGAAGTCGCACCTGCGAACGCTGCTGCATTCGAGCGCGCGCTAGCCGGCCAGCCTTTCGCGCGCGTCGGCGAAGTTGTCTCCAAACCCTCCGTGCAGATCACGGTGGGCAGGCAAAAGGCCATCGACACCACCATCGCCATCCTCGCCCAGGCCTTCCGTGGCCATCTGACGGAGGCGGCATAACATGGCCGTCAAACCCCGCGTCATGATCCTCTCGGCCACCGGCTCCAACCGCGACCGCGATGTCGCCGCCGCCATCGAGCTGGCGGGCGGCGCACCGGAAATCGTGCACATCAATGCCGTCATCGCTGGCCAACGCACACTGAGCGCCTACCAGATGCTCATCCTGCCCGGCGGCTTTTCCAATGGCGACGATCTCGGCGCGGGGAAACTTTGGGCGGTGGCGTTGCGGCACAAGCTCGGCGAGGCGCTCGATGCGTTCGTCGCCGCTGGCAAGCCGGTGCTCGGCATCTGCAACGGTTTTCAGGCGCTCGTAAAGTCGGGCCTGCTGCCGGGCGGCACGCTCACCCGTAATGAACGGGCGCATTTCGAATGCCGTTGGGTGCACCTGGAGCCGGACCCGGCCAGCCCGTGCATTTTCACCAAGGGTCTGGACCAACCCATCTTCTGCCCCGTCGCCCACGGCGAAGGCCAGTTCGTGGCCCGCGATGACGCAACGCTCGCGGCCCTGGACGCGCGCGGCGGTGTGGCGTTGCGCTATGTGGACGCCAGCGGCAATCGCGCCGGTTATCCGCACAACCCCAATGGCTCGGCGGGCAACATCGCCGGCGTCACCAACGCCAAGGGCAACGTGCTCGGCCTGATGCCGCACCCCGAGAACCACGTCCGCCCCGAGTTGCATCCGGAATTCCATCGCGGCGTCAGCGGACGCTCTGGTCTTGCCCTGTTCCAGAACGGTATACGTTATGCTGGGGAGGTTTAGCCCACCATGCTGACCACCGCCCAACTGATTGCCGCCGTGCCGGACGCGCTCACCCGCGTGGACTTGCCGAACCTTGGCGCGCGCCACGAGGGCAAGGTGCGCGACTTCTATCTTCGCGGAGGCCAGCGTGTACTGATCACCACCGATCGCGTATCCGCATTCGACCGCGTGGTGGGCGCGATCCCCTACAAGGGCCAGGTGCTAAACCAGCTCAGCGCCTGGTGGTTCGAGCAATTGGCGGATATTGTGCCGAGCCATCTGATCAGTGCACCCGACCCCAACGTCACCATCGCCCGCGAGGCAACGGCTCTCCCGGTTGAGGTGGTGGTGCGCGGGTACCTCACAGGCAGCACGTCCACGGCGCTATGGACGCTGTACGCAAATGGCGTTCACCGCCCTTACGGCCTCGATCTGCCAAAGGGCCTTAAGAAGAACGATCCTCTCCCCGAGCCCGCCATCACCCCCACCACCAAGGCGGCGGCGGGCGAGCACGACGAACGGCTGACCGAGGCCGAAGTCGTCTCGCGCGGGCTGGTTGACGCCGGCCTGTGGGCGGACGTGCGCCGCGCCGCGCTCGGCTGCTTCAAACGCGGACAGGAGCGCGCCAGGGCCGCCGGGCTGATCCTGGTTGACACCAAATACGAATTCGGCCTGATCGGCGGCAGGCTCGCCCTGATCGACGAGGTGCATACGCCCGATTGCAGCCGCTACTGGAGCGCCGCGCCGCAGGTGCCGGGCGTCGAGCCCGAGAGCTTCGACAAGGAGCACCTGCGCCTCTGGTTCGCGGCGCAAGGTTACCAGGGCGATGGCGCGATCCCGCCGCTACCGCCCCATTTCGTCGCCGAACTCGCCGCCCGCTACATTTCCGTCTTTGAACGCCTGACCGGCCAAGCCTTCGCGCCCGCCGCCTTTCCCGCCGGCCCGCGCATCGCCAAAGCCCTGGAGTCATTTAAATGAGCGTCCCTCCGATGATGACTGACGATCTCGACCGCCCGCGCGAAGCCTGCGGGGTCTTCGGCATCTACGCGCCGGGCGTGGACGTGGCGCGGCAGACGTTCTTTGCGCTGTATGCGTTGCAGCACCGCGGCCAGGAGAGCGCTGGCATCGCCACCAGCGATGGGCGATCCGCCTATGTCCACAAGGGCATGGGGCTGGTGGCGCAGGTGTTCAACGAGGAGCGGCTGAAGCCGCTGAAGGGGCATCTGGCCATCGGCCACAACCGCTATTCGACGACGGGATCGTCGCATCTGCGCAACGCGCAGCCCTACTTGATCGAGAGCATGTACGGCCCGCTCGGCGTCGGCCACAATGGCAACCTGACCAATGCCGGAAAGCTCCGTAAGCAGCTCTTGGAGCGTGGCGTCGGCCTGTCGTCGTCGTCGGACTCGGAAGTCATCGTACAGATGCTCGCCGCCCCACCGGTGTTTCCTGCCTCGTTGAAACCTGACTGGGAGGACCGCATCCGCGCCTTCATGGCGCAGGCGGAAGGTGCGTATTCGCTGGTTGTGCTGACGCGCGATGCCATCTATGCGGCGCGCGATCCGTTGGGCCTGCGCCCGCTCTGCCTGGGCGAGGTCACCGCCAAGGATGGCAGCAAGGGCTATGTGGTGGCGTCCGAATCCTGCGCGCTCGGAACAATCGGCGCGGACTTCGTGCGCGAGGTGAGGCCGGGCGAGGTGCTGCGCCTGGACGCCAAGGGCGTGACCAGCCTGGTGGGCGCCGAACCCACGCGCAAGCCGGCGCTTTGTGTGTTTGAATACGTCTATTTCGCGCGGCCCGACACGCTGCTGGAGGGCCAGGTCATCCATGGCGTGCGCCAGCGGCTGGGCGCGGCGCTGGCCAGGGAGTCGCCCGTCGCCGCCGACGTGGTGATCGGCGTGCCCGATAGCGCCACCCCCGCCGCCATCGGCTACGCGCAGGCCACCGGCATCCCCTTCAGCGAGGGCCTGACCAAGAACCGCTATATCGGCCGCACCTTCATTCAGCCCGATGATCAATTGCGCAAGGCCGGCATCCATCTCAAATTCAATCCGCTGACGGCCAATCTGGCGGGCAAGCGGGTCATCCTGATCGACGATTCCATCGTGCGCGGCAACACCGTGGGGCCGATTGTGCGGCTGATTCGCGATGCCGGGGCGAAGGAGGTGCATGTGCGCGTGTCATCGCCGCCGGTGCGCCACCCCTGCTTCATGGGCATCGACATGGCCGGACACGGCGAGCTGATCGCGCATGAGATGACGGTCGAACAGATCCGCGAGCATATCGGCGCCGACAGCCTCGCCTATCTCTCGCACGAGGCGATGATGCGGGCGGTGATGGATGTGAAGAAGCCCGGCTGCGGCCATTGCTCGGCCTGCTTCACCGGCGATTATCCGTTGACGCTGGATGCATCGGCGCAGATGGGCGATGCGGAAAAGCTCAGCTTCGAGAGCATGTGGGGGCAGGGAACGTGAAGGTGGGAACGTGAGGGTCCTGCTCATAGGCCGGGGCGGGCGCGAGCATGCGATGGCGTGGGCGCTGATGCGCGCTCCGTCCGTCCACAAACTGTGGGTCGCGCCGGGCAATGGCGGCACAGGCAATAATGTGGCGCTGGCGGAGGATGATCATGCGGGGCTGATCAAATTTGGCAAGGCGAACGCTGTTTCGCTCGCCGTCATCGGCCCGGAAGCGCCGCTGGCAGCCGGCATCGCCGATGCGTTCCGGGCTGATGGCATCGCCTGCTTCGGGCCATCGCAAGCCGCCGCGCGGCTCGAATCCTCCAAGGCCTTCGCCAAGGCGTTCATGGCCCGGCACGGCATCCCCACCGCCCGCGCCGCCGTGTTCCGCGATTTGGACGCGGCGCTCAAGCATTTGAACTCGCTCGACTATCCCGTGGTCATCAAGGCATCCGGCTTGGCGGCAGGCAAGGGCGTGATCCTGCCCGGGACCCGCGCCGAAGCCGAGACCGTCCTGCGCCAGATGCTCCTTGAAAAGACCTTCGGCGCGGCGGGCGACGAGGTGCTGATCGAGGAGCGAATTGTGGGGCCCGAAGCCTCAGTGCTTGCCTTCAGCGACGGCGAGCGGCTGGCCATCATGCCGGTGGCGCAGGACCATAAGCGGGTGGGCGACGGTGATACCGGGCCGAACACCGGCGGCATGGGCGCCTACGCTCCTGCGCCCGTGGTGACGCCGGAGCTGCTGGCACAAATCGGCGAAACAATCCTTGAGCCGGCGATCCGTGGCATGGCCGCCGAGGGCGCGCCGTTCGCGGGCGTGCTCTATGCCGGGTTGATGCTGACCAGGGACGGCCCGCGCGTGATCGAGTTCAACTGCCGGTTTGGCGACCCGGAAACGCAAGTCATCTTGCCACTGCTCGACTGCGATTTCGCGCAAATCCTCTCCGCCTGCGCCGCCGGACGGCTTGATCCGGCCACGGTCAAATGGCGCGAGGGCTCTGCCGTGGCGGTTGTCGCGGCCTCGGGCGGCTATCCGGGCGACTATAGGAAGGGTCGCGCAATTTCAGGGCTGGCCGAAGCCGCCGCGCAACCGGACACCCTCGTCTTCCACGCCGGCACCAAAGCTGGCCCGAGTGGCAGTACACTGACCGATGGCGGCCGCGTGCTCTCCGTCACGGGTCTCGGCGTAACGTTCGCGCAAGCCCGCGCCCGCGCCTATGCCGGCATCCAAAAGATCAGCTTCCAGGACATGCACTACCGCCGCGACATCGGAGCAAAGGCCCTCACTAAGGACGCACCATGAGCAAATCCACCTACCGCGATGCGGGCGTCGACATCGAGGCGGGCAACCGCGCAGTGGAACTGATGAGGGGCGCTGTCAAGGCCACCTACGGGCGCGAGGTGCTGGCGGGCATCGGCGCGTTCGGCGGCTTGTTTGATGCTGGCGCGCTGAAGGGGATGGCCTCACCCGTGCTGGTGGCCTCGACCGATGGCGTCGGCACCAAGACC
>Ga0209069_10000623_pt1 | contig 16730 bp, 18 predicted proteins | sample Str013_2_FD_187202 | JGI IMG/M metagenome (GOLD analysis project Ga0209069, IMG submission 187202) | Freshwater sediment microbial communities in response to fracking from Pennsylvania, USA - Straight Creek_MetaG_SC_2013 (SPAdes) (version 2) | ecosystem: Environmental > Aquatic > Freshwater >...
AACGCAACGCGTCCGGGCGGTCGTCGCCAAGTGGGCGATCTGGTCTTCGAAACGGGCGATGCCCTGTTCGGCGATGTCGTTGCCAAGGTCGGCGAGGCTGGTTGTTGGGTTCATCGTGATTCCTCCTTGCTGGTCACGGTACGCTCGATGTTGGTCTGGCAACATGTCCAAGAACAGCTTGACTTTCCAGACCAAGCGAGCAGCAACGTGGCGGCCGTGTCGAGGTACGAGTTGGCAGTGGATGTTTCGTTGCCCGCGTTTCAAGGTACGTATCGACCGAGTGGTGGCACCGGCCGTCGGTGTCGCGCCCGCTCCTCCAGGAGGTCAACGTGGCCGGAGTTGCCATCATCACCGAAGCGTGCATCGAGGTGAAGGATCGGGCCTGCGTCGATGTGTGCCCCGTGCAGTGCATCTACGAGTTCGACGCCACTACCAACCGGCTGGTGTCCGAGCAAGCGGCCGGCAGCGGCGTGATCGAGAACAGCCATGTGCCCGTCGACAACGCCATCACCGTCTTCGGTGACACCGTGCTGTACGTCAACCTCGACGAGTGCACGTCATGCACGGCGTGTTATCAGCCAGACGTGTGTCCTGTCGGCGCCATCTACGCCGAGGAGCACGTACCCGACGGGTCGCCGCAGGCCAAGTACAACGCCGACGATCCCAACAAGGGCCACGATCACACGTTCTTCGTTCAGCACAGCCGAGACGTCTTCGCCGACTGAGACTCAGCGGTCGGTCACTGGCGAGGAGCGCAGCCAGTGGTCCCTCGTCATCGACGACCGTTGATCCAACGACGCTCGAGGACCCGACGCGGCGGCGGCCATCCGAACGAGCCGTTCGTCTCCCCCGGCCGGATCTCGGCGACGTTGGTTGGGCGCGACGCCGACGCCTGAGTGCCGAAGCGTCTCGTGGCGAGCATCATGCCGAACGCCAAACCGCAGCCGGCCACGAAGGTCAGCACGCGCTCGGCGAAGTTGGTCGGACCGAGCAACGCGGACGCCATGCCGAGACCTATGACGACGAATGCCACAACAACGACAACGGCCCATGATGAAGCGCGAGAACCCATGTCAGCGCAGTACCCGAATCAGTCGCGGACCAGACCAGCGCAACGATCAGTAGCTCCGCACGCCGACCAACGAGTTTGGCGCCGAACGACGGTGGGCACTGAGGTGTTGCTCGCGGGTTCGCGAGCCCAGACCTCGCGCTGCCTTAGCCGAGCGATCTGTAGGTGAAGGGATTCGTGAGAGATCACATGGACGCATTGACACTGTTGAAGGCGGACCACCACGCCGTCGAGGAGAAGTTCGCCAGGTTCGAAGGGCTCGGACCGCGAGCACTGAAGTCGAAAGCAACGCTGGTTGCCGATGTCATCGAAGCTCTGTCCGTGCACGCCGCGATCGAGGAAGCGGTGCTCTACCCGGCGGTGCGCGAGCGGTTGGCCGACGAGCAGGCACGAGTGTTGGAGGCGCTCGAGGAGCATCACGTCGTGAAGTGGACGCTGTCCGAGCTCAGCGACATGCGGCCCGAAGACGAGCGTTTCGACGCCAAGTTCACGGTGCTGATGGAAAGTGTCCGCCACCACGTGCGGGAAGAGGAGAAGGAGCTGTTTCCTCGGATTCGCAAGGCATTCACCCGTAGCGAACTCGCCGATCTCGGTGATGCGTTGACCGCCGCGAAGCGACATGCACCGACGAAGCCTCATCCCCGTTCGCCCGACGAGCCGCCGTTCAACGCCGTCGCAGCAGCGATGACGAAGCCGCTCGACTCGCTACGCGATGCTGGTGAGGCCGCTCTACGTCGCGTCGTAGGCGCCGTCACCCACGGCTGACCCCGGAGCTCTCGTCGGCTCGCCTCTCCGGGCGATGCCGGCGTAGTTGCCGAACATCGTTTCGGTGTGGAGCCTCACGATTGGGACGATGACGAGCGCCGGGTCGGCGGAAACCGCAGCGCTCGTCACCGTGTTCGTATCAGTGCCCGCAACTGAGAGATCACAAACCTGCTCAAGCCGTAAGCCATTGTGAGCGACCAACTCGTTGTCGGCAACAGTGGACTCGCTCAACGGACTTGCCATGAACCGTCGGAGGCACAGGCCGGCGCGTTTGCACCGGGAATCGGTGGGGTAGTTCGAAGGTCAACCGACCGAGCCGCCGTTCGGACGTGTAGCAACAGAGGGCCCCATGAGTGGTCAGCGTCGTGCCAGGACGAATGGTGCAAAGAGCAGCAACGGCGACGCGGCGTCGCTCGGTGCCGGTGGCGAGCTGCATCAGCACGGTAGCGAGGCGTTGACGACGAACCACGGCGTACCGGTGTCGGATGACCAGAACTCGCTCCGCCTCGGCGATCGCGGTCCCACCTTGCTGGAGGACTTCGCATTGCGCGAGAAGATCTTCCACTTCGACCGCGAACGCATTCCGGAACGGATCGTCCATGCGCGCGGCTCCGCCGCGCACGGCTACTTCGAGTGCACCGCTCCCATCGTCGACCTCACGAGGGCGACGCTGTTCCAGAAGAAGGGCAACCGAGTGCCGGTGTTCGCCCGGTTCTCCACCGTCGCCGGTGGAGCCGGTTCGGCCGACACCCCGCGAGATGTACGCGGCTTCGCCGTCAAGTTCTACACACAGGAAGGGAACTGGGATCTCGTCGGCAACAACATCCCGGTGTTCTTCATTCAGGACGCCATCAAGTTCCCCGACCTGATCCACGCGGTGAAGATGGAAGCAGACCGCGGCTTCCCTCAAGCGGCGTCAGCGCACGACACGTTCTGGGACTTCGTCTCGCTGATGCCCGAGGCCACGCACATGGTGATGTGGGCGATGTCCGATCGCACCATCCCGCGCTCGCTCAGGATGATGGAGGGCTTCGGCGTCCACACGTTCCGGTTCGTCAACGCCAAGGGGAGCTCGACGTTCGTCAAGTTCCACTGGCGGCCGAGGATTGGCATGCAGTCGACGTTGTGGGACGAGGCCGTCAAGCTTGCTGGCGCGGACCCCGACTTCCATCGACGGGACCTCCACGAATCGATTGATTCCGGGGCGTTCCCGGCGTGGGACCTCGCGGTGCAGGTCTTCGATCGGCAGGTCGCCGACAGCCTTCCCTACGACGTTCTCGATGCTACGAAACTCATCCCTGAGGAGATCGTGCCGCTGAAGGTCATCGGCCGGATGGTGCTCGATCGAAACCCGGACAACTTTTTCGCCGAGACCGAGCAGGTCGCGTTCATGCCGAGCAACGTCGTGCCCGGCATCGACTTCAGCAACGACCCTCTGCTTCAGGGACGGCTGTTCAGCTACCTCGACACGCAGAAGTCGCGCCTCGGACTACCAACTTCCATCTCCTGCCGATCAACGCCCCGAGGTGTCCGTTCGCGAACTTCCAGCGCGACGGCATGATGCAGACGTCAGTTGGTCGGTCGCAAGGTCGGCATCCTCTTCGCTGACGGTTCAGCGAAGTCAGAGATCCTCGCGTTGCGTGAACGGGTAGCTGCGGCCGGAGCGACGGCGGTGTTGATCGCACCGCAGCTGCTGGGCGTTGCGACGAAGGGCGGCAAGCTCGACGCCGACGGCCAGCTGGCAGGTACGCCGTCGGTCACCGTCGACGCCATCGCATTGATGCTCACCCACGAGGCGGCAACGGCTCTGTGCGCCGACAGCGCCGCGGTGCAGTTCGTCATGGATGCGTTCGGCCATCTCAAAGCGATCGGTCACACGAGCGGCGCGACTGCGCTGTTGGACAAGGCCGGCGTTGTCGCCGATGAGGGCGTGACGGCCCTTGGGCCAGAGTTCATCGTCGCTGCGTCACGGCGCTTCTACGCTCGGGAGAGCCGAGCCTCCTCTACGAACCCCGCGTGAGCTCGTTTCGACAAGGCCAAGGGTGGGTACGTGGCGCCATGAGCTTTCCACAGCACGCGGAGTTGATATTCGCTGATCGACGCGACCGTGGACATCGCGTCCTCGATCTTGTGGCACTGGAGACGATCGACGTGTTCGAGCGAATCGTGCCCCGCGGCGCGCCGTTCAGCGTGACGATCACGACACCGCCGCACGCCGATGAGCTCGACGACGTCTTGATGTCTTGGGCTGAGTCGAGCGCAGCGATCGAGTTCAGCCGCATGCCCAACGGTCTCGGCTCGCGTGGTTGGGTGATGCTCGAAACGATGGATGCCATCGTGCTGCTGCAAACGGTCGAGTCCCCCCTCCCGCCTACACCATGAGCGACGTCGACATGCCAGAGCTGATCACGGACTGAGGGTCGGCGGCGGAGGCGGCGCCGGCGCGCAGGACGGCGAGGCGTTCGCAGACCGAGCCGGCGGCGACCGCGACCGAGAAGAGCGCCGCCGGCATCCGCCGTCTGCCGGCTACGAGCAAGCCTGCCGCGCCGGCGAGTGCCAAGGCCCGCGCCGCCTGGTCGTAGCGGTGGGCTTGGCGATCCGAGCGGTACGTGTCGAGTGAGCCCAGCCGCCGCTTCATGACCGTCGCGGCACTCACTTCGACGAGGGCCCCCGCGACTGCGAGGCGGCCGGCAACCCGTGATGGCTCGCCGTCAACTGTCGACAGCAACGCCGTTGCCGCGCCGGCGCTGGCCAGAGCGCTCGCCGCGAAGACGAACGGCAGCTCGCTGCGGGCCTCGTGCCAGGCCGGTGTCGCGGTGTCGGCGACGAGCACCGCGGTGTAGGTGGCCAGTCCCGGACCGGTGATGCCGGCGACGCCGGACAAGAGCCGTTGCATCGTGCGTAGCCGCCCGATCTCGCCGAGGAGCATCGAACCAGCTGCTGCCGGTCCGTAGACGGTCAAGAGCCAGGAACCGACGCTCATCGGGGAGGTCGTCTTGAACACTCGCAGCATGTTGAGGAACCGCGATGGTCGCCCGAGGTCGTAGACGAGCAACGCCGGGCTCGGCAGCAGACCGATCATCGCTGCCCGCCGGGCGCTCCTCGCCAGTCGAGATCGACCCGTCAGCTCCGCCGCCAGCGCAAGAGCCGACGAGGCACCGGCGAGTCCGCCAGTGAAGAAGTACCAGCCGATGACGTCCTTCCAGACGTGCGGCCTGACGATCGGTTGCCCGTAGTAGCCGACGACGTCGATGTCGATGGCCTTGCCCGGCTCGGTCGCTGCATCGATGGGCCGAGGACCGGAACGGCGGCGGAACGTGACGGTCACCGTTCTCCTCCGATCATGGCGAGCACGACGGCACCGACGAGGGCCAACGACGCGGCCGCGGCCGTCCGCCACATCTGCCTGAGGTCACGAGTAGTCGTTCTCGGCGCGGGCGGAAGCCCATAGACCGACGGCTCGTCGAGCAACAGGAAGATCGCGCCGGCGCCGCCGATGCCGTCGTCGGGATCCTCGCCGTAGAGCTGTGCCCTGTCGGCGCCGCTGTCGCGCAGCTGAGCGAGGCGCGTCGCCGCGGTGGCGCGTAGCTCGTCGAGCGGACCGAACTGGATCGAGTCGGTCGGACAGGCGCGAGCACAGGCGGGTTGCTCACCGCCGCGCAGACGGTCGTAGCACAGCGTGCACTTCGCCGCTTGCCCGCTCGTCGGGTTCTTGCCGATGACGCCGAAGGGGCACGCCGGCACGCAGTAGCCACAGCCGTTGCAGATGTCGGGTTGGACGACGACGGTGCCGAACTCGGTGCGGAACAGCGATCCCGTCGGGCAGACATCGAGGCACGCGGCTTCGGTGCAGTGCTTGCAAACGTCCGAGCTCATCAGCCACACCATGTCCTTGACCGTCGACGTCAGCTCCTTCTCGACGAAGGCAACGTGACGCCAGCTGGTGGCATCGAGGGCGACGGTGTTGTCGTAGGAGTTGCCGGAGAGCTCGCTGGCAACGGCCTCGACACCATTCCACTCCTTGCAGGCGACTTCGCACGCCTTGCACCCGATGCACACGGAGGTGTCGGTGAAGAACCCGTAGCGCGTCCCTGCCGCAATGTGCATCGGCGCTTCGGCCGTCGATGGCGACACCGTCATGTCGCGCTCCGATCGCGGTCGCGGTGCTCAGCCACGAACGATCGGCGGGCTGCACCTTGTGGCCGCCGGCCGGGAACGATGTCGCACGTCTGCGACTTGGTGTCTTGGATGTGCACGTTCGGATCGAGGGTGATGCCGAGCAGGTCGTTGGCCGAGTCGCCCGTGCTCGACCCTTTCGAACCCCAGTGCCAGGGCACGCCGACCTGATGGACGATCGTGTCGCCGATGTGCAGCGAGCGCAGCCGGCGAGTGACGATCACGCGGGCCTCGATTGCGGCGCGCGACGTGACGATGGTCGCCCAACCGCGATGCTTCAGGCCGCGCATCGCCGCCAGCTCTGGACTGACTTCGCAGAACATGGCGGGTTGGAGCTCGTTGAGCACGTCGACGGTTCGGCTCATCGCGCCGGTGGTGTGATGCTCGGTGAGTCGGTAGGTCGTCAGCACGAACGGGTAGGTAGCAGTCTGTGGACTCCGGTTGTCAGGGTTCTCGACGTGTTCGATCCGCCTCGTTGCCGGGTTGTCCTGCGTCGCGTAGAGCGCGTTGCGCACGGGAGATTCGTTCGGCTCGTAGTGAGCGGGCAACGGACCGTCGAGGAGCCCGCTAGGCGCGAACAACCACGCCTTGCCGTCCGACTGCATGATGAACGGATCGATGCCGGACAGCGCGTCCTCGGCACGCGCATCAGGCCCTGGCCGATAGCCAGGTTCCTTGTCGATCTGGAAGTCGGGCACATCGGCGCCGGTCCAACGCGACGTCTCGCTGTCCCACCACACGTAGCGCTTGCGCTCGGACCATGGCGCTCCCGCAGGATCAGCCGAGGCGCGGTTGTACAGGATGCGACGGTTGGCTGGCCATGCCCATCCCCACTCGGCGGCCACCCAGTCCTGCTCGGAACCCGGGGTGCGCCGACGCGGTTGGTTGACACCGTTGGCGAAGCAGCCGCAGTAGATCCAGCAGCCGCACGACGTCGATCCGTCGTCGGCCAGTTGTGCATAGGACGACAGCGGCTGTTGCGTCGCGTCCCATCCGTTGATCTCCGCAAGCACCGCCTCAGGATCAGGATCGTCGAGCTCGCCAGTCAACGGGTAGCTCCACGTGAGGTCGAGCACCGGGCGATCGCGCCGATCCGTGGATCCAGACAGCTGCTCGCGCACGAGCCGGCCGAGGTGGAAGAAGAACCACAGATCCGACCGGCAATCGCCGGCAGGCTCGACAGCCTTGTCGTGCCATTGCAACAAGCGCTGCGTCTGGGTGAACGATCCGCTCTTCTCGGTGTGTGCCGCAGCCGGTAGAAGGAACACCTCGGTCCCGATCTCGGCAGTGCGCAGCTCGCCCGTTTCGATCTCGGGCGCGTCGTACCAGAACGATGCCGTCTCGATCTCCTGAAGGTCGCGCACGACGAGCCAGTCGAGGGCCGCCAGCGCCTTTCGATGCATGCCCGCGTTCACCGAACCGACGGCGGGGTTCTCACCGAGGACGAAGAACCCCTTCACCGATCCGTCGAGCATGCCAACGATGCTGTCGTAGGTCGAGTGACTACCGGTGAGCCGCGGCAAGTAGTCGAAGCAGTAGTCGTTCTCAGCGACCGCCGCGTCGCCGAACCATGCCTTCAGCAGGCTGACGACGTACGCCCGCATGTGGCCCCAGTAGCCCGACGCCGCGGCGTTGTGCTGCACGAAGTCGTCGAGGCCTTCGCCGTGCGAGACATGGGGCATCGGGATGTAGCCGGGGAGCAGCTCGAAGAGCGTGGGTAGGTCGGTCGAACCTTGGATGCTGGCGTGCCCGCGCAAGGCCATCACGCCGCCTCCGGGCCGACCGATGTTGCCCAACAAGCTCTGCAAGATCGAAGCGGCGCGAACGTTCTGCACACCGACCGAGTGATGCGTCCAGGCGACGGCGTAGCAGAACGAGCCAGTCCGCTCGCGACCGGAGTTCTCACAGATCGCGTCGGCAACCTTGTGGAAGAGCGCCTCGGGCACGCCGCAGACGGAGGCAACCATGGCCGGCGTGTAGCGGCCGAAGTGTCGCTTCATGACCTGATAGACGCATCGCTGGTCGCGCAACGTCTCGTCGCGCTGCGCGCCGTTGCCGTCGCCATCTGCGGGTTGGTCGTCCTCGCGGTCGCCGGCCGCCGGGCGAGGTCGTTCGCCCTGGTACGACCACGAGGTCGGATCGTACGTCTCAGTGGCAGGGTCGAAGCCGGAGAACAATCCGTCGAGATCGTCAGTGTCGACAAACGTCTCGTCGACGATGTTGGATGCGTTCGTGTAGGCAACGACGTACTCGCGAAAGTCGAGCTCGTTGGTGAGGACGTGGTTGATCAACCCGCCGAGGAACGCGATGTCGGTGCCAGCGCGCAGCGGCACATGGATGTCGGCAATCGCGCTGGTGCGGGTGAACCGCGGGTCGACGTGCACGACAATTGCTCCCCTCCGTTGCGCTTCGACGACCCACTGGAAGCCGACCGGATGGTTCTCGGCCATGTTCGATCCCATGATCACCACGACGTCGCTGTGCTGCAGGTCCTGCAGGAAGGTGGTCGCACCGCCTCGGCCGAACGAGGTCCCCAGACCGGGAACCGTCGACGAGTGTCAAATGCGAGCCTGGTTCTCGATCTGTATCGCGCCCCAGGCGGTGAACAGCTTCTTCCACAGGTAGTTCTCTTCGTTGTCCATCGTCGCCCCACCGAGCGACGCCATCCCCATGCAGCGACGAAGTGAGCGACCCTGATCGTCCTCGTCCTGCCACGACGCCCGCCGCGTCGCGACGACGCGATCGGCGATCATCGTCATCGCCCGCTCGAGCGGCAGTTCTTCCCACTCGGTACCGTAGGGACGTCGATATCTGACCTTCGTCAAGCGCGTCGGCGACTCGACCATCGACTGCGTCGCCGCACCCTTAGGACACAGATGGCCGCGCGAGATCGGGCTGTCCTGGTCTCCTTCGATGTGCAGGATCTCTTTGCCGCGCACGAAGATCCGCTGGCCGCAACCAACCGCACAGAACGGGCAGATCGACTGCACAGTTCGATCGGCCGTCGCCGTCCTCGGCGCGAGCTGGTCACTCCAGCGCGATCGCGCCGCGTCGCCGCGCCCCGTCGGGTCGCGTCTCGTCAGTTGCCGGACGACGGGCCAATGCGAAGGCAGGCGACTCACGATGATGCGATCTCCAAGGGTTGCATGGCAGATGTCGTCGGCGTGTTGTTCCACCGATGGCTGGTACTCATACATCGACGCCCTCGTCAGGACCGATTGCTCCAGTGCGTGTCCAACTCTTGAACGCGATCGATCGGGTCAGGCTCGGGCATCGGGTCGGGACGCTCTGGCTTTGGAGGGGGCGTGGGGGACGGTATAGGAGGCATCGGTGTCGGACCGGGATCGGGGCCTGGGTCTGGTCGCGCCGGTTGTATCGGATCGGGCGGGATGATCGTGTCGAGACTCCCCATGGGTACATCTCTTTCAGATGCGCTTGTCCACGCGCGTCGTTACCCGCAGACTCGCCCCCGCATACCAAGGCAGAGCGCAACCATCCTCACGACTCACGCGCGGACGCTCGTGGGCATCGGCAGCCGGCCTCGCGGGAACGATCGAACAGGTAGCGCCACACTCGCGCCCACGCACGAAGGTGTGTGGCGAGCCGCGAATGCGGGTACACGAATGGCGAACGACGATGGAAGGTGATCGCCCGTGAACGAGTCCGATGACTCTGCCGATGCCGTTGTGCCGGGCGTGCCCGGCGACAACACGACGCTGACCGATCTCATCGACCTCTACGACGATGCGGGGTTTGGCTCGTCATGGGAGATCACGACGGCAGGGTCTCTTCGCTGCGGCGCGTGCGAGCGCGAGATGGCACCGTCGTCGGTGCCGATGCACAGCCTGCGGCGGGTCGAAGGAGCGTCCGACCCTGCCGACGTGGCAGCGGTCCTTGCGCTCACCTGCCCCTACTGCGGCACTCGGGGCACGCTCGTGATCATGTACGGGCCAGAGATGTCCGCCGACGAGTCCGACGTTCTCAGCGCGCTGCACGACCGACGCTCAGACGATGTCGCACCGTCACATGGCGCGCCGGGCGAGACCGGCTCGACCGACGCTGGAACTAGCCGACCGCAGATCGGCGACCCCGCTCCTGATTTCGTGCTGGCGTCGTCGACGGGTCACGTGCTCGACCTCGAGGCGTTCTTGGGCAAGGTTCCGATCGCGATGACCTTCGGCGGCGCTCTCGACTCGGGAGTGGCCGATGCCCTGGACGACGAGTTCAGTTGGTTCGGGTCAAATCGGGTGCAGGCGCTCGTCGTCGCTCGGAGCGCTGGCGACGAGGTTGAGCAGGGTCGAGCATCGGGCAGGTTTCGTGTGCCGGTGCTCGCCGATCCCAACGGCGACCTGGAGATTCGCTACCTCGGCCAGAGCCCTGACTTGCCGGTGACGGTGATCGTCAGCATCGACGGCGACATCGTGTCCCGGATCGAGGGCAGCGCCCCCGCGGACCACGTCGCTCGCGTGCAGGAAGCGGTGGAATTGCACATCCGTTGACTCGCCCAAACCAGCGTCGCGCCGATCGGCAGCATCCGCACCCGCGCTGAGGTTCCCCAAGGCGGTGTCGTGTCAGTGGCGTGGGCTTGACACATTCCCATATCGGAATGCTATTCTCGGTTCATGGCCCGTGCCGCAACGACGAGGGATGTCTTCAACGCACTCGGCGATGGCTGCCGGCGCGACATCCTCGATGTGATCGCAACCGGCGAGGCAACGGTCGGCGACATCGTCGATCGGCTCGGTCTGGCGCAACCGCAGGTCTCCAAGCATCTGAAGGTGCTGCGTGCCGTCGACGTCGTGCGCTGCCGGAGCGTCGGACGTCACCGTGTCTACAGCGTGCACGGTCCGGCATTGCAGCCGCTCCAGACATGGCTCGAGCGGCTGACGACGGCGGTGAACGAGCACTACGACCGCCTCGACGACTACCTCGTCGAACTGCAACGTAAACAACCGACGACATCGGAGGACTGAGATGGCTACCCGACACTCATCGGCGACGGTCACGTTGCCGTCGGAGACCGAGATCTTGATCACGCGGACGTTCGAAGCGCCGCGGTCACTCGTCTGGGATGCGCTGACAACACCTCGACATCTGTTGCGCTGGTGGGGACCGCACTGGTGCCCGCTGGTGTCGTGTGAGATCGACCTGCGGCCGGGAGGATCGTGGCGATACGTCTCGCGCGATGCCGACGGCAACGAGCTCGGTTGGCACGGCGTCTACCAGTCGATCGTCGCGCCGGAACGGATCGAGTCGACCGAGGTGTTCGAAGGGTTCCCCGATGCAGCGTCATTGAACACGACGACGCTGACCGAGGCCGAGGGTGTGACCACGTTGCAGACCCTCGTGCGTCACAAGAGCAAGGAGAACCGCGACGGTCACGTGGACTCAGGGATGGAGGGCGGCATGCAGCAATCGTTCGACCGTCTCGACGATCTCCTCGCAGCGGCCGACACGACGGCGGAACGGTTCCGGCGTGTCGCCGGGCGGTTCACCGACCGGGTCTCGCAGGTGCCCGCCAGCGCGTGGAGCAACCCGGCACCATGCAGCGGTTGGACGGCGCGAGACATCGTGCGCCATCTCGTCGAGTGGGTGCCAGCGGTGATCGGCAAGTCTGGCATCCAGTTCCCAGCCGGACCGTCGGTCGATGACGACCCGCCGGGCGCCTGGACCGCGCTTGCCGACGCGTTGCAAGCCGCGCTCGACGACCCGACCGTCGCCGGCCAAACCTTCGACGCCGGCCCTCCGGGCGAGCTGACCGTTGAGCGAGCGATCGGGATGCTCGTCCTCGGCGACGTGCTCATCCACACCTGGGACCTCGCCACCGCGGCCGGTCTCGACGATCGCCTCGATCCGACGATCGTCACCGAGATGCTCGCTGGGATGCAGCCGCTCGACGACATGCTCCGCGCCAGCGGGCACTACGGACCGAAGATCGACGTTGCCAACGATGCCGACGACCAGACCAAGCTCATCGCCTTCACCGGCCGCCAACCCCATCGCACATCTCAAGCACGATGAGCACGATCGGGACGGCAGCGTCGCGTGTGGCGCGTTGTCAACCGAGCAGGCCGGCGACGACGTTGATCGTGAGGCCGACGATGACGGTGCCGAACAGATACGCGAGCAGGGCGTGGCGCAGCACGAGCGAGCGCAAGGCCCGTTGCGAGATGTCGGTGTCAGAGACCTGAAACGTCATGCCTATGGTGAACGCCACGTAGGCGAAGTCGAGATAGGTAGGTGGGTCATCGTCGAAGTCGATGCCTCCGCCGATGTCGTAGTAGCGGTGGGCGTAGCGAAGCGTGAACATCGTGTGGACGGTGAGCCACGCCAACGCGACGGCGACGATCGACGCCACGGTGAGGACCACCGCCCCTGCGCCGGCCATGTGCCTCGCCTTGATGATGCCAAGGAACACCCCGCCGAGGCTGGCCACGCAGGCGACGACGACGACGGCGCGGGACGCGGCGCGACTGTTGTCTTCGCGCGTCGCAAGCGTTTGCGTGCTGGCAGCGTCGAGACGGCCGATCGACGACCAGACCCACACCGCGAGCGCGGCCGCGGCGATGTCCCAGCCGGCGAGAACGGCAAGCTGCCATGGGGCGACGAACGCCAAACCGGCACTGACGGCGACGCCGACGGCGGCGCTCGTGACGACTCGTCGCCGTTCGCTTGGATAGCGCGCTAGCTCAGGACTAGTTGCGATCGTGTCAGGTTCTGTCACGAGCGTTCGTCGGCAAGCAGCACGGAGCCGGCGACAACGCGCTGATCGCTCGCCTCGAGCGTGTGGGCCGTGTGTGCGGCCGTCATGTGGCGCGACTCGTCGATGTCGAGCCTGTTGTGTTGTTCGGGGTCTCCGACGCCGATGGTCTTGTGCGACGCGTAGATGCACAGCGCGCCGAGCAGGGCGCCTGTCAAGACGTCGCTCGGATGGTGCATGCCGCGATAGACGCGCGATGCACCGACGGCGGCAGGGATCAGCCCGGCCGCGCCGGCCACGAGCCATCGACCGATCGGACGGCGGATCGAGGCGATGACCAACAACGCCAGCCCGACGTAGAGGGCAACCGATGCCGCGGTGTGTCCGGACGGGTAGCTCGATGTCGGCGGCGACGGATCGAGACGGACCACATCCGGTCGGGCGCGACCGACGAGGTTGGCAATCGCCACGAAGCTCGTGACCTCCAACAGCAGCCCGGCGGCGAGCACGAGTGACAACCGCCAACGGCGGGAGATGATCCGCAACGCGACGACGGCCAGAAGCGCCAGGCCGACCACGACGGGCGTGCTCCCCAAGTTCGACAACCATGACGTGACGCGGTCGAGCGTCGGAGTCCGATCGGTGACGACCCAGACGTTGACGTGCTCGTCGGCGTGGCCGACCGAGCCATGGTCGATGACGTGGACGATCAGCAGGCCGATGGCGCTGCCGATGGCGACAAGGACCAACCAGATCGCAGCGAGTCGACCGCCGATCTGCCAACCGGCACGACGTCGTCGCCGGTGTTCGTCGTGCGGCGCGCCGCCCTGCGTTACCGGTGGGGACGGCGCTTCGGTGTCCGCGCCGGCCGCTGTCATGCCCACTGGGGCGGATGCACCGGGCGTCGTCGCCAGGGCGCGTCCAGCGATGCGTTCGACCGGCAACGCGGCTCGCAACGCGCGACCGCCAAACGTGACGGCGACGAGCACGAACCAGCCCCAACCGAGCACAAGACCGGCGAGCACATCGGTGAGCCAGTGGGCGCCGAGCAGCGCTCGGCTGGCGCCGACGGCGGCAGCGATGAGCGCGGCCACCGCGCCGCTGAGTGCGATAGACCGCCGTGACCGTCCGCGTGTCAGAGCGAGCGCGACCGCAGCCCACGTCGCCGCGGCCGCGGTGGCGTGTCCGGACGGGAACGAGGATCCCGAGACGCTCACGAATCGGCCGACATCTGGCCGCGCACGCCCGACGGCGAGCTTCAACCCGTTGCTGAGCAGGAACTGACCGCCGACGACAGCGAGCATGAAGAGAGCCGGGCCGGGACGCCGACGCCGCCACGACACGAGCGCCCCGACGACAACGGCAACGAGCACGATGACCGCGGTGCTACCGAAGTCCGTGACGATGCGCAGGACGCGTATGCCTTGGGAGGTCACATTCGTTGCGCCCCAGTTGGCGACGCCCTTGTCGAAGCGAGCGAAGCCGGCGTTGCGCGTCACCATGTCGAACAGCGACCCGACGCCGAGCGCGGAGAGGAACACAACGCCGAACACGACCGTCAGGGCGAAGCCCGACGCGGTGGTGCGATCCATGCGGGCGCGAAGGAAGCGCACGAGCCGAGGCCGACGGCGCAGGCGTCGCACGAGCCAGTTGATCTCGGCTGTCGGATCGATCGGATCGACCTTGGCACCCTTGATCGAGACGACGTACGCGCCTACGGCGCACACCACGGCAACGATCAAGACGACGAGAGTGATCGACATCAGTTTGGCGCTTTCAGGTTGCCTCGCAACCGTTCGAGGTCGAGCGGAGGTTGTGGATAGGGTCCGACGACACCGCGCAGAGACTCGACAAGGAGGCGAGCGACCGCCCAGTTTCGGTACCACTTGTGATCGGACGGCACGACGTACCAGGGGGCGTTGTCGTTGTCGGTGCGTCCAAGCGCCATGGCGTACGCCGCTTGGAACTCGCTCCATCGCTTGCGCGTGTCGAGGTCGGCCTCGGAGAACTTCCATCGCTTGTCAGGTCGGTCGAGTCGGCGCAGGAACCGCTCGCGCTGCTCGTCATAGGAGATGTTTGGAACGCATTTGATGACGATCGTTCCGGCCTCGACGAGCTCACGTTCGAACTCGTTGATCTGACGGATGCGTCGAGCGACCTCGGATGGTGTCGTGACCCCGGTCGCCACCGGAACTATTGCGTCCTCGTAGTGTGAGCGGTTGAACACGGTCACCGAGCCCGGTAGCGGGCGCTGTCGACGGATCCGCCACAAGAAGCCATGGCTCGCCTCGCCGGCCGTTGGCGGCCCGAACTCGGCGACGCGCAGACCGCTCTGGTCGAAGTAACGCCCCACGTGCTTGACCGTGCCGTTCTTGCCCGAGGCGTCGAGCCCCTGCAGCACGAGCAACACTGAACGGTCGCCGTTCGCGATCAATCGGGCGTGCAGATCAGCGAGCTCGGTGCCGAGCACGTCGAGCGACTGCTCTGCCGACCGACGTCCGCCGACGCCGGCGGTTGTCGCGGTCCCGTAGCCGGCGAGGTCGACCGTGCCATCCTCAGATGGTCGAAGCCGAAGCATGGTGCGCAGATCGAAGCTGTCGTCGCCCGCGCGCGGTCTGGCACGACGGGGACTCACCGCGTCACCGCCACGGTCTGGCGGTCAGAGGTGTCGCCGGTGGTGTCGTCGGCGTCCTTCGTGCTTGCTGGTTCGGTCGAGGCGACCTTGGCCTCGCTCTGGGGGGCGCCCTTGCCGGCGCGCACCGCTTCGAGCTGGGCGGCGAACGCCAACCCGAGGTACAGACCGATCGATACGAGGTACGCCCACAACATGACACCGAGGAAACCGGCGAGTGGGCCGTAGGTATCGCCGAACGAACCGGACAGGTTTAGGTACGCGGAAAGCACGACGGAGCTGACGACGTTCAGCACGACGGCGACGAGGGCACCGACGAGCAGCCAGGAGAGTGCTGGTTGTCGACGCTTTGGCGACAGTTTGAACACGCAGGCGTAGCCGACGGCGAGGAGCACGGCACCGAGCGGCCATCGTCCAACCACCCAGACGGTGCGCGAGAGACCGGAATGCAGGCTGGACGTCACGGCGCGGCCCGCGGCCAGGAGTACGAAGGCGACGGCGAGCAGCACACCGACCGACAACGCCAACGCGACGGCCATCGCGTACTTGCGCAACGCCGGACGGTCCTTCTCGACCCCGTAGATGCGGTTGGCGCCGCGTTCGATCTGACCGAACGCGGTCGAACTGGAGATCAGCATCGCCACGGCACCGGTGATCAGTGCGGCCAGGTTGCCGTCGCCTGACACCGCGCCCGCGCCTTGGTTGGCCGCCTGCTTGAACACGTCGCCGGCCGGCCCCGGCACGAGCGCGACGATCGTGCCGATGATCGTGCGGCTCAACGCGGTGTTGTGGGTCAGTGCCGCGAAGCCGACGAGCACGAGCACGCCAGGGATGAACGACAGGACCAGTTGGAATGCCAGGGCACGGCTGTGCGAGAACCCATCGGACCATCGGAAGCGCATCGCTGCGTCGGTGACGACGCGACGCACGGACGCATCGTGCAACACGCGTCGGGCGTCGTCGCCGGTCAGCTCCCATGTCTCGGGGACGACGTTCGCCGTGCTCATCGCGCACCGTTCGGTTTCGGCCCGAGTGTGACGTCGGCGGGTACGCACACGACGAGAGCGCCCGGCCGCACTCGGATGCACAGTTCGGTCACCGGCGGACGATCCTCGCCGTCGAGCTCCCACGGCCGAGCCGGGCTACAGCGGACGACCATCGACACGGCCCGGCCGCGTCGAACTCGACGAGACGACGTGCGCGAACCGGTGATCATCGATCCCAGCACGGCGAGCCACGATCGCAGCGTGGAGGCGTTGAGCATCGCCAGCTCGAGCGATCCGTTGGTGGGATCGGCGTCGGGGAAGGCTGTCAACCCACCGGTGAGCGTGCCGAGGTTCCCGGCGAGCACCATCGTCGCCGGGCCGGCCATGTTCGCGCTCTCGCGG
>Ga0209069_10000624_pt1 | contig 16726 bp, 11 predicted proteins | sample Str013_2_FD_187202 | JGI IMG/M metagenome (GOLD analysis project Ga0209069, IMG submission 187202) | Freshwater sediment microbial communities in response to fracking from Pennsylvania, USA - Straight Creek_MetaG_SC_2013 (SPAdes) (version 2) | ecosystem: Environmental > Aquatic > Freshwater >...
GTGCAAACCGTGCGCGAGAAAATGACCTGCCGCGACTGCGAGGCGATCACGCAGCCGCCCGCGCCGTCGCATCCGATCGCACGCGGCCGCGCCGGGCCCGAGCTGCTGGCCGAGGTGCTGTCCAACAAGTACGGCGCGCATCTGCCGCTCAACCGGCAGAGCCAGATGTTCGCGCGCGAGGGCGTCGATCTCGATGTGTCCACCATGGCCGACTGGGTCGGGGCTGCGGCGGCAACGCTGATGCCGCTGCGCGACTCGATCGAGAAGCATGTGCATGTGGCGGAACGCCTGCACGTCGACGACACCACGGTGCCGGTGCTCGCCAAGGGCAAGTGCCGCACGGGCCGTCTATGCACGCACGTGCGCGATGATCGCCCGTTCGGCGGGAAAGCAGCACCTGCCGCGGTGTTCTACTACTCGCCGACGCGTGAAGGTGAGCACGCGGAGCGTCAGCTCGCGAGCTACACCGGCATCGTGCAGGCCGACGCCTACTCCGGCTTCAACGGGCTGTTCGTCGAGGGCCGCCAGGTCGACGGCTTGCCCGGTCCGATCGTCGAGGCCGGGTGCTGGTCGCACAGCCGGCGCAAGTTCTTCGAGCTGGCGCGCCTGCGCAAAATGCCGCGGCCTTCCCCTGTTGGGAGGAGGGTCGGCATCAACGACAATGACTTTCGAGGCCTGCTCAGGCTTCACACGCGTTACGGCCCACCGGATCGCTCGACCGCCCAAGGCGGCCTTTGTCACGAGGCTTCGACGCAGCCAGTTACCCAACCACGCTGCCCGTCAGCTACCAGATCGATCGACAACGCTCTGGGTGGAACCTTCCTCCACTCACACTCCGCGCCTTCGGGGCGCACTAGGAAGCTTCATTGATGTTGACCGATGCGTGTTGGAACTCCGGTGCACATGGCGTAGAGGGCGAGACTTGTCTCGCCCTCTACGCCATCGCGGTCAGAGCATCGGCAGATTGAGTCCATGTTGGCGGGCCGAGGCCGTGGCGATGTCATAGCCGGCGTCGGCGTGGCGCATGACGCCGGTGGCGGGATCGTTCCACAGCACACGTCCTACGCGCGTGGCCGCGGCGGCGGTGCCGTCGGCCAGCACAACCAGGCCGGAATGGATCGAATAGCCCATGCCGACGCCCCCGCCTTGGTGGATCGACACCCAGGTGGCGCCCGATGCGCAGTTCAGCAGCGCGTTCAGCAACGGCCAGTCGGCGACGGCATCCGAGCCGTCTTTCATGGCCTCGGTTTCGCGATTGGGCGAGGCGACGGAGCCGGAATCCAAGTGATCGCGACCGATCACAACGGGAGCGGATAATTCGCCCGTCCGCACCATCTCGTTGAAGGCCAGACCCGCCTTGTGGCGATCGCCCAGGCCCAGCCAGCAGATACGTGCGGGCAGGCCTTGGAAGGCGATCCGCTCGCGCGCCATGTCCAGCCAATTGATCAGGTGCCGGTTCTCCGGGAACAGCTCCTTCACCTTGGCGTCGGTGCGGTAAATATCTTCGGGATCGCCCGACAGCGCCGCCCAGCGGAACGGGCCAATACCCTTGCAGAACAGCGGCCGGATATAGGCTGGCACGAAGCCAGGAAAATCGAAGGCGCGCGCGAGCCCCACGTCCTTGGCCATCTGGCGGATATTGTTGCCGTAGTCGACGACCGGGATCTTCCTGTCCCAGAAATCGAGCATAGCCTCGACTTGTCTGCGCATCGAGAGTTTCGCGGCTTGCGCCGTGCCCTTGGGGTCGGTCGCGCGCCGCTCCTCCCATTCGGCAAGCGTCCAGTTCGCCGGCAGATAGCCATTGAGCGGATCATGCGCACTGGTCTGATCGGTGACGGCGTCGGGACGGATGCCGCGCCGCACCAGTTCAGGAAAGACTTCGGCCGCATTGCCGAGCAGTCCGACCGAGATCGCCTTGCCGACCTCGTGGGCGGATGCAATTTTGGCCAGCGCCTCGTCGATGGTCGCCGCCTTGTCGTCAAGATAGCGGGTCTTCAGCCGGAACTCGATCCGGCTCGGCTGACATTCGACGGCGAGCATCGAGGCGCCTGCCATGGTCGCGGCCAGCGGTTGCGCGCCGCCCATGCCGCCGAGCCCGCCAGTGAGGATCCACTTGCCCCTGAGGCTACCGCCGAAATGCTGCCGGCCCATCTCGATGAACGTCTCGTACGTCCCCTGAACGATGCCCTGCGTACCGATATAGATCCACGACCCGGCCGTCATCTGGCCGTACATCATCAGGCCCTTCCTATCAAGTTCGTGGAAATGCTCCCAGGTAGCGTAAGCCGGAACCAGATTGGAATTGGCGATCAGTACGCGCGGCGCGTCGGCATGGGTGCGGAACACGCCAACCGGCTTGCCCGATTGCACCAGCAGCGTCTCGTCGTCATTGAGGGTTTTCAGCGTGGCGACGATCCTGTCGTAACTGGCCCAATCGCGCGCCGCGCGCCCGATGCCGCCGTAAACCACCAGTTCCTGCGGGCGCTCGGCTACCTCGGCGTCGAGGTTGTTCATCAGCATACGCATTGGCGCCTCGGTCGCCCAGGATTTACAGCTGAGCGTGGCGCCGCGCGGGGCGCGGATGTGGCGGGCATTGTCGAGGCGGGAGGCGGTCATGGGGTGGCTCCGGGTCGTAGCGGTCATCGGGGGTATGTCAGCACAACACAGCGTTTGACTTCAAGCGTGGGATGGTCGGTGCGAAACGCGCTGCACCGAGTCGACAAAACGGGCCGAATGTGTATAACTCGGCAAAATTTACACATGGAGCGTTCTCATGCGAACGAACATCGATCTCGACGAAACCCTCCTAGCTGAAGCGATGAAACGCAGTGGCGCCAAGACCAAGCGCGAGGCCGTTCACTTGGGCCTGCAGGCCCTAGTCAGAAAGCTGACGAAGCCAGATCTGCTCGACTTGGCGGGCAAGATCGATTTTGTGCCGGGCTTCGATCACAAGAAGGTCCGGCGAAGTCGCTATGATCCTGATTGATACGTCAATTCTTGTGCCGCTCTTCCGGGACAAGGGGACAGGTCGTCGCGAGCGTTTTCGCGAGTTCCTGAACGGAGCGGACTTCGTTCTGACGCGATTCACTCAGACCGAACTTATGCAAGGCTGTGCATCGGAGCCGCAATGGCAACAGCTCACCTACTATCTCGATCGGCAAGACTTTGTCGATATCGAGCAAGACGGATGGCTTAAGGCAGCTCGGATCATTTTCGACCTGCGGCGCAGCGGCAAAACCGTCCGCAGCATCTTCGACTGCTGCATCGCGCAGATCGCAATCGAAAATCGCCTGACGCTTGTGCACAACGATAGGGATTTCGAGATCATTGCCAAGGTTCGACCGCTGCGCCAGCAGAGGTTGGATTTGCAGTAGGATCGCGGCCTAAAAGGAAGCTTCCAATGCTGGGAAATGCCCCGTCCCCGCCACCTCAAGCAACCGCCCTGACGCCACCAAGCCTCCAGCCGCCGCCAGATCGGGGGCCATGTAGCGGTCGGGTCCCAACCGCGGCACGCTCTCGCGGAGTACCGTAAGCACACGCTCCAGCACCGGGCTGGTCGTCAATCCGGCCGTCACGCCGAAGCCTTCCTTGCGCAGCGTCACGCCCTGTCCCGCCACCATCAGTTCGATGCCGATCAGCCGGGTCAGGTTCGCCGTCATATCCAGCAAGCGCCGCGCGCCGTGGGCGGCCATCGAGACGTGGTCCTCCTGATTGGCGCTGGTGGGTGTGGAATCGATCGAGGCGGGCGTGGCGCGCTGCTTGTTTTCGGCGAACAGCGCGGCGGCGGTCACTTCGGCGACCATGAAACCGGAGTTCACCCCCGGCTCGGGCGTGAGAAACGGTGGCAGGCCGAAATTCAGCGCGGGATCGACCAGGGTCGCTATGCGCCGTTCCGCGATAGCGCCGATTTCCGAGATGGCGAGCGCGATCATGTCGGCCGCGAAGGCCACCGGCTCAGCGTGAAAGTTGCCGCCGGAGAGGATCTCGCCACTTGCCGCCAGCACCAGCGGATTGTCGGTGACGCTGTTGGCCTCGATCTGCAATGTACGCGCCGCGTTGTCGAGCAAGTCGAGGCAAGCGCCCATGACCTGCGGCTGGCAGCGCAGGCAATAGGGGTCCTGCACGCGTTCGTCGCCCTCGGCGTGGGCGAGGCGGATGGCGCTGCCCTCAAGCAACGCTCGCAATGCCGCCGCTGCTGCGATCTGCCCACGGTGTGGGCGCAACGCCTGGATTTCGGCCCTGAATGGCGTGGTGGACGCCATGGCGGCATCGACGCTGAGCGCGCCGGTCAGGAGTGCCGTGCGGGCGAGCCTGTGCGCCTCGAACAGCCCCGCCAGAGCGTAGGCGGTGGAGAACTGCGTGCCGTTGATCAGGGCAAGTCCTTCTTTCGGGCCAAGCTGGATTGATGGCAGGCCAGCAGCGGCAAGCGCCTTGGCGCCGCTCATCCGGACACCCGCCAATTCCGCCTCGCCCTCGCCGAGCATGACCGCCGTCATATGGGCCAGCGGCGCCAGATCGCCCGACGCTCCGACCGATCCCTGCTGCGGCACCACCGGCGTGACGCCCTTGGCCAGCAGCGCTTCGATCGCGGCCACGACCTCTGGCCGGACGCCGGACGCGCCATGTCCGAGCGACGCCACCTTCAGCACCATCATGAGGCGGACGATCGGCCCGGGCGTGGCCTCGCCGACGCCGGCGCAATGTGACAGGATCAGGTTGCGCTGCAACAGCGCGGTCTGCTCGGGCAGGATGCGCCTGCTGGCGAGCTTACCGAAGCCGGTGTTCACGCCATAAACCGGCGCTGTTCCGGCAGCGGCCCTGGCGACGATTGCGGCTGCGGCCGCGATGCCCTTGGCGCAACTGGCGTCAAGGCGTGCCGGCAACTGCTCGCGATAGATACGCTCCAACTCGGCCAGCGTCACCTTGCCTGGTTCAAGCGTAATCGTCGTCGGGGCCTTCGACGTCATCGACCCATCCTCCCCAAAAGCGCATACGGAGCGGGTTGAACCCGATGCGATAGCTGAGTTCTTCCGGCTCGGACACATTCCATACGCAAAGATCGGCGCGCTTGCCGACCGTCACGGTGCCGATCTGGTCTGACATGCCAAGCGCCCGCGCACCCTCGCGCGTCACGCCGAGCAAAGCCTCTTGCGGCGTCAACCCGAACAGCGTGCACCCCATGTTCATGGCGAGCAGGATGGAGGTCAGCGGTGAGGAGCCCGGATTGCAGTCGGTCGCCAGTGCCATTGGCACGCCAGCCTTGCGCAAGGCCTGCACTGGCGGCATTTGCTTTTCCTTGATGAAGTAGAAAGCGCCCGGCAGCAGTACGGCCACCGTCCCGGACTTGGCGATGGCGGCGATACCCTCAGCATCGAGATATTCTATGTGGTCGACAGAGAGCGCGCCGAACTCGGCCGCCAGTTTCGCACCGCCGAGATTGGAGAGTTGTTCGGCATGCACCTTGACCGGCAGCCCCATCGCGCGCGCCGCCACGAACAGCCGCCGCACCTGCGCCGGCGAAAAGGCGATGCCTTCGCAGAAGGCGTCGACAGCGTCCACCAGGCCTTCCGTCATCGCCAGCGGCAGCTGTCGTTCGATGACATCGGCAATGTAGGCGTCCTGATCCGTCAGTCCCGGCGGCATGGCATGCGCGCCCAGATGCGTGGTTCGAACCGTGACGCGCGGCCCCATGGTTGGGGTGCCAAGCGCGCGCGCGACGCGCAGCATCTTGGCCTCGGTCTCGGCATCGAGCCCGTAGCCGGACTTGATCTCGACCGTGGTCACACCTTCCGACACCAGGGCGTTCAGCCGCTCAAAACTCTCGACCAGCAGAGTGTCCTCGCTGGCGGCCCGCACCGCCTTGACGGTCGAGACGATGCCGCCGCCGGCCTTGGCGACCTCCTCGTAGCTCGCGCCCTGCAACCGCATCTGCCATTCGGCGGACCGGTTGCCGGCATGCACGATGTGGGTATGGCAGTCGACCAGTCCGGGCGTCAGCAGGACGTTCTCGTGGTCGTAGTCGACCTCGGCGTCCGGCGCGCCGTCACAGGGGCCGACGTAGGTGATAATGCCGTCATGCACGACCACCGCGCCATCGTCGATCAGCCGCACCGGTTCGCCCGGGGCATTTTCGCCGGTCCAGACGCGGACGTGGGCGATGCGCAGATCGGCCTTTGACATGGGGCCTCAACTCCAGGAAGAGAAGGAGCATCGAATTTGCATGGAGGCCCCGCTTGGGCAAGCTCTTCTTCGACACTGCATGGCTGCCGGGCGGCTGGGCCGATGCGGTTACCATCAATGTCGCTGATGACGGACGGATCGCCGATGTCGCGGTCGGCACTTTGCCTGCGCAGGATGCCACGCGTGCGGGCATCGGGCTGCCGGGCATGCCCAATCTGCACAGCCACGCCTTCCAGCGCGGCATGGCGGGGCTGGCCGAGATCGCGGGTCCGACGGCCGACACGTTCTGGACCTGGCGCAAGGTGATGTATGAGTTCCTCGATCGTCTGACGCCGGACGATGTCGAGGCGATTGCCGCGCAGCTCTTTGTCGAGATGCTGGAGGCGGGCTACACCTCGGTCGCCGAATTCCATTATCTGCATCACGCACCCGATGGCTCATCCTATGCCGATCCGGCCGAGATGGCCGCGCGGATTGCCGCGGCCACGGCGACTGCCGGGATTGGCCTGACGCTGCTGCCGGTGCTCTACGCTAATGGCGGCTTCGGCGGCCAACCCGTGCAGGCGCAGCAACGCCGGTTCGCATCGCGGGATGTTGACGCTTTCGCGGCGCTTCTCGATGGCGCGAAGCGGCACACGAAGGATTTGCCGTTTGCAACCGTCGGCATTGCCCCGCACTCCTTGCGCGCCGTAACGCCGGAGACGCTTACCGCCGCCTTGCCTTTGGCAGAGGGCGGCCCAATCCACATCCACGCCGCCGAACAGACGAAAGAAGTCGAGGAGTGCCTGGCATGGTCAAAATTGCGGCCGGTCGAATGGCTGCTCGAGCACGCCGACGTTGATCGGCGCTGGTGTTTCATCCATGCCACGCATATGACGCCAACGGAGGTTTCCACCCTGGCCAGCTCGGGCGCAGTTGCGGGCTTGTGTCCACAGACCGAGGCCAATCTCGGCGACGGCATCTTCGAGGGCGCAGCCTATCTATCGGCTGGCGGACACTTCGGCATCGGCGGCGACAGCCATATCCGGGTCGACGTCGCCGAGGAGCTGCGCAGTTTTGAATACAGCCAGCGCTTGCGGGACAGGCGCCGCAATGTTCTCGGCACGGCAAGGCAATCGACCGGCGCGCGGCTCTATCGCGCTGCCCTCGGCGGCGGCGTGCTGGCCCTGGGCCGTCCGGCCGGCCGCCTTGAGCCGGGCGCCGTCGCCGATATCGTGGCGCTGGATCCCAATCATGCTGCGTTGGCGGGACGCCGAGAGGACCAACTCATCGACAGCTGGCTGTTCGCAGGCGATGGGCGCTGTGTGCAAGACGTCTGGGTCGCCGGGCGGCAGGTCGTCGCCGGCGGGCGGCATGTGAACCGCACCGACGTCGCGCGAACCTTCCAGGTAACACTGAAACGCTTACTGAGTAAAATCTCATGACCGCAAGCCCCGTCGCACAGGCCCGGGCCCTTGCCAAAGCGGGGCGCATCGACGAAGCCGCAGCTATCGTGATCGCTCTGCTCAAGGAGCAGTTCGGACTCGATGCCATCGGCATGAAGATCAATTCCGACATCTACAGCCTGAACTCCATGAACGGCACTTTCGAGGCCGGCGGCGCGCCGCTGTTCTTCAAGTTCCATCAGGAAGAGAACGAGGGGGCGATGTCAGGCGAATACTATCGCGCCAAGCTGCTGGCCGACGCCGGGCTGCCAGTCGATTTGCCGCTGCATGCCTCCACCGAAGCGGGCAAGCAGATCCTGGTCTATCACCGCCGGACGGAGCCGCGCTTTGCCGATGTGTTGCGCAAGTTAGACGTCGCGCCGGATGCGGGGGCAGAGGTCGATGCCGGGGTGGCGGAGGATAGATTGAACGCGCGCCTGATGGCGGTTTATGCGCACACATGGCATCCGATCACGCCGGAGCAGTCGGCGGCTGAGCCGATCCACCGGCTGTTTCACGAGCGGCTGGTGACGCCGGGGGAGCCAGGCCGGCTGGGCGGACGCTTCGCCAGCTTCTACCTGGATCAGGTGTTCCAGCTTCCCGGACTTGAGATCGATTGGCGCGACCTGAAGGGCCTGACCTTCGTCGTCAACGGCCTGCGCTACGACCGCACGCTCGGCCAGTTGTTCGACGAAGCTTTCATCCGTTTGCGCCCCGATAGGCTGGCCGACGCGGGAGGTCTCACCGCCCATGGCGACGCACATAATGCCAATATCTGGTATTCGGGCGAGCCGGGCAGACCTAACCTCGCCATGTTCGATCCAGCCTTTGCCGGCAGCCATGTCCCCGCGCTGCTCGCCGAAGTAAAAACGACGTTCCATAACGTCTTTGCACATCCCTTATGGCTGTATGAGCCGGGCGAGGCGGCCAAGCGCTATTGGGCCGAGGTTCGCCGGGAGGGAGATACGATCCGCATCGAACACAATTGGCTTGGGAGCAGGGTGCGTCACAGCCTATTGCACAGCAAGCAGGACCGGGTCTGGCAGCCGTTGTTGACCCTGTTGTCGCAGCGCGGCCTGCTGCCAGCCGATTGGCGCCGCGTCGTGAAACTGGCCCTTTTCCTGTGCCCGACCCTGGTGATGAACCTGCGTGCCGGGGCTGAAAGTGGATCGCACAACCCGATATCGTCCGCCATCGGACTGGCCACCGCCGTCAGCATGGGCGCCGAGCCTGATCAGCCCGACACCCTCTCGGCAATGCTCGATGAGGTCACCCCGCCGGGCTCACGACCTCGCCATTGACCACCAGCCCCTCGCCTTTGGCGGTGATCTTCACCCGGTCGCCATCCTTCACCTTGCCGGCGAGAATCTGGTTCGCCAGCGGGTCCTGCACGGACCTCTGGATCACCCGTTTCAGCGGCCGCGCCCCATACGCCGGATCATAGCCCTGGTTCGCCAGCCAGACCTTTGCCTTGTCATCCAGCTCCAGCGTGATCTTGCGATCCGCCAACAACTTCAGCAGGCGTCCCATCTGGATGTCGACGATCGCCGTCATCTGGTCGCGGCGCAGGCGGTGGAACAGGATGATGTCGTCGAGCCGATTCAGGAACTCGGGCCTGAAGGTCGCGCGCACCACCCCCAGCACCTGGTCGCGCACCGCCGCCACCTCCTGCGTCGCATCGGTCATGTATTCCGAGCCGAGATTGCTGGTCATGATGATCAGCGTGTTCTTGAAATCGACCGTGCGGCCCTGGCCGTCCGTGAGGCGGCCGTCGTCCAGCACCTGCAGCAGCACGTTGAACACGTCCGGGTGCGCCTTTTCGATCTCGTCGAACAGCACGACCTGGTACGGACGGCGGCGCACCGCTTCCGTCAAGGCGCCGCCCTCCTCATAGCCGACATAGCCGGGAGGCGCGCCGATCAGTCGGCTCACCGAGTGTTTCTCCATGTATTCGCTCATATCGATGCGCACCATGGCGTGCTCGTCGTCGAACAGGAACTGCGCCAGCGCTTTGGTCAGCTCGGTCTTGCCGACGCCGGTGGGGCCGAGGAACATGAACGAGCCGATCGGCCGGTTCGGATCCTGCAGGCCGGCGCGGGCGCGGCGCACGGCGGTGGAGACAGCTTTCACCGCCTCCTCCTGGCCGATCACGCGCTTGCCGATAGCCGTCTCCATCGCGAGCAGCTTGTCCTTCTCGCCAGCGAGCATCCGATCCACTGGGATGCCGGTCCAGCGCGAGACCACGCCCGCGATATGGTCGGGCGTCACCGCCTCTTCCATCATGGCGGCTTTGCCGTCCTCGCTCTCTTCGATGCCCTTCAGCTTCTTCTCCAGCTCGGGGATTTTCACATATTGCAACTCGCCCGCGCGGTTGAAGTTGCCCTTGCGCTGCGCCTGCTCCAGTTCGTTGCGCAAACCTTCCAGCTGCTCCTTCAGCTTCTGCGCATCGCCCAGCTTGCCCTTCTCTGCCTGCCAGCGCTGCGTGATGCTGGCAGAACGCTCCTCAAGGTCAGCCAGCTCCTTTTCCAGCTTACCAAGACGATCCTTCGACGCTGTATCGGTTTCCTTCTTCAGCGCCTCGCGCTCGATCTTGAGCTGGATCGCGCGCCGATCAATCTCGTCCAGCTCCTCGGGCTTGCTATCCACCTGCATGCGCAAACGCGACGACGCCTCGTCGACCAGATCGATGGCCTTGTCGGGCAGGAAGCGGTCGGTAATGTAGCGGTTGCTCAGCGTGGCCGCTGCCACCAGCGCGCTATCGGTGATGCGCACGCCGTGATGCAGCTCGTACTTCTCCTTCAGCCCGCGCAGGATCGAGACCGTGTCCTCAACCGTCGGCTCACTGACGAACACAGGCTGGAAACGGCGGGCGAGTGCGGCGTCCTTCTCGATGTGCTTGCGATATTCCGCCAGCGTGGTCGCGCCGACGCAATGCAGCTCGCCACGGGCCAGGGCGGGTTTCAGCAGATTGGACGCATCCATCGCGCCATCCGCCTTGCCGGCCCCGACGATGGTGTGCAGTTCATCGATGAACAGGATGATCTTGCCGCCCTCGGCCGTCACCTCCGAGAGCACGGCCTTCAACCGCTCTTCGAATTCGCCCCGGTATTTCGCGCCGGCGATGAGCGAGCCCATGTCGAGCGAGAGCAGCTTCTTGTCCTTGAGACTCTCCGGCACGTCGCCCTTGACGATGCGCAGCGCCAGCCCTTCGGCAATCGCCGTCTTGCCGACGCCCGGCTCGCCGATCAGCACCGGATTGTTCTTGGTGCGCCGCGACAGCACCTGGATGGTGCGGCGAATTTCCTCGTCGCGGCCGATCACAGGATCGAGTTTGCCGGCGGCGGCCGCTTCGGTGAGGTCGCGCGCATATTTCTTCAGCGCGTCGTAGCCCTGTTCGGCGCTCGCGCTGTCGGCGGTGCGGCCCTTGCGCAGATCGTTCACGGCCTGGTTCAGCGTCTGCGGCGTGGCGCCCGCGCGCGCGATGGCCTTGCCGGCGTCTGTCTCCTTGTCCATGGCCAGCGCCAGCAGCAGGCGTTCGGCGGTGACGAAACTGTCACCGGCCTTATCGGCAAGTTTCTGGGCTTGTTCAAAGAGCCGCGCCGTGCCGGCCGCCATATAGAGCTGGCCACTTCCGCCGCCCGAGACCTTCGGGATGCGCGCCAACGACTGCGCGGTCGCCGCCAGCGCCTCCTCGGGCTTGCCACCCGCCTTGCGGATCAACCCCGAGGCCAGCCCCTCCTCGTCGTCAAGCAGCACCTTCAGGATATGCTCGGGCAGAAAATTCTGGTGCCCGTCGCGCAACGCAAGGCTCTGGGCGGCCTGCACGAAGCCGCGCGCCCGCTCGGTGTATTTCTCGAAGTCCATGGTCCCTCCTCGGCGCGCCGTGGCTGCCCTAAAGGCTCAGCCTACGGCGCCGTCATCGAATGGCATTGATGTACCGCAACCCGGACCCCGAAGGCATCTCGGTTGCGGTGTTTGTCTGATAGATATAGGAGACAACTCTCCGGGGAGAAGTGGTGACGCCACGATTTCATGGGACACGGCCCGGAATCTCGTGAAATGAACTTCAGCCCCTTTCATTGCAAGAGGATCGAATGTCGGAACATCTTTTTGACCACCCGGAGGGCTTCGTTCCACGGTGGGGTCCCAAGCCAGTCTCATTCGCCGTGACGCCGGATCAACACCGAGCGCTGCAGCAGACCTATCGGCAGGTGTGACTCGACTACCGGGGTTATGCCCTGTTGAACATACCGTACAACGACAAACCTTCCGTGCGCGAGATTTACGATATGGCTTGGCGGCTTCGATTGAGGGGCGGCATGCAGGGACGCGGGCTAGCAGAGCAGATAGAAATCCGATGTCGACCTGTGTTCTAATTATTGGCGGAGCAGGTATTGTTTCTGCAGTTGAATTTCGACGTGGGTTAGGTCAATGACAAGTTCGCTGAGCTATGCTGACGATTATGCAACCTGTCTTGAGACCCACTCGACGCTACGAATATACCCGGCATCCGGCGATGCCGATCTGGTGACAGCTCTTTTGGCCATCGCGCCAACCAAAACCCAGATCAAGTCCGCGACACCATACCGGCGCAAGCCCGCTTGGTTCCTTTCTAGTAAAGGATTGTTGGATTCGCGCGACACTCGACGACATATCGATTGGATACTGGACCGCATCGAGCCGGCAACTGTCGCCCTGAATAACCTTCGATGCGCAGGGGCGAAGATCGACATATTCAGCTATTGGGTGTCGAGAAGCGGAGACGGTGGCCCGATGCTGTCGCCGTCACAACTCAAACGACTTGCGGCAATGGAAATCGAAATCGGCTGGGACGTCTACTTCGCCGGCCGAGAAAAAATCCAGCCCAAAGCCTAGCGCCCCAACGCCAACGACAACCCAATCACTGCCAGCGACCCCAGGAACAGCGCCCCGACGATAATCCGGCCGATCCAATTGCCGACGTCGCTCGGTTCGCGCTGATCGTGCAGCGGCGGCAGATTACGCGGTTCGACCATGGCGGCGCCTACGGAGCGGTTGACGGATGTGCGGGTCACGCCGCCGCCGTCCTCGGACGGATCGCGGTTGGCGCGCACCATCGGCATCATGATCAGGCCGGCGGCCAGGAATATCAGCACAACCGCCAGCCCCCAGCGCTGTTCTCCTGTCGCTGCGGTTAATCCGCCGACCAGCAAGGGGGCGATGAAGGAGGACGCCTTGCCGGAAAAGGCGAACAATCCAAAGAATTGCGTGATGCGGTCCTTGGGGGCCAGCCGGGCCATCAACGAACGGCTGGAGGCGCCCAGCGGCCCGGTAACCAGTCCGACGAAAATGGTGAAACCCAGGAACCATTGCTCCGCCGCTGAGGCCAGGAACCCGCTGCCGGGGACCTTGGCCGCGACCGTCTGCGCGAACAGCACATGGGTCTTGTCGACCGAGACCACGCCCGCAGCCGCGAAAAACGCGATCACCAGCGAGCCGATGATGACGGCCTTGGGGCCGATGCGGTCGTCGAGCAAGCCGCCGATGGCCGCACCGATCATGGCGGCCACGATCAGGATGATGCCGAACATACCCAATTGAACCGCCGTCCAGCCGAACAGCGCGGTGCCATAGATGCCGCCGAACGAGAACATGGCGAGCAGCCCGTCGGTGAACAGCATGCGCGAGACCAGAAACAGGATGATGTCCTGGTGGTGCCGCAACTCACCAAACGTCTGCTTGAGTCCATCCAAGCCGCTCTGCGTGCGCGCCACCTGACGGTCGGGTGTGAACAGAAGCATAGGTAAAGCGAAGATCAGTAGCCAGAGCGCGCAAAACGGCCCAACCAGCCGGTCGCCCTGGTGCGAGGCGGCGTCCAGGCTGAGCAGCGGCGTCAGGCCAAGCAGCGTCTTGCCGCTTCCAGCATCGCCCACCAACAGACCAGCGACGATCAGCAGCGCGGTCAGGCCGCCGAAATAGCCGAGCGCGGCGCTGGTGCCCGAAAGCCGGCCATAGTGCTGGGGCGCGACCAGCGCCGGCATCATGGCGTTCACGAACGTGGCGGTGACTTCGGCGGCGATCGAGGCCACAATATAGGCCAGCAGGATCCAGAGCAGTCGTCCGGGTTGACCGGGGTCGGCCAGCCACAGACTGACCATGCCGGCCATGAAGAGGATCAAGGAGGCGACGATCCAGCCCTTCCGATGGCCCGAGGCATCAGCATAGGCGCCCAACAGCGGGCTCAGGATGGCGACGGCCAGCCCAGCGGCAGCGGCGGCGTAGCCCCAGTAGGACTGCCCGGCGACAGGATCGCCGACAAAGCCATTGGCGAAATACGGCGCGAACAGAAAGGTCGTGATCAGTGAGTAGAACGGCTGGGCCGCCCACTCATAGATCAGCCAACTGAACAGGCCTAAACTGCTGATCCCTACGGCTGCCTGGGGCAACAGGGATCTGCGCCCCGCGACCTGAATCATGTCCGTCATGTGCCGTCCCACCGCTGTATTGCCCCATATCCACAGCCTAACGGCAGCCAGCCGACCGTTGTCAATGCCGGCGCAGCATTGGACCGCTGAACAGGTCAACCACCGACGCTTGGCTGCCGCCTCTCCAAAGCCGAATCAGGTGTCGTTAGCGGCCTGCACAAAGACCCCCATGACTGGCTACAGGTGCCTCCATAGGGTCCGCAAACCGGTTGTGCCGAGCTGGTTTGAACGCGCCTGGCGGAACCGGCTTGCAGCCTCAAAATGCATTTATTGTCATGTGTTATCAAAATCTTAAATGATGGCTGTTGCGCGTCGCGAGGGCCGCGAGGCTGGCCAAGTCGCCGCGCCACGCGGCAATTGCCCTGTTGATGCCTGCTTTGCAGCGTTGGATGCGCTTGCTCCCTCGGGCGACCTATGCTCACTCCTTGGGACAGAGATTCTTCGGCGGGCGGGAATGGCCATCGACAAGGCATTGGTTGGGTTTCTGGGCGCGGTCGCGGCGGCGACGGCGGCGGCACGCGCTGGCTGCCCGGTGCCCCCATCAATTGTCGCCGATCCTACCCTGCTATTCCAGCAACTGGTGACGCTGCGCGGCGAGACCGAAATGAAACGCCATGCCGAGCGCTTGGCGCTGCACCTGATCAGCGAGGTCAAGGCCGGCCGAGCCACGCTTGATGAGTTGGAACGCCGGGTCACCATCTTGACCGGGCTGGTCTGCAGTTTTCCGCCCCGGACCAACCACTTGCAGGACGAGCTGGATCGCAACCGGGGCCGATCTCCGGCGGCGTCGGCCCTGTTGATCGCATCGGCCATGGTGTCGCGGGCGCAAGCGCGTGGCCGACCCGAGCAGGCGCGGGTCGATCCCACTTGGGCCACCGATATGATCGCTGAAGGACTGGTCTCGATTGTCGCCGATCCAGGCTTCTTGGCTGCAGTCGAACGCGCTTTTGCGACCGCGACCGCTAGTGCCCCGGTCGATGCGCCGGCAATCGCGGCCACGCTGCCGGCCAAGACGCCTTCGTTTGAACCTAGGGCTGCATCACCCATCGCTGCGGCAAATGGGACGCTGGGCGACCAGGCTGGGTCCGAACTGCGCGACGCATGTCGTCAGCATTATATTGCCCCGGCGGACGTGGACGCGGTGGTCGCTGCCAAAACGGCGCAGCTGCGCGAGATACAGAAGGTGCTTGCAAGTTCGCAAGGGGATTCTGGCGCAACTCGGCTGACCGAGACCATGCGGCTTGATGCCCGATCTGCCTTGGCAGCCGGTAGGCTTGGTCGCTGTGCCGAACTTCTGTCCGCCCTGGCGCAGCAGCACCTCGCCGAAAATCGCGCCGTCCAGGCCGTCGATACTTTCGCAATCCTCGGACAGCTTCAGGACTCTCGTTTGGAGTCGCAGGCGGCTGCCATGGCGTATGGCGAAGCGTTGCGGTTGGCGACCGGCTTGCCGGCAGCTCTGCGCTGGAGTTTCGCTTTGCGTCAGGGCGCTGCGTTAGCAAGCGCAGCCGACGATCTCAATCGACAGGGTAAGTCGAGCGATCAGCCGTTGTCCGAAGCGGTCCGCGTCTATGCCAGCGCGCTGCAAATGGCGCCCCGCGACGAGGCACCGGAACTCTATATTGTCACGCAGAACTGTCTCGGCAACACCCTGCTCCGGCTCGGCGAACTCGACGGTAAGGCTGAATGGCTTGAGCATTCTGCCGCCGCCTATCGGTTAGCGGCGGGCGCCATGGAGCGCGGCCGCTCCGAGCGCGACTGGGCGCTGGTGCACAGCAATCTCGGCACGGTGTTGTTGAAAGCGGGTGAATTGGCCAATGCCGAGCGCAATTACGCCGATGCTGCCAAAGCCTTCGAGACCGCGCTTGAGGTGCTGAGGCCGGATGGCAATACCCCTGACTGGGCCGCTGCGGAGGCTGGTCGCGGTACGGCGTTGGGCCGGCTGGGAGCTGTCCGCAGCGATCTAGGCCTGCTGGAGCGTACCGCGCGCATGGTCGATGCGGCGTTGGCCAGTTTCGAGCGGCGCGCGGCGCCCGCCCCCTGGGCGCGCCTGCAGAGCTGCCTGGGCAACATCTGCGCCGATCTTGGCGAGCGCATCGGCGGCCGGCATTGGCTGGAGCGCGCCATCGCGGCCTATGAAGCAGCGCAGCAGGAATGGACCGAACAGCGTTCGCCGTTGCAATGGGCGCTGAGCGAGGCCAATCGTGGTGGCGCGCAGTTGGGGCTGGGCACGCTGACAGGCAGCCGCCGCCACCTGCAGCTGGCCGAAGAGAGTCTGGTGAGCGCCGATCGTGTCTTTAGCCGCCTGGGTGAGTCGGACTACGCCACCGCCGCACGGCACAGTCTCACCACAGTGCGCAGCGAATTGGCGCAGGCCGGTGCGATATCTGGCGCTCACAGCGCGCGCGCGCGGGTGTGACGCGGCAGCCAATCATGACGCTCGCACGGCGCGACGGAGCGCACCACGGAGACAATGACCAGATGGCGACGCGCATCGATTTCATTGCCTGGCATAGTATGCGCCCGCTCTCGGATCGCGAAATCGAACAGCGCATTGCCGCAGCCGAGGCCTTTTATCCGCATGCCTTTCATTCCCGCCATGTCAAGATCGGCACCAACCGGCACACCGGGCTGATCGTTTGGATGCCGCAGATCCGCAAT
>Ga0209069_10000625_pt1 | contig 16709 bp, 20 predicted proteins | sample Str013_2_FD_187202 | JGI IMG/M metagenome (GOLD analysis project Ga0209069, IMG submission 187202) | Freshwater sediment microbial communities in response to fracking from Pennsylvania, USA - Straight Creek_MetaG_SC_2013 (SPAdes) (version 2) | ecosystem: Environmental > Aquatic > Freshwater >...
TATATCTCCGGCGTAGCCATGCCAGGGGGCGGAGTTGACTGGTCATTCGCACGGTCGCGAGGGATTGGGCTGTGAGTGAAGAGCAAGCCTTGCCTGCTTGAAGGCAAGCAGGCCGGACCTGCGCCATCCGGTAAAGGCTAGCGCGTTCCGCATCACCGCTTCACGGCTTTGCGGCCTTGCCAGTCATCTAAAAGTCTTTTCGGGTTGGACTGTGAGCCGAAAAGCTACCTCGACTGCGCCGTCGAAAGTCAAGCGGAACGCAATTCTGTTCGTCGATCGTGCAAATCGTCGGCCGGTTGTTCGGCATATGGACGACCGCATCCGGCGGCGGCACCGTTGGCCCCTTGACTGCATAGGCTGCATTGGCATTTACGACCTTGGCGTCTACTTTCGTATTGGCATTGGCGGCGGCCGCAGTGTTGGCGGAAGTCTGCTTCTGCAATTTGTCGAGTTTTTGCTCCATCAATCGCAGTTGCTCTTTCAGAAGCGCGATCTCAGCATCGCTGCTGCCTGCAGATTGCGCATGTACTTGAGAGACCAGCAGTGGGCCGATCAGAGCAATCGCTGATACGCTTAGAAGTTTTGCCGCCGAAGACATAGCTACCTCCTGACAATGAACTAAATAGCTCGAGCTTTGGAAGCCGAATTGCCGATGATGCAATCGAGTAGTTGAGCGTACTCTCGGAAACTTGCTTCAAACGCTAGAAAGAGTTCGTGACAGCCGGACGACGTCCGATTGACGGACGACTCGTTTCAAAATGATTGAGACTTTATCGCCACAGCGGCAGGTGTTGCAGCGTGGACCGCTCGTTCTAACCGGCGATGCCGCCTGTTGTGAAGTTTTGCAGATGGCGGCCCCATGAAGGTGGCCCGGCCGTCAAACGTACCGAGCCTCCTGGCAAAGCCGGTTCAGAGGGAAGTGCTCAACGATCCGAAATCGGGAGTCCGGTCCATCTTGGCGGAACAGAGCGATCCGATCGACCGGAAGTAACTCGCAATTGATTTCTGAAAATCGTTCCCGAAGCATCGGAAGGACAAGCTTTCGATCATCTTCGGGAAGCTTGCCCGTAAGCGTCATATGGAAGCGGAATTCTTCCATGACATAGGGATAGCCCCAGCGATCAAGATACTCGCGCTGCCTCGGTGTCAGCCTGTCTGGATTGCGCCGTGCGCGGTCCTTCGGCGCAAGAGGCGCACGAAATGAATCAAACGCACGGGTGCAGTCGGTGGCAAGCTGTTGGAGTTCGACGGATGGTTGTTCCGGGATCACGGCGATGAAGCCGCTGATGGAATCGACGACCGGCTTGATCAACGGAATAGGTCTAACGCCGTCAGCAAAGGATTCGCAGGCGGTAACAAGCTGCGCCTCAGTCGTGCCCGATGCGAGCACCATCGGTGCCTTCAGCGTGGCATGAAAGCCGTATTTCCGAGGGAATTGCGTGAGGTCACGCCAGTTCGGCACGGTCTGCTTCACGACGTCGGGAAACGGAAGGTCGTCGCCGGTATAGGCGTCGTAGCCGAGCAAGGATGCGCCGAGCCAACCGAGCGCGCTGTCGGGCGGCGCGGCGTAGTAAATCGCATATCGCGGATGATTTGCCATGGCGCCAGAATAGGGCCGTGTCAGGCGGCAGCAACCGCCTTGTGCGCGGAAGCTGGCGCCTGGATCAGACGGTGCGCTTCCGTCAGGTGCACCAGACGACCGCCGGCGAACACGGCGACGATACTCGGCCGCAATGGCGTCTCATCATCGACCAGGATAATGTCGGCGCGTTTTCCTGTCGCCAGCACGCCGCGATCGGCGAGGCCCGCGGCGCGGGCCGGCGCGGCCGAGATCAGGTCCCAGGCTGCGGTGAGCGGCAACACCCCGTCGTTGGCGAGGCGAAACGCCGCGAGAAGTTGCGCCGGATAGTAGTAATCGGAGGCCAGCACCGAGCAAAGCCCCTTGGCGATCATGTCCGAGGCCTTGGTCCATCCGATGTGGCTGCCGCCGCGCACCACATTGGGTGCGCCGAACACGACGAAATCGCCAGCCTTCGTCGCCTCTCGCGCCGTTTTCTCATTCATCGGGAATTCGGCGATGTTGACGCCCTGTACGCGAAAATGCGCGCGCGCCGCCGGGCTGTCATCATCGTGCGAAAGCATACGGAGATCGGCCTCGCGTGCGGCGTTGGCGAGGCGGGCAATCGACGCGGGTACGTCGTGCGCGCGTGACACCACGCGCCCTACTAATTGGTCGAAAGCCCGGATGGACAGGCCGGTTCGTTCCACCATGCGGCTGCGCTTTTGCGGCTTGGCAAGGTCGCCAACCGTGGAATTCATATGATCGTTAAACGCAAACAGATCGATGCGTCCTTCCGACATCCACTTGATGATCTTGGTTTCGGCGTCGAGGTTGTAGGTCTCGTGGCGCAGATGGAAGCGGGTGTCCGCTGCAAGCTGCGGCCGCATCTGCTCGATCGTATCGAGTAATCGTCGGGCATTGTCGCCGCTGCGCAGGCCCGGCTCCCACGACCAGGTCGTGGCATGGAAGACAGTGGTGATACCGTTGGCTATTGCCTGCCGGTCACTGTCAACCAGCGCCACGTCGACGGGAAAATCGACGCCGGGGCGGGGCATCATCTGCCGCTCGAACGCGTCGCCATGCAGATCGACGATACCCGGCAGCACCAGCAAGCCGCCGGCATCGATGGTCAATGACGAATGCCCGCGGTCCGGGCCCACGGCGCCGATCTCCCGGGCCGCGATACGCAGCGAGGTTTCCGCGATCTCGTTGCCGAGCAGAACCCGGCCGCCTTCGATGTGAACGTCGGTCACGATGTCGCAATTCGTCGTTTGCTGTGGGAAAGTCCTGAACCGGACGCCTCGTATTTTGCGAGAAAGTCCTCGACCGCAAGGTTTCGGAAATCGGGAAGGGTCCGGCGCAGCGTTTCGTGATCCCAGTCCCACCACGCGAGCTCCGCCAGCCGGCCTGTGATGTCTTCGGGGAACCGGCGTTTGACCGGTCGTGCCGGATTGCCGGCGACGATGGTGTAGGCCGGAACATCCTTGGTCACGATCGCGCCTGCCGCCACCACCGCACCGGTGCCAACACTGCGGCCCGGCAGCACGATGGCGCCGTGCCCGATCCAGACATCATGGCCGATATGGACGCGATGATTGCGCCGCCATTCGAAAAATTCGGCTTCGTCGTTCTCGCCGGGAAAATAGGCGCTGGCCCGATAGGTGAAGTGCGCCTGGGATGCCCGATGCATCGGGTGATTGCCCGGGTTGATCCGGGTCATCGCCGCGATCGAGCAGAATTTCCCGATCGTGGTGTAGGTGATCTGGGCGTCGTTCACGACATAGGAATAGTCGTCCATCATGACCTCGAGCAGGATGGTGCGCGCGCCGACTTCGCAGAAGGCGCCGAGCTTGCTCTCGCGAACGGCCGCGCTGGGGTCGATGGTTGGATCGACCGTAAGCATTTTGCCGGCCATGCGAGCTTCCATGAGCGAGGGTTGCGATGCTGAGGCGCTACGTCATCGATGTGCTTGATGACAATGTCACGACGATTGCGTGACGTAGAACGGGGTGTGGACGAACGCCGCACTGCAGCGTGGCTGTCACACAACTGTAGTTTCATGACTCTAGATATAGAGACGGCTGCGCGTTTGGAGCTTTGCATGCTGGTGGTGGAAGGTCTGACGTGCCGTTTCGGCATAAAAGCCGCGGTCGACAATGCATCGTTCTCAATTGCGCCCGGCGGCTTCGTCGGAGTGATCGGTCGTTCCGGCGCCGGAAAGTCGACCCTGTTGCGGATGATCAACCGTCTCGCCGATCCGTCCGCCGGACGCATCTTGTTCGAAGGCACCGACGTGACCGCGCTGCGCGGAAAAAACTTGCGGCAGTGGCGCGCGCGTTCCGCGATGATCTTTCAGCAATTCAACCTGATCGGGCGGCTCGATGTGCTGACCAATGTGTTGATGGGACGGCTTGCCGGAATCCCGTCTTGGCGCTCGCTCACCCAGCTTTGGCCGGAGGAAGACAGGGCGCTGGCGATGTCGGCGCTTGAGCAGTTCGACATGGCCTCGTTTGCAGCGCAGCGCGCCGATCAGCTTTCCGGCGGCCAGCAGCAGCGCGTAGCAATTGCCCGGGCGCTGGTCCAGGAACCGGACATCATTCTGGCCGACGAGCCGATCGCGTCGCTCGATCCGCGCAATACGCGGGTGGTCATGGACGCATTACTGCGCATCAACAAGCACTTCGGCATCACCGTGATCTGCAATCTACATTCACTAGATCTGGCGCGGACCTATTGCGATCGCCTGATCGGCATGTCGGCCGGCCGGGTGGTGTTCGATGGTGCGCCGGCAGCGTTGACCGACCACATCGCGCGCGAACTCTACGATCTCGAGGCCAACGAAGTGATGGGCGCGACGCCAGAGCAAGCGCCCGCCGGTTCGACCATTCCGGCGTTCGGCACCGCCGCGGCGGCCTGAGCATACCCGTCAACCACCAAAGCGTTCTGCACACCAGGGCAGGCGAAAAGCTAAGACATCAGAAAAAGAGGACGTCATGATCAATCGTCGCATGATTCTTGCCAGCGCAGCGGCGCTGGCTTTCACCGTTGCCTCCGCGTCGGCGCAGGACTGGAAGGGTAAGCATCCCGAACTGACCTTTGCGGTGGTTCCGGCCGAGAACGCCTCGGGTGTTACCGAACGTTGGACGCCATTCGTGGCTTATCTGTCCAAAGAACTGGGCGTGAAGGTCCATCTGCGCATCGCCAACGATTATGCCGCCGTCATCGAAGGGCAGCGCGCTGGCAATATCCAGATCGCGAGCTACGGCTCGGCGTCCTTCGCCCGTGCACGCCTGACCGGCGTCAAGACCGATGCCTTCGCCAATGACATCAATTCCGATGGCAGCATCGGCTATTATTCGATGTTCTTTGTCAAAGCATCGAGCGCGTACAAGAATATCGACCAGTTGAAAGGTAAGAATCTCGGCTTGGTCGATCCGAATTCGACCTCAGGCAACAACGTGCCGCGCTTCGAGCTCGACAAGTTGGGCATTTCCGACGCCGACGCCTATTTCGGCAAAGTCGTGTTCACCGGCAGTCATGAAAATGCTCTGCTGGCGCTGTCGCAAGGCACCGTCGATGTCGCGGCCAATCAATGGACCAGCGACGACGATTCCACCCTAGCGCAAATGCTGCACAAGGGAATGTTGAAGAATGCCGACGGCACGCCGATGAAGAAGGACGATTTCCGGATCATCCACAAGTCGGCCGCCATCATCAACGGACCCTATGCGTATAACTCGGAACTGCCGGAAGATTTGAAGGCCGCCGTCGCGAAGGCATTCTTCGATGCCCCGAGCAAGGACAAAGCCGCTTTCGACCGCTTATCCGACGGCCAGAAGAAGGGTTTTCATCCTGCCACGACTAAGGATTGGGATGGTACCGTCGAGTTGATCAAGTTCGTCGACAACTTGCGTAAGAAGAAGGCGTCCTGATCAAAGACGAGATCGGGCAAGCCGGGTCTGCAGGGCCCGACTTTTTCCGGTTTAGACAACACCAGGACCGCGGGCTCGATGACTGCAGCCGTTTCCATTCTCCCGGAACAACAACTGGCAGCGCTGAACGGCTTTTATCGTAAGGCGGTCGCGCGCAAACGCCTCCACTTGATGCTGGCGACGACGATCGCCTTCGCTGCCCTCTTCGTCGCGGGGATCGGCGCGGAAGTCCATCCCGCAACATTCTTCGCCAAGATCGGAAACTTCGTCAGCTATTTCGATCGCATCGGCACGCTGGAGAGCGGCGCGCGGGTCTGGTCCGATATTGGCGAGTGGTTCTGGGGTTGGAGAAAATGGCTGTCGCTGCTCGGCGAGACCATCCTGATCAGTTATGTAGGCACTCTGGCAGGCGCGATCCTGGCCTTCGCGCTCAATTTTCTCGTCGCTGAAAATACTTCGCCGGCGCCCTGGCTGCGTTTCGCCGTCAAGCGTTTGATGGAATTCTGCCGCACCGTTCCCGACATCGTGTTCGCGCTGATTTTCGTGATCGCGTTCGGGCTGGGACCGATGGCCGGCGTCCTTGCTATCATGATCCATTCGGTCGGTGTGCTCGGCAAGCTCTTTTCAGAGATCGTCGAAAATATCGACATGAAGCCGGTCGAAGGGGCGCGCTCGACCGGCGCAAGCTGGATGTCGTGCCTGCAGTTCGCGGTTGTACCGCAGGTTGCGGCCGGATTTGCCAGCTACACGCTGCTGCGGTTCGAGATCAACGTGCGCGGCGCATCGGTGATGGGCTTCGTCGGCGCCGGCGGAATTGGCCAGGAGTTGGTTGTCGCGATCCGGAAATTCTACTATTCCGACGTCAGTGCCATCCTGTTGATGATCATTCTCACGGTTTTCGTTATCGATATCGCGACTGGGTGGGCGCGAGGACGGCTGTTCGGCAAGGAACGCCACGCATGACCGGGATGCCGTCTCCGAACTCGGAAGACCTGCGGGCGCGTTATCCCGACGTGTTCGACAGGCCGGTTTCCTCCCGGCTGGCTACGCCAGCAATACTGCTCGGCGCATGCGGGATTTTCCTGTTCGGACTGGTCGAGCTGGAGTTCTCGCCGGCGAGGATGCTGACCGGACTGCAGCAGCTCGGCTGGATCGTGATGCTGATGCTCCCGCCGGACCCGGGCTCCTCGCTGCCGGCCTATCTTGTCGCGCTGGGCGAAACCTTGTCGATCGCATTGCTGGGCACGACCGTTGCGGCGGCCTTTGCCCTGCCGGTCAGCCTGCTGGCGGCCAGGAATATCGTTCCGTCAAATATCTTCCGGTTCCCGGTTCGCCGGTTTTTGGATTCGATCCGCGGCGTTGACACCCTGATCTGGGCGCTGGTCTGGATCAACGTCGTCGGTCTCGGTCCCTTTGCCGGCGTGCTGGCGATTGCGGTGTCGGATTTCGGTGCATTCGGCAAGCTGTTCTCCGAGGCAATCGAGGCCACCGACAAGAAGCAGGTGGAAGGCATCCGGGCGTCCGGCGGAAATACGTTGCACGAGATACGCTTCGGCCTGATGCCGCAGGTGCTGCCGGTCATCGCCGGTCAGGTGCTCTACTTCATCGAATCCAACACGCGCTCGGCGACCATCATCGGCATCGTCGGCGCCGGCGGAATCGGCTTGCAGCTGGCCGAGCAGATTCGCGTACTGGAATGGCAGAAGGTCTCGTTCCTGATCCTGATGATCCTGATGGCGGTGGCTGCGATCGACTGGATCTCTGGCAAGCTTCGCTTTGCGATCATCGGTCGGCGCGCGACCGCCTGACGGTTAGGTATTGTCGACGACAAATTCGACGCGCTCGGCAGCAAAGCGCGCGCGGGTGGTCAGTAGCGGCTTGCTCTCGGCATCGACGTCGGTACTGTCGACGACCAGAACAGGACGCCCCAACGCCAGATCCAGTCGCGCGGCATCGGTCGCATCGACAATCGCCGCCGCGACGCGGGTCGAAGCCCGGCGGTAATCACGGATGCCGAAGTGCGCGAGCAGTTTTGTCATTGAGCGGACTCGTTCGTAGATGCGCCCCGCCTCGGGAAAACGCTCGGCCGCAAGCCAGGTTGTGCCGACGCAAATCGGCGTGTGGTCTGCCAGTCGCAACGCTTCAATCCGGATCAGCGGAGTGCCGGCCCTCAGGCCAAGCTGACGGCCCAGTTCGCGCGTCGCGGGCTCATCCGATGCACCGATCAACTGGCCACGCGGCTCGTGGCCGCCAGCGCCAACGATTTCGGAAAACCGGGTCCGGGCGCGTAACGGATAGGCAAGGCGTCGTGTTTCCACATAAGTGCCGCTGCCGCGTTCGGCGCGCACCAGGCCCCGTTCGGCCAGTGTTGCCAGAGCGCGGCGTACCGTGTGGCGGTTGACGCGATAAGTCCCTGCGATTTCCATTTCGCCGGGCAGCCGCTCTCCCGCGGCGAAGCTGCCATCGGCGATCCCGCGTTCAATCCCATCGGCGACTTGCCGCCATAAGGCCACGCCCGAGGCGGCGTCCTGCAAAGTCACCGTGTGTAAAGGCCGGGCAACGGCATCAAAAATCACCCCACTGTCACGAAACAGTCATGCGGTCTCGCTATCAAGTTGTCTACTAACATAGACAACTTGATTCCGGCAAGCGGATATGACGGCTAGCGAACAAGACAGCAAACAGGCCCGTCGCAAGGCGGCAATGGCCGTCCTCGCGGCATCTGATGTTGCCGAGATATCGGGCCGGCTCGATGCGATGGCGCTGCCGGTTTATGAAGATCTCCGCGAGGCGGAGAACGGTCTCGTCATGGTGCGGGGCCGTATCGGCGGCGACGGCGCGCCGTTCAATCTTGGCGAGGCTACGGTTTCGCGCGCGGCGGTGCGGCTTTCGACCGGCGAACTCGGCTTCGGCTACACGCTCGGCCGTGACCGGCAGAAGGCAAGAATGATCGCGCTATGCGACGCTCTGGTGCAGTCGCGTGAATTCTCAGACCCCGTCGAAGTCAGCGTGATCGCACCCCTGCGTGGAGCGATATTGGCGAGGCGAAGCCAGGTAGCAGCAGAGACCGCGGCGACGCGTGTTAATTTTTATACCTTGGTGAGAGGCGAGGGCTGAGATGACCACGGTTGCAGAAATGCCAGCAGGATTCGCCAATAAGGTGTTGGCAGCGCAATCGACCTTTCGTTTGGTGATGGAAGCGATTGCCCGCCCCGGCAGTGTCCAGCGGATCACCGCCATCGCGGGTATGCCCGCCGCGATGATGCGCGGCACGGCCGCCATCGCGCTTACCTTGTTCGATCACGATACGCCGGTCTGGCTCGATTCCGGGATGTCGGCGACGCCGGATGTCGTTAAATGGCTCAAATTTCACACCAGCGCGCCGATGATCGCGGATTGCTCCGTCTGCAGTTTCGCTTTGATCGGCGACGCGGCCGTGCTTCCCGCGCTCGATTGTTTCGCTTTCGGCAGTAATGAATATCCGGACCGTTCCACGACGTTGGTCCTGCAAGTCGAAAGCCTGGCGCAGGGCCGCGCCTTCGAACTCAACGGCCCCGGTATCGACGGCACCACGGTTCTGCACGCCACCGTCCAGCCTGCCGACCTGTTCGAACGGCTTGCCGTCAATGAGGCGCTGTTTCCGCGCGGCATCGACGTCGTGCTGGTGGCCGATGATTCCGTTGTCGCGATCCCCCGCACCACGCGACTCTCCGCTAAGGGAGGCTAGAGCATGTATGTTGCGGTCAAGGGAGGCGAGCGTGCCATCGAGAACGCCCATCGCCTGCTGGCCCATGAGCGTCGCGGCGGTCGCGACGTTCCCGAGGTTTCGTTAGCGCAGATTTCCGAGCAGCTCGCGCTCGGCGTTGACCGCGTCATGACCGAGGGCTCGCTGTACGACCGTGAACTGGCGGCGCTGGCCATCAAGCAGGCGCGCGGCGACATGATCGAGGCGATCTTCCTGTTGCGTGCCTTCCGCGCCACTTTGGCCCGTTTCGGCGTCACCGAGCCCGTCGATACCGGTGCGATGCAGGTACGGCGCCGGATTTCTTCGGCTTTCAAGGATATTCCGGGAGGCCAAATCCTTGGCCCTACGTTCGATTACACCCATCGCCTGCTGGATCCCCAACTCGCTGACGGTTTCGTACCCCCGGCGCCCGTGACCGCGAATAGCTCGACGGGGGCGATGCCGCGCGTGACCGACATTCTCGGCCGTGACGGGTTGATCGAGCCGTCGCCGCAGACGGACGCAGACATGCCGGTAGGCGATCTCACGCGCGAACCGCTCAGCTTTCCGGCCGACCGCGATCTGCGGCTGCAAAATCTGGCGCGCGCCGACGAGGGCTTTGTGCTTGCGCTCGGCTATTCGTCGCAGCGCGGTTACGGCCGCAATCATCCCTTCGCCGGCGAAATTCGCTTCGGTGAGGTCGAGGTTGAATTCATGGCGGAGGACGTCGGCTTCGCTGTGCCGCTTGGTTCGATCGCGCTGACCGAGTGCCAGATGGTCAACCAGTTCAAGGGGTCTGCGACAGAAGCGCCGTGTTTTACGCGCGGCTATGGCCTTGCGTTTGGGCAAAGCGAGCGCAAGACCATGTCCATGGCGCTGGTGGACCGCACCTTGCGCGCCCGCGAACTCGGGGAAGAAGTCAGGTCGCCAGCCCAGGACGAGGAATTCGTGATGTCGCATTCCGACAACGTTCAGGCGACCGGCTTCGTCGAACATCTCAAGCTGCCACATTACGTCGACTTCCAGTCCGAACTCGGCTTGCTGCGCAAATTGCGCAAGGAGTTTTCTGAAGCGGCCGAGACCGAAGCTTCGTTGCAGGAGGCCGCCGAATGAATGCGCCGGCCTACAACTTCGCCTACCTGGACGAGCAGACAAAACGGATGATCCGCCGCGCGATCCTCAAGGCGATCGCGATCCCCGGCTATCAGGTGCCGTTCGCAAGCCGCGAGATGCCGATGCCCTATGGCTGGGGCACCGGCGGCGTTCAGGTGACCGCGGCGATCCTCGGTCCCGACGACGTGCTGAAAGTAATCGACCAGGGTTCCGACGACACCACCAACGCGATCTCGATCCGAAAATTCTTTGCGAAGACGGCGGGCGTTGCGACCACGACCTCGACGGCCGACGCCAGCGTAATCCAGACCCGGCACCGGATTCCCGAGGCGCCGCTGCATGCCGGGCAGGTGCTGGTCTATCAGGTGCCGATTCCCGAACCGCTGCGCTTCCTCGAACCGCGCGAGACCGAGACGCGGCGGATGCATGCACTCGGCGAATACGGCCTGATGCACGTCAAGCTGTACGAAGACATCGCGCGCTTCGGCCATATCGCGACGTCCTACGCCTATCCGGTGAAGGTGAATGCGCGCTATGTGATGGACCCATCGCCGACGCCAAAATTCGACAATCCCAAGATGGACAATTGCCCGGCGCTGCAATTGTTCGGCGCCGGCCGCGAGAAGCGGATTTATGCGATTCCGCCTCACACCACGGTGGTGTCGCTCGATTTCGAGGACCATCCGTTCACGCGTTACCGGTTCGACGCACTCTGCGCGCTGTGCGGTGCCGATGATTCCTATCTGGACGAAATCGTCACCGACGATCAGGGCAGCCGAATGTTCGTCTGTTCCGACACCGATTATTGCGAAACCCGTCAGGGTGCGGGCCATCGCGGCAGCGAAAGCGCGGCTCCGCACAAGGAGACGGCGCATGGCTGACCGCACCACCGCTACTGAAAACGATCAGCCGCTTCTGGTCGCGGAAGGTCTCGGCAAGACCTACGGCGGCCTGACCGCCTGCCTTGATGTGTCGTTCGCGCTCTATCCCGGAGAGGTGCTGGCGATCGTCGGCGAATCCGGCTCGGGCAAAACAACGCTACTGCAATTGCTGTCGGCGCAACTCACCGCGAGCGCCGGACGGGTGTCATACCGGATGCGCGACGGCGTGCTGCGTGATCTCGCGGCGCTTGGCGAGGCCGAGCGGCGGTTCCTGTTTCGCACCGACTGGGGCTATGTGCATCAGGATCCCGCGCAGGGTCTGCGGATGGCGGTGTCGGCCGGCGCCAATGTCGGCGAGCGGCTGATGGCGGTTGGCTGGGACAACTATGGCCGTATCCGCGACGCGGCGTCCTCATGGCTGGAGCGGGTCGAGATTGACGTCGGCCGCATCGACGATGCCCCACGGACCTATTCGGGTGGCATGCGGCAGCGTCTGCAGATCGCCCGCAATCTCGTCACTGCGCCGCGGCTGGTATTCATGGACGAGCCGACCGGCGGGCTGGACGTCTCCGTGCAGGCGCGGCTGCTCGACCTCATGCGCAATCTCGTCAGCGAACTCGGTCTCGCTGCTGTCGTCGTGACCCACGATCTCGCGGTCGCACGGCTGTTGTCGCATCGCGTGATGGTGATGAAGGGCGGGCAGGTGATCGAGACCGGGCTGACGGATCAGGTGCTCGACGATCCCCGCGAACCCTACACCCAGTTGCTCGTTTCCTCGATCCTGCCGGGATGAGTGCATCGATGACCGCGATAATCGATATCTGCAATGCCGAGAAGACGTTCACCATGCATCTGCAGGGCGGGGTCGAACTGCCCGTCGTGCGCGGCGTTTCGTTTCACGTCGGTTCGGGTGAATGCGTCGTGCTTGCTGGACCGTCGGGCGCCGGCAAATCTTCGATCCTGAAGATGATCTTCGGCAACTATCGCTGCGACGGCGGCCAGATCGGCATTCGCCATCAGGGCGCGCGGATCGATATGGCCAGGGCTGAGCCGCGGCAGGTGCTCAGCGTGCGCCGCACCACGATCGGCTATGTCAGCCAGTTTCTGCGGGCGGTGCCGCGGGTGCCGACTATCGACGTGGCCGCCGAACCCCTGATTGTCAACGGCATCGCCCGACCGGATGCGCGCGAACTGGCTAGCGTATTGCTGCACCGTCTCAACATTCCAGAGCGGCTGTGGGCATTGCCACCGTCGACTTTCTCGGGCGGGGAGCAGCAACGTGTCAATATCGCGCGCGGCTTCATTTCCGATCTGCCGATCTTGCTGCTGGATGAACCGACCGCGTCGCTCGACGCGGCCAATCGCGCGGTCGTGGTCGAACTGGTCAATCAAAAGAAACATCAGGGCGTGGCGATAGTGGCGATCGTCCACGATGACGAAATCCGCCAGCGGATTGCCGACCGAACCGTCGATGTGACGTCTTTTGCCGCCGCGGCATGAAGAAAGATAAATGAGATGACTTCGACGAAGCGCCAGAGCGTCATCGGCAATGCCAGCATCGTTCTGCCCGACCGCGTTATCGGACGCGGCTGGGCTGCGATCGCCGATGGCTTGATTGCCGAAGTCGGGGAAGGCGATGCGCCTTCCGGCAGTGAGGATGCCGCCGGCGACCTAGTGATGCCCGGGTTAATCGAACTGCACACCGATCACCTCGAAGCCCATTACGTGCCGCGTCCGAAGGTGTTCTGGGATCCAATCGCGGCGGTCGTGTCCTATGACGGGCAGTTGGCAACTTCCGGGATCACCACGGTGCTGGACTCGCTGCGAGTTTGGCGCGAGGACGGCGCGGAGGAAGTCGACGGCCGGGCCGGCATACTGGCCGAGGCTATTTCGGCGGCGCGCGAGGAGAATCTGCTGCGCGCCGATCACTTCCTGCATCTGCGCTGCGAAATCCCGATGCCCGATGTGGTCGAGGAGGCCAGGGAATTGATCGACCGTCCGGACGTGCGGCTGATGTCACTGATGGATCATACGCCGGGACAGCGCCAGTTCCGCGACCAAGGTAAGCTTCGGGACTATTACCGCGGCAAGGGCGCCGGCATGACCGACGCCGAACTCGATGTTCTTTTCGAAAGGCGCTTTGCCTATCAGAAGACCTATGCCGCGGCCAACATGCGCGAGATCGTGGCGTTGGCCCATCAATACCGCATCCCGCTGGCCAGCCATGACGACACGACCCCGGAAAACGTCGTCGACGCGGTTCGGGACCGCGTCTCGGTCGCTGAGTTTCCCACCACGATCGAGGCCGCACGGGGATTGCATCAGGCCGGTATCGACATTCTCATGGGTGCGCCGAACGTGGTGCGCGGCGGCTCGCATTCCGGCAACATCGCGGCCGTCGATCTGGCCCGTGAAGGGCTGCTCGACATCCTGTCGTCCGACTACATCCCCTCAAGCTTGCTGATGGCGGCGCTGCAATTGCCAAAACACGTCGCTGCGATCGATCTGGCCTCTGCTGTCCGCACGGTTACCAAGACGCCGGCCGAAGCCGTCGGTCTCTCCGATCGCGGCGAGATTGTCGTTGGGAAGCGCGCCGACCTGATCCGAGTGCATATCGCGAGGGATGTTCCGGTCGTGCGCAGCGTCTGGCGGGAAGGGAAGCGTGTGGCATGACGGAAAGGTCGACGATACTCGCCGAGCAGCCCGGCGCGATCGGGCCGGGCCGGCTCATTCTCGTGGTAGGTCCGAGCGGCGCGGGCAAGGACACGCTGCTCGGATTGGCCAAAGTCGCCTGCGCAGATGATCGCAATGTCGTGTTTGCACGCCGCATCGTCACGCGGGATGCATCGGCTTTCGAGGACAACGAGCAGACGAGTATCGAAGGGTTCAGCAAGGCGATCGCGCGCGGCGACTACGCGATGCATTGGGAAGCGCATGGCCACGGCTATGCACTGTCTCGAGCGATCGATGACGAACTCCGGGCCGGACACACCGTGATCGCCAATGTTTCGCGGACCGTGGTGGCAGCGATGCGTCAGTTGTATGCCGATGTGACCGTGATTTCGATCACGGCGCCTGCGCAGGTTCTGGCGACAAGGCTTGCCATGCGCGCACGAAGCAGCGATGGGCGGATTACGAGCCGGCTGTCGCGCACCGTCGAGGATAGTTCGGCCGCCCCTGATGTCACCATCGTCAACGTCGGAACGGCGGAATATCACGCACGTCAGTTTGTCCGGACGATTAGGGGCAATGGTTGGAACGACTGAGCCGGACCGGGCGTCCAGGAAAACAGCCATGTCTTTCATGGTGACGGTTGAACAACTCGAGGCCATCTATGGTCAGCCCAACGAAGCGTCCACTGTCAAGGTCGCGGATCGGGTCACGCCAGCCTATCGAACGTTAATTGAAAAATCGCCGTTCGCGGCATTCGCGACCTGCGGGCCGGAGGGGCTGGGACCCCGCGTGGGGACTTGCCTGGCTTCATTCGAATTCATGATGAAAGAACGCTGATGATGCCGGATTGCCGCGGCAACAACAGGGTCGATTCGTTGCGCAATGTTATGAGGGATCCCCGGGTCGCGTTGCTGTTTCTCATTCCCGGCTCCGGCAATACGCTGCGCGTCAATGGCCGGGCGCTGGTTTCCGCCACCCCCGATTTGCTGGACTCGTTTAGGGTCGATGGCAAGGCGCCGCGCACCGTCGTCGTCATCACCATCGACGAAATCTATTTTCAGTGCGCGCGTGCTATCGTACGATCCGATCTCTGGAATCCCGACAAGCGAATGTACCCGAGGAACTTGCCGACACCCGGACAAATTCTGACCGATATGAGCGAGAACCGCCTCGGCGGTACGGACTACGACAGGACTTGGCCGGAACGCGCTGGAAACGCTGGGGTGAAGGTGGCTTATTCCGGCCGCCGATCCCGGCAGCTGTTGTTGCCGGGCGAAATCAAAGGCTCAATCCGAGAGCCGTGCAGTTAAAAATCAGCCTCACCACAAACTCGCCAAAAATACGAACATGTTGTCGCGTTGGCGGTGATGACGTCGATTCAAACGATCTTGACGGGGACCTCTATCGTCCGGTCAGGGTCGATTCAACCGCACATTTAGCTGGTCATGAAGCCTCTTGCGGAATGCTCGCTATGGGTAATTTAAATTGCGCGGCCCGCTCTTTTCGTTCCTCCATTCGCAGCCGATACTCGCGCCGCTCGAAAGCATCGAATTCCTCGCGGACGATTCGTGCGAAACTTCTTTTGAGGGTGGAGTGTTGGATCTGGGGGGGTTCGGTCATCACGCATCTCCTTTTACAATATCGTCACACTACAGAAAATCCGGGCTGTGGGAAGGTTTGGGTTCCGCGGGGACTCAATTGACCGTGAGGCGGCCTAAGACTGAAAATTTGCTGTGCATTTTCAACGGCGTGGTTTTCTGGCATCTGGCAGCACATATAACGATGGGATCTGCACCTGTGCACACGAGACCACACACCCAAGAGTATAGCGAGGTAACGTCAAGGGCGGGAAACTGGGTGATGACGGCATGAGATAGGCGGCGTATCGAGACGGGTGTCGAGCCTGCGATGGGGGCCGCCGAGGACGGGAAACGATTTGATGCTCCGGTCCGCTGCGCTGGGCGCGACACCGGCGTATCTTTGTCTAATGATCGATGCGTGGGACCGTAGGGTTGGGTGCGGATGGGCCTCGCCGGAAACGGCCATATAATCCGCACTCGCGGCGGATTGAACCGCCCCGGGGTTTGCCTGCGCGAAATGTTCTCTCTGCGTCCTCCGTCGCAAGCATGGCCGGTTGACTTAAGGAGCTCTGGCCCGAGGCGGGAACCACACACCGGCCTTCAAGGCGAAGGTGGCGCTTGCCTCCGTCAAGATTGACCGGACGATCTCGACTTCCCGGCCGAGCACTGGAAACACTTGCGGACCACCAACCCCGTCGAAAGCACCTTCGCCACCGTCCCTATCCTGTGGGTATTAATGACTTTCCGTCCTTTAGAGGAGCTGCGCCATGGCACAACGGGAAAAGGTGTCGATTGGTGGCCCACTCGGTTTCCAAGCCGAAGGCCCTCTTACCGTTTCGATAGCACTGCGTTGACCTGAATGGGGCTGTTCGCGGTATTCTATCTGGGCAAACTGTCTGCGCTGTTCGACTCGTGCTTCGTTCTCTGGGGCGCTAATCACCCAGCTTGTCATTCGGCCTGCAATATTGACCCCCTAAGCCGGGGGATCGGCGTCCAAAATTGACCCCCTACAGGTTGGTCTGTTGCGCTGCCTGCTTTGTAATGAAGCAGGTGGTCGGGGATGCTGGTCGTGGAGACAATTGCCCGGATACGGCGCGAGCACTTCATCAAGGGCAAGACGATCAAGGAGATCGCCCGGGACCTGAAGGTGTCGCGGAACACGGTCCGGAAGGTGCTGAGGTCGGGCGAGACCTCATTCGAGTACGAGCGTGTTGTCCAACCGCGGCCGAAGCTGGGACGATGGGC
>Ga0209069_10000626_pt1 | contig 16706 bp, 15 predicted proteins | sample Str013_2_FD_187202 | JGI IMG/M metagenome (GOLD analysis project Ga0209069, IMG submission 187202) | Freshwater sediment microbial communities in response to fracking from Pennsylvania, USA - Straight Creek_MetaG_SC_2013 (SPAdes) (version 2) | ecosystem: Environmental > Aquatic > Freshwater >...
ATTGTGGATGGTTCAGGCAAGAAGGCTGATATCGCTGGCCGCATTGCGCAAATCAAAGCCCAGATCGAAGAAACCACTTCGGATTATGATAAAGAAAAGCTGCAAGAACGTTTGGCCAAATTGGCTGGCGGCGTGGCTGTGATCAAGGTTGGCGGTTCAACCGAAATCGAAGTGAAAGAAAAGAAGGACCGCGTGGACGACGCGCTGAACGCCACGCGTGCAGCCGTCGAAGAAGGTGTGGTTCCCGGCGGCGGCGTTGCTTTGTTGCGCGCCAAGAAAGCTGTTGATGCACTGCATTCTGATAATGCTGACATCATGGCCGGCATCAAGATCGTGTCGAAAGCGCTTGAAGCGCCGCTTCGTCAGATCGTTGAGAACGCTGGCGTGGAAGGCTCTATCGTTGTGGGCAAGCTGTTGGAGAAATCTGGCAACTTCGGCTTTAACGCACAAACGGAAGAATATGTGGACATGGTTGCCGCTGGCATCATTGACCCCACCAAAGTTGTGCGCGTGGCCTTGCAAGATGCAGCATCTGTTGCAGCCTTGCTGATCACCACCGAAGCCATGATCGCCGAAAAACCAAAAGCCTCAGCACCTGCAATGCCAGGCGGCATGGGCGGCGGCGGCGGCATGGGCGGCATGGATTTCTAAGAAATTCAAAACCTCTCCATCGGCGGGCTTGACCCGCCGATCCAGACTTACTTCAAAACAAGACAAACCCCGGTGGCAACACTGGGGTTTTTTGTTGACCCAAAATTCAATTTGTTCTTATATTGTTCTATTGAAATGTCGAAAATGTGTATTATGTTACACCGAGAATAAATTGGAGCGGGATAGTCGCAAACTTATTGCTGAGTTGCTTGCAGATGGTTGGATGGCGGTGGGCATCACGGGTTCGCACCATCATTTTAAACATCCAACCAAGCAAGGCAAAGTGACTGTGCCGCATCCACGAAAAGATTTGCCGATTGGCACCGTGAGATCAATCCTGCGGCAAGCCAAGCTTTTGAAACATTAGGATCACCCATGCGCTTCATCGCCCTTGTCCATAAAGACACAGACAGTTGCTATGGTGTCAGCTTCCCTGATGTGCCGGGCTGCACGTCGGCTGGCGACACTTTAGATGAAGCCCTCACCAACGCGGTCGATGCCCTCTCCGGCCATATCCGCCTGATGGAAGCCGATGGCGATGAGCTGCCAAGCCCACGCACATTGGAAGACATCTCAACGGACGCAACTTTCACCGAAGACATGCAAGGAGCAATCATCACAGCCGTGCCTTTGGTGCGTGACAGAGGTTCAACAACAAGAATCAACGTGTCGCTAGATTTGGGGTTGTTGGAAGCGATTGACGGTTTGGCGAAAGAGCGGAGCCAGACAAGGTCGGCATTTCTGGCATCGGCCGCGAGACGGGAGTTGTTAGATTCGTGAGATTATAGATTGATGGTGTATCATCTTAGAAGGGCAGCGTATTGCAACGAAACAGATAATATTTTATTCCAACGCTTCATGGAGTTCCATAATGTCCGACTTAGATGATGACAAAGACTTTGAAATTTCTGAAGAGCAAGAAGTCGCGGAAGAAGAAAGGTATTTGAAAAGGCTTTCGGAAATATCTAGTGAGATATTTAGTAGTCCTAGCGATCCCGATATACAAACAATTGTTAAAAGGATTGAAGATCGCGATCTGATTTTGAGGCCAAAATTTCAACGATCAGAAGTATGGGACGACGTTCGAAAAAGTAAGCTTGTAGAATCTGTATTTTTAAATCTCCCCGTGCCTCCTGTGTTTTTGGCAGAGGATGAAGATGGAACAAAAGTAGTTGTCGATGGGCAGCAACGACTGCAATCAATCGATGATTTCTTTCACAACCGTTTGACACTCAAGGGTCTTGAAATTGCCAAGGACCTAAATGGACTTAAGTTTCAAAACGTGTCTCGTCAATTAGATCGTAGGTTTAAGCAACGTGTGTTACGTGTGCTAACGATAAGCTATAATGCCGAGATAGACGTAAGGTTTCTAATTTTTGAGCGATTGAATACCGGATCGGTTCCGCTGGTAGACCAAGAGATCAGAAATGCGACGTTGAGCGGCACTTTCAATGATTTACTAAACGAATTAGCAACTAACAATGAATTCCTGTCGGCAATCGGAGCGAAATCTGCGGACAAACGCCTCCGTCATCATGAGTTAATTCTGCGTTTTTTTGCAGTAAGATTTCGATTCAAACAATACTCTACACCGCTGAAACTTTTTCTATCTAACTATATGAAGGATAACAGAAGGCTTAGAACTGAAAGTGAAACAGCCTTAGCAGACGATTTCAAAATAGGTTTGAAAAACTGCAGAACTGTTTTTGGAGAATACGCTTTTAGAAAATTGATAATTGAAACAGGGAAATATCAAAAGCCACTCAGCCGAGCTGTTTTTGAACTTCAGATGGCTGTTTTATCCACCTTGGAAGTTACGATGGTTAGTGATCGCGCGGTGGAAATCAAAACCGTTTTCGAGGCACTATATAAAAATCAAAATTTTAACGAATTACTGACTAGAGGAATCGACCACCGCAAGAGATTTTTTAAGCGGTTTAGTATGTTTTTAGAAGGGCTCAAAGCTATCGGGATAGATTCGGTTTTCAAAAATGAATTTCCGGATCAGTGGGATATCTGAGTTTTGCAGTCCGAGCGGATCGTGAAGGCAGGGCGCATCGCCGCGAGAAAGCGAATTCGGTCACTTCTAGTTATTGCGATCAAAATAGAAAAAGGGATTCTCGCATCAGGCGGTCTAGGCATTACCGGACTTCCCGCCCACACAACTTTGTTACGACACGCAGTTTTAGAAATGGTCAGTTTTCTTCAGCAGGTTTTGGCGGAACGGCTGAGTTCAACTTTTGAATCGCTGCCAAATACTTGGGACCAACTGAGTACACTGCAAAAAGTGCTATAGCTAGACATGTGCATAGGAAAGTAAATGAAGCCCTCGATGATGAAGACCAATTGTTTTCGAACGCCGACACAATAAACAAATACGCAAGAAAGTTGCAGAGTGCAACTTTATCACTTCATGATCCAAGTAGAGTAGGAGGCGAACTTACTAGATCGAGCGCTCAGTCGTTTCTGAGAAACAATGGAAGCAAAGAACTCTTTCGAGTTGTTGGATTACTGGGACCGAGTCAGATGAAATTTCAGGATTGGCTGTCAAAAAACCACACAAACTTTAGAAATGTTGGCGATTTTTTAGATACGATGATAACAATACGAAACGAAGTGGCCCACGGTGAAATACAGATTGTTCCTTCGAGTCGTGATGTTCGAATCTATTTTCTAATTTGCAAGAGGCTTATAGGTAGGTTTGACGATTATTGGGGGCAGCAGTGATTCATTCAGCAATTTGGATTTAGAACGGAAACTCTTTTCTTAAACCCCCTCACCCAATCTCCACATAAAGCTTTCGCCCAAGCGCCGTTGCGGCACGTCGCAATGTGCTCAGCGTCACTGATTTATTCTCGGGATCAAGCAGGCGGTCTAACTGTCTGCGGTCAGTTTTCATGGCAGATGCCATAGCGGTTTTGGTAATGCCTTGGGCTTTCATGCCTTCGGCAATTTGCCATGCCAATACGCGCTTGATCGCCACGTCTTCAGCTTCAGCCAGCAAGCCTTGATCTTCGAGAAAGTCATCAAATGTTTCTTTGCTGATACTAGCCTTGGCTTTAATCATCACCTCACCCCACCTTCCGCCCCACATGCTTGCGCAATACGGCGTTAATCCGCGTTTGATAGCCTTCGCCTTGGCGCTTGAACCAAGCCACCACATCGGCATCAAGCCTAAGTGTAAGCTGCTGCTTAATCGGTTTGTAAAACATGCCGCGCTTTGCGCCTGACCAATCGAGCTGTTCGGGGATGTCAGAAAAATCAATTTCTGAATCGGGCATTGCTGCCACTTTATTCAACATCTGCATTTGTGCTGCGGAATATTTTTTAGAATTCACCTTCTTCATATGCTTTCCTTTCATGGCGTGAAACCTTTCGCGCGCTAATAATTCGGCCAGCTACGCCGTCTTCCGGTAGGGTGTGAACGACAAACAGTAACGCTGGCCCAACCATTCCAATCGATTGCCAGCGATCGTTGCCATGATAACTCATTTCGAAACGTGAGACATAAAACGGATCATTGAACACATCCTGCGCCAGAACAAAGTCAATGCCATGCTTAATAATGTTTGCTTGTTCTTTGATCAAATCCCAAGTCCAAGTCACGTAACACCTTTTATGTAACTACATATCTGATACTACAAATTCTCACATTTTACAATCCCCCCACTTCCCTTCCTCGCCCGCCTCCCCTAAAGCCTGCCCATCATGATCCGCATTGACTCCATTTCCAAACAGAACGGCCATCAAATTCTATTTGTTGAGGCTTCGGCTGCTTTAAATCGTGGCGAAAAGATTGGGCTGGTTGGCCCCAATGGTGCGGGCAAGACGACGTTGTTCCGCATGATTACGGGACAAGAAGAAACCGATGAGGGCCAGGTTTCAACTGATCGTGGCATTAGCATTGGTTATTTCAGCCAAGATGTGGGCGAGATGCATGGCCGCTCTGCTGTGGCTGAAGTGATGGAAGGGGCTGGCCCGGTTAGCGCTGTGGCCAGTGAAATGGCAGCGCTTGAAGAGGCGATGGCTGATCCCGACCGCATGGATGAGATGGACGATATCATTGCGCGTTATGGCGAAGTTCAGGCCCAGTTTGAAAAGCTGGATGGCTATGCCCAAGATGCGCGCGCGCGTGAAGTGTTGGCGGGCTTAAGTTTTAGCCAAGAAATGATGGATGGCGATGTTTCCAAACTTTCGGGCGGGTGGAAAATGCGCGTGGCGCTGGCCCGCATTTTGTTGATGCGCCCCGATGCCATGTTGCTGGATGAGCCTTCAAACCATCTTGATCTTGAAAGCCTGATTTGGCTTGAGCATTTTTTAAAAAATTATGATGGCCTGTTGTTGATGACATCGCATGATCGCGAATTTATGAATCGCATCGTCACCAAAATTGTTGAAATTGATGGCGGTGAACTCACCTCATATTCGGGTGACTATGAATTTTATGAGGCCCAGCGCGCGCTTGCTGAAAAACAACAGCAAGCATCATTCGAACGCCAGCAAGCCATGCTTGCCAAGGAATTGAATTTCATTGCGCGTTTTAAAGCCCGTGCGTCTCACGCCGCACAAGTGCAAAGCCGTGTGAAAAAACTTGAAAAGATTGATCGCGTTGAACCGCCCAAACGCCGCGTTTCCGTGGCCTTTGATTTTGCGCCTGCACCGCGCTCTGGCGAAGATGTGGTCAGCTTATCACGCGTGCATAAATCTTATGGCGCGCGCAATATCTATGCCGATTTGGATTTTCAAATTCGCCGCAAAGAACGCTGGTGCTTGATGGGCATCAACGGTGCAGGCAAATCAACATTGTTGAAATTAATTGCAGGCTCAACCGAGCCTGATCAAGGCCAAGTGCAAATTGGTGCATCGGTGAAGATGGGATATTTCGCCCAACACGCCATGGAATTGTTGGATGGCGAACACAGCGTTTTTGAATCATTGGAACACGCCTTCCCGCAAGCAACCCAAGGCTCGCTTCGCAACCTTGCGGGCGCATTCGGTTTTTCTGGCGATGATGTGGAGAAAAAATGTCGCGTGTTATCCGGCGGCGAGAAAGCCCGCTTGGTCATGGCGCAAATGTTGTTTGATCCACCAAATTTTCTGGTGCTGGATGAACCCACCAACCACTTGGATCTTTTCACCAAGGAAATGCTGATCAAAGCCTTGAGCGATTATGAAGGCACCATGCTTTTCGTGTCGCATGACAGGCATTTTCTCGCAGCACTTTCCAACCGCGTGTTGGAATTAACGCCCGAAGGCATTCACCAATATGGTGGCGGCTATACCGAATACGTCGAACGCACGGGGTATGAAGCGCCGGGGTTGATGGCTTAACCCTTCGCCGCCTCTTCCAGTTTCGCAATCTCAAACTTTCCCATCTGCATCATGGCCGCCATCACGCGGGCGCTTGCTTCGGACGTGCTATCCCGCATCAATTCCATGAAGCGTTTTGGCACGATCTGCCAACTGAGGCCGAATTGATCTTTCAACCAACCACAGCGTGAAGGGCTGCCGCCCTTCACCAGATAGTCCCACAGGCGATCTGTATCTGCCTGATCTTCCGTGTCCACCATCAACGATACGGCTTCGGTAAGTTTGAACATCGGCCCGCCGTTCAAGGCCACATAGTCAACGCCGCCCAAAGTGAACTCCACCACAAAGGCTTTGCCGCCATTGCGGCTCACATGAGTGATTTTGGAATTCTTGAACGCCGCCACATAATAAGTTGCAGCCTCTTCGGCATTGCCATCAAACCACAGAAAGGTCTTTATCTTTTGTCCGTCAGCCATCACATCACGCCCGTTTCCACAAACTGCGCCAATTGCTTTAACGAATCCTGCCAACCAAGATGACACATTTCTTCGGGAATGATATCGGGCACGCCCGCTTGCGTGATCGACAAATCTGTTCCGCATGAAACTTTCTTCAAAACGACAGTCACAGTAATATCGCCAGCCAAATTAGGATCATCAAATTTGTCGTTGTAGTGCAGCTTTTCATTGGGCACGAGCTCGAGATAGGTGCCGCCGAATGAATTGCTTCCGCCTGAATCAAATTCAGTGAACTTCATGCGAAACGAGCCGCCCACTTTTGCGTCCATGTGATCAACGGTGCAGGTATAGCCTGCCGGCGCAATCCATTTGCACATAGCAGCCGGATCAAGAAACGCCTTGTAAACGCGCGAAGGCGGCGCTTTCAACACGCGGTGAAAGTTCAATGTATAGGGCATGGCTATCTCCTGACCAGTGACTCAAACATGTTTTCCATAAACCAAATATTGCAATCCAGACTCAGTTCGACGTGATGCCTTCAAATTCAATTGCAACGGCGTTGCTGAATTTTCAAGGAGCCGCCGCCCATTTCCCGCAATCACCGGAAATTGGATAAATCGCATTTCATCCAGCGCGCCCGCACGCAGGAGCGACTGAACGAGACTGATGCTCCCATGCACACCAATTGCCTTGCCCGAACGCGATTTGAGATCGGCAATTGAGGTGGACAGGTCCTGATTTATAATTGTCGACATATTCCATCTAACGTCTCGCAGCACACTGCTCACCACAAATTTCGGTGTGCTGTTGATGAAATCCGCAAAAGGCTGGATGTTTGAACTGGGCCAAAAGCCTGACCACTCTTCATATTGTTTTCGACCCAGAAGCACCGCATCTTGCTCGGCAATGGTCTCACGGATGAGTTCGGTGATATCCCCATAAAGACCTTGCCGCACAAATATGTTCGGTGCTTCAACAACCCCATCAAGTGACATCATCAGAAATGAGCTGAGTTTTCTCAATGAGTTGAGTTTTCTCATGGAGTGAAGGCTTGCTATTTAGTTGCACTGAGCAATGAGAAATGTGCGCCCTGCGGGTCAATGGCATTCACCGTCCATTGCCCACCGGGAACTTCCATTGGCCCCATGGCAATTTTGCCGCCGCCCTTCAGAAGCCGCGCCACCGCAGCATCAATGCCATCCACCATGGTGTAGTAAGACCAGCCCGACATGCGTTCGGCATCAGCTTTTTTCATCATGCCGCCAATGTCTTTGCCGTCAATTTGGAAGAGTTGATAAATGCCATAAGGCCCCATGTCATGGCCAGGGCCTTTGGTCCAGCCGAACATGCCCGCATAAAAATCCCACGCCATGTCGAGATCACTGGTGTGAAGTTCGTTCCAACCGAATGTGCCTGCAGAGCCTTCTGTGGTGCGCTCTCCGGGGTCCGCCAGCATCGGCTGCATGATATTGAAAGCCGCGCCTGTGGGGTCTGCCACCACGGCCATGCGCAAAATGCCCGGCACATCCCAAGGCTCGCGGTGCACGGCACCACCGAGTGACTTGACCTGATTGCAAGCTGCATCCACATCGAACGACAGAATATAACCAGCCCAAAACGGTGACATGTCTTTGATCTCGGGCGGCGTCTCCATAATCCCGCCCACACCAATCTTGCCCACATTGGCCACATGATAACTGGGCGGCTGGTTGGTATAATTCCAGCCAACAACATCAGCGTAAAACGTCTTAGCCGCCTCAACATCGGGCGTCATCAAATCGTGCCAGACAAATGGATTTTGCATGCCGAACCTCCTTGTTGTGTTTCCGCTATAAAAGCATATTTTGGCAGGAAAATGAAATCGTAAAGGCAGCTGCACCACGCACAAAAAAGACCCAAGCCTTAATTATAATTCATGACAAACAACTGACGGATTCGGGGCTTATGAGCCGTCTTCAATATTGCTATGCAGCAAACTGCATTTAGGGGTCCATATGAGCACAACTTCAAAAACCATGATCGGCCTGGCCATTATCGCTGGCTTGGGCTTTGGCCAGTGGAAATACAACATCGGCCAAACGGCGCTGAATTATGTGCACCCGCAAGCCCCCGCCCAGCAGGCCGCAGGCAGCGGCAATGCTCCAGCCACTGCTGGAAACGCTAGCGCCAAGCGCAGCATTCCCCCGGTTGCCGTCAAATTGGCGCAAGCCAAGAAAGCCGATTTCCCAATCATCGAGCGCAGCTACGGCACCATGGCCTCGCCGCAAGTTGTCACCGTCAACGCCCGCGTCGCCAGCCAGGTCAACCAAGTGAATGTGCAAGATGGTCAATTGGTGAAGGCCGGCGATGTTCTTTTGGAGCTGGATGACCGCGCCTTGCAAACCACCTTGGCCAAAGATGTTGCTGCTTTGGCCAAGGATCAAGCCAATTTGGCAAACAATGAGATCCAGTTGCAGCGCGCCCGGACATTGGCGGCGCGCAACGCGGGCACATTGCAAGATGTAGATAATGCGGTTGCAGCCGAAAAATCTGCCCAACAACTCATCAGCGCCGATCAATCCGTGATCGATGCCGATAAACTGCAGCTGGATTTCGCCAAGATCAAAGCTCCTTTTGACGGCAAGCTCGGCGCACTTTCCGTGGTGCCGGGCGCACTTGTCGCCGCATCAAGCAACTCAGTTGCTGCCGCTGGTCTGATGACCATCACCCAGATGCAACCGTTGAAGGCGACCTTCCGCTTGCCTGAGCAATCCCTGAGCGCGATCCGCGCAAAGATGGACAAAAAGGAAGACGTAACCGTGCGTGCCTATGCCTCAGGCAGCCACGATCTTCTCGACCAAGGCAAACTGACCTTCATCGATTCAAGCGTGGATGTTGCGTCGGGCACCATCGGATTGGCCGCGACAATGGCCAATGACAAGCTGGCTCTCTGGCCGGGCCAGCGCGTTCAAGTGGAAGTGGAATATGGAACCATCATGGGCGCACTCACTGTGCCCGCCGTTGCCGTTCAGCAAGGACAGATTGGCACCTACGTCTGGGTGGTGGACGACCAGAACAAGGCGACAGCAACGCCAGTGAAAGTGGCGCGTTATGAAAATGACGTGGCTTCAATATCCGACGGTCTCGGTGAAGGCGCACAAGTCGTCATCGAGGGCCAAGCCAAACTGGCCAATGGCGCTGAGGTTCGGGCAGGCAAGCCAGCCGACGCGACGGGCGCAACCAATGCGCCCGCTGCGACGACGGCAAGCGCAATCACCACGCCGGCAGATGCAGCAACACCAGCTGACGCATCAGGCCAGAAGAAACCCAAGAAAGACAAGACAACAGGAGATCAAGCCCAATGAATATCTCCGAATTTTGTATCAGGCGCCCCGTCGCCACGATCCTGATGTCCGTCGCCATTCTGTTGGCGGGTCTCTTCGCGTGGAAAATCTTGCCCGTTGCGGCTTTGCCCCGTGCCGAGTTTCCAACCATCAGCGTCTCTGCAAGCCTGCCAGGCGCATCACCTGATATTATGGCGACATCCGTTGCCACACCCCTGATCAAACAATTCGCAACGATTTCAGGCATTGATACGATTTCCACCTCGAACTCTCTGGGCTCGACCAACATCACCATTCAGTTTGTTTTGAGCCGTCCAATCGACGCGGCGGCGGCAGACGTTCAGGCCGCCATTGCACGCGTTCTGAGAGACCTACCGCAGAACATGACGCAGCCGCCAAGCTACCGCAAAGTGAACCCGGCAGACGCGCCCGTTCTCCTGCTCGCCATCAAAAGCGACATTGCGTCGATGACCGACCTTGATGACATTGCCGAAAATATTCTTTCGCCCACGCTTTCAACAGTGGATGGCGTCGCACAAGTTTCAGTCTATGGCAGCCAACAATTTGCCGTTCGCATTGAGATGGACCCTGACGCACTGGCCGCAAAAAACATCACCGTCACCCAATTGCAGCAGGCAATCTCATCGGCAAACCAGCAAACGCCACTGGGCACACTGGTGGGCGGGCCGCAACAACTAACGCTCTTGGCAGATACGCAACTTTCAAACGCCAGCCAGTTTGCCAATCAGGTGATTGCCACCCGTAACGGCAGCACTGTGCGCCTGCGCGATGTGGCCCGCGTGATTAATTCGGTTGCCAATGTCCAATCTTCGGCCAGCTATGACGGCAGCCGCGCTATTATTCTCGCCGTGCAGCGCCAGCCTGATGCCAATACTGTAGATGTTGTTGACAAGGTCAAAGCCCTGCTGCCACAGATCCAGCAACAACTGCCAGCGACCGCCTCCATCAGCGTGATGAGTGACCGTGCGGCCTCCGTAAAATCATCCGTGAACGATGCGCAGTTTACGTTGGGCATTACCATCTTGCTGGTCATCGGCATTGTCTATGTCTTCATCCGTTCGGCTCGTGCCACGATTATTCCCGCCATTGCTGTGCCCATTTCGCTGATCGGCACCTTGGGCATCATGTATCTTTTGAACTTCTCCATCGACAACGTGTCGCTCATGGGCATCACGCTCGCGGTGGGTCTCGTGGTTGACGACGCCATTGTGATGTTGGAAAATATCGTCCGCCACATGGAAGAAGAACACAAAGGGCCATTTCAGGCGGCCATTGATGGTGCCGCCGAAGTGGGCTTCACCATTCTGTCGATTTCTGTTTCTCTGGTGGCGGTGTTCATTCCCGTGCTGCTGATGGGCGGTGTGATTGGCCGCATCTTCAATGAATTCGCGGTCGTCGTGACTGTCGCTATCCTTGTTTCAATGTTCGTCTCCCTCACCCTCACCCCGATGATGGCATCGCGCATTTTGAGCGAAGATCACACGCCGGGCTTTGTCGGTCGCTTCTTTGAAATGCTGCTCAATGGTTTGACGCGCGGCTATGAATGGATGTTGAACCTCTGTCTGAAGTTCCACCCGCTGGTGTTTCTGGTGTTCCTCGGCACGGTCTATGCCACCGTGTTCATGTTCAACACCCTGCCCAAAGGGTTTTTCCCAACCGAAGACATTGGCCAGATGCAGATTTCAACGCAGGGCAGGCAGGATATTTCATACCTCACCATGAAGGGGCTTCAGGATCAACTCGCTGCCAAGGTCAGCCAATACCCCGGCATTGCCCATGTGGCATCCACAGTTGGTTCAAGCTCAGGTGCTATGAATTCTGGCCGCATGTTTGTTGAGTTAAAGCCCAAAGACCAGCGCGCCGCCTTGCCGCAAGTGATGACAGATTTGCGCAAAATGCTGAACAGCGTTCCCGGCATTACGGCCACAGCGACCCCGGTGCAAAATCTTTCAATCGGTGCCCGCCCGGGTGCAAGTGCCAACCAGATTGTGGTGCAAGCCCTTGACGTCAGCGCGATGAACCAGTGGGCCGACAAATTGACCACGGCCCTCGCAAAAGATCGTGCCTTCTTTACCGATGTCACCTCAGACTCGCAAAGCACGGCCCAGCAAGCCCGCCTCATCATTGACCGCGAAAAAATGCAAGCACTTGGCGTAGGTTCAGACACTTTGCGCACAACGCTTTATGCAGGTCTCGGTGGCCAACAAGTTTCAACCATTTATTCCAATGGCAACACCTATCAAGTGATTATCGAGCTCGACACCAAAACTGAATGGAACCCCGAAAATTTGCAGAAAATCCAAGTGGCCACATCAACTGGAACGCTTGTGCCGCTTGGAACTTTTTCGCATATCGAACGCACATCAGGTGCTTTGACATTGAACCAGCTTGGCCAACTTCCTGCGGTCACCGTTTCCTTCAACTTGCCCCAGGGCGTGGCGCTGGGTTCCGCGACCGATGAGATCACCAAGATCAAAGCTGACAACAATTGGCCCAATGCCGTGTCGACCGCCTATTACGGCACGGCGAAAACCTTCCAGGACTCAACGGCGGGCCAAGGCCTTCTCATCATGGGTGCCATCCTTACGATCTACATCATCCTAGGCATGCTCTATGAAAGCTTCATCCACCCGCTCACCATTCTCTCGGGCCTTCCCGCCGCTGCGGCGGGTGCCTTGGGTGCGCTTTGGCTTGGCGGTTTTGATCTTTCGATCATTGCGGTGATTGGCCTTTTGATGCTGATCGGCATTGTGAAGAAAAACGCCATCATGATGATTGACGTTGCCATCAAACTCCGACGAGATGGGATGAGCGCAAAAGATGCCATTCACAAGGCCTGTCTGATGCGTTTCAGGCCCATCATGATGACAACCCTTGCCGCATTGATGGGCGCACTGCCCATCGCGTTAGCAGCGGGTGCAAGTTCCGAACTGCGCCAGCCGCTGGGCATCGCTGTGGTGGGTGGACTTGTGGTGTCGCAAGCTTTGACGCTCTTCATCACCCCTGTGCTCTATATCTATATGGAAAATCTGTCGAACTGGCTCACCCGCAGTAGAACCGCCCCGCAGCCAGCGGTGCCCTCAGGGATACATCAACCGGCGGAGTGAGGCAGCTTACTGCCCCGTCAGCTTTGCAATAAATTCAGGCGTGGGATAACTGTCCGCAGGCCAGCCGATCTTTATCTGCTCGGCTTTGACAGCCGCGCGTGTGCCCGCGCCAATTTTGCCGTCGGGCTTACCCACATCATAACCTTTCGAAATCAAAAACTGCTGCAAGGCCACGACCTGCGGGTAACCCGGCACATGAACCGCCACCCGCCCGGGTGAAACCGCAGGTGCGCCTGCAATGCGCGTCGCGAGATAGGCCGCTGTCGTCGAATAAACCAGGCTCTCATTCCATTTCAAATAGGCCTTGGTGAAATTTGCATAGGCCAGAAACGCCGGACCATCTTTGCCCATTGGCAAGAGCAGCGCCGCAGTCAAGGAATCGGCCTTGATCGGCTGCCCACTGGCCGAAACCACGCCCCACTTTGACCATTCTGCCCGCGTGTGTTGAATGGCAAGATCAGCCTGATCATAAGGCAAATCTCCCGTCAGCTTCACTTCTTGAATCCATGGCTTGCCCGCAACCCAGCCGCTCTTCTTCAAAAGATTGGCCGTCGACGCAATCACATCTGGAATAGAGTCGCGCAAATTCACTTTACCATCGCCATCAAAATCCACGCCGCTTGTCGCATAATCATAGGCCATGAATTGCGTTTGGCCGATTTCGCCCGCCCAAGCGCCGCGCATTTCTTCAGGGCTGAGCCAGCCTTTCTGAATGAGTTGCAGAGCAGGAATAATCTGCGGGCGGAATTTCTCCGGCCGTCTGCAATCCCACGCCAAAGTCACCAAGGACTGAACTGTGGGGGAGTTGCCAATGTCTGCGCCGAAATCCGTTTCCAAAGCCCAAAAGGCAGTGATCACGGCGGCAGGCACACCATATTGCTGTTGCACGGCATCAAACGTAGCCTTGTTCTGCGCAATCAATGCCCGGCCTTTGACAATGCGTGCCGCCGTCGCCAATCGCCCCGAGAATTGCAAAAAACTGAGCGCAAACACATTCTGCGCGCGATCACGTTTGATAATGCCTGCATCATATTGCACGCCATCAAGTGCCGCCAAAGCTTGGCCAGAAACGCCCTGCGCCACGGCATCTTTCTTGACCTGCGCCAGAAAACCATCAAAGCCCTGCGCCGAATTTCCGCATGTGGCGGCAATCGCCGAAGAGGCAACAAAGCCCAGAGCCAGCCCTAAAACAGCAGCAAGTAATTTCATGTGGTTCTCCCGAATCATTGGCCTGATCAAAGGACATCAAGCCCGCGCATCATGCATTGCGTCAAGGCTGGTGATGATGCCGGGGGCCACGCAGAAATTCGCGCGGCGAAAGCGCCAATGCCAGAACGACACCAGCGAGAATACCCGTGGTGAGATCAACAAATATGGTGAGCAGAAATGTGGCGGCCAGCACAAGGCTTTCGCCCTTCGCGGCCTTGACCATGCGCCAAATCTCGGCCTTATCGGCCATGTTCCAACAGACCAAAGCCAAGATACCCGCCAGCGCGGCCAAGGGAATGTATCCCGCCAATGGGGCAGCAACCAGCATGAACACCAACAGGAACACTGAATGCAACATGCCTGAGATCGGACTTTTGGCCCCGGCTTTCACATTGGTCGCGGTGCGTGCAATAGTGCCTGTGGCAACAATGCCGCCAAACAAAGCTGAAGCCACATTGGCCACGCCTTGCGCCATCAATTCCGTGCTGGCGCGGTGCTTGCGCCCGCTCATACTGTCCGCCACCATCGCTGATAACAAAGATTCAATCCCGCCCAGCAGCGCCAAAGAAAGTGCTGCCGGGAACAGCGTGATCAGTCGGCCTATGCTTATGGCAGGAAAGTGTGGCACAGGCAGGCTGGAAGGAATGCCGCCAAAGCGGCTGGCAATGGTTTCCACCGCACCGGGAATGAACAACCCAGCCATTGCCGCAACGCAGACAGCAAGCAGCAACCCGGGCCATTGCGGACGGTAGCGGCGCAACACGCTGATCAAAGCGACGCTGGCAGCGGCAATCGCGAGCGCATAGAAGTTAAGAGTTCCAAACGCGGCCCCCAGCGCCGAGAGCTTGGACACCAATGGCCCCGGTTCTGTCCCACTCAATTGCAGCCCAAACAGATCCTTGATCTGGCTGGCAAAGATGATGACAGCGATGCCAGCGGTAAACCCAATGGTCACAGCATGTGGCACATAACGGATAAATCGCCCCAGCCCCGATGCCCCAACGAGAAACAGGATAACCCCCGCCATCATCGTGGCCAGAAATAACCCATCCAGCCCATGCACATCAGTGATCGAAGCGACCAGCACAATAAACGCACCGGCAGGCCCGCCTATTTGAAACCGGCTGCCACCCAGCGCTGAAATGATGAAGCCACCAATGATAGCAGTATAAAGCCCGCGCTCTGGTGCTACATGCGAAGCAATGGCAATCGCCATGGAAAGCGGCAGGGCCACAATGGCAACCGTAAGTGCGGCCATAACATCGGCCCGCAACTGCGTAGCGCCATAGCCATCACGCCAGGTCGAAACCAGTTTAGGGTGAAACCCAGTTTGAAGGTGTGGCATGGCTGGCTCCGGCGCAAGTGCCGCAATGATAACGGCAGCTTTGGTTCAAGTCACCAGACCAGATGCAAAGAGGCCTGCGGTTCCCCGCAGGCCCCCAGTCTGAGCTCCGCGACAACAAAACCAAGCCTTACACCGACCAGGACCGGGGGCGATACCTCTGCCAGGCAGGCACGGATTTGAATGTTAAGCCGAAGCCCAAAGCGCAATAACCCTAATCCACCTAACATTGCAGAAAATTATATTAACATCAATCAATAACGAACCACCTGCCCATCGCTTATGGAATAGGTCCACGCGAAATTTGCCTATGTTTAAGGTAGGTTGCGAGCCAAAGCGCTTTGAAGGTCCACGACCCGCACATCCGTTGCCGCCGCGGCCCGCACCGCCAGCACAGCGCAAGACGCCAAGATCAACCCATCATCCAAAATCTTCAAGTGATTGGCGGCCAAGGTCGCCCCGCTGGTGGTAATGTCAACGATCAGCTCCGCACTGCCCGCAGCAGGCGCGCCCTCGGTTGCCCCCAGGCTTTCGACGATCCGGTAACCCGTAACGCCCTTGGCTGCAAAATAGCGCCGTGTGAGATTGATATATTTCGTGGCCACGCGCAAACGCCGCCCGTGCTTCACATAAAACTGCTGGGCCACCTCATCAAGATCAGCCATCTGCGCCACGTCCAGCCAGCAATCCGGCACCGCCACCACCACATTGGCGGGGCCAAAGTTCAGCCGCAGCGCCACATCGGCCACGGCATTATCCGGCGCAATCGTCTCGCGCAGTAAATCTTCGCCCGTAATGCCAAGATCAACCTCGCCCGTCTTCAGCGCAGTGGCGATATCCGCCGCGGAGAGAAACGCGATCTCAATATTCTCGATCCCAATGAGCCGCCCGCGATAGCCGCGATCAGAACCAATGCGCTCCAGCTTAAATCCCGCTTTCTCGATCAAGCTTTGCGCCTGTTCCATCAGGCGGCCCTTGGAGGGAATGGCCAGCGTCAGCACTTTCATGAAAGCACCATGGCCAAACGCTCTGTATGAATGGCGCAACCAATCGCAGAAATTTTAGTGGGCGCACCTAAATCAGAAAGCAACTCATCATAGCGCCCGCCACCAGCAAGGCTCACCACCTCATTGCCGATGACCGCCTCGATCTGAAACACAAAACCCGTGTAATATTCAATCTCGCGGCCAAAATTGGCGGAGAAATGAAAGCGCCTGGGGTTGAGGCCCTGCTCTTCCATTGCATCCAAACGCTTTTCATAAGCGGCCATGGACTGCGCATAGGC
>Ga0209069_10000627_pt1 | contig 16683 bp, 18 predicted proteins | sample Str013_2_FD_187202 | JGI IMG/M metagenome (GOLD analysis project Ga0209069, IMG submission 187202) | Freshwater sediment microbial communities in response to fracking from Pennsylvania, USA - Straight Creek_MetaG_SC_2013 (SPAdes) (version 2) | ecosystem: Environmental > Aquatic > Freshwater >...
GACGACGATTTTCGGGTTGACGTAGTGGACGTTGCCGCAAGCTGCGCAAACGTAGCGCTCCATCGTGTCGCCGTCCGGAACGCGGCGGACAAAATTGCAGCAGGTCTGTGGCGGCGAAGCGAGAAGCGGCTTGTCGTGCATCGCTCCAGTCTGCGGCAATCGGCGCACACGCGTCCAGACCATCCGACGGGCCGCCCTTCCGCGCCATCAGGCAATGTGGTACGGACACGGACAATTTCGTCGAGGGCACACCCTCGCTCTCCCGTCGGGGTCCATTCATGGCCAAAGCATTCGACCTGCAAACGTCGCCCGGCCATTTGCTGCGGCGGGCGCAACAATACGCGAATGATCTGTACACGCAGGAAGTCGGACCCGACGGTTTGACGCCGCGCCAGTTCGCGGTGTTGCACGCAGTCGATCTTCATGAAGGCTTGAGCCAAACAGCGCTGGTGCGCGAGACCGGAATCGATCGCTCGACGCTTGCGGATATGATCAGCCGCATGCTGAGGAAGGATCTGCTGGCACGCAAACGCACCGATGAAGACGCTCGCGCCAATTCGGTGCGCATCACGCCCGCCGGGCGCAAGGCGCTACGCGCGGCGATGCCAGCCGTCAGCAAATCGGAACAAAAGATTCTCGAGATCCTGCCGGCACGGGTGCGTGTTGAGTTCACCAAAGGCTTATCACTGATCGCGCAAGCCGCAATGGCGTCGGAATCCGCGGAAGAGAACGGCGAAGCGGCAAAAGGCAAGCGCGGCCGTAAGAAGCGCTAACGCGCCGCCCGATCAGACGCGGATGTCGACAAGACTTCCCAAGCGAACATCGCGGCCATCGGGACGAACCAACCGTTGTCGATCGCTTGCGGTCGACGGCTGTGGTTCGGGCGCGGCGGCTGCCGGCGGCGGCGGCACGTTCAACGCCTTGGCGATAAGTCGAGACAGCGGTGCGGCGGCAGGCCGATCGGTCCGGCTGATCTGGGCCGCAATCTGAATGGGCGAGGTGGAGGTCTGCATGGCCCTACGATGCCCCAATTATGGTTCACATCCGGCTAACGCGGCGATTGCGCCGCTCTGATTGCCGGCAAAATCTCTGTGTCTACGACGCTGTCGTCCAACGGTCCCACGTGCTTGGCCACGATCATGCCCTTGCCGTCGACCACGTAGGTTTCGGGCACCCCGGTGAGGCCCCAATCGATGCCGACGCGCCCATCGGCGTCGAACCCCAGGCGATCGAATGGGTCGCCAAGTTCGCCGAGGAAGTCGCGTGCGGGCCCTGGTTTATCCTTGTAATCCAGGCCGTGGATCGCGATGCCACGCTTCTTGAGCGCCAGTAGCACAGCGTTCTCGGCGCGGCAGGGGGTGCACCACGAGGCCCAGGCGTTGACCAACGACACGCCGCCTTTGGCCAGATCGGCGTTCGACAACCCTTCGGAGCCGCGACCTTCAAGCGGCGGCAGCGCGAATTCGGGCACCGGCTTGCCGATCAGCGCCGAGGGAACGACGTGAGGATCTTCCCGGATGCCGAGACGCCAGGCGAAGATCGCGGCGACGACGACGAAAATCGCCAAAGGCAAACCATAGACCGGCTTCATGGCCGGCGATCCGGGCCGTCCGAAAGCTCGACCAAGCGCTCGTTGCGCTTGAGCGCGCGCCAGCTCATCACGACAAAAACAGTCAGCGCCGTCGCACTGACGGCGTAAGCCGGCCAGACATAAATCGCGTAGCCGCCCATTTCAAAGAAGGTCACGCCGGCGCTCCTTCGAGGTCAAACGGAGCGTGCGTAATCGCCGTCCCAATATTTCGGTTCGCATGCGAACCAGCAGCAAGGCTGCGAACAAAACCGTGTAAGCGATCGCCATAACGAGCAACGGCGTCAGCATCGACGGCGGCATCTTCGGTCCGTCGAGGCGAAAGACGGTGGAGCCTTGATGCAGCGTGTTCCACCATTCGACGGAAAAATGAATGATCGGAATATTCACCGCGCCGACGAGGCACAGAATACGCGCCATACGCGCCGCACGCGTCGGCTCCTCGATCGCGTCCCAGAGCGCGATGTAAGCGATGTAGAGGAAGAACAAGATCAGGACCGAGGTCAGGCGCGCGTCCCAGACCCACCAGGCGCCCCACATCGGCTTGCCCCACAGCATCCCGGTGACGAGGGCAAGCGCCGTGAACACGGCGCCCGCCGGCGCGGCGGCCTTGGCCGCTACATCGCCAAGCGGATGCTTGAACACGAAGGCCGCAACGCTCGCCGCCGCCATGCAGCCATAAACGAACATCGACATCCAGGCCGCCGGCACATGCACGTACATGATGCGCGATGCGTCGCCCTGCTGGTAGTCGGGCGGCGCGACGAACAACGCCAGGAAAACGCCGACGGCGAGCAACAGCAGCGCCGCGCCGAGCAACCACGGCGTCAACCGGCGCGCCAGCGAGAGAAAGTGTTGCGGATTGGCGTAGTGAAGCATGTGCCCGGACTCTACCCTTCGAGGTTGGACGCGTAAGCCTGGCTAATCCTCGTTGAGACGCAATGCCGCGGCGCCGGCAAGAGAGGCAACGACGGCCGCGATGAGCGACAGCGCCGCCAGCAACAGCAAGGCTTGGCTGGGGTCGCCGCCCCGTTGCGCCGCGCTCACGGCGCTGGCGCCGAAGATCAGGGCCGGGATATTCAACGGCAGCACGATGAGGGCCAAGAGAATGCCACCGCGGCGAACACCCGCGCTCAACGCGGCGCCTGCCGTGCCGATGAAACTCAACCCCGGCGTGCCCAATAACAAAGACAGCATCAGCACCCAAAGCACTTGGGATTGGACAAACAGCATCGACGCCACAAGAGGCGCGAGCAGGCAAATCACAAGGCCGTTCGTAAGCCAATGCGCGGCAACCTTGGCCAACACGACGAGCTCAAGCGGCAGCGACGACAAGCGCAGAAGATCGAGTGTGCCATCCTGCAAATCCGGCTCGATGACGCGCTCAAGACCGAGCAAATTCGCCAGCAGCGCCGCGATCCAAATCAACCCCGGCGCCGCCGATCGCAACAGCGATTGCTCCGGTCCCAAGCCTAAGGGGGCAAGCACGAGAACGAGCACGAAGAATCCGGCGCCCAAGCCTGCGCCGCCGCCGCTTCGGACGCTCAAGACGATGTCGCGCCGCAGGAGCGCGCCAAACGCTCTCATGCGCGCGGCCCCAGGTCGAGCACGCTTGCGTCGTCAAGAAAGGGCTCGTGGCTGGCGGCGACAATCAAACCGCCGCGCGCGCGATGCCCGGCGCAGATGTCGTGAAGACGGGCCCGCGCATCCCGATCGAGGGCAACGAGCGGTTCGTCGAGCAACCAGAGCAGCCGCGATTGCAGCGACAACCGCGCGAGCGAAACGCGCCGGCGTTGGCCTGCGGACAAGAATGCGCCAGGGCTGTCGCTCAAGCGATCCAGGCCCCACGCGTTCATGGCGCCGGCAACGCTTGCGGATTCGGCCCCCAATATGTCGGCATGGAAGCGTAGCGTCTCCTCGACGCTGAGCGCCGGCTTTAGGGCATCGCCGTGGGCGATAAAATGGAGCGCTTGATCATGCGCTTCGTCGGAGAGCGGCGAGCGATCGTCGTTCAAGAAATGCAAACGCCCGATCGTCGCGGCGAGAAGCCCGGCCATGACCCGCAACAGCGTCGTCTTGCCGCTGCCGTTGGGACCGGTCAGCAGGAGCGCTTGCCCGGCTTCGAGGCTGAAATTCAAAGCGCGAAATACGAGCCGATCGCCGCGCACACATCCCAAAGTCTCGGCTGCAATCCGCATCCTTCAAATATCCGAAAACGAACCGCCGCGGCCGTGACCGGAGGCAAAGCGCGCCGCCCCCGTCTGCGTTTCGCCGCTCGCGATGCTCGCACGACCGTGTTCGAACTCGTTGCCCATTGCTTGCGCGTAGTCGAGATCCCACTGCTGAAAGGCCGACAGGCGATCATGCCGCATGCAGGTTTGCGGCAGTCGTGCCAGTTCGCCGGCGAGCTTTTCCGCTTCGGTCCGGCCGGCGCCTTTCGGCACCACACGATTGACGAGGCCCATACGCAAAGCTTCGTCGGCAGCAACACCTCGCCCGGTCAAAATCATGTCCAGCGCGTGCCCCATGCCGATGAGACGCGGCAGGCGCACGGTGCCGCCATCGATCAACGGCACGCCCCAGCGCCGGCAAAAGACGCCCATCACCGCATCCTCTTCCGCCACGCGCATATCGCACCAAAGGGCGAGTTCCAACCCGCCGGCAACCGCATACCCCGCGATACCTGCAATGACAGGTTTCGACAGCAAAAGCCGCGTTGGACCCATCGGCGCTTTGGCATCGCGCATGATCTCCAGGCCCGACAAAGGGTCCTCCAGGCGGTTGCCCCGGCCCTGCCCCACGGCTTTCAAATTGGCGCCGGCGCAAAATGCACCTTCGCCCCACAGCACGCCGACGCTGGCGCTCGAGTCGCGGTCAAAGGCCAATGCCGCCTGGACGAGAGCATCCGCGGTTTCACGGTCGACCGCGTTGCGGCGTTCGGGGCGCGTCAAAATAATCGTGGTGACGGGCCCATTGCGCTCGACCCGAACGGGGGCATCGCTCATTGTCAACTCCCTCTCGAATTGCCCGACCCTCTTGAACAGTCTCGCACATGACTTTAGTGCGGTAGCGCGCCGGTACGTAACTCTTTAAGTTGCGCGCCCTAAACTCTCCCCAGACGCGACCTCCTCAGCCAAGGGCTCCCCCCCGTGACCAGCCTCGACAGCTTCAAAGCGAAAAAGACGCTCAAAGTCGGATCGAAGACCTACACCTATTACAGCCTCAAGGCGGCCGAAAAAAATGGGCTCGCCGGGATCTCGCACCTCCCCTTTTCGATGAAGGTGCTCTTGGAAAACCTGCTGCGCTACGAAGATGGGCGCACGGTCACGAAAGAAGACATTGCGGCTGTCGCCACCTGGCTGCAGACGAAGAAATCGGACCGCGAAATCGCCTTCCGCCCAGCGCGCGTTTTGATGCAGGATTTCACCGGCGTTCCGGCGGTGGTCGACTTGGCGGCGATGCGCGATGCGATGAAGGCGCTCGGCGGCGATCCGAAAAAGATCAATCCGCTGGCGCCGGTCGACCTCGTCATCGACCACTCGGTGATGGTCGATTATTTCGGCGCTAAGGATGCCTTCAAGAAAAACGTCGCGCGCGAATATGAGCGCAACGGCGAGCGCTATCGCTTCCTGCGCTGGGGGCAATCGGCGTTCGACAATTTCCGCGTCGTGCCGCCGGGCACGGGCATCTGCCATCAAGTGAATCTCGAATATCTCGCGCAGACGGTCTGGACCTCCAAGGTGAAGGAAGGCCGCAAGACCGTCGAATACGCTTACCCCGATACGCTGGTCGGCACCGACAGTCACACGGTGATGGTGAACGGCCTGGCGGTGCTCGGCTGGGGCGTCGGCGGCATCGAAGCCGAAGCGGCGATGTTGGGCCAGCCGATTTCAATGCTGATCCCCGAGGTCGTCGGTTTCAAGATGACCGGCAAATTGCGCGAGGGCGTGACGGCAACCGATCTCGTTCTGACGGTCACGCAAATGCTGCGCAAGAAGGGCGTCGTCAACAAATTCGTCGAATTCTACGGGCCGGGACTCAACGATCTGCCGCTCGAGGATCGCGCGACGATCGGCAACATGGCGCCGGAATACGGCGCGACGTGCGGCTTCTTCCCGATCGACGACGAGACGATCCGCTATCTCAAGGCGACGGCGCGCAGCAAGGCACGCGTCGATCTGGTTGCGGCTTACGCGAAGGCGCAGGGCCTGTGGCGCACGGCGAAGAGCGAAGATCCGGCGTTCACCGACACGTTGGCGCTCGACCTCGACGACGTCGAGCCCAGCCTCGCGGGACCGACGAGGCCGCAAGATCGCGTGCCGCTGGCGGGGGCCGCGCAGGGCTTTGCAGAGTCGCTCGCCAAGACGTTCAACAAGCCCGGCAAGGCCGGAGAGACGGCCGACGTCGCGGGCGCGGAGTATAAGCTGGGCCACGGCGCCGTTGTGATCGCCGCGATCACATCGTGTACGAATACGTCAAACCCGTTCGTCATGATCGGCGCCGGAATGGTCGCGCGAAACGCGCTGAAGCGCGGGTTGAAAGTGCGTCCGTGGGTAAAAACTTCGCTCGCGCCCGGCAGCCAGGTCGTCGGGGAATATTTGGCAAAGTCCGGTCTGCAGAAAGATCTCGACAAGCTGGGCTTCAACCTGATCGGTTACGGTTGCACGACGTGTATCGGCAATTCGGGGCCCCTGCCCGACAACATCAGTCAGGCGATCACCAATGGCGATGTCGTCGCCGCGGCCGTGCTCTCGGGCAATCGGAATTTCGAGGGCCGCGTCAATCCGCAAACGCGCGCGAACTATTTGGCGTCGCCGCCGCTCGTGGTCGCCTACGCACTTGCCGGCTCGATGACGATCGACCTGACCCGCGAGCCTCTCGGCTACGACAAGAAGCGCAAGCCCGTTTTCTTGAAAGATATCTGGCCGTCGCAGAAGGAAATCGCTGCGATGGTCCGCAAGACGGTGACGGCGAAGATCTTCCGCGAACGCTACAGCAACGTGTTCGACGGCGGAAAATTGTGGAAAGGGATCAAGGTCAAAGGCGGCCTGAACTATGCGTGGGAGGCGAGTTCGACTTACATCAAGAATCCGCCTTATTTCACGCATATGAACGCCACGCCGACACCGGTCAGCGACGTCAAAGCCGCGCGGATCCTGGCGCTATTCGGCGACTCGATCACGACCGATCACATCAGCCCGGCGGGCGACATCAAGAAGAGCGGCCCCGCGGGCAGCTATCTGATCGAACACCATGTCGAGCCCGTCGAATTCAATTCTTTCGGGGCGCGTCGCGGCAATCACGAAGTGATGATGCGCGGAACGTTCGCCAATATCCGGATCAAGAACCAGATGGTTCCCGGCGTCGAAGGCGGCGTGACGAAATACCAACCCTCCGGCGAACAGATGACGATCTACGACGCGGCCATGCGCTATGAGCGCGACGGAACGCCGCTGGTGATCTTCGCCGGCAAAGAATACGGCACCGGCTCGTCGCGCGATTGGGCGGCGAAAGGAACGCGCCTCCTGGGCGTGCGCGCGGTAATCGTCGAGAGCTTCGAGCGCATCCATCGTTCGAACCTGGTCGGCATGGGCGTACTGCCGTTGCAATTCCTCGGCGGGCGGTCGTGGAAAGATCTGGGCCTGACCGGCGCCGAGGTCGTCAATATCCCCGGCATCGATGGAAAGTTGCGCCCGCGTCAGGAGCTGTCGTTACGTATTACATATGCCGACGGTCGCACCAGCGACGTGCCGGTGCAGTCGCGCATCGATACGGACGATGAGGTCGGCTATTTCGAAAACGGCGGCATTCTTCACTATGTTCTGCGCGGGCTGGTGAAGGCGGCGTGACGGCGAAAACGTCACCGGTTCGTGACTAGGCAGTGAGGATCGAACGGCGCTAAGATTCGCCTGCAATGACAGGCATGATCCCCTCTTGGACGTGGAGCGCCGGGCGCGCCGCCGCGCTCGGCGCATTTCTTTTCGCGGCGCCCGCGTTCGCCGGCGAGACGCGAGAACCGATCGTCGTCGAGTTGTTCACGAGCCAGGGTTGTTCGTCCTGTCCGCAGGCCGATGCGTTCGTCGGCGAACTGCAATCGCGGCGCGACGTGATCGCAATGTCGTTCAGTATCGACTATTGGGATTATATCGGCTGGCGCGATACGCTGGCGAGCCACGAGAACACATTGCGTCAGCAGGCCTATTCCAAGGTTCTTGCCTCGCACCAAGTCTACACGCCCGAGATGGTCATCGACGGCGATGACGACGTGCCCGGAAATCAGCGCGACAACGCGCTGCAGATCATCGAAAAATGCAAGCACGAGGATGTCGCCGAGCGCATTGCGGTCGGGCTGCGCCTGGTCGGCGACGAGGTCGACGTCTCGCTCGGCGCCGGTGCACATCGCGAAGCGACGGTATGGCTGGCGCACACGCTCGATTCGCGCGCGGTCAATATCGGGAGCGGCGAGAATCGCGGACGCACGATCACCTATCACAACGTCGTTCGCAGCTTTGCAGCGGTCGGGAAATGGTCCGGCGCCGCGCTGTCGTTGCGTCTGCCGATCAAAGGTCAGCCGGGGGAAAACTCGGACGGCATCGTCGTCTGGGTCCAAGCCGGGGAGATGGGACAAATCCTCGGCGCGGCGCAGCTCAAGTTACCGCACAAGTAGAATCCTACGGTGTTGCCGGTGTGGGGCCCGGCGGCGGGCCGCCGACCGGTTTCAGCAGATCCTCAAACGCCGCCGTGATCAGGACGCCCTTGTAGCGCGGCACCTTGTAGGCCCATCCGGCGGCCATGCGATTGATCCCCGACGCTTCTTTGCCGATGTCGGGCTGCAGAGGGGCCGGCGCCCCCGGCGCGGCAGGCGGTGGCGGTGGTTGCGGATTGGCCACCGCGCTCAGGGTGATCCAGAAATCGCGATCCTTCTCGATCGCATTGACGCTCAGGGTCAAGCCATCAAACGTCAGGTAGCTCGCATGGGCGGCGCTCTTGAAATCGAGCGTATCGGCACGCGCGACGTCCTCGAAGCTCGCGCCGACCAGAGCATTGCCGACGCCGTTGGGCTCCGCCTCGGTCCGCAAGATGCGCCCACGCGGCAGCGGCTCGCTGACGACGAAATTCCGGTCGCCGGGCTTGGCGCGGGTGACCGAATAAGGCGGCCCCTTCAATGGCTTCATCTCGACCGTCTTCACGCGGTCGCGGGCGAGATCGAGAAACGTCTTGTCGAGCCACTGTCCCTGATCTGGCTGCGGCGCATACGACCCTAGCCCGACATAGGTCTGGTCTTCGTCGACGCGGTGAACAAAAAGGGCCGTGTTGCCGGCAGCCGCCACACCTTCGACGGCTTGCCCGCTGACGAGGCCCGCTAAGACGGCGCCGTGACTATCCTTCAGCGTGACGATCGTGCCGCTGCCGCCGCTCTTGGGCAGTCCGAGACCCAAGCGCTCATGCCAATCACGACGCGCGGTGCGTTGATCGACGGCTTCGATCCCGCTCAAGGCGATGACGGTCTTGCGCACCAGATCGACATCGGCCGGGTAACCCAATTTGCCGGGCAATACCCAACGGCCTTGCGCATCGCGGGTGACGGAGAACGCGGAGGCTTTCGATTCCACCAGAATCGTCGCCACGTCGTTCGCCTTGGCCTCCAGATTGGGAAACAGCAGCTGGTGCCGGAAGGCGGGTTCGACCGATGACGCTCGCAGCCAAACGGCTGCAAGTGCGAGAAGGACGGCAACCGCCGTGGCAACGCCGAGATAGGTCAGCGCGGCCAAACGGCGACGCAGCACCGGTGCGATTGCGGCTGTCGGCGCGGGCTGGCTCATGACGCAGATCCTTCGGCACCCGGCTTGGCCTGCCGCCGCCGGCGCAACAGCGCGAGCACGATCGCGGCCGCCGCCAGCATCAGCGGCACGAGAAGAATATTGATCGCCGCAAGCCAACCGCCGAGGCGGTCGATGTCGCTGCTCAAGCGGTGCTGAACGGCGCGAAGCTCCTTGCGCGAGGCAAAATATTGAGCCTGAAACTTTTCGATCTCGGCGCGTTGTTCGGGCGAGAACAACTCTTGCGGCTTGGTCTGCCCTGGTTGACCGCGCGCGGTGCGGCGGCCCTGAAGCTCTTGCAGGCGCTTCTCGGTCTCGGCGACCTTGGCTTCGAGCACCTTCTCTTCGCGCGCAAAGCGCCCCTGCGCGTTGCGGCGAATGCCTTCGACAAGTTCGAACGGCCGCTTGGAGGTGCCACGCGAGCGTAGCGAGAGCAATTGGCTCGAACCGCCCAGGTTGTCGAGCACGTTCAGGATAAAGTCGCCGTTACCGGCCACGGGCTGGGCGATGCGCTGACCCGCCAGGTTCTGCATCTGGACCCAGAAGTCGTCGTTGAAAATGTCGCTGTCGGCCAACAGAATGATGTTGACGTTCTTGCTCTCCTTGAGCGGGGCCGGCAGCGGCGCGTTGGGCTTTTGCCCGGGCGCGGGCGGCGCGGTGGCATCGGCCGGCGGCCCAGCGGGAAACGCCGACTTGACCGGGCCGGTAATGCGCGCGGCAACCGTGTAGCGCTCGTTGGTCGGGATGAAGCTCTCGAGCAGGTCGTCCGGGTTGGGTTGGAATTGCACCCGCGCGGCGTCGATCTCCATCGCATAATTCGTGCTTTGCACGAGCGGCGTGACCTTGGTCGTCCGCCCGTCGATCGGGGTGATCATGCCGACCGTGCCCAAATTGAGCGTCTCCAAATCGCCGATCACCGGATCGTTCTGATTGAAATCGTCTTTTTCGAAGCCGAGCCAGGCGAGATAGGGTTTGACCTGACCGCCGCCGACGTTGACCGACAGCGCACGCTTGCCGTCGCCGATGACAAAGCGCGGTTCGATATGAACGCCCCAGCTTTTCATCAGCGGCTCGATGCTGGTGGCCGAAGACAGCGTCGAGACTTGCGACGGACCGCCCGAAGGATCGACCTCCTGCTTGGCGATTTCGGAGACCGGGTCGAGCAGCACGAACGCGCGCCCGCCGCGCATGACGAACTGATCGAGCGCGTAAAGCGTTTTCGGATTGAGCGGCTTTGGATGCGCGATCATCACGACGTCGATATCGGCCGGCACGCGGTCGAAGTCCTGCTCCAGGAACTTGAGGTCGAACGTCGATTGCATCTGTTCGTAGATGACAAAGGGCTGCGAGCGGCCCTGGAGCGCCGCCTGCATGCCGCCCAATCCGGTGTCGAGCGGCAGGTTGGTGACGATGCCGATCTTGGGCTTTTTTTCGCGCGTCAATTTGTAGACGAGGCTGGTCAGATCGTATTCGAGATATTTCTCGCGGTCCTGACTGAACAGCGGAATAACCTCGCGGCCGTTGACCATGTTGGTGCCGACGAGGCCGAAATAGAGCGTTTCGCCGCCGATCGGGGCGCCGCTCACGCCTTCGGCGACGGCCAAATCCTCTTCGTCGGTCAGCGGCTCGGGATCGACGACTTCGAGCTTCAATTTTCCGTTCGAACGCGCGACGAATTCCTGGAGAAGGTCGCGCACGCGCTGACCGTAGGCGCGCAAGCCGACATATTTCGCGGCGATGCGGTCGGAGTAGAAGAAGCGCAACGTCACCGGTTCGGGGATCGATTCAAGCGTGTCGATCGTACCGCTGCTCAGCGTGAAGAGCCCGCTTTGCGTAAGATCGAGGCGCGCCGAGCGAAAGAAGATGTTGGCCGCGATGTTGAGGGCAAGAAACAGGATCACCGCCAGGACAAGGGCAACGGTCGCGATGGTCGATCTGGTCCAGGTCATCGCCGCTACGCCCGCTTTGCGTCAATGGCGACGACGGTGGCAAACAGCCACAAGGCGATCAGCGAGCCGAAGAAGATGAGGTCGCGAAAATCGATCACGCCCTGCATGATCGCATTGAAATGAGCCAGGAAGCTGAACGACGAAATCGTGTTGATGAGAACCGTCGGCGCCCAGCCCTGGAAAAAGTTCAGCACGATCTCGTGGCCGGCGATCGTCCAGAGAAAGCAAATGACGACGGTGACGACGAAGGCGATGACCTGGTTGCTGGTCAAGGCCGAGATGCACGAGCCGATCGCCAAATAGGCGCCGGCCATCAGCCAGCTGCCGACATAGCTCGCCAGGATCACGCCGTTATCGGGCGAGCCCAGATAGTTAACCGTCAGCCACATCGGAAAGGTCAGCAGAAGGGCAATTCCGGCAAAGGCCCACGCCGCCAGGAATTTGCCCAACACGGCGGCGCTCAACGGAATGGGCAAGGTCAGCAGCAATTCGATCGTGCCCGTCTTGCGCTCCTCGGCCCATAGACGCATCGAAATCGCCGGGATCAAGAACAAATAGAGCCAGGGGTGAAAGCCGAAAAAGGAATCGAGCTCGGCGCGGCCATTCTCGAAGAAATTGCCGAAGTAGAAGGTGAAGGTGCCCATCGACAGGAGAAAAATGACGATAAAGACGTAAGCGAGCGGGGTCGCGAAATAGCCCGAAAATTCCCGGCGAAAGACGGCCATGGTGGCGTTGCCGAAGCTCATGGCGCGAGCTCCGCCTTGATCTCGGCGTCCGGCGTCGTCAGCGCACGGAACACGTCGTCAAGCTTGCGCGTCGGCGCTCTGTTCAAGAGCTCGCCCGGCGTGCCGTCGGCGACGATGCGCCCCTTGTCGATGATGACGGCGCGGGTGCAGACCGCCTCGACCTCTTCCAAAATGTGGGTCGAGATGATGATCGCCTTTTCCGGGCTCATCGCCTTGATGAGGGCGCGCGCCGCATGCTTTTGATTGGGATCGAGCCCGTCGGTCGGCTCGTCCATGATCAGCACCGGCGGCTCGTGAAGAATGGCTTGCGCCAAGCCGACGCGGCGCTTGAAGCCTTTCGACAGCGTCTCGATGCGCTGATCGAGAACCGAGCCCAGGCCGGTACGAGCAACAGCCGTATCGATCGCGGCTTTCGCCGCGGTATCTTTCAGACCGCGCACGGTGGCGATGAAGGTCAAAAACTCCTTCGGCGTCATGTCGGGGTAGGCCGGCGCGCCTTCGGGCAAATAGCCGATGGCGGCTTGCGCTTTCATCGGCTCCTCGACGACGTCGTGGCCGCACACCGTGATGCGGCCCTCGCTCGGCGCCAGGAAGCCGGTAATCATTTTCATGGTGGTCGATTTGCCGGCGCCGTTCGGGCCTAGGAAGCCCAGCACCTCACCCTTGGCGACGCGCAAAGAAATGCCGCCGACAGCGGTGAGCGGGCCAAACCGCCGGACAAGACCTTCGATTTCAATCATCTCGACTGCGCTAGGACTACGCTGCAACAACGCCACGAACGGGCGCATGGCATTACGCAACCTGGCCGCAATCCGCAAGGGTCCAGTTGTTAATCGCTAGACGCGAAGCATCAGGCCGCCATCAACCGTGAGACCGTGGCCGGTCACGAAGGCGCCATCGTCGGAGGCCAGGAACAAGGCTGCCTTCGCCAGGTCGTCAGGCTCGCCCAAACGGCGCAAAGCCGATTTGTTGGCCCAAATATCGGCGACATCGGGTCGCGCCTCCCACAGCGGCGAGGTCATGCCCGTGCGGATCGCGCCCGGCAGCAGGTAGTTGGCTGTGACCCCGAACTTGCCTAGCTCCAGCGCCAAGGTCCGGGTCAAGCCGGCGACGCCCGCCTTCGATGCGCAGTAGGCGGACAATCCGAAGCCCGTGCCTTCGGCCATCACGGAAGCAACGTTGATGATGCGTCCGGCATCGCTTGCCTTGAGATGCGGTATGGCGCGCTGGCAGAGGATAAAGGGCGCGCGCAAATTGACCGCGAAGGTGCGGTCCCAATCAGCGAGGCTCATGGCCTCGGCAAGCGCATTGCTCGCAACGCCGGCGTTGTTCATCAGGATGTCGAGCTTGCCAAAGCGTTTTGTCGCAGCGCCGACAATCGCCTCCGCGGCATCGGCGTCGGCGACGCTTTTCTCCAGCGTCGCGATGCGTTCTTGGCCGGCATGGGCGCCGGCCAAGCCGCGCTCCGGCAGATCGACGGCGAGGACGTGAGCGCCCTCGCGCGCGAAGCATTGCGCCGAGGCGCGGCCAATACCCGAAGCGGCGCCGGTAACGATGGCAACGCGGCCTGATAGACGCATGAAAAACTCCCGTCGCTAATGTGCGGACGGGAGTTTTCACGAATTCGAATGGGGAAGCTAGCGGTTGGCCCGAGGCCGATCAGGATAAGGCCGCGAGGGGGGCTGGGGGCTGATGGTCCGAGGCGATGCCCTTCACTTCCTCGAGCCAACCGACAGTCGATAAGATGGTCCGCCATCGCGGCGTCGTGGTGGCCCAATTGCGGCGTCATTGTGACCGGGATTCACGGCTTCGTTAGCGGTTCGCTGAACGGATTGTCAGCAAGCCTGGCGGCGATGATGCGCATGGCGCGGGGGTTCTCGCCCATGACGGTGTGGGCGCTCTCGATTTCCAGATTCTCGGCGAGCGGGCCTTCCTCGACCAAGCACGCCAGCCACGGAACGATGCCGTCGCTCTTGGAATAGATCGCCGTCAGCGGCACCGGCGGATTCCTTGGCAAATCGTCCAGGTGCGCCGAGACGCTCGGATCGTAGAACTGCGCCAACACATTCTCGAACGGCGAGAGCGGCGTCTTGACGGGAAATTGGACCGGCGTGCCGAGCGTGATGACGCGGGCGACGCGGTCCGGTTGGCGCTTGGCATATTCGCGTGCGTAGAGACCGCCGAGACTGCGCCCGACGAGCGACACCTTGCGACCGCCTTCGGCGTAGGCGGCGTCGATCAACGCATCGACGCGGGCTAAGCTGCGCGACGTCGGACCCCAATTGACGCCCGGGCCCCAACCTCGCGCGTCGTACCCGATCCGGTTCAGCCAGCCGACCAAGCGGAAGGTGGTGAAGTCGCCCGTCATGATGCCCGGCAGCACGATCACGATGTGCCCGTCACCCTGGGGCACGGTCGAGGGCGACGGCTGCTCGGGCGGATTGACGAAGCTGACGGCGAATGTAGAGAGATCGCGGGCGAAGTCGAAGGCCGCCGAAAACGGCCGGTCCCAGAGATTGGTTGTCAGATGGGCGCGAGCCATGTTTTCTACCTGATCAGCCGGCCCGCCGAAGTCAATCCCACCCTCGCCTAAGGACAGTCTATGCCAAAGACGCTCGACTATACCGATGCCGTGTTCGACTACCTCTTGGCGAACGGCGTGCGCGAGCATGCCGCGCTCAAACGCTGCCGCGAGGAAACGCTGGAAATGGGCCGCATCTCCGGCATGCAAATCGCGCCGGAGCAAGGCGCGTTCATGGGGCTTATCGCCAAGGCGATCGGCGCCAAGCGCTATCTCGAAATCGGGAGCTTCACGGGCTACAGCGCGCTCGCGGTGACGCTTGCCTTGCCCAGCGACGGGCAGAGCGATTGCCTCGACATCAGCGAAGAGTTCATCCGTAAGGCGCGCGGCTATTGGGCAGCCGCAGGGCTTGCTTCGAAAATTACGGCGCATGTCGCACCGGCGCTCAAGACGCTCGATCAATTCGTCGCAGAGGGACGCGCGGGCAAATACGATCTCGCCTTCATCGATGCGGACAAGACCGGATACGACGCCTATTACGAGCGCGTGCTGAATTTGCTGCGCAAAGGCGGCATCCTCATGATCGACAATGTGCTGTGGTCGGGGAAGGTTGCGGACGCGAAGGTAAACGACGCCGACACCGCTGCCTTGCGCGCGCTCAACGCCAAGATTCACGCCGACACCCGGGTCGACGCCGGACTTCTGCCGCTCGCCGACGGTATTTACATGTGCGTCAAGCGCTAGACGCCCCCTTGCCAAACGGCCCGATCGGGGGGAAGCTTTTGCCAACACGATGGCTGACGAAACTATATTCCTGTTCCGTGGCGGCCGCCCTGCCCCACGGAACTCAAATGAGGGCGATACCCACACCACCCCGGCCCAGCCCCGGAGCGAACAGGTCGTGTTCGACCGGCGCGAGTTGTCGGCGATTCTCAACGTCTATGGCCGCAAGGTCTCGGAAGGGGAATGGCGCGACTATGCGATCGGCATGGGATCGGAGTCGGCGACGTTTGCGATCTTTCGCCGGACCGCCGAGGTGCCGCTCTATCGCATCGAAAAGCGGCCCAAGCTGCGACAGCGCCAAGGTCTTTACGCGGTGATCGCGGCGAGCGGGCATATCCTCAAGCGCGGCCACGATCTTGCGCAAGTGCTGCGCGTCTTCGAAATGCGCAAGCCGCAACTGGTCGAATAGAAAAAGCCCCCGAAACGCTGCCGCTTCGAGGGCTCCTATCGAAATTTCGCCGTCTCTTAGTTCCGGTTGCCCATCAAACGCAGCAGGAACAGGAACATGTTCAAGAAGTCGAGGTAAAGCGCGAGAGCGCCCATCACCGCTTTCTTACCTGTCGTTTCGCTGTCGTCGCCGCCGTAGTACATCCCCTTGATGCGCTGTGTATCCCACGCCGTCAGACCGGCGAAAATTCCAACGCCGATGATGCTGATGGCGAATTGCATGGCGCTCGATTGCATGAAGTAGTTGACAACGGAGGCAAGGATGAGCCCGACCAGCCCAATAAACAAAAACGAGCCGAAGGCACTCAAATTCGTCTTCGTCGTATAGCCATACAGGCTCAATGCGCCGAACGAGGCCGCCGTGATGAAGAAGACGCGGGCGACGTCGCCGATGGGGTAGACGAGAAAGATGGTCGCCAGCGATACGCCGACCAACGCTGAATACAGCCAGAAGAGCATCTGCGCAGTCGAGGCGCTAATACGATTGATGCCAAACGAGATACCGAAGACCAGCGCCAGCGGGGCGAAAATGACCACGTAGACGAGCGGTGTTCCAAAAATCGCGCCGTAGAGCGCGGGCGTGTGGGCGACGAAGTAGGACGCCAGCCCGGTCACCCCTAGGCCGATCATCATGTAGTTGTAGACGCTGATCATGTAGGAGCGCAGGCCCTGATCGATCGCTTGGTCCGCGCTTACGCCGCGGCCGCGCAGGACCTGGTTGTCATAGTCAGCCATTGTGGTCGAACCTTTTTGTTTCCGCGCCGGTGAGACGCACCCTGCGCGAAATATCGGCGCTTAAGAGGTTAAATTCAAGCACGCAGCCAGGCGA
>Ga0209069_10000628_pt1 | contig 16661 bp, 13 predicted proteins | sample Str013_2_FD_187202 | JGI IMG/M metagenome (GOLD analysis project Ga0209069, IMG submission 187202) | Freshwater sediment microbial communities in response to fracking from Pennsylvania, USA - Straight Creek_MetaG_SC_2013 (SPAdes) (version 2) | ecosystem: Environmental > Aquatic > Freshwater >...
GGCGAGAAGCAGCGCGCCGCGATCGCGCGCGCCGTGATTGCGCGACCGCAGCTTCTGCTCGCCGACGAGCCGACCGGCAATGTCGATCCGGATCACGCGCAGCGCCTGCTGCGTCTGTTCATCGAGCTCAACAAATCGGGCACTTCGGTGCTGCTCGCAACCCACGATATCGCGTTGATGGATCAGTACGATGCCCCCCGGCTCGTGCTGCACGAAGGCCGGCTCCATGTCTATGATTGATCCGGGTATTGGGCCGGACGGGCCCGTTTCGGACGAGCAGGCGACGATCGCCTCGGAAATGCCGCTGCCGCGCTTCGAGGCGCCGATCGTGCCGAAGGCGACCGTCGTCGGGCGCGCCCTGGTCGCGGTCATCGCCATCATGACCTTTCTGGCCTCGATCACGATCGGGGCTGTCATGCTGTTGCGGGCGGCGGCGGGCGATTGGCAATCCGACCTGGCGCGCGAGGTCACGATCCAGATCCGTCCGGTTGCGGGCCGCGACATCGAGGCCGACGTCGGCAAAGCCGCCGCCATCGCCGGGGCGGTTCGCGGCATTGCCGGCGTTCGACCCTACTCCAAGCAGGAATCCACGCAGTTGCTGCAACCCTGGCTGGGCGGATTGGCGCTCGACGAGCTGCCGGTCCCGCGCCTCATCGCGGTCGCGATCGCTCCCGGCCAATTGCCCGATCTCGAACAGCTCCGCGGTTCGCTGGCCGAGCAGATCCCGCCCGCGAGCCTCGACGACCATCGCGAATTTGTCGACCACATGCGCGCCGTGACCCGCACGATCGTGGCGGGCGCCACCGGCGTGCTCGCGCTGGTGATGATCGCGACGGTGCTGTCGGTGACATTTGCAACCCGCGGCGTGATGGCGACCAACCGCCAGGTCATCGAAGTGCTGCATTTCATCGGCGCCAGGAACAGCTTCATCGCCGGACATTTCCAACGGCACTTCCTGCTGCTCGGCCTCAAGGGCGGTGCGATCGGGGGCGGCCTCGCCCTCCTGTTGTTCGCGCTCGTCGATTTCGCCAACAGCTGGCTTCTGAGCAGCGCCGCCGGCGGTCAGCTGGCCGCCCTGTTCGGCACCTTCTCGATCGGGCCTGCCGGCTATGGGGCGGTGCTGGCACAGATTGTCTTGACCGCGCTGGTGACCGCGGCGACCTCGCGCCACACGGTCAATCGCACGCTCGAAGCGGTTCAATGACGGTTCACATTGCCACCACGACGCCGAATTTTAGGCTATGATTTTCGAAGGGTGGAAAGATCGATGCCGATGGTCGAATCAAAGACCGATGGCGGCAGCACGGCTGGCCGGCTGGAGCCATCCGGGCGCCGGTGGGGGCGTGGCCGCGCCGCCCGCCGGCTGCTGCGGCGCCTGGGCCGGTCGGCGATCGCGATGTGCGCGATCGCGCTGCTGGTGCTGGCGGGGGGATTCGCCTTGTTCTTGTGGAGCCTGCCCGCCGACGAGATCGTGCTTCAGCGCGATGCGGACGGGATCGTCGTGCTCACCGGCGGCGCCTCGCGCATCTCCGATGCGATCGAGTTGCTCGCCGCCGGGCGCGGCAAACGCCTGTTGATCAGCGGCGTCAACCGGGCGACCACGTCCGGCGAGATATCGCGCCTCATTCCCGACTATGGACGCATGGTCAGCTGCTGCGTCGATTTCGATCGCTCGCTGAACACGCTCGGCAATGCGATCGAAACCAAGCATTGGGCGGAGAGCCGCGGGTTCCGCTCGCTGATCGTGGTCACGTCGAACTACCATATGCCGCGCGCCATTGCCGAGATCGCCCACCAGCTTCCGGACGTCGCCTTGCTGCCGTTCCCGGTGATCGCCGACAAGCTGCACGCCGAGCCTTGGTGGACGCATGGCACCACGATGAAGTTGATGTTTTCCGAATATCTGAAATACGTGGTCGCCCAAATGCGTATTCGGCTCGATCCGGCCGCCGCTGCCCGAGCGGCCGCAGCCGCCTGAACATATTCCAATCTCAAGAACGCCCCTGATCGACGGTCGGCGCTGCAGGTCTCAATCGTGCTCGTGATCATCCGCTCCTTGCTCTTCAACGTGCTGTTCTATCTGAACCTGTGCGCGCTATTGTTCCTGGCGTTGCCGACGCTGGTGCTGCCGCGGCGTGCCATCTTGGGCTTCGTGCGATTTTGGGCCCGCAGCAATAATTGGCTGCTGCGGACCATTTGCGGCGTCACGTTTGAACTGCGCGGCTTGGAGCGGATTCCGCCGGGCCCTTTGCTGATCGCCTCCAAGCATCAGTCGCTGTGGGAGACCTTCGCGCTGGTGCCGCTGTTCGCTGATCCGGCCTTCATCCTCAAGCGCGAGTTGATGTGGCTGCCGTTCTTCGGGTGGTACGCGTGGAAGGCCGATATGATCCCGGTCGATCGCGGCGCGCGTTCGCAAGCGCTTGCCGCCATCAGCGCCCGTGCCAAAATCGAGCTCGCGCGCAACCGCCAGATCGTCATATTTCCGGAAGGCACGCGCCGAGCACCCGGCGCGGCGCCGAGCTACAAATATGGCGTCGTGCATCTGTACGCCGAGAGCGGGGTTCCGTGTCTACCGATCGCGCTCAACTCCGGCCTGTTCTGGCCGCGCCGCTCGATCCGCCGCTTCCCCGGCACGATCGTCGCCGAGTTTCTCGATCCGATCGCACCGGGGCTCGATAAGCAGGACTTTTTCGAGCACCTGCAGCAGGTCATCGAAACCGCCACCGCGCGGCTGATCGGGGAGGGCGAGCGCCAACTTGGTGCAACCGGCCGTGACCGGCGCGCTGATTCGTCTGGCGGTCCACCGGTCACCGAGCAGCCGGACGCCCGTCGACCGGGTGCTGGTCGATGATGGCTTAACATCGTGCTCCCCACGATGCTTAGACTTCGTGCGTTCCCTTCAGTCGCGCCGCCAAGAGATGCAGGTCTGAGTCACGCAACCCCAGCGCTTCCATCGCCGCCACGGTCGCGATCACATAATCGCGGTTGGGGCCGGACTGACCGTGGCCCTGCCGGATGTGGTGAAGTTGCTCGGCCAGCGGAAGACGGCCGGCATATTGGACATGGCTGCGGTCGACCACGTAGCACAGCGCGGGGACCTGGCGCGCCGGCGCGCCCTTGAGCGCGATGCGACGCACGCATTCGCGATAGACGCCGGTGGCCTGCTCGCGCGACCGCAAATAGGCGATCGTTTTGGCCCGGTCGGCGGATGCCACCCGAAAGGCGACCCCCTGGCAGGCACCGCCATGGTCGAGACCGAGCACGAGGCCGGGTCGCTCGGGGGTGCCGCGGTGAACGAACGAATAGACGCAAAGCGCCCGGTGCGCGCCGGTCAGACGCGCCTCGATGCGCTCGCGGAAATCGAACCCGGGCCGCCACATCAGCGAGCCATAGCCGAACACCCAGAGATCTTCGGCGGAATGTGCGAGGTTGGGGTTCATGGCGGAACAAGGCGATCCGGTCCGGTCGTCGCCGGGGCATTTTCGCTGGACCAGCGGCTGCAGCGCGCGCACCGGCCCGGACACCCAGTTAGAGCATGACTCGCGCGCAGTGAAAACCGTTCGCAGCCCGAGAAAAAGGGTGACTTCGAAACGCCGCAATCGACCGCTTGTGAAGATCACCGAAAGCCCCAGGAGCGTTGCTGATGCGTTTTTCCGCGAGTGCCTCGCGCCGGCGACGCTGGCTGATCTTCTTGCCGTTTTTCCTGGTGGTTGTTCTCGCCGCGCTGTGGACCGGCGGATGGTTCTACGTCGCGGCGCGTGCCCCGGACGCGATCGCCGACTGGCGGGCGCGCGAGGCGAGAGCTGGCCGCGTTTTTGGCTGTGGCACCCAGTCGATCGGGGGCTTTCCGTTCCGCATCGAGGTGCGTTGCACCGATCCGAGCGCGGAGCTGTCGGACATGGCGCCGCCGATGGCGCTCAAGGCTGCGGATGCCCTCTTTGCGTGGCAGGTCTACCAGCCCGCCTTGGTGATCGGCGAATTCGCCGGGCCGCTCGCGCTCGGCGAGCCGGGCAAGCCAGCGAGCCTTCTGGCGCATTGGCGGCTAGCCCAAGCCAGCATGCGGGCGTCGCTGGCCGGTCTCGAACGCGTCTCGATCGTGGGCGAGGGCGCAAGTGTCGATCGCACCGATGGCGGGAGCAATCCCGCCGTGCTCAAGGCCGACCATGTCGAGCTCCATGGTCGTAGGCTCGAAGGCGCTCCGGCCGACAATCCGGCCGTGGATCTGGTCTTGCGGCTGGTTGCTGCTTCCGCGCCGGCCCTGCACCCGATCCTGGCGGAACCGCTCGATGCCGACGTCAACGGGGTGCTGCACGGGGCCGCCGTCATCGCGCCCAAACCGTGGCCGGTCCTGTTTCGGGAATGGCAGGCGCGCGGCGGCAGCCTGGATATCAGCAAGGCGCGCGTGCAGCAAGGCGACGTCATCGCGGTGGGCGAGGGCTCGCTCAGCCTCACGCCGCGCGGCGGCCTCAACGGCCAGCTGCAAGTGACCATCGTCGAGCTCGCCAAGGTGCTGCAGGGGCTCGGCATCAATCGCATCGTCTCGCAGGGGGACATCGGCTCCGCGATCGACGCGCTCGACAAGATGCTGCCCGGCCTCGGCGCGATCGCGCGCCAAAATGCCGGCCCCGGCATCGTGGCCGGGCTCGGCGCCGTCGGACAGAACACCACCCTCGAAGGCAAGCCGGCCGTCACGGTGCCGCTGCGCTTCGACGATGGCGAGGTGATGCTCGGGCCGTTCCGGCTCGGCCGCGTGCCGCCGTTGTTTTGATCGTCATTTGTCGTCCACCGCGTACGGCCGCGGCAGCGGCTCGTGCGGCAGATCGGGATGGGGGCGGCCGAAATCCGGCGCCGGCGAATCCTGGCCGACCGCCACGATGCCCTTGCGGATGGCGCGGGTGCGGGTGAAATGCTCGAACAGGGCGTCGCCATCGCCGCGGCGGATCGCGCGGGTCAGCGTCGCGATATCCTCGTTGAAGCGGCCGAGCATTTCCAGCACCGCATCCTTGTTGGCCAGAAAAACGTCGCGCCACATGGTCGGATCGGACGCCGCGATGCGGGTGAAGTCGCGAAAGCCGCCGGCCGAGAACTGCAGCACTTCCGAGCGCGTCACCTGCGCGAATTCGTCGGCGGTGCCGACGATCGTGTAAGCGATGAGATGGGGCAGGTGGCTCGTCACCGCGAGCACCAGGTCGTGATGCTGGGCGGTCATCACCTCGACATTGGCGCCGAGCGCGCTCCAGAAGGCGGCCAGTCGCTCGACCGCGCTCTTGTCCGCGTTTTCCGGCGGCGTCAGGATGCACCAGCGGTTCACGAACAGCTCGGCGAAGCCGGCGTCCGGACCGGAATATTCGGTCCCGGCGACCGGATGGGCAGGAACGAAATGCACGCCGGCCGGAATATGCGGCGCCATATCGCGCACGACCGCTGCCTTGACCGAGCCTACATCGGAGACGATCGCGCCCGGCTTGAGGTGACGGCTGATCTCCTCCGCCGCAGCGCCGCTCTGACCGACCGGGATCGAGAGGATGACCAGATCGGCGCCGTCCGCGGCGGCGGCGTTGCTCTCCACCACCTGATCGGCGAGACCGAGCTCGGCCACGCGGGCGCGGGTCGCTGCGGATCGGGCCGTGGCCACGATCGAGCCCACCACGCCCTGGGCGCGGGCCGCACGTGCGATCGAGGAGCCGATGAGACCCACACCGACAAGCGCGAGGCGGTTGAAGAGCGGCACGTTCGCGGTCACGCCGGGCGTCCGATGAACGCGGCCAGCGCCTCGACGACCAGCCGGTTGGCCTCCTCGCTGCCGACCGTCATGCGCAGCGCATTGGGCAGGTGATAGGCCGTGACCCGGCGCAGGATGAGGCCGCGCGTGCTGAGAAAAGCGTCGGCGTCCGCGGCTGTGCGGCCCGGGGTCTCCGGAAAATGGATGAGCACGAAATTTGCGACGCTCGGGGTCACCTCGAGCCCGAGCTTGCGGATTTCGTCGCTGAGCCAGGCCAGCCACTTTTCATTGTGCGCCCGCGCGGCTTCCATATGGACGCTGTCCTGGATGGCGGCGATGCCGGCCGCCATCGCGGCCGCGTTGACGTTGAACGGTCCGCGGATGCGGTTGATGGCGTCGACCACGGGCGCCGGCCCGTACATCCAGCCGAGCCGAAGCGCAGCGAGGCCGTAGATCTTCGAGAACGTCCGGCACATGACCACGTTGTCGGAGGTGGCGACCAGCTCGATCCCAGATTCGTAATCGTTGCGGCGCACATATTCCGCATAGGCCGCGTCGAGCACCAGCAAGACGTCGGGCGGCAGCGCGCGATGGAGCCGCTTGATCTCGTCGAACGCGATGTAGGTTCCGGTCGGATTATTCGGGTTGGCGAGAAACACAATCTTGGTGCGCTCGCTCAACGCCGCCAGCATGGCGTCGACGTCGGCGGTGTAGTTCTTTTCCGCCGCCACCATCGGCTTGGCGCCCGAACCGAGCGTGGCGATCGGATAGACCAGAAATCCGTGCGTCGTGTATATCGCCTCGTCGCCGTCGCGGAGATAGGCGTCGGCGAGAAGATTCAACAAATCGTCGGAGCCGGCCCCGCACACTATGCGATTGGGATCGAGCCCGAAGGTGCGTCCGATGGCCTCGCGCAATGCGGTGGCGGCGCCGTCCGGATAGTCCGCCAACCGGTCGGCGACCGCTCGATAGGCCGCGATCGCGTTCGGGCTGGGGCCGAGCGGCGTCTCGTTGGACGACAGCTTGAACACCCGGCTGACGCCGGGCGCGGCACTCTTGCCCGGCACGTAGGGATCGATGGCGAGCACGCCGGGACGGGGTTGCGGACGCTGCTTCGACATGAATCTGTTCCGAATGCTCCGATCAGTGCCCACTCACTAGAGCATCTTCAGGAAAAAAGCATGCCCTCGCGAAAGCGGGGGTGGAAACCGCCATCCGACCAGGAAATTGCACCTTTTCAGCGGCCGCTCGGGACCGCCCGCGTGCCCTGCGCAGGAACGCGATAGCTGGCGGCGTGGCTGCCGACCAGCGCTGAGGCCCGCACCGAAGCGCCGGCCTTGATCAGCGCATCGGTGATCGCCGCGATGCTGCCGCCGTGCGGCACCGAGATCAGCAGCGCCGCGCCATCGAATGCCCGGTCGGGCGCCGCCACCACCTCGGCGAGCGGGCCCAGCGCCTTGGCGGCCGTGGCGCTCCAGCCCGCGACCCGCAGGCTCCAGACTGCGACCTCGGTCACCATCGCATCGTCGGCGATCCGCGACAGGACGAATACCGGCAGCGCGGCCGGATGGTCGGCGCGCTCCACGAAGGGCAGGCGGGCGATGATCTTGGGTGCGCTGTCGAACTCGAGCGCGTTCCACCAGGCGCCGGCGCCCGGCACCGCCACGGCCGGCACCAGACCGAGGTCGCCGGTGGAATCCGACACGGCTGCCACCACCGCCGAGGCGCCCATATGGGACACGAACGGAACCGTGAATCCGAAGTGAAACCGCGTGGAATCGCGCATTTCCGCGGCGCCCGCCGAAAGGTCGGCATGGACCGAGAACGGCGACTGCACATAGGTGAAGGTCGAGATGATGACGCGCCAGATGCTTTCCACGGTATCGAGCGGCAGGATGCCTCTATGGCGATCGACCAGCCGCCGCATCATGTCGGCCTCGCGTGCGGGGCGAAAGGCGGAACCCTTTTCCTGCGTCTTCTTGACCTTGATCAGCCGATTGATGATCTCGCTGCGCTCGATCAGGAGACCGTGCATCGCTTCGTCGATGCGGTCGATCTCACGTCGCAATTCCGCCAGTGACGGCGCATCGGAACGGGGTGATTTCGCCATGGCGCCTTGGTCGAGCCCGCGGATCGGTCGCGGCCATTGATAGGAGCGGGCGGGCGCGAAAGCAAAGAAAACATTGACAGGGGCGAGCGGCGGCCTATCTACCCCGTTGCAGCTGCCCACCCTTTTCCGGTTGCGCCATCGGCAGCGGTGCCGCCGTGCCGGCGCGGAGTGAGAAGATGGCCGAAGTGAGCGCCACGCTCGATACAGCCGACCGCGCGCGCGAAGCCGACGACCCTCGTTCGCCGGTCGTGAAATTCGGTGCCGACAAGCCGTTGCGGCTCGATGCCGGCGTCGAGCTTGCCCCGTTCCAGATCGCCTACCAAACCTACGGCGCGCTCAACCCCGAGCGCAGCAACGCCATTCTGGTATGCCACGCCCTGACCGGCGACCAGCATGTCGCCAACACGCATCCGGTGACCGGAAAGCCCGGCTGGTGGGAGACCATGGTGGGGCCCGGCCGGCCGATCGACACCGAGCGGTATTTCGTGATCTGCCCGAACGTGCTGGGCGCCTGCATGGGGACCACCGGCCCGGCCTCGATCAATCCGAAAACCGGTCAGCCTTGGGGCCTCGATTTTCCGATGATCACGGTCCGCGACATGGTGCGCGCCCAGGCCATGTTGCTCGATCACCTCGGTATCGACTCGCTGTTCTCCATCGCGGGGGGCTCGATGGGTGGCATGCAGGTTCTGCAATGGGCGTCGAGCTATCCGGAGCGGGTCTATTCGGCGCTGCCGCTCGCCAGCGCGACCCGCCATTCCGCGCAGAACATCGCGTTCCACGAAGTCGGCCGCCAGGCCGTGATGGCGGATCCCGAATGGCGCGGCGGACGGTATTTCGCCGCCGGCACCAATCCCCGGCGCGGATTGGCGGTCGCCCGCATGGGCGCGCATATCACGTATCTGTCGGACGTGGCGCTGCACCGCAAATTCGGCCGGCGGTTCCAGGACCGCAACAATCCGACCTTCACGTTCGACGCCGATTTCCAGGTCGAGAGCTATCTGCGCCACCAGGGCATCAGCTTCGTGGAGCGGTTCGACGCCAATTCCTACCTGTATCTCACCCGCGCCATGGACTATTTCGACCTGGCGGCGGATTTCGACGGCGTGCTGGCGCGCGCGTTCAAGGATACGCCGACCCGATTCTGCGTGATCTCGTTTACCTCGGACTGGCTGTTTCCGACCTCGGATTCGCGTGCCATCGTGCATGCGCTCAATGCCGGCGGCGCGCGCGTTTCGTTCGCCGAAATCGTCACCGACAAGGGCCATGACGCATTCCTGCTGCAGGAGCCGGAGCTGTTCGCCATCGTGAGCGGCTTTCTCGATGGTGCCGCCAAGGCGCGCGGCCTGCCTTCGGTGCCGCGATGAGGGTGCCACGATGATGATGCTCTCGCGCCTCAAGCATGATCTCACCATGGCGGAGGCCGCCCGCATGCCGGGCGGGGCGCGCGTCGACCTCGTGGTGGTGGCCGACATGGTCGAGCACGGCGCCAAGGTTCTCGACGTCGGCTGCGGCGACGGCGAATTGCTGCGGCTCTTGGCCGAGACCCGCAACGTCGACGGCCGCGGCATCGAATTGTCCCGCGAAGGCGTCAACGAGTGCGTCGCCAAAGGGCTTGCGGTGATCCAGGGCGATGCCGACACCGACCTCGCCGACTATCCCAACGATGCTTTCGACTACGTGATCCTGTCGCAGACCCTGCAGGCGACCCGCCAGCCCCGCGTGGTGCTCGAGCACATGCTGCGCATCGGACGGCGCGCGATCGTGTCGTTCCCCAATTTTGGCCATTGGCGCATCCGCATGCAGGTCATGTTTCGCGGCCGCATGCCGCGGACCGACAATCTGCCCTATGCATGGTACGATTCGCCCAACATTCACTTCTGCACCATCAAGGATTTCCGCGAGCTTTGCGTGGCCGCCGGGGCCGAGATGGAAAAGGCGGTGGCGCTCAATCCGTGGGGCTCGCCGCTGCGCCTCAACGCGCCGTGGTGGTTCTGGAATATGCTCGGCGAGCAAGCGGTGTTCCGGCTGAGCCGGGGGAAGAAGGCGAGTAGCGAGTAGCGAATAGGGCGGCCTGGGGGAGCTACTCGCTATTCGCCATGTCACCGACCGCGATCTCGCCCGCCGTCACCACTTCCGCATAGATGCCGCAGTCGGCGTGACCATAGGCTCGCTGCAGGGCATCCGGGATTGCCAGATCGCGGATGCCGGTCTCCGGATCGACATTGGTGGCCGCGCAACGCACGATACGCTTGACGATCTTGAGGCGGGCTTCCGAACCGACCGTGATCTCCTGGCCGACCAGGTCGAGCTCGCTCCAGGCCGGCCAACCGGTCACATAGAGGTTTGCGCGAAACCGCAGCGGGTCGATCGCCGCGCCGATCACGTCTTCCAGAGCCGCCACGGACGCCAGATTGATGATCGACACCACCTTGCGGGCGACGTCCGAAAAGCTGAAGCCCGGCGCCTGCAACAGCCGCGGCGGTCCGCGCAGCTCGTCCGGGCAGAAGCCCGCGAAATGGCGTTCGATCGCCGCGCGGCCCTCCGCGGTGCCGAGATCGCCCCGGACGGCCTCGCGCCCTTCGAATGCGATGACGAGGGTGCGGCTCTGCGCGTCAAAGCGGGTCTTGAGCGTGGCCAGCCGCTCGTTTCGCATCAGCATCAGATAATGCATCTTGGGTCGGTGGCGGGGGAGCGCCGGGTCGAAACCGGACGGCCCGTTCTCGATCGCGTAGCGCCGGTCGCCCGGCAGGGTCTCGCCGACCTCGAGCCCGGTACGCCGCAATGGCTCGGGGCTCAACCCCTTTACCGGGTACCGGTAGATAGCCTGGATTTTCGCTGCCGCGATCATGGCGGCTCCGTTGTTAGTCGTCCAGTCGCCGGCGCGCAATCCGACCGTTTGGCTTGCCGGATTTCTGTCCGACCCTCTTCCGTCCCCACCGCTGCGCCACCACATGAAATCCGCCGGATGCCGCGAGGGTCCGCCTGATTGATCTAGCGCAATTACGATGTCCTTTCCGCGCGTTAAAGGGTGGAGAGGCAGGCTGAGGGAATGAGCCCATGGATTTCGAGAAGTTCACCGACCGCGCCCGCGGATTCGTTCAATCCGCCCAATCGCTGGCGCTGCGCGAAGGCCATCAACAATTCGCCCCCGAGCATCTGCTCAAGGTGCTGCTCGACGACCCGGAAGGGCTGGCGGCCGGGCTGATCGACCGCTCCGGCGGGCGCTCGCGCGAGGCGCTCACGGCGGTCGAAAAGGCCCTGGCTGCGATCCCGAAAGTGTCGGGCAGCGGCGCCGGCCAGGTCTATCTCGCTTCCGCGCTGGCGCGCGTCTTCGAGCAAGCCGAAAAGGTGGCTCAGAAGGCCGGCGACAGCTACGTGACGGTCGAACGCCTGCTGCTGGCGCTGGCGCTCGACAAGGACAGCGAGGCGGGAAAAATTCTCGCGCGCGTGGGCGTCGCGCCGCAGAACCTCAATGCCGCCATCGAGGCCTTGCGCAAGGGCCGCACCGCCGACACGTCATCGGCCGAGAACGCCTATGATGCGCTCAAGAAATACGCCCGCGACCTCACCCAGGCGGCGCGCGACGGCAAGATCGATCCGGTGATCGGGCGGGACGAGGAAATCCGCCGCACCATTCAGGTGCTGTCGCGGCGCACCAAGAACAATCCGGTTCTGATCGGCGAGCCCGGCGTCGGCAAGACTGCGATCGTCGAAGGGCTCGCCCAGCGCATCGTCAATGGCGACGTGCCGGAAAGCCTCGCGGACAAGAAGCTGCTCGCGCTCGACCTCGGAGCATTGATCGCGGGCGCCAAATACCGCGGCGAGTTCGAAGAGCGGCTCAAGGCCGTGTTGCAGGAGGTGATAGGGGCGGAAGGCGGCATCGTCCTGTTCATCGACGAGATGCACACCCTGGTCGGCGCCGGCAAGGCGGACGGGGCGATGGATGCCTCGAACCTGCTCAAGCCCGCGCTCGCGCGCGGCGAGCTGCACTGCATCGGCGCCACCACGCTCGACGAATACAAGAAGCATGTGGAGAAGGACGCGGCGCTCGCCCGCCGCTTCCAGCCGGTCTTCGTCAACGAGCCGACGGTCGAGGACACCATCTCGATCCTGCGCGGCCTCAAGGACAAATACGAGCAGCACCACGGCGTGCGCATCACCGACAGTGCGATCGTCGCCGCAGCGACGCTGTCGAACCGCTACATCACGGACCGCTTCCTTCCCGACAAGGCGATCGACCTCGTCGACGAAGCCGCAGCACGCCTCAAGATGCAGGTCGATTCCAAGCCCGAGGAGCTCGATTCCATCGACCGCGAGGTCATTCGTCTCAAGATCGAGCAGGAAGCCCTGAAGAAGGAGCATGATCCGGGCTCGCGCGCGCGCCTGAAGGCGCTCGAGACCGAGCTTGCCTCGCTGGAGAAGAAATCAGCCGATCTCACCGCGCGCTGGAAGTCCGAAAAGGAAAAGCTCCTGGGAGCCCAAAAGGCCAAGACCGAGCTTGATCAGCTGCGCGTGGAGCTCGCCAATGCGCAACGCAAGGGCGAATACCAGCGCGCCGGCGAGCTGGCCTATGGCCGCATTCCCGAGCTCGAAAGAAAGCTCAAGAGCATCGAAGCCGACGAAGGCAAGGGCGCGGTGCTCGAAGAAGCCGTCACCGCCGATCACATCGCCCAGGTGGTCTCGCGCTGGACCGGAATCCCGGTCGATCGGATGCTGGAGGGCGAAAAGGAAAAGCTCCTGCACATGGAGCAGGGCCTGGCCAAGCGGATCATCGGCCAGGACGAGGCCGTCAAGGCGGTGGCGACCGCGGTGCGACGGGCGCGGGCCGGGCTGCAGGACCCGCACCGGCCGATCGGCTCGTTCATGTTCCTAGGCCCGACCGGCGTCGGCAAGACCGAGCTCACCAAGGCGCTGGCAGAATTCCTGTTCGACGACGAGCAGGCGCTCTTGCGCCTCGACATGTCGGAATACATGGAGAAGCATTCGGTCGCCCGCCTGATCGGCGCTCCTCCGGGCTATGTCGGCTACGATGAAGGCGGCGCCTTGACCGAGGCGGTGCGGCGGCGGCCTTACCAGGTGGTGCTGTTCGACGAGATCGAGAAGGCGCATCCGGACGTCTTCAACGTGCTGCTGCAGGTGCTCGACGACGGACGGCTCACCGATGGGCAGGGCCACACGGTCGACTTCCGCAACACGCTGATCGTGATGACCTCGAATCTCGGCGCTGATCTTCTGGTCAACCAGCCCGAGGGTGAACATATCGATGCCGTCAGGGATCAGGTGATGGCGGTGCTGCGATCGAGCTTCCGGCCGGAATTTCTCAACCGGGTCGATGAGATCATCCTGTTCCACCGGCTCAAGCGCGACGAGATGAGCAAGATCGTCGACATTCAGATGCGGCGCCTGGGCAAGTTGCTCGAGGAGCGCAAGATCGCGATCGTGCTCGAGCCTGCGGCGCGGGACTGGCTGGCCGACAAGGGCTGGGATCCGGCCTATGGGGCGCGGCCGCTCAAGCGCGTGATCCAGAAATCCCTGCAGGATCCGCTGGCCGAGATGATCCTGTCCGGGCGCGTGAAGGACGGCGAGAAGGTTGTGGTCTCGGTCGGCAAGCAGGGGCTCGCCTTCAACGGCAAGATCGCGGCGGCGGCCTGACCCGGCGGTGACGCATCGGCCCGCTCGCGCCCGCCCGCGGGTGTCGGTGTCCTACTTGACGGCCGAATTCGTCTGCGCCACGCGCGCAGCCGGCGTGGCGCGGGCCAATACCTGATCGAGCTTCTCGCGCTGATCCTCGAACCCGGCGAGCAGCGGACCTTCCAGCACCCGGCCGCGCGGCAACTTGACCTTCATGGGATCGATGAAGCGACCGTTGATCATGATCTCGTAGTGCACATGCGAGCCGGTGGAGAGGCCGGTTGATCCCACATAGCCGATCACCTGGCCTTGGCGGACGTGGCTGCCCTCCGCCAAATTGCGTGCAAAGGCCGACATGTGGCCGTAGGCGGTCTCGTAGCCGTTGGCGTGCCGGATTTTGATGTACTTGCCGTAGCCGCCTTCGAGGCCGATCGTCTCGATCTCGCCGTTGCCGGAGGCGAAGATCGGCGTCCCGAACGGCGCGCCCCAGTCGACGCCGGTATGAATCCTGGTTTCGTGCAGCAGCGGATGATTGCGGTCACCGAACGGCGAGGTGATGATCCCTTCGGAAACCGGCTTGCGCACCAGGAACTTCTTGGCGCTCTTGCCGGTCTCGTCGTAGTAGTCGACGACATTGTCGTCCGCCGACTGATAGCGATAGAACTTCTTGGTTTCGCCGGCCGTGGTGAGGGAGGCGTAGAGCACGTCGGCCTTCTCGCTGCTGCCCTCGTCCTCGCCGGCGAACAAGAGCTCGAGCGAATCCCCGGGCTGAACCTTGCGCTGGAAGTCCACGTCGTAGGAATAGATGCGAATGAGATCCTCGATCACCGGGCGCGGGATCTGATTGCGCAAAGCCGTCTCGTAGATGCTCTGGTAGAGCCGCACGCCGGGGCCGTCGTCGGTTTCGCTGTCTGCGGTCTGCGCCACCTCGGTGTCGGCCGCCTGCACGTCGATCGAAACATATTTGTCGGTATAGTCCGAGAGCGCCACGATGGCGCCGACGCCGCTGTCGCTGGCGACCACGACCCGCAGCGGCCGCAGCCGCTTGGCGTCGCTCGAATCCAGCAGAATGCGCAGCTTCTGGCCCTCCTTCACGCCGCCGTCGCGGCCGCGCGGGCCCAGAGCCGTGGTGACGTCCTTGATGTCGTCCGGCCTTGTGCCGAGATCGCGCAGCACCGAGCCGACCGACTCGCCCTTTTTCAAGGTAACGGTTCGCTCGGTCCAGGGATTGCCGCCGGTAATTTGCGCGGTCGTCTTGGGCAACAGAGTGATGTTTTCCGGCGCGATGCGGGTCTCGAAGCCCGCATAGGGGTTGGGGCCCCCTTCCGCCGCATAGGCCATCTTGACGCTGGCTTGCCCGTCCAGCGATCCTGTGCTGCTGATCCGGAGCGCGGCGTCGCGCACCCCCATAACCACCTCGTCCATCGCCAGCGCTGCCGCAATCTTGGCTTTCGGCAAGATCGGCGCCAGATCGCGGGTGACGAAGGAGACTTCCGCATCCGGCTCGGCGCCTGGGTCGTCGGCGGTCGCGGCGCCGCCGGGCGATTCAGCTTCCGCCAACATCTTCTGCGGATTGAAGGGCGGGATATTGGCCGACAGCTCCGTCAACGACATTGCGAGATTGCCGGCAACCCGCACGAATGGACGTACGCGAACGAGCTCCCGGTTGCCCACATGGGTCGTGGTGCTGACGCGAATGACCTGGCGGTGGCTGTTGGATTCGCCGGCCGGCGGCAGCCGGTTGCTCTTGCGCAACGATGCGATGTGGTCGGTCAGGTTGCCCACGGCGCCGCGCAACGCAACCTCGACCCGCTCCGGGACCGTGGCGAAATTGGTTTGACCGTCGAGCGCTGCGAAAACGGCACCACCCATGAGGGCGGCGCCGCAAAGACCGGTCAGGATTGTGCCGCTGAACCACTGGACCGAAACCCGGCGGCGGTCGATCACGCCGTGCGTTTCGCCGTCCACGGAAAGCGGAGGCTCGTTGCCGAGGTCCAAGCGCTCGGCGTCGAAATTCCGGTAGATGCCGCGCCGCTTGCCGTGTTCCAAGACTGCTGTCCCCTCCGCCCGGCGAATGCGAGCGGATTGCCGCAACAACACGTAAGGCGCCAAACACGACCGGACGGCCTGCCCCCGCTTCGGTCCACCGACGGACCGGGCCCGCTCGTCATCGCGATCGCCTCAGCGGATCGTCACTTGCCGATCGTTACTTACGATCGTCACTTAGCGCCGTCTGAGCCAATCGTTTCAGCCGATTTCGGGTAGCGCCGAACGGATCACGGGATCGCGTGATCCTGGCGCAGATACCCCCCGAACTGACACCTCCCACCAGAACCTCAAGAACGGCGGAGGAATGTGGCCGCAGTGCGGCGTGCCCCGGACCCCGCACACGATTCCCCGCCTTTGGGGACATTCCTCGCGCTTCGACAGCTGTTTGGCGAGGTTATACGGCCATCGAGGCCATAGCGATTTTCGCCCGGCTTCGCCTCGCGGCCGCCCGGACCACCGGGCGGACCGGTCGCGACCAGGCGCGCGGGGGGCGGCTACTTTGTGGTCGTAACTTTCGGGCTTAGACTGTTGACAGCCCACCCGCCACAAGACTATATAACCCCTCTACGGCGCGCGTCCGTCTTTGGGCGCGATGTCGCGCCTGCGAAGCACCTCACTGATATTCGGTGACCAAGCTTCCGATCCTTATCGGAAGCTTGAAGCTTCGACGGCTCTCCGGCTCGCCGGAGGGGGAACCGTCATGGGTTCCGGGCTGTTTGACAAGTGAATCGGAAGAAAGAGAAACGTGGACGGCGGAGTCCCTGCGGGCTGCTTTGCTGCGAAGTGCGAAGGTCGACCTTACGGAAAGCCTTCATCGAAAAACACTTCAATGGAAAGTGGCCGGAAGAGACTTCGGCGGTCTTACGTTTCTAGGTCGTACACTGTTTTGTGCAGGCGGCATGCGGGCTTCAAGTGCAGAACTTGAAGTGTGCACGTGCGCGCATGAAAAAGTGTCGGACCTCGTCAAACGTTGTGATCAGCCGGGTAAAGTTCTCATCCAAACTTGAGAGTTTGATCCTGGCTCAGAGCGAACGCTGGCGGCAGGCTTAACACATGCAAGTCGAGCGCCCCGCAAGGGGAGCGGCAGACGGGAGAGTAACACGTGGGAACGTACCCTTCGGTTCGGAACAACCCAGGGAAACTTGG
>Ga0209069_10000630_pt1 | contig 16638 bp, 14 predicted proteins | sample Str013_2_FD_187202 | JGI IMG/M metagenome (GOLD analysis project Ga0209069, IMG submission 187202) | Freshwater sediment microbial communities in response to fracking from Pennsylvania, USA - Straight Creek_MetaG_SC_2013 (SPAdes) (version 2) | ecosystem: Environmental > Aquatic > Freshwater >...
GAGTGCGGCGACGGTGTCATAGCCGTAGCCCAACCGCTCCATGACTCCAGGACGATAGCCTTCCACAATGACATCGGCATCGGTCAGCAGTTTGCGGAAGATCTCTTTGCCAGCAGGGGTCTTGAGGTCGAGCGCCAGGCTGCGCTTGTTGCGATTGAGCTGCATAAACAGCGCACTCTCGGTTTTCACCAACGGTCCGATGCCTCGTAGCCAGTCACCATCGAGGGGTTCGACTTTGATCACCTCAGCCCCGAGGTCGCCGAGTTGCATACTGCAGAGTGCACCAGGCACACCTTGGGAGACATCGATCACTTTGATCCCGGCTAATGCCAGCGACCCGTTGCGTGTCGGTGTGCTGGTCTGCTTGCCGCCGTTTGCAACGGACAGGTCATGCTGCACCTGCGCAACGATCTCCTCATGATGCTCGTCAAGCGCTGGAGCTGGTCGCGTAATCATTGCCGGTGTCTTACTCAACCGCCAGTGCGGTGCCGCCGAGTGCATCGCTCCCCATTGACTGTTGATGACGGTCATCATCTGATTGGCTTGCACGTGCGGATGGTGTTGCAAGATAGTACTGACCACATCATCACTGAAGTACTGCCCACAGGGCACGTCATGTTTGTGTAACTGCCACACCCAATACCCGGTTGGCTGGGCGTGAAAGATTGGGGCTAATTCCCCGACCAGTTCTTGGCGGTGCGCGATCCGTTCGCTATTGGTCACGAACCGTGGATCGTCCTGCAGGTCTGGCCGCTTAATGGCGGCACACAGTTTCCGCCAAAACTTCTCGTGTGGCACACTCACATTGAGATAGCCATCCGCCGTGGCGAAGGCTTGATCCGGTACGAGATTCGGTCGGCCACTGCCCAGCGGCGTTGGTGCCTGACCAGTCGCAAAGTATTCGGCGAAGCGGGTGGTCCCGGCAACAAGCGAGGATTGCAATTGTGAGGTTTCGATCCGCATCCCGCGCCCGGTGCGCTCGCGCACGTACAACGCGGTCAACATGGCTTCTAAATTGATCATCGCGCCGTTCCAATCAAACTGCGCAATGCCGCGCACGAACTCAAAGGGGCCACCTTCCGCGCCGGTGACAGAGGTCGCACCGCTGCTTGCCTGGCCGTACCATTCATTGCTGGTCATGCCTTGCATTGGCCCCGCATTGCCGTAGGCACCAGAGCTGAGATAAATCACCCGTGGATTCAGCGCGGCCATCGCCGTGTAGCCAAGACCGAGCCGCTCCATCACCTCACCTGAACGGAAGTTTTCAAGCACGATATCGGTCCACTGAATCAGTCTGCGCGCCACCGCCATATCGTCCGGCTTTTTCAGATCGAGCATGATTCCGCGCTTATTCAGATTATTGCCGAGAAAGGTTGTGCCCATGCCTCTCTTAAAGGTCGCGACGTTGCGGACCGGGTCTCCTTCCGACGGTTCGATCTTGACGACATCCGCACCAAGAAACCCCAGATATTGTGCCGACACTGGGCCAACCGCCGCCCGACCAAAGTCGAGCACACGAACTCCGCTGAGTGGACCTGGCATGCTGTGTCTCTCCTTATCTGTCACCCTGCCTATACCCCCGCCTCCCATGAACGTCGGACGGATTCCTTTCGTGCTTTAGCCTCCCTCCACACTCCACGCTCGCGTCAAAGGGTACTGGCCGACGGCCTCATATCTCGACCCACCGCTGGTCTGCCGCCGATTGCACGAGGGCGTCGAGCACTTCCTGTGACTTCACGCCTTCCACAAAGCTCGGGGTGACCGGCTGTCCTGTGCGGATACCGTGGATGAACCGTTGCGTCAGTTGGGCAAACAAGAAGTTACCCACCGCCGCTCCCAGATCGCGGGTATCCAACCCGTCCCGTAACCGTTGCGGAATCGGCAGCTCCGTCAGCACTTTGTCGCCCGCTTGCGCCCCGTGCACGCGCCCGCTGATCCACGTGCCGTCCTTTGTATCTGAATGATAGACTAACGCCCCCTTATTGCCGTACAACTCGAGACGGTGGCAGTTACTCACATAGGCAACACGACTCAGATGCACAGACACCTGGGTGCCTGATGCCATTTCTGCAATAAAGGCGCACGCATCCTCGGCGTCTGCCTTGACGACCTTATGTGATCCTGCGACCGTGCGCTCCGGTAGCGCAGTCATGGTATGTGCCGACACTTTGCGAAAATCGCCCAGCAACCAGCGCACGATATCAACCACATGGGAACCGATATCACCAAGTACGCCAAAGCCGGCAAACTCTTTCTGATGTCGCCATAATAACGGAATATTCGGATCAGCTTGTCGCTCCATGCACCACGTGAGGTTCACATGGTACATCCGCCCCACGAATCCCTCGTCGATTAGCTCTTTCGTCCGGGACACGCCTGGCAGGAAGCGCCAATTAAACGCCGTCGCGTGCGTGAGTCCTGATGCCCGCGCACGCTCGTACATCTCGCGTCCCTGCCGCGCATTCATGGCAAACGGCTTCTCACACAAGACGTGTTTCCCTGCTGCTAAAGCTGCTAACGTCATTTCATGATGGACATACGGCGGTGCGGCAATACTCACTACTTGTACCTCCGGATGGTCAATCACCTGCCGATAGTCCGTGAAGGCATACGGCACGCTATGCTGTTGGGCGAAGGCCGCTGCCTTTCCGGGTGTCCGCTGACACACCGCCATGACCCGCACGTTCTCACATGTGCGGAACCCCAGTAGATGCATCAGCCCAAACCCGGTCCCAATAATTCCCACGCCTAACGATGCCCCGGTTGCTTGTGCCATAGCGTTTGACTCTCCCTTTTTCACCATACCGTATGACTAAGCGTTCTCACTGTCAAAAGAAATGTTTCAGTAAGCATCCAGTAGTACGCTCTGGCCAAACGTGTCAAGGGATATGGTATGCGTGTGCGGTGGGTGTTGCTATCGAGAAAGGAAGCACCATACCCCAGAACTGACACGGGAGTGTTTCCCTGCTCGACGCTCTGAGGAAAGCGCTCCGCGTCACGCGGTGGGTGCTCACGGTGATCCATCCTATTCTTCTCCCTGCAACGGGTCCTCAATGGCAAAGGGATTGGTGAGGTCGCCAGTCATCGCGCCAGGAGCCACCGCATCATGCATCAGTATGGCTTCAGATCACTTACTGTCATCAAACAGCGCGTCCCGCCGCTGTGCCCGGTCGGCTCTGCCAGTCACCATGGGTGATCAGAACGCTTCTCCTCACCCTCAGGCAAATTTCTGCACCAACCCGGCGTATGTGTCCAGCAGCGGCAGCACATGCTCGCGCTCGCGCGAGGGAACGGTAAAGACTACACGCTCAACCCCAATATCTTGGTAGCGACGTAGAACGGCTTCGTCAGGCGCTGCGCCGAAGATAGATACCGGAAGGTCTTGTGGTTGACGCCCGGCCTCTCGAGCACGATGGTGGAGACTTGTGATTGCTGCGGCTAGGTCTTCCATCTTTACCCCTGTGGGAATCCACCCATCGCAATACTTCACCACATGATGCAACCCCTTGGTCGATAATGTACCCAGCACAATTGGCGGGTGAGGTTTTTGCCACGGTTTCGGGTAACTCCAGAGTGGATCGAAGTTGACAAACTCCCCGTGATATTCAGCGGTATCCTCGGTCCAGATTCGCTTCACCGCTTCGATACGCTCTCGCAACACCTGCCACCGTCGTGAAAACGGCGTCCCATGATTTTCCATTTCTTCTGCATTCCATCCTGCACCAATACCGAATAGGAAGCGACCGTTGGAGAGTTGGTCCACGGAGGCTACCTGTTTCGCGAGGAGAATAGGATCGTGCTCAACCACCAGACAAATACCGCTGCCGATCTTAATCGTCTTCGTCACCACCGCGGCAGCCGTTAACGTCACAAACAGATCGTGCAAGTGATACAGATAGCGCGGCACTGTGGTGCCGAACGGTGGCGGGGTGCGTAAGCTCGTGGGGATGTGGGTGTGTTCGGGAAACCAGACCGACTCAAAGCCACGATCCTCACATGCCTTGGCCAGATCATCTGGTCGCATCGCATAATCGGTCGCAAATATGGTAATACCGAGTTTCATACGCATCTCCTCTGCATCTGCATTGGTGTTACACGAGCCCTTATGAACGCCCGCTTTTCTCTTTCTGGCCCTTCACACGACTGCACCGCATACGCACGTGTGTTTGTCCCGATACCATAAAGACTGCCACGTTTTCCACCACTGAACGGTGTCCAATAGTCGTTGCACCATAATGCTCTTGTCGCTTGCGTTCCGTGGCAAAAGGAGTCAAAAGGAAAGAGCAACCGGGGACATTGCCCACGCTTTTGTCTCTCACCCATAAGGAGGGCCATTATGAACGTTGGCATGTCGTTTTTGTGCAGTACACCAATAACACACACCGAAAACCCACGAGGGAGCGTGTCTAACGGTTCCCTTCATGGCCGGCAATCTGAACGCGCTGAAGATTGATCGTGAGGCGCAGTGACGGCGAAGCGTTGCTCCGATGCCTCCGGGCTGTTTTCCTCATGATGGCTGGACAGTAGCGCGGCCATAGCATACACATCTCATCCAGTGGCGCATCGGGCGGGAGCTCCTACGGTGCAACCCAGCGTGCGCTTGAACCAAGGAGGATACGCATGATTACAGCTATGCCACGCATCGCAATTGCTATGCACGACTTCTCAAAGTGCTTGGCTACTTTCAGAGATGTGCTGGGAATGCCGATCGTCGACCTATCGGAGAAAAGTGTCGCAAGTCTAGGGGCGAAAGTGGCCATGTGTGTTCCTGAGGGTGGGAGCTATATCGAGCTCATGTCCCCCGCTGACCCCAATGCTCCGCTCAGCCACAGTCTCCAGAAATTTCTCGCGCGGCGCGGGGAAGGGTTGTTCGCACTAATGCTGGAGGCCCCAGACCCGAATACCGAAGCCGATGCCCTTGCGGGTCGCGGACTCAACGTCCTCCCGCTGATGGCCGGTGCAGGAGGGCGCGACGTGCATCCGAACTCCACTCACGGTGTCCTGATCCGAGTGTATCCGGTGCATTCTTTTCGGGGACACGCCACGGCTCATGGACAGGATACGGATTCGCCCAGTCTCTCGGGGATCGCACGGGTGATCGTTGCGGTTCACGATCTCGATCACGCCATGACGGTGTATGGAAATAAATTCGCCCTGGACGTCGCTGAGCCAACCATCGATGCCAAGCGGGGGTGTACGATCGGCAGTGTGCACCCCACCGTCCGGCGGCGTGATCGCATTAGTCTCGGTGTATAACCGCAATCAACCTTTTGCCGAATCTGTCGCGGAATTTTTGGATAGCCGCGGGGAGGGCATGTACGCTTTGGTGCTGCAGTCGCGCGACCTGCAGAAATCGGCGAAGAACCTGGCTGCGCGAGGCGTCGAGGTTCACAATGTCGCCGCCTCACCTGACCTGCTGGAAATTGAGCGGGCGTCGACTTTTGGTGCCGCATTTGGATTGAGTCCGCCTGAGACTGGCGTTTACGCCGACGGCGCGACCATGGTTGCATATCCCTCAATGAATGGGGATAAACTCTCCTTATCGACTTCGACATTGATGATCGACGGTTTCCCGTTGGCGGCTGCGCGTCTAATGGCTGGGAGGATTTCCTTTGGATCGGTGACCTTTTCCCCATACCCATCCCACATGGCGACCATCTTCTCGTAGGCACGCATGGGGTGCAGTTCAGTGTTACATTGCCCTCTTGCGGCAATCTCATCTGGCCGAATGTACTTCTCTACCAAGCTGATCATTCCCCACCCTGAGTCATTGGAGATGACACACACCACAGGGATACCCAGCCGTGCCATGGTATCCATCTCCATGGCATAGAACCCGAAACTGCCGTCTCCCGTATACCATAGCACTGGTTTGCGATTCGCGGTCCAGGCTCCAACCACCTGACCAGGTCCCGTACCGATAGTACCATTCGGTCCAGTCGCGTGGATCTGCCCCGGACGTGTTGCGGTCGCTGCCCCTGTCATCCATACGCTGGCTTCACCACCATCGATGACGAGGTTCCAGTCCCGTGCATCTTCCTCTAGGAATTTCGCTACCTCGCACGCACAGCGGGCCGGGTGGATAGGGATTTTGCCGACATGATACACCTCGGAGAGGTTGGCCGCTCCACCACGCCGGACTGCGCCGGTCCATGGGTCACCCGTCTTTGGACTGCATTTCGCCTGGATCGATTCGAGGAGTTGACGCGTTACCGGTCCCGCACCACCAACGATGCCGAGGTCTGCACGGAGGTTGAAACCAATCTGACTGATGTCGGTGTGCACCTGAATGACCGTGGCATCCTTGGGAATCGCACGGCCTAATCGCAGTCTGTAATCAAACCTACAGCCCAGAGCCAACACGACATCAGCCTTCGAGAAGACGCGGGTTTTCAATAATGGATTTTCTGATTCGTCGCCAAACAATCCCCGACATGCGCTTCCGGCGATACCCACCGGCATCTGCAAATACTCCGACAGCGCAGCAACCGCTCCGGCATGCTTTCCCATTGACCAGCGGGCTCCCTCATCGACTATCAGTGCCGGACGTTTCGCGCGTGCGAGGAGATTGGCTGCCTCCTCAATGAGTTCTGCTTCTCCACTGGGCACCGCTTGGCTCAGGGCGTGAGCCGGAAAACGGACACGCTCCTCGTCGACCTTCGCAAACAACAGATCGGTTGGTATCTCCAGGTAGACCGGCCCCGGACTTGCTCCCATAGCTTGGCGAAAGGCCATGGACACATACTCTGGAATACGGACGGTGCTGGTAATTTTTCTCGCCCACTTACAGCACGACTCCATCAGAGTCAGAGTCGACATGTCCTGCAGATCACCCGCGTCGCGTTTACTCATCGCTACTGCACCGCCGATCTGCAGGAGTGGAATATTCATGGAGTCTGCTTCCATCATCCCCGCTGGCGTATTCCCGACCCCTGGCCCTGCGGTTGTCACCACAACGGCCATCTTTCCCGAGGCACGCGTATAGGCAGTCGCGGCATACACAGCCGAGCACTCATGACGCATATCGATAATTTCAATGCCCGCATCCCGCATCCCGTAAAAGATCGGCATGATATGCCCACCAGAGAGGACGAATGCCTTCTCTACGCCCTCGTTCACCAAGGCTTTCCCGACTAATGCTCCTCCGTCGATTGCACCCATTGTTGCACCCCTCCATGTTGATAATTTTCCTTACACCACGGCTGGGGTTTTGTTAAGTTAACGTGTAGCGGGCCGTTGTTCATACACTACTGCAAAGTGCGAACATGTGTTCGTCTTAGAGGTAGACAGAACGCGGAACACCTGTAGCAATTGTCCGCGCATTGCTGTCGCGTCCTGACTCTAACCCGACACAGCATCGGTAGCTGGAACTCAGGAGACCGCTGAGGAATGCAAGAAACAATCAATCTCGTTGCTAGCACCTCAGCAGTACATAGATACATACCAACTGACAGCACAGGGAGTGACACCTATCGCTAACGACGCAATAAAGCAGAAGTTAGCTTTGCCCAAACTACCGGCAGCTCCTTCAGCTGCAGAGCGCGCGCGGATTATGGCGCATAACGACTGATCTCCAAAAACTCGAAAATAGGGAAGTGGGCAAAAACCGATGGCGAAAAGGGGATATGGGGGGGAAAACTGCCCCAGTCTTGCTCACCGGTGTTCCCTTTTTCCTGTTCCCCTCGTGCGGCCTGTCGGTTCACGACAGTATGGTCGCCTTAGTTGGTGAACACATCGACGGTCGATCGCACTTCCCATCCTTCCTCATAGGGGGCTAGCATCCGATTGAATGCATGCAAGTACTTGAACTTCCAGGTGCCATTGATTTTGATGTACTCGTCCTCGTAGCGGGCAGCGATCCACACCTGGCGTTGGCCTTTGCGAAACGTAAAGGGCCCCAGGAAATACCAGCTGCCGTGCGCGGCGTTGCCATTGACCGTAATCCGTGGATTGAACACGTGATGCTGGGAGAAGCTGATGCGGTCGGCAAAACTCTGGAAGAGTGTGCGCAGCTCGGCAGGTCCTTTGGCGTACCCCACGCCCTCGGCTTCCCAGATGCCATCGTCAGCAAAAATGGTCACGATGCGTTCTGGATTATGATCATCATCACAAATGTCGCAGTCTTCCGCTTTGAGTGTCGTAATCGCTTCAATGTCCTGCAGCTCGGTCAGCTGTTGTGCGAGTGCTGTGATGTCCATGCGCGTCCCTCCTTCAGCTCCATCGCTCCACAGGGGGACGGTAACGAACTTTGGGGTACGCCTCAATGGATGAAGAGGCGGCTCTCGTGATGCGCGAGCGAGCACTCGGCAATTGTCGCAACGGCTGTGCTAACGGTTGTAGAGGTAAAATTTTGCATCGGGCGCCAATAGAGTCCGAAGCCCCGCCTTTATCCTGGAAATCAAGAGTGATCAGAAAGTACTCACTGTGTGTACTACGTCTACTAAGGGGGGGTATACGTTAAATTGGCGGCAGCTATATCCGTCATCTCTCGAGAGCAAGCGAAAGGAGAAGTTCCTGTATGATCACCCATGGTGATTATTTCTATTAGACCTCCTCCCGCAAAAGCTGCTCAGCCCTTGCGAACACGAACGAGGCAAGGTATTTTACCCGAATAGGGTAATGATGGAAAAGAAAAAGCCAACCTTCGCTCTAGCCGAGATCAAGAACGCTTTTGCTCGGGTGAAGAGTTTGGGAGGCGCCACGACGGCGTCCGCTTTTCGTGGCGCACAGGAAGCTGGGCTCTCCAGAGACGATATGATTACGGTTATTCAGGCCTTACTACCAGCGCACTTTTACAAATCGATGACGACCTACACTGACGTGCAACGGTGGCAAGATGTGTATCACGCGCAGTTCCAGGACGTGGAGTTGTATCTGAAGTTTACACAGCAACCCGATGGGACGTATCTGCTCCTCTCATTCAAGGAGAAATAATGTCATGAAGACGTGTCCGGTCTGTGGAAAAGGAAAGCTGGTCCGCAAACACCAGCCGCAACGGTTTCGCTATAAGGGCAAGACGTTTCGCTACGAGCAGCCCGGATGGTGGTGTGATGTGTGTCGGGAGGGTATTTTAGAAACGGGCGATATGGAGGCAACGGAGCGCCAGATGTACGACTTTCGCGCCACGGTCGATGGCTACCTGACACGCGCGGAAGTGCGGCGGATTCGTAAGAAGCTCGGGTTGACCCAAACGCAGGCCGGAGAACTCTTTGGCGGTGGACATAATGCATTCAGTCGCTACGAATCCGGTGTGGCTCGGCCACCGAAATCGACCGACACCCTCCTCCGCTTACTGGATACCCATCCCAAGTTGCTGCACGAACTGTCCCAGAGCAAGGCAGCGTAGGATCGAACTGCTTGTTGTTAGAGTCCTGTACAACCAAAAGCAACGAAGCCCTGGCGAGTATACTGAAAGAGCCTGCTCTCCTCCAAGTTCTGATACCGGCCATGTATGTAAAGATTTCTCAAAAGCCACAACACGGAGAGACTCATTCGTCATAGCCTCATCGCCAAGATCGCCAGGAAATGTCTTATACCGTATGTCTGACGGGTTTCACCATTTGCCATGCACCACGACCAGAGGCCGCTGGCCGAAAGCTGTTGGTGTAACGGAAGGGAGGGCCGCCTTTACTCGGCTTCCGTCCCAGGTATGAGGGTGGAACGCAGGGCGGCACTCATGTCGTGATCCAGCGTCTTGACGCCTTTAATGACAAAGGGTCCTCCGTTTCTCCATACGGTTTGGGTGTTGGCCATGGTCTCGCCCGTGCGTAGGTTGAGGACACGGACCTGGAACAGCACTTCGGTGCCTCCCTCTACGAGGACGGGAAGACCGATCGTGAGCCGTGGACCAAGTTCGCGTACGGCGACGAGAACGACTCGGTCAGGCTGAGCTGAGGTCGCGCGCGCCACACGCTGCAATTCCAGATCGCTTGGGAGATCGGTGGCGGTAGGAAGGCGGTCGAGAGCGGTGACCGTCAGGCACGGGGTCTTCCCGATGAACTCGTGGATGCCGCGCAGCGCCGCTGCTTCCCGTAGCGCTGGCTCTTTTTGATCCACGCGCCAGTGTGGAGTCCAATAAATTACCGCGGAGACGGGTGTTGCGTCGGGCTGGCACAGCGGCTGCATCAGCAGCTCACCAGTCGTTGCAACGGTGGTGGTGGCGCATCCCGTCAGCATGCTCAGGGCAGCGAGCACGATAGCCGCGAGTGAGCAGCGTACGTGTGTGTTCATCATAGACGTGCGTGTTACAGTGCTCACCTTACGCGGGAACTTGAGCGGTCGTTAACGTCCGCAAGGTAGCGAACGCGGAGTGAAGGGCATTGAGATAGAGCTTGGACTTGAGCGTAAAGTGATTCAGGTGCGTCTTCATTTTCAACTTCTCCAATTTGCTCAAGCCACACAGGGCGGCGAAGAAGTGATTGGTTTGGGTGGTGACGGTTTGCGTGGGCGACTTAGCTAAGGAAACATTCTGTTTAAGCGACTTATGATAACATTCCACTCCCCACCGTCTGTGATAGGTCGTGGTGATGGCATCGAAGGACACGGTGGGATCACTGGAGACCAGATAGCGAAGGCCCCTACTCCCATCTTCGTTTGTGAAGACTTGTTTGACCAACACGAGTGGGAAGTCGACGCCTTCGAGATAGATTTCCCGTGTGGCCGGCGCTTCCAGCTCCAGCGTGTCCACTCTGACATAGCGACCCGGCTGCTTGTCGGCCTGACTCAGGGCCACTTTGCGATTAGTTTTCAGGGGACAAATAAAGTCGCGGTGCTGTTTCTGTTTGATGAAGACCATGGTCTCTGCCGAGGCAAACCACACGTCGAAGAGGACAAAGCGAAAAGGGATCCGATTGCGCACCGCTTGTTTGATCAATTCGTGACAGACGGCATTCTTGGACACCGGACTGCGCCGTTTCTCCTTCTGCGTCTTGGCATCGAGATACTTCTCGGTCTTGGCCACCAAGTGGAAACCTACCGCGACACTCACCCCTTGGCTGCTATACAAGGCCGTCAGGAAGTTGATCCCTTTGAGCATACGATCTTTGGAGTGGTCATAATGCCAACACACAATATCGTTCTCATCGGTGTACGGCTTCTCCTCAATCGAGTCGTCAATAATCAACACCCCCGTCTCGGATTGCACGTCCCGAACAAAAGATTTCACGGTGCGCCACAGATCGGGCGCGATTTTCTTCGGTCCTGCCAAGTAGCGCGTCACTTGATCGTGGCTGATTTCCCCTTCCAGCAGCTCGCTCAGCCCCGTCGCCGTCGTCGCTCCGAACGAGGCCAGCAAGTAATCGGAATACAAATCGGCGATCCGTTGTGCTTTCATACCGGGGAGTTTACACCTTTTTCGCCCTTATCGCGTAAGGTGAGTTACAGTGTTTTCCCTCTTCCCATACCTGGCGACAACGGTGTTACCAAGCACTGCGCGAAAAGGAAATTATAACAGCTCCGTGGAGCGATGAGACATCTGCTGGTGGGTGGGTGTCCCTTGTGTACACTCACACGCTACGTGCGCAATATCTTACAATGGCTGTCTATGGAAAGGTTGAGAAAAAAGAAGCTTGCCAACACATAGAGACCTGTTTCCGTCCCATGCAGAACTCCACCGCAGTGCAAATAACCACCAGTGACGTTCTTCTCCTTGTGGTGTACGGTAAAGTTGACATAAGCGCCCGTATCGGTCGTTCTATTCACAGGTGGTTACCACTCCTTTAGTGCGCCCTCTCATACTCCTTCCCTTTCTCTCTACGGTAGCGCAAGACAGATGCGGAGCAGAATAGATTCGCAGTCCCTCCCGAGACCTCTACGATGCCTGGTATTTCCAACCTGGATCGCTATTGACCGCATACTCGCGACCATCTATGGAGAACGTGTAACTGAGTTACACACATGAAGGCACCACCGAAACTCGACCGGTTGCTGGAGCGCATTCGTGAAGCGCTTGATACCGGACGCTTTCTCGACACCGTGCATACTACACAACGACAAGCCGAGCGGCAGATTACCCGACCGGAGATGCTCTACGTGCTACGGCATGGATGGCATGAGAAACGCAAAGATGTCTTTGATACCCAGTATCAGGCCTGGCACTATGCGATTCGTGGCAAAACTGTCGATGGGCGCCCGCTGCGCGTGGTGGTGTCGTTCGAAGCAGACACTCAGATGCTCATTATTACCGCCATTGCGTTAGGAGAATGAGATGACCACCAAGATTATAGCCAAGTATATCGACCGTGGATTCGGCTTCCCTGTTATTCTCGAGCAGGTCCCGATGGTCCAAGTCCGAGGGAAGTGGACACCAGCTATCAACTACAACCATTTGGCACGAGCGGTCCTCCGTCAACTGGCAGGACTCGATGGTCGGCTCACAGGTCATCAAGTCCGCTTCATCCGTCTCCACTTCGACATGACCCTGCAGGCGTTTGCCGCCCGCTTTGGGGTCTCCCATGTTGCGGTGCTCAAGTGGGAACAGCGGGAGAATAAGCCCACGGGGATGACATGGAGCACAGAGAAAGACATCCGGCTCTTTATTTACCAACACCTCTCGGGCCAACCACGCGAGTTTTTGCAATTGTACCAGCAGCTGGTTCATGTCACCGCGGCGCGTCCGTCGCGCGTCACGCTACACGCAGAGAAGCTTGCGGCATGAGAGCCAGAGCGGTCAGCCGCCAATTGTGGCTCTGCCTGTTGTCTGAGGACGGAAAAGATTGGGGTCTTCCGTGTTTTGCCGTATGCCCAATAGGTGCTTACTGAGGTGCACATTCGCCGCGTTCACATGGGCTTTTGGGAGAAATTCACAAATTGTTTATGGTGCCAGCACAATCACTGTGTTACCGCTCATACGATGTGGTAGACGTAGGTGGCATCGGACACAACAGTCACACTGCGTTATTTATCTTCTTCAGCTTTTCCCTCTAGTCTTTCGCCACTCTGTGGGAACTTCTGGAGTCTCATATCTCATGCCCGCGCATGCTGCTCCCGCTCGTCCTTGTAGGTCGTATACCCGTGTATATGTAAAGTCGTGCTCTTGGGGGAGCTATGCCTTGTTGGAATCCATTGATTTCATGTACCGGTAAGGTCTTGCTCGTAGCATGACGCTCTCTCTGATTGTTAGTAGAGCTCACCATACGTAATATGGAAGCATGAGTAGCGATCCCCAGTCTCAAAACGAATCATCTAGTGGAGCGAAAGCCGCGCTTCAAGGCTTCCGACTTCAAGCGCTGTATATCCTATCGCGGGTTCTTTCGGTTGATGATCCACAAAATGTGATTTTTCAACCTGAGAGACTTGAAGATCTTACAATTCTTACAACGGACGGTGAAGTAAAAGAAGTTATCCAAGTCAAGGCGTATTCCGATAATCTGACGCTGTCAAAGCTGGAACCGGAGAAGCCAGGTTCCTTCTTTCGTCGTGTATTGAAACGGATGGAGTCCCCATCACCTCTCGCTGTCAACAAGGTTGTGAGCTTTGGCCCCATTGGCCCAGAGCTGGAGAAATCTTGGCAAGGTCACCCCGAGCAGATACGCACAGTCACCGCCAAACTTCAGGATCATGGGTACACCCAAACCCAGATAGATACCTTGCTGAAGCGCCTTACGTTTCAAAGAGTAGAGGAACACACAATATATGAGAAGGTGTTGACATTTCTGCGTCAGAGTTTCATCGGCGGTGACCCACATCGTGCATTTGATTTGTTGAATGCGTGGCTGTATCACGCGTCAGAGCAGCGCAGCAAAATCTCTCACGGCGATTTGATCACTACCCTCAGCAGTATCGGACGGTACTTCGCGGAGCGAGCGGCCTATTACCAAGAGTGGTTTACCTCGATCATACCTCTTGAGGACAGTTCGGTTGCCCCCGATGTGACAGAGACATTAGCGGAAGAATTCTATCAAGGTGCTGCAGCCCGTTACGATCATATTGTGGCTGGTGTCGACATCATGCGCAACGAGAAGTTACGCGAGATCCACGAAGCCTTCCAGAACAAGAGAGTGGTGATTGTTCATGGTGCCTCCGGCCAAGGCAAAAGCTCTCTCGCGTACCGTTATCTTTATTCGTTCGTGCCAGCATCATGGCGTTTCCAAGTGCGGGCGATCGATGGACGGCGGCATGCACTCCAGGTCGCACGAGCGCTGTCTGAACACCTGCGAGTCTTTCTAGAGCCGGTGTATGTATATCTCGACGTTGCCCCACGTGAAACAGATTGGTCCGATCTCGTCCGCGAACTCAGTCAGTATCAGCATTTGCGGCTCCTGATTACGATCCGTGAAGAAGATTGGAAACGCGCGAACATCTCTCTGGCAGACCACCTTTTCCCAAAAACCATTGAATTAGCTTTTGACAAAACAGAAGCCCAAAACCTGTATACGCAATTAGCAACGCGTCATGTCCCAGGTCAGTTTCTGTCGTTTGATGAAGCTTGGGGGCGATTTGGTTCCACCGGTCCACTCCTCGAATTTGTTTATCTTGTCTCCCAAAATCAATCACTGCAGGAGCGGTTACGTCAGCAGAGTCGCCGTCTGCAGGATGAGGTCCGACAGGGTACGTTACACCAGAACGAGCTTCAGGTCCTTCGCCTCGTTTCACTCGCGTCGGCATGCGGCGCGCGACTCGACCAGAGACTCCTCGCCAAACACCTTGACCTTGTTGAGCCGCAACGAACTTTTGCATTGTTTGAAAAGGAATATTTACTCCGCCAAAGCCCAGATGGACGGTTCGTCGATGGTGTCCATCCTATTCGGTCAACCATTTTGACGGACTGCTTGACAGATGACATTTTCACTCCATGGGTTGAGGGGGCTATTGCTTGCTTACCGCTGATCGCTGAGGAAGACCTTGAGATCTTCCTGTTGAACGCGTTCTCTCGACGACAGATAGCAGACCCAAGCTTACTTAAAGCTCTTGCTACACATCGGCCACAAACATGGATGGGCATGGGCGGTATCGTACGATCCTTGCTCTGGCTAGGTGTTCGCGAGTACGTCAATGAAAACATGTCGGTTATCACTGACTGTGCGAATCTATTCGGCGCAGGTTGGGGATTGATTCTTGATCAAGACATCGCAACCGTTGCTCCAGCGCTGATTTCGTCGCTGCAGGACAGTCTTGGTCCCTTTCTGCGCGATAAGATCGCTGTCGTTGAAGATCTCCGTAAACGACAAACTCCTAAAACGCAGGCGTTCGCCTACGCCGCTCATTGGCTACGGGACCAACCGCCACCTCCTTCGCCTACAACTGCGCAGGAGTGGTCAGGGTTAGCAGAAGTTGCGTTTTGGGTAGGTCACTTACGCCTTGATTCCCAGGTCTTGTCCACTCTTACAGAAGTAGATGTGGAGCAGGCGCTATCGGTGTCGTCTCTCCAAGAGCTTGGCGACGTAGTGTTAGGACTCTTCTTCGTCTGGAAGGAACGTTTGCTGACTTGGCTTACAACACATCAGGAAGAGATTCTGGGGCGTTTCCAACAGGAAACCCAAACTGTTGCCATTCAAGATGACGACGAAATAGTACGAGCGCATTTCCTTATTAGTAGCAATCGGTCCGAAAGCCAGTCCGCAGACAGTGGTAAAAGCACGAGTCATGGGAGTGAGTATTTCAATACGGAAGTCGTGCGACGAGTAGAACTGCTCAGGAAGCTCCTTCCCCATCGCAAAGCCTATGGTGGTCAAGGATATGGCCACCAACTCGGACTCTTAAACTTTCCTCATGATCCCACACTCAAGTCCGCGATCTCCAGAGAGCAAATTCCACCCCCTTGGGCAGTACGAGTGAACGTCATCTTTTGCAATTTGGCGGATTATCAGTTCCGCCCGGAAAACTGGTGGGATTTTGTACAGGAGGTAATCAAGCGGCGGCAGCTTGTCGTAGACCAACTACATGACCTCAAACGCACGCTTATTCACTACTTCACTCACAAGAAGTCCACCAGCTTGGTTGAAAAGGTCGTAAATAGTGCAGCACAGTGGGATGAAGCGACCAAAATCATAGGAAGACCGCCAGCATTTCCTCAATGCGCCGTTGACGAATGGGGATTCGTTGCAGAAGGACGGCTACGTCAAGATGAAAGATCACACACAGGAACTGCAGAGCAAAGAAAAATTTCCACTCAACTCGCTCTGGCGCAGCATCAACCGTATGTGTCCAGAGCGAATGAATTTTTCCAGCATGTTTCAAACTTTCTCGGACAGGCAGTTGACCTATTATGTATACGTGCTGTGACAGGCAAGGGTCAGAAGGGAGTCTCCACGGAATCGACCCGCCAGAAACTTCGTGACCTCGGCGTTCACGATACTGGTCCGCTTGCGACACTTAATCTCGGAGACGCGTTCACAGCAGTGCCGGTATTCCAACAAGAATTCAGGAAACGTTTCGGTTCTTTTACTGACCCCAAGGCGTTGGCTCAGTTGGAACAAGAGGAAAACCAGCTCCTATGGGAGGTCTGGGCTCTGTGGTATCAGCTGGCATTCCATGCTGGTCAGAAAATGAACACTCCGGTGAGTATGAGCACGCGGAGAGCTGAGGCGGCCTTGTCACGCTTTCGCGAAACGCTCCGCCGTAACTTACGACAGCAATTGAAGGGCGAAGCGCATGGAAAGATCTTGTCAGAAGAGGTTCTTTACGAAGGAAAGCATACCC